>Ga0193743_1001254_pt1 | contig 18925 bp, 17 predicted proteins | sample L2c2metaG_FD_143038 | JGI IMG/M metagenome (GOLD analysis project Ga0193743, IMG submission 143038) | Soil microbial communities from a riparian zone of the East river system, Colorado, United States - L2c2 | ecosystem: Environmental > Terrestrial > Soil > Riparian zone | place: USA: East River... | reverse complement strand
GGCGGATCCGGCCACGCCCTGAGCGCGCCTGTTAACATCGGGCTACCCGAGTTCAACATGACACGTCAGGCCGCTCAGGCAGGGAAACGGACACCTCCGGGACACCAGTGATCCGTTTTGCCCGAGAGGAATTTCCATGAGCGAGTTTTGCGTACCCGCCGTCGACATCAATCCGTACGTCACCCACGGCACACCGGACGAGAAGGCCGCCGTCGCCGCAGCCATCGACATCGCCTGCCGCGACGTGGGTTTCATCCAGATCCACGGCCACGGCATCGATCCGACCGTCAGCGCCGGTCTGGCCGAGGCGATGGATGCGTTCTTCGTCCTGCCGATGGATGACAAGAAGTCGTGGCGCAGGCCGGCGTCGGAGAACCGCGGCTACACGCCACCGAACTCGGAATCGCTGAGCCTGAGCCTCGGCGTCGAATCGGCCAGCCGGATGAACGATTTCTTCGAGGCCTACAACGTCGGCCGGTCGGTCGACGACTACCCCGACGTACCCGCCGAAGTCGCACACCACTATGCGACGAACACCTGGCCGGTCGTCGACGGTTTCGAGGACAAGGTGAGCGCTTACTTCGCCGAGGCGGAGCGCGTCGCGGTCACCATGACGACGATCTTCGCCGATGCGCTCAAGCTCCCGAGCGATTTCTTCAGCGCCCTGACCGACCACTCGATCAACGTGCTGCGGATGAACAATTACGCGCTGCCCGCAGGCACCGACGTCCGCCTCGACGGCGACTTGACCGGAATGGGCGAGCACACCGACTACGGCGTCGTCACCGTTCTGTGGGCCGATGAGGTGCGTGGCCTTCAGGTTCTTGGCAGCGACGGGGTCTGGCACGATGTCAGCCCCGAAAGCGGTGCGCTGCTGATCAACCTGGGGGATCTCACCGCCCGGCTGACCAACGAGCGCTGGATGTCGACGCTGCACCGGGTCAAGCCGCCGGTCGTCGACGGCACCATCCAGCGCCGCCGGTCGGCGGCGTTCTTCCACGACGCCAACGCCGACGCGGTGATTGGTCCGCTCGAATCGTGCATCGACGACGACCGCCCGGCCCTGTACACCCCGGTCACCGTGGACGAGCACGTACGCGCCAAATTGGCCGGCTCGCGCGTCGGCGTCCGCAACGAGGCCGCCGCACGTGAGAGCGCGCGAGTGCTGAAGTCCCGGCGATAGGCCTTCCATGGCGACGGAACCTCGAAGGATGACGTTCTTCGCCTTCTCGCCGCCATTGACTGGGCGGCGTACGACGCGATGTTGTTCGCCGTTGGCAACAGCCATGCCGGACTTCTCTACCCAGCAGCGGCGGCGGCCGCGCCACTCGTCGTCCGGCTGACCGTGAACAGTTCATCGACCCAGCCGGTCGGATCGTGCACACCAAGGAGGCGATTCTCGCCGAGATAGAAAGCCTGCGAGGCGATCTCGAGCGCATGGCCGCAACGCAAGATCCAGATCGCGTGCCGATCGCGCAGTCAGCGCGGGACCTGCTCGAGTACCTAGATGAAGGGCCGCGGCCGCCTGCCCGTCAGAACGGTGGCGGGATCGGATCCTGATCGACGGGGAAGGTGTCGAGGTATGAGAGGTATTCGTCGGGGACACACGGCGGTTGCGGGGGTGCGGTGCGGTGGTGGCGGTTGGCGCTTCGCTCAGCGGCGATCGTCGCGGCCCGGGATTGTCGTCGGGTGCGGGTGCGTCTGGGCATCTTCGCCGTCTTGTCGACATACCCGACCGGCCGGGTCGGGGCGGTGACCGCTGCGGTGGGTGCGCACAAGCCGGGGAAGATCAACGCGCTCCCAGGATGGGTGACGTAGCGCTCCCCTGGCGGTGAGGTCCAGATGACCGTGCCGTCGCGGAGTTGTTCATCACGCCAACCCCAGAACGTCTTGGCCAGATGATTGGTGCGGCACAAGCACTTCAGATTGCTGGCCTGCGTCGGACCACCCTCACCACGGGGGATGGTGTGGTCGATGTCGCAGTCGGTGGCCGGCACATCGCAGTTCGGGAAGCGACACGTCAAATCCCTGCTGCGGACGAAATCGGCCAACGCCCGCGACGGCACATACCCCGGCTCCGGGGGTGCGTCGGCGGGATGGACCAACGGACGCAACCGTGCGGTCTGCGCGAGTTCGGCGATCATCTCCGCCGGGATCAACCAGTCACCACCGAACATCGCCCCCGGATTGCCACCGGTGCCGTCCACGGTGGCCTGTTCGGCGACCACGTGAATGACCACCGCGCTGGCGATGGCACCCTTGGCCGGGCAATCCGATCGTCCGCAGCGACACCCCAACCGGTCCGCCCCGGCAGCCAACACCCCGAACGCATCCGCCCGGCGCTGAGCAAGGGTGCGCGGATCACCGTCGCACACGGTGTGCGCCAACGCGGTCAACCGCTCCGAGACAGCGAACGCATCCGGAGCGAACACCGTCGCCGAGATCTCGGCCAACCCGTTGTCGACGGTCCCGATATAGACGTCGCGGTCCGCGACACGGTCGCGGCGCCGGCGCACCCCGTCGGCATCGACCTGGGCGATGATCTTGTCGATCCGCGACGACAGTTCCTTGCGGCTCAACTTGCCCCAGCGGGGTAGGCGCACCGCCAACTTGGCGTCCACGGCCGCCATGACGTCGTGGTCGGTGATCAACCCGACCCGGAACACCGCGGCGCGGAAAGCGGCCTCGTCGATGTCCCCGGCGATGAACACCTTCCCCAGCAGCGGCATCTGCATCCGCATCGCGTAGGCGTACTCGACGTGGCTGGCCGCCCACGCCCGGCTGATCCCCAACGCTGCGGCGATCTCGAAGACCACCGCGTCGTGGGCGTCGACGATCCAGTCGTCACTGGCCCCGCCGTCCTCGGCGACCCGTAGCGCGACCAGCTCCCCGATCGCGACCAACCGGGCCGCGGACGCGCACGCTTCCGCCCGCGCAGCCGAGCACATCCGCTGCATCAGCAGAACAGCCGGATCGGACTCTTCGAACACATGTTCGACTATACCAGCCTCCACTGACCTGATTCCGTTAATGCAACCAGGGCCGCTGGGCTACCTGGGGCGACCACGCCGCCGAACGCAAGAGCGCGCGAGTGCTGGAGTCCCCGTGCTAGTTTCAGCCGGCCCGTAGGGCAGAGCCAAGCGCGCTGAGCGGGATCCGTACCGTCACCGCGCCACCGTCCATCGACCAAACGAGGCGGTCCCGCGGGGTCGGGTTCTCGTGGACAATGGGTGCGTCCGGCAGGTACAGGATCAGTTCATCGGCGGTCAGCCGCCGGCTCACCAAGAATCCTTCAAGGAGTCCGGCGCAAGCTTCGCAGCATGGCTACGGTTACTGACCCGGATGGCGTGCAGTGGAAGGTGTATCGCCTCTGGTCCCCTGATTGGGACTACTCGGACCTCCAAGAGGCCTTCTTCTTCATCGTGTGGCCACTCTGGTTCCTCGCGAAGTGCCTCGGACTGCGGTGGATCATCCAGGTTGAGCGCGACGGACGCTGGGTGGGCGACGCGAAGGTGCGCGGCTGGCGTAAGTCCCAGCGGCGCATCCAGGAGCTCGCTGAATCGGTGGCCGCCGGGACGCTGCAAGAATGAACTCGATCTAGGCGCCCTCCAGCACCGCCGCCGGACCGCGGTTCATCAACTGGCGGGCCACGATGATCCGCTGGATCTCGCTGGCGCCCTCCCAGATCCGTTCGACGCGGAGCTCGCGATACATCCGCTCGGCCACGTTCTCCCTCATGTAGCCGCGGCCGCCGAAGATCTGCACCGCGCGGTCGGCGACCCGGCCGGCCATCTCGGAGCAGTACAGCTTGGCCATCGACGCCTGCGCGTGCAGAGTCTTGCGGTCGGCGCCCGCGTCGATCGAGCGCGCCACCTCGTAGAGCATCGTCCGGGCGGCGAACAATTCGGTGGCGCTGTCGGCGAGCATGCCCGCCACCAACTGATGTTCGCCGAGCGGCTTACCGTCGACCACCCGCTCCCTGGCGAACGAGGTGACCTCGTCGATCAGGCGTTGGGCGGCACCGACGCAGCGGGCCGCCACCATCAACCGCTCGAACCGGAACCAGTCCTGGGTGAAGGTCATGCCCTCGCCCTCGGCGCCGACCAGGTTCTGCACTGGAACCCGTACGCCGTTGAACGCCACGATCGGGTGCTCGTCGGCAATGTGATGCGAATAGTGTGGCGTGCGAACGGCTTCCACGCCGGGCCAGGGCAAGTCCACGACGAGCAGCACATGCTCGCCTTCATAGTCCCCACCCACCAATCTGGCCTGGACGAACAGGTAGTCGGCGAGGTTGTACGACGTGACGTGCCACTTGACGCCGTCGATCACGTACTCGTCGCCATCCCGGCGGGCGGTCGCCTGCAGCGCCGAGACGTCGGATCCGGCGAACTCCTCGGTGATGGCGTACGCCTCGTGCTTCTCGCCGCGGACGGCGGGCAGCAGCCAACGCTCACGCTGATAGTCGGTCGCCACGTCGGCCCACCATTGCGGCGGCGTGTGCATCGCCCAGGCCAGCCCGTTGGTCGCCCTGCCGCACTGCTCCTGTACCAGCACCTGCTGCAACGCCGTGCACCCCGGACCTCCGACCGAGGTCGGCATGTTGGTGGCGTAGAGGCCCAATTCGATTGCCCTGGCGTGGTGTTCGGCGGCAACCTCCTTGGTCAGCACGCCGCCTGCCATCTCAACCTCGACCTCGAGCGGGATCACCGAGTCGACGAATCCGCGCGCCGCCTCCTGGATACGCCGATCGTCCGCCGACAGTCCGTACATCCGGGCACCTCTATCCTCGCCGACCTCTTGACTGAGCGTTCAGTCTATGTCACGGTCTCGTACTATGACCAGTTCCTCCCATGCCGACGTGGTGGTGGTCGGCGGGGGCACGGTCGGTGCCTGGACCGCCGTTCTGCTCGCCGAAGGCGGTGTGCGCAACGTCGTCCTCCTCGAAGCGAGCACGCTCGGCGACGGGGCAAGCAGCCGCGCCGCGGGCATGGTGCGCGCACAGGGCGGCACCGAGACCGCCATCCGCCTTGGCCTACGTTCCCAGGAGTTCTACGCCGCCAGCGGTGAACGGTTCCCGCTCGACTGCGGCTTCAAAGCCCAGGGATATCTGATGCCGTGCTTCACGCAGGCCGAGGTGCAGCAGGCGCGCGACCGCATCGCCCTGCAGCGCGAGCTCGGCCTCGAGGTCGAGTGGCTCAGCGGCGACGACCTCGACGCGCGGCACACCGGCCTGGCGCAGGGCGTCACCCTTGGCGCCTCGTTCGCTCCTGGCGACGGTTACATCGACGCTCCGCGAAACGTGTTGGCCTACACCGCTGCCCTCACCGCACACCGCGTCGACGTCCGCGAGCGTTGTGCCTTCACCGGCCTGCGCACCCGTGGCGGCCGCGTGGTCGGTGTCGACACGTCGGCGGGCCCGATCGACGCCGACCGGGTGGTGCTCACCGGGGGGCCGCAACTCGCCGACGTGGGCCACCGCGCCGGCGCCCGCATCCCGGCCGGCGGCACCCGCCACCAGGTCGTGGTGACCGCCGCCCCGCCCAACCTCGACGTCTACGAACTGCCGATGGTGTTCGACATCACCTCCGGAATCTATTGGCGGCCAGGTGAATCCGGCGGCGTACTCTGGGGCATGAGCAACCCCGCCGAGCCACCGGGGATCGCCGTCGACTTCGACAACGTGTATTACGTCAAGGCGCGGGCCCGGATTGAGCACCTGTTCCCCGCCGTCGCGGGCCTCGGACTGCGACGGTCCTGGGCCGCGACGATCGACTACACCCCCGATCACCTGCCGATCCTCGGGCCGTTGCTCACCGACGACGGACCTGTCGAGGGCACGGTGGTGGCCAGCGCCGCCGGACACGGCATGATGTGGGGCCCTGCGGTGGCCCAGGTGGCCGCCGACCTGGCCACGACGGGTGCGTGCACCTGGCTGGACCTGACCGACCTCGGCCTGGACCGCTTCGACGCCGACGGCAACAGCCGCGTTGCACCCGAACCGATCTCGCTCCCATTCCCGGAGAGCGTCCCCAACGAGAGGATCCACTCGTGACCCATGCGGTACTCACCCCGATCATCGCCAAGGCCGCCGATGCCGACCTGGAGGACTGGGGCCCACTGGACGAAGCGACCGGCGACGAGATGGCCACCCACGGGGTCGAACTGTGGGTGGACGGCGAGTCCTCAGCGGGCATCTGGCAGTGCGCGCCGGGGCCGTCGCGGTGGACGCTGGAGACCAACGAGGTCATCTACCTGGTCGCAGGCCGAATGACCGTGACACCCGATGGCGGTGAACCGGCGCAGATCGGGGTCGGCGACATGGCGGTGTTCCCGAAGGGGTGGACCGGCACCTGGGAGCTGCACGAAACCGTGCGGAAGGTCTACTCGATCTTCTAGCTCAGGCCCGTGGCAGACCGCCGTCGTCGAGATATCGCGTCCACGCTGGCGGCGAGAAGCAGAACGCCACCGGTGACCAGGAAGTTGATGTAGGACGACTGATTCAGCAGACCGAGGCCGTTGGCGATGGTCGCGACCACCACGCCACCGATCACCGCGTCGAGCGCTCGGCCCTTGCCGCCGAACAGGCTGGTGCCGCCGATCACCGCGGCGCCGACCGCATACAGGAGGACGTTGCCCGCGCCCGAGGACGCGGACACCTTGCCGCCGTACGACGCTGCGATGATCCCGCTCAGTGCCGCCAGCGCCGAACACACCACGAAGACCGACATCCGGATTCGGTCGACGTTGACGCCCGCGCGCCGCGCTGCCTCCGCGTTGCCACCAACGGCGTAGATGTGCCTGCCATATGGGGTGCGGGTCAGCACGAACGTCAACACGATGAGCAGCACCCCGACCATCGGCAGAACGTAGGGGATGCCGCGGATCTCGATGTTCGGGTTGACGCTGCGGTTGAGGCTCAGCAGGTAGGTGACCCCGAGGGTCACCGCGGCGACGCCGACGATGCGGGCGATCACCACCCCGAACGGTGCATGGTGCAGCCCGGCCGCGACCTTGCTGCGGTGCCGGTACAGCTCCAGACCGGCGTACCCGACGACGACCAACAGCGCGCAGGCCCAGCCCACCGTCACGGGGAGGTTGTCGATGGTGATGCCCCGGATCACCGGATCATCCACTCGGACCGACCCGCCCTCGCCGATGAGCTTGAGCGTAACCCCTTGCAACCCAAGGAAGAACGCGAGAGTCACCACGAATGACGGGATGCCCAGCTTTGCCCGCAGCAGTCCGATCGCCAGCCCGATCAGCGCTCCGCAGACCACGCCGGCCAGCACCGCAGCCCACCATGGCCAGCCGTGACTGGTGATGGCGAGCGCCATCGCGCAGGCCGAGACACCGCCGGCCACCCCGGCGGACAGGTCGATGTCACCGAGCAACAGAACGAAGACCAGCCCCATCGCGAGCACGCAGATCGAACCGGCCTGGGTCACCAGGTTGGCCAGGTTGAGCGCCGACATGAACCGCTCGTTGGCCAGCCCGAACACGATGAACAGCACGACGAGACCGAGAACCGCGGGGAGCGACCCCATGTCACCGCCGCGCACCCGTTGGAGGTAGCCGCGTGCGGCATCGCGGAACGTCTCGTCGGAGTGGGTGTCGGCCGCAAAGTCCGAATCGCCGAGTTCGGTTTTGACGGTTGTCATTTCGCGGTCCTTCACATCGATTGGGCGGCTTCGGCCGGCGCAAGGCCGAGGTTGCCCGAGCGACCTGCGGTGATCAACTCGACCACCTGACCGTGGGTGACCTCGGACGCCTTGACCTCGGCCGCCACCCTGCCGAGGTACAGCGCGCAGATCCGGTCGGCCACCTCGAACACATCGACCATGTTGTGCGAGATCAGTACCACGCCCAGACCCTGATCGGCCAGTCGGCGCACCAGATCGATCACCTGCCGGGTCTGCGCCACTCCCAGTGCGGCCGTGGGCTCGTCGAGCAACACCACCCTGGAGTTCCACAACACACACTTCGCGATCGCGACGGTTTGTCGCTGGCCGCCGGACAGGCTGGAGACGGCTTGGCGCACGGACTTCACCGTCCGTACCGAAAGCGACGCCAGTGCCTCCCTGGCCATCGTCTCCATCCGTGCCTCGTCGAGCACACCGCGCCGCCTGAGCTCGCGGCCGAGGAACATGTTGGAGACGATGTCGAGGTTGTCGCACAGGGCGAGGTCCTGGTAGACGACCTCGACACCAAGGGCCGCAACGTCGTTGGGACCGTGCACCGACACTGGCTTGCCCTCGAACAGGTAGGTGCCGCTGTCGATCGGATGGATCCCCGCGATCGCCTTCACCAACGTCGACTTACCGGCGCCGTTGTCGCCCACCAACGCGGTCACCTCGCCGGGATAGACCTGGAAGTCCACGTCGTGCAGAACGTGCACGACGCCGAAGCTCTTGTTGACTCCCTGGAGTTCGAGGATGGGCGCGATCTTGGGGATCGCCTCTGCGGTCATCGGTCGGTCAGAGCCCCGCTGCGGTGCACATCGCCGCAAACTTCCCGGCGCACACCTCGCCCTTGGCCTGGCCGCCGTCGGTGAAGACCACGTCGATGTTGTCCTTGGTGATCGACTTCGGCATCAGGAGCACCGACGGCACGTCCCGGTTTCCCGTGTCGTCGCGCGAGGTGCTGTCGGTGCTGACGGACTCGCCCTTCGCGAGCGCGATCGCGGCCTTGGCGAGCGCGCCGGCTTCCTCCTTCGCGGACTTGTAGACGGTCACGCACTGCGTTCCGGCAAGGACGTTCTGCAGACCCTCGACGGTGGCATCCTGACCGGTAACCGGCACCTGCCCGGCGCGCTGGTTCTTCTCCAGGATCGAGATGACCGATCCGGCCAACCCGTCGTTCGCGGCGTAGACACCGTCGATCTTGCCGTCGGCTGCCGTGTACATCTGCTCGAAGATCGTCACCGCCTTGTCGTTGTCCCAATCCGGCACCGCCTGCTCACCCGCGACCTTGATGCTCGAGGTCTTGTCGATCGCCGAGTGCGCACCGGTCGTGAACAGGGTGGCGTTGTTGTCGGTGGGAGAACCGTTGAGGAACACCACATTCGCCGGTTTGCCGGCTAGGCAGTCGACCAGGCCCTGACCCTGGAGTTCGCCAACCTTGGTGTTGTCGAACGAGATGTAGACATCGGCCCCGCCTCCGAGGGTGAGCCGGTCGTAGTCGATGGTCTTGACGCCCTGGCTGGCCGCCTTCTGCTGAATGGCGGCGCCGCTGTCGGAGTCGAGGTTCACGATGGCCAGCACGGTCACCCCGTCGGCGATCATGCCGTCGGCGATGGTCGCCATGGTGTCCGCCGAACCCTCGGCGTTCTGGATCGTATACGGCACGCCCGCGGCCTTGAAGGCTTCCTCGAGCGCCGGCCGGTCCTTGGACTCCCATCGGACCGACGACTTCGTGTCGGGCAGGATCACCCCGATCTTGCCCTGTGTCTGGCCACCGCCGCCCCCGCTGCCACCGCTGTCTTTGTCGCTGCTACACGCGGACAACGCCAGCGCTGCTCCGACGAGCACGGTGAACACAAGAGATCCCAGTCGCTTCATGGAGATCGCTCCCAACCTTCCGATTTGTTGTTTCCGACAACATATAGCGTGACGCACATCACGTCTAGGCCTGTGGGTAGGAGTCAGCGAGCGCCTACGAGATGCGCGAGCGCCAGCTGGTTCAGGCGAATTGAACCGAATCCGTCTGCACCAAAATAGGATTCGACGTCGAGATCCTCGTACGCGAGCCGGGTTGCGCCGCCGAACGGGTCGGCCGCGGTCCATCTCACGGTCCACAGGTCGAAGGAGAATTCGTCCGATGGTTGCGGTACCAAGTCGTCGGCGGCCGGAATGCCGCACTCGAGAACGGACATCCCCGCCTCCTCTCCGCCTCCCCAAGGGGTAGATTTGTTCAGAGTCCGAACATATGATGTGTCCCACGCCACTGTCAATGGCTCGGTGCAAAACGCAGGGACCCGTAGGGAGGAGCGCCGTGGATCGCACCGCCAGGATAGGAACCAGCACGGACGACGTCCGCCGGCGCAACCTGTCCGGTGTGCTCACTCTCGTCCACCGCCACCGCGCCATGAGCCGCGCGGAGTTGACCCGCCGAACGGGGCTGTCGCGATCGACGGTCAAGGTCCTCGTCGAGGAGTTGGTCGAACACGGCCTCGTCGAGGAGGCGCAACCCACGGCATCCACCCAGGTCGGCCGCCCGAGCCCGGTAGTGCGACCCCAGAGCCGCAGGCTGGCCATCGCGGTAAACCCCGACATCGATTCCGTCACAATTGGTTTGGTGAGCCTGGGCGGGTCGGTTCTCGAGGTGACCAGGCGCACCACCACCGGCATCCCGACCGTGGAGCAGACCGTGACCCTTGCGGCCGAGACGATTCAGCAGATGCGGCGGCAACTCGCGCCCGACCGTGACGTCATCGCGATCGGCGTCGCCGTTCCCGGCCTGGTGCACGCGGCCGGTTCCATGGTCCGGCTGGCGACCCACCTGGATTGGCAGGATGCCCAGATCGGTCAAATGCTCAGCGCAGCAACCCAACTACCGACCTTCGCGGCCAACGACGCCAACCTCGGCGCGGTCGCCGAGCACATCTTCGGTCGCCATGCGAACGCCGAGCACATGATCTACGTCAACGGCGGCGCGGGCGGCATCGGTGCCGGGGTGGTGGTCGCCGGTCAGCTCCTCGACGGTGCGGCCGGTTACGCCGGTGAACTCGGCCATACCTACGTGGGTGGCTTGGGCACCTGTCACTGCGGGTTGATCGGGTGCCTCGAGACGGAGGTCAGCCAGTCCCAGACCTACGACAGCGATTTCAGTGTGGTTGCGAAAACCCTTGATCGCCAAGCACAGTATCTCGGCATTGCGCTCGGCAATGCGGTCAACATGCTGAATCCCGGACTGATCGTGCTCGGCGGATTTCTCCGGGTCTTTCCCTCGCTGGCAGCCGACGCGCTCAACGACGCGGTCGGGCGGCACAGTCTGCGCGCACCCCGCGATCTGGTGCGGGTCGTGCCGGCCAGCCTGGGATCGGAGACGCTGATGATCGGCGCCGCCGAGTTGGCGTTCGCGCCGTTACTCGCCGATCCCGCCGCGCACTACCAGCAGCGCATCGACGGCGACCACGCCGTCGGCTGACGCGATCACCGGGTTCGCCTCGAGAGCGTCGATGGTGTCGCCAAGTTCGGTTGCCAAGGTGGAGAACGCGACGATTACGTCGGCCAGCGCCGTCAGGTCGGCCGGCGCGCCGCCGCGCCACCCGGCCAGCAGCGCCCGGATGCGCATCCCGTCGAGCAGGCGCATCCCGCCGGCTCTCGACATCGGAGGAAGCGCCACCGCCCGGTCGTCCAGCAGTTCGACCAACGTGCCACCTGCCGCGACCACTAGCAGCGGACCGAAGGCCGGGTCCCGCACCACGCCGACGGAGATCTCGACCCCTTCGGCGATCATCGGTTGCACGGTGACGGCGGGTCCCAGCCGTTGCGCCATCGCCGTGTACTCCGCGCGCAGCGAATCTTCATCGGCGATCCCGAGCACGACGCCCCCCACGTCGCTCTTGTGCTCGGCCCCCAGCGTCTTCATCGCGACGGGATAGCCGATCTCGCGACCGGCCGCCAACGTCTCCTCCAGCGACCCCGCGGCACGCGACCGCGCGACCGGGACGCCGTAGTCGGCCAGCAGGTCAAAGGCCACGCTCGGATCCCAATCGGCCAGTCGGCGCAGCCAGCGGTCGCGTCGAGCCTGATCGACACGGGGGTTGGAATGGTGGATGGGCAGCGGCCACGCGGCCAGGTGCCCGAGCGCCGCAAGCCCACTGCTTGCGCCTTCGAGCACTGCAATGCCGTTGTCGCGCAACCGCTCAGCGGTGGCTCTGTCGATGGCCGACGGGATCGAGGTCAGTACGGCGAGCGGAGCGTCCGTATCGGCCGCGACATCCAGCGCCGCGTCCGCGTAGGCGGTGTCACCGTCGAACTCGGTGACCAGGTCGACCGCCAGCGCGGTGACGGCCACCGCGGGGTCATCGGCGATCATGTGCAAGCAGGCCCGAAACAGGTCACGGGTGTCGGCGCCGGTACCCCACAGGTCCAGCGGGTTGGTCGCGATCAGTCCGTCGTCGAGCAGTCCCTCGATGGCCTGCACCGTGCCGTCGGACAGCGTGGCGAAGTTCACGCCCAGCGCATGGGCCAGGTCGGCGGTGAGCGCGCGTTCGGCGCCCGAGTCGTGCACCGTCGCAATGCCCCTCGCGCCGCGGTTCGCTCGCCGTCCTGCCGAGAACAGCTCGATCGTGTCGGCGAACTCGGCGAGGTCACGCACCCTGATGGCGCCCACGGCGTCGCAGAACGCATGCCAGCCGGCGTCCGCACCGGCCAGCGCCCCGGAGTGCGCGGCGACCATGGCGCGGCCGGTCGGCGACCCACCGACGGGCAGGATCACCACCGGCACATCGCGTTCCGCGGCACGAAGCAACACCCGCCGCAGCTGGGACGTTGCGCGCGGAGTCTCCATCAACAGCGCCACCAGCCTGGTGCCCGGGTCGTCGAGCGCATAGTCGACGTAGTCGGCGGTGTCGGTGACGAGTTCCTGGCCCGACGACACCGCAAGCCGGTATCCGAAACCGCGCCGGGAGCGCAGCAGAGTCGAGAACGCCGACCCGGAATGGGTGACGAAGCTGACCCCGCCGGACGGCAGAGGATCGGGTTCCAGGTAGCCGAGCGCACGTACCCCAACCACGTTGTTGACGAAGCCCATGCAGCCTGCGCCGCACACCGCCATTCCGCCTGCCGACGCGACGGCGGAGACCTTGTCGCGAAGTCCGTGCGCCGCACCGAAGAGCACTGCGGACCGTGCGCCCGTGTCGACGGCCGCCTCCAGCTGGCCGATCAGCGCGCTGTCGGGCACCCCGAGCAACACCAGGTCGACGGGTTCGTCCAGATCGGCAAGGGACGGAGCGCACGGCAGTTCGCCGATCCGGTCGTAGCGCGGATTCACCAGATGCAGTCGCGCCGAACTGCGTTGCGCTTCGATGACCATCCGCTCACCGAAACTGTCCGGCTTGGCGCTGGCGCCGACCACTGCCACCGAACGGGCGCCGAGCATGGCGGCGACCGCCGCCCGGCGCGCGGCGTCCACCGGCTAGGACCGACGGCCCAGCGCGGCGAGCCCGCGGCGCCCGGCCTTCTTCTTGTCGGCGAGTGCCGCTCTGGCGGCCTGCCAACCCGGAATGCCGCACACGCCGCCGCCGGCGTGGGTGGCCGAGCTGCCGTTGTAGAGGCCGGCGATCGGGGTGCGGTAGTCGGCGAAGCCCGGCGCAGGCCGCATGTGGAAGAGCTGCTCCAGCGAGAGCTCCCCGTGGAAGATGTTGCCCCCGATCAGCCCGTACTCCTGCTCCATCTCGTAGGGTCCGACGACGTCGCGGTGCGTGATCGACGCCTTGAAGCCGGGCGCGACCTGGTCGTAGGTGTCGATCACCCGGTCGGCGTAGGCGTCGAGTTCCTCGGTGTGCGGCGCGTTCGCCCAATCGGCGGGGCACCACTGGGTGAACAGCGACATGATGTGCGTGCCATCGGGATTCAGCGTCTTGTCCAACGTGGTCGGGATGACGCCGTCGCTGAACGGCATCAGGGCCGGCCTCCCAACGCGGGCGTCCTGGAACGCGGCTTCGATGTACTCCATGGTCGGCGCCATCTCGATCGAGCCGGTGAGGTGTTCGGCCATTCCCGAGCTCGGGTCGGCGGTGAAGCTCGGCAACCCAGCGAGCGCGAGGTTGATCTTCACCACGCCGCTGCGAGTCTTCCAGTGTTCGATGTCACCGACGAAGTCGTCGGGCAGTTCGGTCGGTGAAAGGTGGTCGAGGAAGGCGATCTTCGGGTGCAGGGTGGTGACCACCAGCGGAGCCAGGATCTCGTCGCCGTTCGCGAGCACCACGCCTCGGACCTTGCCACCGCGCGTCAGCACACGGGAAACCCCTGCGTTGGTGCGGATCTCGGCGCCGAAGCTGCGGGCCGATCGCGCGATGGCCTCGGACACCCCGCCCATGCCCCCCTCGGGGTAGCCCCAGCTGCCGAGTTGGCCGTCGCCGACGTCACCGATGGAGTGATGCGCCATCACGTACGCGGTGCCGGGCTCGTACGGGCCCGCCCAGGTGCCGATGATGCCGTTGACCGCCATCAGGCCCTTCACTTGCGGTGACTCGAACCAGTCGTCGAGCAGGTCGGCGATGCTCATCGTCAGCAGCCGGGTGACGTCGGCGGTCATCCGGGTGGTGATGCCCTTCTGGCTCCAGGCCAGCTTGGCCAGGTCGAGAAGATCCGACGGCTTGTGGGAACCGATGTTCGGCGGCACCTGGGTGAGCAGCGGGCCCATCACCTCGGCGATGCCCTCGAGCCACTCGTTGTACTTCGGCAATGCGTCGGCGTCCTTCTTCGAGAACTTGGCGAGCTGCTCGTGGGTGCGTGCCGGGTCGTCCTCGTAGATGATCAGCGAGCCGCCCTCCGGAAACGCCTGGTAGGACGGGCCCATCGGGTGCACCTTGTAGCCGTGCCGCTCCAGCCCGAGCTCGCGCACGATGGTGGGCGGCATCAGGCTCATCACGTAGGACAGCCGGGTGACGCGAAGATGGGGCGCGTCCTCCCACGGGGACTCGGTGGTCGCTGCGCCGCCGAGGCTGCCCCGCGACTCCAGCACCAAAGTCTTGGCGCCCGAGCGGGCCAGATAGGCCGCAGAGACCAATCCGTTGTGGCCGCCGCCGATCACGATCGCGTCATACGAATTCGACATGGAGGGACCTCTCTCGCCGGGCTCGTCGCCCATCCTGACTGACTGTTCAATCTAATCAAGTGTTAGGCTATAGACAAGTAGCAGCGCCATCAGTTCATGAGGGAGAAACACAACGACATGGCCGAGCCCGCACCCGCGACGGAGAACAACGAGGCCCGCCGGATCGAGATGCTCCGCGCCGCAGCCGAGCTGATCTGTGAACGCGGTTTCGGCGACACCCGCATCGCCGACGTGGCGAAGCGCGCGGGAGTGAGTTCGGCTCTGGTCATCTATTACTTCGGCACCAGGGACCGGCTGTTGGTCGACGCGCTACGCCACTCGGAGGAGTCCTTCTACGAGTCCGCCGAGAAGATGCTCGCCGAGGTCACCTCGCTGCGTGAGCGACTGTCGCTGCTGATCAAGTGGACGTGTGTTCCCCAGACGGACAACGAGATTCCCGGTGCGTGGGGGTTGTGGTTCGACCTGTGGGCCCAAGCCTTCCGGCATGATGAGGTGAAGGCGGGCAGGGTCGAGCTGGACGCCCGCTGGCGCCGGATGATCGTGGACGCCATCAAGTCGGCGGAGGCGTCGGACGAACTCGACGTCGAGGTCGACGCCCGGTTGTTCGCGCTGGAGTTCAGCGCGCTGCTCGACGGCCTGTCGATCCAGGTGGCGTTGGACGATCCCGAGGTCGACTCGGACGTGGCCTACATGATCGCGATGCGGTTCGCCGAACGGGAACTCAACCTGCCGTCGGTGAAGAAACGGCGAGCGCGTTCTCAACCACGGGGTCAATGATCGGCTGCGCGGTGCTGCGGTGCAGCACCCGCACCGCGTCGTGGGTGCAGACACAGGTGACTGCCGCACCAGGCTGATGGGCCACCGATCCCGGCCCTGACGTGTTGGGCACCTCGACGACCAACGCGGACGGGGCGCCGACGTCGACGTGCACCTGGGTACAGGCGCCGAGGTAGACCACTTCGGCCACCGTGCCGCCGATCGCGTTGTGCCCGTTGCTCACCGGCGTGCCCGCATCCTGCAACATGATCCGTTCTGGCCTGATGACGATGGCCGCCGGACCGGTGCGCGCCGACTCGTCGACCGCCGCCCCGAGGCGGGTGTCCAGCGCCGAACAGACTGCCGACGATCCGGACAGCTCGAGCACGTCGGCGTCGAAGATGTTGGCCGCGCCCAGGAAACCGGCCACGAACGTGGTGGCAGGCGCCGAGTAGATCTCCTGCGGAGGGCCGACCTGTTCGACGCGCCCCTCGGCGAGCACGGCGATCCGGTCGCTCATTGTGAGCGCCTCCTCCTGGTCGTGGGTCACGTACACGAACGTGATGCCCACCTCGCGCTGGACTGCGCGCAGTTCGAGCTGTAACTGCTTGCGCAGCTTGGCATCCAACGCGCCGAGCGGTTCGTCGAGAAGCAGCACACGCGGCCGCAGCACCAGGGCCCTGGCCAGCGCGACGCGCTGCTGCTGGCCGCCCGACAGCTGAGCCGGACGGCGCTTGGCGAGCTTGCCCATTTGCACCAGGTCGAGCGCCTCACCAACCCGGCGCTTGGTCTCGTCGCGCGATGCCTTCTGATACCTCAGTCCGAACGCGACGTTGTCCCAGACCGTCATGAACGGGAACAGCGCGTAGGTCTGGAAGACGGTGTTCACCGGGCGGCGGTGCGGCGGATCGCCCGCGACGTCACGGCCGTCGAGTTCGATGCGTCCGGAGTCCGGCTTCTCGAACCCGGCGATCATGCGCAGCGTGGTCGTCTTCCCGCATCCGGAGGCGCCGAGCAGCGAGTAGAACTGCCCAGCCGGGATGTCGAGGTCGATGCCCGTCACCGCGGGCACCCCGTCGAAGGACTTGACCAGCTCGACCAGCCGGATCTGCCCGCCCGATTTAATCCCCGGGTCGCTCCGCTCCTGCCCGCCGGTCACGGGTGGCCGTTCAGTTCGCCACCGCTGCCGCGAAGCGGGCGAAGTTGGTCGCGAACCGGTCGACGTCGTCGCGGTCGTGCTGTACGGACAACAGCCATTGCTCCACCTTCCCCCATGGCGGGAGGAATACCCCGCCATTGTGCTGCACTAGCCAGTGCAGGTGGCCCAATCTGGCGTCGATCTGAAGGAAGTCGCGGAACTCGCGCACCCTGTCCCGCCGGAACGTCACGCAGCCCTTGGCGCCGACCGAGACGACGTGCCACTCGTATCCGTGTTCGGCGATGACGCCTTCCAGCGCGGAGCGAAGCCGGGCGCCGTTGGCGTCGAGCCGGCGGTAGGACTCGGGGGTGAGCACCTCGGCCAGGGTGGCCCGGGTGGCCGCCATCGCCAGCGGGTTGCCGTTGAAGGTACCGACCTGCTCGTAGCGGCCGTCGGAGATGGCCGACATCACCTCCGTCGTGCCGCCGATCGCGGCGACCGAGATGCCACCGCCCAAAGCCTTTGCCAGACACACCATGTCGGGCACCACTCCCGACGATGCGGTGATACCGCCGGGCCCGGTGGTGAAGCCCGTCTTCACTTCGTCGAAGATCAGCAGTGCGCCGGCCCGGTGGACGAGGTCGCGGATGGCGGCCAGATAGCCGTCGTCGGGCGGGATGATGCCTGCGTTCATCATCACGGGTTCGAGGATCATCGCGGCCACCCGACCGCGGTGCTCGGCGAGCGCGCGGGCCACGGCGTCGACGTCGTTGAACGGCACGACGACCACCAGGTCGCGGATCGCGGCGGGGATGCCGGAGTTGCCAGGCACGCCGATGGGATGGTCGCGGGGCCCGATCTCGTCGGCGTCCGGCAGCACCGACACCTGCACCGAGTCGTGGTGCCCGTGGTAGCAACCCTCGACCTTGATGATGAGGTCACGCCCGGTCAGGGCGCGCGCCAGATGGACGGCGTCCATGGTGGCCTCGGTGCCGGAGTTGGCGAACCGCCATAGCGGAAGGTCGAACCGGCGGGCCAACTCGCCGGCGATCCAGATCGCGTCCTCGGTCGGCTGGGCGAAGTGCGTGCCGCGCCGGACCCGTTCGCTGACGGCGGCCACGATCGCCGGATGGGCATGTCCCGCAATGGAAGCGCCGTAACCGCCGTGCATGTCGACGTAGCAGTTGCCGTCGACGTCGTACACCTTGGAGCCCTCGCCGTGGCTCATCCAGACGGCCTGTGGCTCGGCGATCTGCCAATTCGAGGTCGCGCCCCCGGCGAGGTGCTCGCGGGCCAGCGCGATCAGTTCGGTGCTGCGGGGCTGACGGCGAAGGAACACCTGCTCCTCGTCGGCGATCAACTGGCCGACCGCGTCGGACACCGGACTTTCGATCACCGTTGAAGACACGGTGAAACCTCCACTCTCCAGCGGCTGAATTTTCCTCGCGCAAGCGCTCGTCAGCAGTCGAATTTTCCTCGCGCAAGCGCTCGTCAGCGGTTGACTGAGCATTCAGTCTATGTGATAGTCCTAACACCGACAAGACGCGAACCTCCGGGGAGGCCCAGATGCCAGTGCCCAACGGACCCGGTCCGAACCGTCGACAATTCCTGCAGCGCGCTGCGATTCTCGCGGCGGCCGCGCCCACGCTCGGCGCCTTCCTCGCGGCGTGTTCGAAGTCCGGCCCCGGTGGGACGCAGGGGTCGGGCCCGACCCTGACGTTGGCGGCGCCAGACAAACCGGTCAAGTGGCCGATCGCCGAGGACAACAAGCCCATCGGCGACGGGCTGGCCCCGGAGAAGGGCGCGACGCTCAAGATCTACAACTACGCCGACTACCTCAGCCCGCAGGCCATCAAGGGCTTCGAGGACAAGTACGGGGTCAAGGTCGAGGTGTCGACGTTCAACGACGGCGACGAGGCGATCACCAAGCTGCGCAGCGGGGTGGACTTCGACATCTACAACGCCAACTACACCGAGATCAGCCGCCTGGTCACCGGTGGCCTGGTGCGCCCGCTCAATCACAGCTACATCCCGAACATCTCCAACGTGTGGCCGAGTTTCACCAACCCGTGGTACGACCAGGGCTGGCAGTACACCGTGCCGTACACCATCTACACCACCGGAATCGGTTGGCGCAGCGACCAAGTGCCCGCCGACATCGGAAAACTCAGCAACCCCTACGCATCGCTGTGGGATCCGGCCTACAAGGACAAGACCGCGATCATCGACGACTGGCACACCGCG
>Ga0193743_1001253_pt1 | contig 18926 bp, 17 predicted proteins | sample L2c2metaG_FD_143038 | JGI IMG/M metagenome (GOLD analysis project Ga0193743, IMG submission 143038) | Soil microbial communities from a riparian zone of the East river system, Colorado, United States - L2c2 | ecosystem: Environmental > Terrestrial > Soil > Riparian zone | place: USA: East River... | reverse complement strand
AGTAGGCTTTGAGCCACGATTTGCATCCAGGTGCCGACTGCGGAAACAACCAGTCCCATCCACAAGATCCGAAAATCACGGTGCCGGAGTGCACCCAACAAGGGCGGCCAGTGTCCCTCTGTCGAAATTTTGATTGGATCTAATTTCAAATGATCGAACCGCGGGTGTTTATAATTGCAAGAAAGGAGCACTACAAGTATGGAATGGTCCACACCGCAGTTTGAAGAAGTTTGTCTGAGTTGTGAAGTGACGAGCTACGCGACTACAGAGATCTAGTCGAGGATGCACGTCCGAGTCCTTGGTGCAGCCGCCGGTGGAGGGTTCCCGCAATGGAATTGCTCATGCACGAATTGTAGGCGGCTGCGGCAATGCCGTTTATTAGGTCAACCTAGGTCTCAAACGCAACTTGCCATTTCGGCGGATGACAAAAGCTGGTATCTTGTGAACGCCAGTCCCGATCTTCGTTATCAAATTGAAGCTTTTCCGCCCCTTCACCCTCGCACCTTTCAGTTGCGGGATTCTCCGATAGCGGGCTTAATCCTCCCTTCAGCGGAAGTGGATGCCGCGTTAGGACTACTCCTTTTACGCGAATCACAGCCACTCACCGTGTACGCCACTGACGCTATCCGTCACATTTTAATGTCGGACAATAGTATGTTCCATGTTTTGCGCCGTCAGCCTGATCAGGTACGCTGGGTGAAACTGTCATCCGGGACTGCTTTCCCTTTGGATGACAGTGGAGTGGAGTGTCTGCCGGTTACCACAAGTGGCCGCTTTCCGGGATTTGTAGCCGAACACCGGGCCTCACAGCTTGACTCAAGCGAAGCCGTGCTTGGATTTTTCTTTTGTCATGGCACTCGCCGCTTTGCATTTTTCCCCGGGGTCCTACACCTCAAGCCCGAGTGGCTGGACCATATTCAAACGTGTGATGCTGTCTTTTTCGATGGGACGTTCTGGTCTGATGACGAATTGATTCGATTGCAGGGACACGGCAATACGGCTCGACAGATGGGTCATCAGCCAGTTGCGGACACCTTGCGCGTTCTGGCTGGAATCAATACGCGCAAAATCTTTATCCATATCAACAACACAAACCCTATACTCGACGAAGATAGCGAAGAATTTCGAAAAGTCCGTGACGCAGGGTGGGAAGTTGCATTTGACGGCATGGATCTGATTCTATGAGTGGGGGAAAGTTGCTGCAGCCTGAAGAGTTGAAGCAGTCGTTGCTGAGCGTCGGCCCCGAACGTTATCACCACAAACATCCATTCCACCTGCTGATGCATGAGGGGAAACTTACCCGGCGTCAGTTGCAGGCGTGGGCTCTGAATCGTTACTACTATCAAAGCCGAATCCCCGTGAAGGACGCCATCATCTTGTCGCGAAGCACCGACGCAGACTTTCGGCGCGCCTGGCTGAAGCGGATTACAGATCATGACGGAGTCGATCATCCGGGCGGTATTGAAAAATGGATCCGGCTGGCTGAAACCACTGGTCTTGATCGCGCTGCGGTGATCTCGGAGCGCAGCATTTTGCCGGGAGTTCGGTATGCAGTGGATGCCTATCTTCATCTGGTTTCACAGCGAAGCTTGCTGGAGGCGGTCGCCTCGTCGCTGACGGAGATGTTTTCTCGCGATCTGATTTCGCTACGACTAGACGCACTTCGTCAGCACTATCCTTGGCTAGAGTCTGGCCTGATGTACTTCACGGCGCGCCTGACGCAGGCGCCTGAAGACGCGACCTTCGCCCTGGATTACGTAATACGTAATGCCCATACTCGTGCTGAGCAGAACTTAGTCATCGCTGCCCTGCGCAGCAAGTGCGACATTCTCTGGGCACAACTGGATGCCATCCATTTTGCCTATGTGACCCCGGGCTGGGAACCTCCGGCGTCATTCACTGGGACAGAAGCTTGACGACTTTCGAAGGCCGTCCACGATTAAAGGCAGGTTGCCGCCTTTCGGCCGCCGGAGATGTGCTTCTCATTCCGGAAAGCGTACTACGGCTGCAAGGGCCTGCCCGGTTGATAGTGGAAACTTGCGACGGAACAAAGACTGTGCCCGAGATCGTGGCCCGGCTGCTCGAAGCATTTCCGAATTCGGAAATGCTAAAAGTATCGGCGGAGACAGCAACATTTCTTACTAGGTTGGTGGAGAAGGGGGTCATCGAATTTGTATGAGCGCCGCCGTCCTAAAAGCCCTCATTGCGGAAATTACTCATCGATGCCCCCTGCATTGCGTGTATTGCTCGAATCCGTTGGAGATGCATAGTGTCGAAAATGAACTATCCACCGCGCAATGGATGCGAATCATCCAGGAGGCAGCCGAGCTTGGTTGCTGGCACCTCCATCTCACGGGCGGCGAGCCGTTATCGCGCAAAGACACTGAACAGCTAATCCGTGCTGGTCGCGAGGCTGGTTTGTACGTGAATCTGATTACATCTGGACTGGGGCTGACTCAGGAACGTCTACAGCAGTTGGTGGATGCGGGACTCGATCATATCCAGCTTAGCTTTCAGGACAGCGAGGAAGCGGAAGCGAATACCGTGTCGGGAACCAGGGCCCATGCCTATAAACTCCGTGTTGCAGAATGGATCCGCGAACATCGACTCGCCTTCACGCTCAACTTAGTAGTCCATAGGCGAAACGTGGATCGGTTGGAACAGTTGATAAGATTTGCTGAACGGCTAAAGGCAGACAAGCTGGAAATCGCAAACGTTCAATATTACGGCTGGGCGTTTCAGAACCGGGCAAAACTGCTGCCTACGCTTGAGCAAGTTCGCGCCTCGTTACCAATAATCGAGGATGCGCGTAAACGCCTTACCGGCACTATGCGTATCGAGTACGTCCTGCCGGACTATTATGCAAAATATCCCAAGCCATGTATGGGAGGCTGGGGACGCGGACTTATGTTGATTGACCCCGCCGGGCGCGCAATGCCTTGCCATGCTGCAGCCGTGATTCCCGGACTTGAGTTTCCGAATGCCGGAGAGTTGTCCCTTCGCTCGATCTGGGAAGGCTCTGCCGCGTTTCAGCGCTTCAGAGGTGAAGCATGGATGCAGGAGCCTTGCCGTTCCTGTGAACGGAGGGAGATTGACTTTGGAGGCTGCCGTTGCCAGGCTTTGATGCTTGCCGGTGATGCCGTCGCTACTGATCCTGTTTGCTCCCTTTCGCCCTCCAGGAAATTCGTTGAAGAGGCGATCGAAATGGCAGTAGCGCACGATACTAAATCGCAAGTATGGGTGTATAGGATAGATCCAGTTGCATTGAAAACTTAGAAGAAGTGAATGCTTTGTGAGTACGTGACCTTCGCTATCAGAATTGTCTTGTTGCTAGGCCATCGATAAACCTCATTCCTTTTATCTTTCAGTTATGATGCGGTGTTGGCCTAAATCTAGCGAAGGCGGAAAAAACGGCAAAGTAAAAGGGGTTCACGATGTTATTTTGGAGCTCGAAGCTGTCCGCACGGCTCAATAAAGTTCGCATTGTGTCCATACGGCGAACTTTTCGAGGGTCCATTCGGCTTCCCGACGGCGGAGATGGCAAGAAGGGGTGACGATGTTCGCGGTCAAGCACGTAAAGCGAACTTTTCAGCCTTGGCCCGATCCTCGCCGGGGGCGAATTGGGCCGTTTGGAGCTGCCAACTGTCTCCACTTTGCTCGAAATTTCGATTTTCGCTAGATTAAGGCCTTGATGGTTGCGAAGGGATGCTCAACATGCATCGACGGAGTCTCATCGCTTCTGATGTCAACCGCTCTTGCATCCGGTTCAACGCTTCTTCATACAGGTGGCGAGCCAAACCACGTCTCGGAGCCTGTGTGCAGCGTGACTTCAGCGAACACATACCGCAGTCTCCAGTCGAAGCCGTATACATGATGTAACGGTCTTTATGATTTGTATTCTTACGCAGCAGCCTCTTGTTGCCAGGGCAAACAGGAGAGGGTAGGCAACCACCCTCGTATCGGGAGAGAGAAACGTTTGATAGAGATTTTTGACGGGCACAACGATTCGGTCCAACGCATCAAGGAATATTCTCCAAACGGGATTGATTTTCTTGAGCGCTCGACCGTCGGGCATCTTGATCTGCCCCGCGCTGAGGAAGGCGGCATGGTCGGCGGACTGTTCGCGATGTTTGTTCGTCCTGAGCAGCCGCCGAGGGATAACCTGACAGTCACACAGGCAGGGCACGAGGTCGCGTTACCGGGCGCGATTTCTCTGGCCTACGCAAAGCGCGAGATTGCCAAACAGCTCGCCGCATTAAAGACTCTGGAAGCACGAGCCTGCGGAAAGATTCGCCTCACGACTAGCGTGGATGAGATTGAGAGAGCCCGGCTCGATCATTCTTTTGCGATGGTGATTCATATGGAGGGGGCCGAATCCATCGGGCCTGATTTGCAGGAACTCGACGAGTTATATGATTCTGGACTGCGCAGCCTGGGACTCGTCTGGAGCCGACCGAACATCTTCGGACACGGCGTGTCATTCGGGTGGCCGCGCTCGCCAGATAAGGGTCCCGGCTTGACGCCGCTTGGAATGGATCTGGTGAGAGAGTGCAATCGCCTCGGCGTCATGATCGATCTATCCCACCTCAACGAACGTGGCTTCTGGGACGTGGCGGAATTGAGTGCCGCACCCCTCGTCGCAACGCACTCATGCGTCCATACGATCTGCTCGTCGACGCGGAATCTCACAGATATGCAGCTCGATGCAATTCGGGAGTCGGACGGGATAGTCGGTGTCAATCTTTGTGTGAATGATGTGCGGCCGGATGGCCGCCGCGATGGGAATACGTCACTTGACATGGTCGCATGCCATTTTGCCTACCTGGCCGATCGCCTTGGAGTAGATCATGTGGCAATCGGCTCCGACTTTGATGGCACGATGATACCGGCGGCCATTGCGGATGCGAGTGGCCTTCCGAATCTAGTCACTGCCCTCAGGGAACATGGCTTTGATTACACATCTCTAAGGAAGATTGCCTCCGAGAACTGGATGCGAGTGCTTCATCTTTCGTTACGGTAGCAGGTACCTTGCGCGCTCGCGGCCCGATTTGTGCTAGCTTCCGAGAAGCTGGCTTCTCGGAAATTGGATCAGCGATGACGGACTCCGCGAACCGTCTGGCAAAGACTTACTCGGGCGGCATGCAGCGAAAGCTGGACATCGCCACTGCACTAATTCGCCGTCCCGCTGTGCTGTTTCTGGACGAGCCGACCATCGGACTGGACCCGCATGCCCGCTCCGGGTTGTGGAATGAAATTGCACGCCTGTCGAAGACCGGTCTGAGTATTCTGCTTACTACGCATTACTGGGAAGAGGCCGACAAGCTCGCAGATTACGTAACGATTGTGGACCGTGGCCGCGCGGTGGCGGAGGGCACACCCGAAGAACTCAAAGCCGTGCTGCGGGGCGACTCGGTTCAACTTGCGTTAGCGGATGCGGAAGCTGGCAAGCGGGCCCGATTGCTGCTCCAGGGCTTGGTGGGATTTGCGCAATGTGCAGATTTCGGGAGCGCTTCTGCATGCGACTGCCGACCAAGGCGCCACTGCTGTGCCCGTATGCTGCTTGCGCTCCAGTCGGGTGGAATCGCCGTCGTTTCCGTGAGAGTCTCTAGGCCGACTCTTGACGACGTATATCTCCGGCATACCGGTCGCACCATGGCGCAGGCAGAAGAGATGAAAGGAGAAGCGCAGGTCGAAGGAAACAACCGCCTATGAAGATGCTCAATGATTCCTCGTATGTAACGATGAGAGACATAACCCACCTGGTCCGACAACCTTGGTTTGTCGCGCTCACGCTGCTTCAACCTGTCGTTTGGATCGTCATGTATGGCCAGTTGTTCGGGCGAGTTGTTGAGCGGCCCGGCTTTCACGCCAGATCCTATATGGCTATTTTTGCCCAACGCCCAAAAAAGTAAAATTAGCCGTAGCTTCCTGAAACTGCGGGTGTTAGGGCTTCGTTTTCTTCACCTTTTCGTAGGAGCCTGGACTGCTATCGTTACTGGATGTACAGAGATGGCGACCGCTCCCATCTCCCATCGCTTGGCGATCCTCACGGCCAGCGAGATCGGCGCGCATTTGTCGGAAGTTAAGTAAGGCAGTTCTGCTTTGTTCCGATTACTTCTTGGTGCATGGGGCTAGCGGGATTGCATATTCATTGCCGCCACATCGTCACGGAATCATGAGGCATTTGCTGGTCTATTCCCCAAATTCCGCAACGCTGCTTTCCGTTGGCAGTGGCCGACATGATTGAGTCGGCAGTCCCGCCGTGAGTACGGCTGACGATTTCCGCACGATTAGCATCCTGCCAATCTTTGCAGCTTTTATCGGCTGCCCTCTTTCTCGCCAATTCCTCCAGCTCAACATCGCGAGATGCGATAACACGAATATCTAGACCGTATCGATGTCCATTCTCCATAGCGTCTCGAAGTTCGCCAGTCACTTCGAGATAAGTATTGGAATCGAGTCTCTTTCCTATCGTTTCCAAATAGCCCGCCCTCATGGTTTTTGACGCATCTTGATAGTCCAGCAAACACCATCGAGCAAATCAAAATGGCCTGAAACATCTAGGCGACCGCGGACATTGATTATGTCTCCCTCACGATAGCAGCCATTGGCGCCAGCTATAGCCACCGTCATACCCGGAGGTGTAAGGGATGAGGGTGCCGTCAAAGCGTCCAAAGAGGCCAAGGGCAATGGGGGAAGATTCAGAGCTGCCTTACAGCGCTTGTATTCGGCGCGAAACCGAGGATCTCCCCGTTTCGCCAACTCAAGACCCTGCGTCAAATGCTCTTGCCGGAGTTAGTCAGAAATCTTCGTTCGCGAAGGCCATCGGTTGAGAGATCATCAGCGGCCTCCATCTGACTCCCGGCCCAGTACACGGCAAACAACGCGATGGCACCGGTATCGCTGCCCGCAAAGTCCGGGTGGATGCCGGTCAAAAACCAGCGGTCCATCTGGCGCCAGATATCTTGCGTTGCCGCGAGAGGCCCCATTTGGCTTTGGTGGGGATAAGTAAACAATGAGCCCCCCCTGCTTCATGTGCGTGCTGAAATCGTCCAGGGCAGCGGCGCGTAGAATTTCGATTCCGTCGCTATCCGCCACAAACTGGACTTGGCCAAGGAGCGGCAACCCCAGCAGAAATGCCGCGCAGAGAATTGCCCGACGGGCGGAGCTCACTATATCAGCCAATTCTTGCACTCGGCATCCATGCTCACTTCGCCAATGGCGCAACCGACAGCGGCGCGCACGATGAATTCCGCGCTCCTCATGGATTCCTCAGAATGACGTGGCAAAGTGAAGTCTTGAAATAGATGTACGCGCTCATCTTGCTAGTGCTCTACGACATCACGGCAGGCGCTGTGGTGATCGGATTTGATTCGGCGCGCCCCGGAACCATGCCGGCGGGATGGACTGCTCATTTGACTCACGCCGGAACGCCATCTCGCTGGGAGGTCGTGCTTGATGATTCAGCCCCAAGCCGCCCGTCGCTATTCGCTCAATTGTCAACCGACCAAACGGCCGGCCGCTTTCCACTCGTGATCGAAAATCCCTCTTTTCTTAATGGTTCTGTGGCTGTCTTGTTCAAACCGGTTGCCGGAGTAGTGGACCAAGCTGCGGGTATCGTCTGGCGCTATCGTAATCCCGAGAACTACTACATTGTCCGGGCAAATGCACTTGAGAACAACGTTGTTTTGTACAAGGTTGTGGGCGGACTCCGAACGTCGATTCCGCCGAAGGGCTTGCCTTCGCGCTCGTACGGTGTCCAGTATTCAATTGCCAAGCGTCAGGGAGCACGTTGCAGGTAGATGTCGAAGGCGGTAGGTTTACCGTCTCTCTGAACGGAGAACGACTGTTTGAGGCGGAGGATACAACGTTGTAGTGCAGGAAGTAGATTGGTTCTCCGCCAGAAAGCCTGGGGAAGAGGCTCGGCAGAAAAATTGGCTTCCGGATTTAGGGCTGCGCTGGATCAGCTGGGAAAAGGCTCTTCCGCAATGGGCGCTAAGCCTTGAAAATGTCGGAATTTTGGGAAACGGCGAGATGGTGTTTTTGTACAGAAGATTGCGGGGAGTCATATATGCGCTCGTCTTGTGGACATCCAACGCCACTGGACAAGCCGGGCCGCCCTTTCGTTCAGACGATCCAGGAACACCCGGCAACGGCCAATGGGAGATCAATATCGCGGGTGTAGGACGGCGCAACCCAGCTGAGGGTCGCTACAGCCTGCCGAATCTCGATCTCAACTATGGGCTCGGCGATCGAATCCAGCTTAAATACGAGATGGCCTACGGGATCGAGGAGGTGCGCGGCAGTACGCCATCTTTGGCGGGTGGAGTTGGCAACTCATTGGCCGGTGTCAAGTATAGATTCTTTGAAACGCCGGCCAATAAAACGGGAGAAAGCAATTTTTCGATGTCGGTTTATCCTCAGCTGCTGTTTAGCGCAGTGAGTTCTTCGGTTCGCAGAGGCGTTGCCGATCCTTCGCAATTTTATCTTCCGTTCGAATATGCTGGCCGGGTTGGGCAATTCACGTTTTCTGCCGAAGTCGGCCATTGGTTCGCCCGCCAACAGATACCAGGAACCTGGACGCAAGCACTTGTACTTGGGGACGAACTGTCCAAGAGATCGGAGGTATTTGTGGAGCTTTATCGTACGTCCGACTTTCAGAATGGCCAAAATCATCCGTTCGAGATCTTACGCTAGGTTTGGGCGCTCGCAATTCACTCAAACGAGATGGTTCATTACGACTCCTTGCGATGGTAGGCCACTCGCTCTTGCCCCCGGAACCTACAGGGACTCGGCCACAATGGATCGCATATATAGGTTTGCAAGTTCTCACTAAAGGAAAACGAGATTGACGCGTAGATATGAAGTGTTCGATCTGAAGATTCGACGAGGCAATACTGTTGACTCAGAGCTTAGGGGGGTGACGAGATGACCATCCGGAAAATTGTTGGAGTTGTAATAGTAGGTTTACTTGTACTTGTGGCGGTCGGAGCCGTTTCGATAAAAGTGCGAGGCTTTCGAGCGTCGTCCGAGCCTTCTCCCTTCGAATCGACAGTCGCACGCGCATTGCGAAACTTCTCCATCCCGAGTGCCGAGGCGAGCAAGAATAACCCTTACGTTCATGACAGCGTTTATGTGCAGCAGGGCCGAGACATCTTCCTGAGTCAATGCGCGACATGCCATGGGGTCGACGGAAAAGCCACGACGCCAATCGGTACGGGCGCTTACCCGCGTGTTCCGAACTTGCGCGGTCCGGCCACTCAAAAGCTGTCCGACGGAGAGATTCACTACATCATCGAAAACGGCGTGCAAATGACCGGCATGCCAGCCATGCCAGGGCTGCGCTCCCCATCAAAAAATGACAGCTGGGCGCTTGTTTCCTATATTCGTTCTCTCCGCTCCGCGACCGAGCAGGATGACAAACTGCAAAGCACATCGATGGCGTCAGCACATTATGTGGGCTCTCAATCCTGCCAAAAGTGTCACGCATCGATCTACGAACACTGGAAGAAGACACCAATGGCCAACGTCGTGGGGGACCCTCAAACGCACCCAGATGCGATTATTCCAGACCTCAAAACCAACAACGTAGCCAAGTTCAGCGCGGATCAAGTCGCACTTGTTTATGGCAGCATTTGGAAACAAAGGTATTTCACTAAGGTCGGCGATGATTACTACCCGCTGCCGGCGCAGTGGGACATCGGCAACAAAAAGTGGTTGAAGTATCACGTCCCGGACAAAGGTGCCGACTGGTGGACTGAATACTACACCTCCGACAATATGCAGAGGCCGACTGGACCCACGTGTGATGGCTGCCATTCGGTTAACTACGACATCCACACAAAAAAGGTGAGCGAGTGGAATGTGGGATGTGAGCGTTGTCACGGACCGGGCAGCGAGCATGTTGCGCATCCGACCGCAACAAATATTGAAAATGCATCGCGGCTGGATTCCTTTGCTTCAACGGATACTTGCATTCAGTGTCACTCGCAAGGGCAACCAAAGACCAAACTAATCGAAGGCAAGGCCTATGATTGGCCCGTCGGGTATCAAGTCGGTAAGCGGCTGCAGGATTATTGGCAACTAGAAAACAGCTCGCTGGGCCAAACAGATTTTCTACATTTTGCGGACGGAACAGCACATAAGAATCGGATGCAAGGCAATGATTTCATCCAAAGCGTAATGTACGAGAAGGGTGTCACCTGCGCTTCGTGCCACGACGTTCATGGGACTGAGAACTACGCACAACTTCGCAAGCCGGCCGATAAACTCTGTCTGGATTGCCACGGCGTGAATTCGCCAAACGGTCCTCACGTTGCCACTCTTGAAGAGCACACCCACCACAAGGCGGAGAGTCCCGGCAGCCAGTGTGTAGCGTGCCACATGCCGAAGATTGAGAGTCAAGGAGTTCCAGGCGCATTCGTGACTGCCCACACGTTTAAATTCATTGCTCCCGCGATGACGGACAAGTACAAGATTCCGAATCCCTGCACGTCCTGCCACAAGGACAAGTCAACAGACTGGGCCATTAAGGAGATGCTCGGTTGGAAGGGCACGTCCGCGTGGCGAGTGGCGCAACAATGAAGAAGTTCCAAAACAGACTGCGAAGTAAGTCGGGGAGTGCGTCTAAGCTGAAGTACTGGCATCCGCTGGGTCCTCTGAAACTGCGCGCAATGGCGACGACCGTGCATTTTCGAAAACCCACTCATACAGGACCGGTAGCAAAAACAAAGTGAGAAGCGTTGACGTCACCAGCCCGCCAATAACAACCGATGCGAGAGGTCGCTGAACTTCAGCGCCGGTTGATGTGGATATCGCCATGGGAAGGAAGCCGAAGCTGGCAACACAAGCGGTCATCAAAACTGGCCTGAGCCTCCGCCTGGCGCCACTTACAACCGCGTCGTACGTTTACTCGCCTTGTAACCGCAATTGATTAATAGAGCTAACGAGTACAACACCGTTCAGCATAGCCACCCCAAATAGGGCGATGAAGCCAATCAACGCCGAAAGATTCAGGTTCATGCCCCGCAGCCACAATGCGGCGCTGCCGCCGACCAGGGCGAACGGGATATTTCCAATGACCAGCAATGCTTGCTTGAAAGAGTGGAGGGTTAAATAGAGCAGCAAGAAAATGCCCGCCACCACAATCGGAATAATCAGCGATAACCGGCGCGTTGCCCGCTTCTGGTTTTCGAACTGGCCGCCGTAAGTAATGGAATATCCCACCGGTAGCTTGATTCCTCGATCAATTCTAGAGCGAACCTCCGCAACGAAACTGCCCAAATCGCGCCCTCGAACATTCGACATAACCACAATGCGGCGCTGACCTTCTTCCCGCTCAATTTTTTCCGCAGCCCGTGTGACTTCAATTCGCGCCACTTGGCCAAGCATCACTTGTTCACCATTTGGTGCGTGGAGCATAACGCTGCCTATCGCTCCTGGATTCGAGCGGTAACGTTCCGGCAAATGCAGAGCGACCGTGTATCTTTTCTGCCCATCGATGATTTCGGAAACAACGAGAAACAACTGAGCCCGATGCCGCCGCTTCGACCGACGCTTCGATGTCAGTCACATTGAGGCCATAACGCGCCAGAGCATCACGGTCCACGCGCACGGACAGTTCCGCGACTCCGGAAGTCAACACAATCTGCGGTTCGGCTGCGCCGCGCACCGACGAGACCGCCCTTAGAACCTGCTGCGATAAAGAATCAAGCGCGTTAAAATCGTCGCCGAAGATTTTGATTGCCAAATCCGCCTTCACGCCGGAAACGGTTTCATCTACTCGCATGGCCATGGGCTGTGTAAAGTTGTAATCGAGTCCAGGAATCTTCCCCAAACGACGCTTGCCATCCGGGTTTTGCTCCAGTTCTCGAGCTCGCGCGGATGTTCACCACATCCCGGTTACCTTGAGCTGCCGTAGAACAACGGTGAGAACGATTCGAGCGAAAATACACCTGATGGCTTAATCTTCTATTAAGGATTTCTTAATCTTCAGGATTGGTTGGAACAACGGCTCAATCTCTCGAGGATGCGGGCAGCCAACGGTAAAGGGTTGGCACCGAAATTCCAAGAGTTTGAGCAACTTCCTGAGGTGGTGTGCCGGATCCCAAAAGCTTTTTCGCCGCGTTCAGCTTCTTATCCGTCATCAGGCGCTTCCTGCCGCCGACACGGCCTTGTCGCCGCGCGGCTTCCAAACCAGCACGAGTCCGCTCCACAATCAGTTCCCGTTCCATCTGCGCCAAACTGGCCATGACATGAAAGAAGAAGCGCCCTGCCGGCGTTTTCGTGTCGATGCTGTCGGTCAAGCTCTTAAAGTGGACCAGCTGATTCTCTAAGTTCATCACCAGATCGACCAACCCCTTCACGCTGCGTCCCAAACGGTCCAGCTTCCATACCACCAGCGTGTCGGTTTCGCGCAGATGCGATAGCGCTTCCTTCAAGCCCGGCCGGTCCGCACCGGCGCCGCTCGTCCGATCCGTAAATACCCTGGTGCATCCGGCTTTCTTCAGGGCTCCCAGTTGCAGCTCAAGATTTTGATCCTCAGTGGACACACGGGCGTAGCCGATGAACAGCGGCTTTGCCCGAACACGTTTCTTCTCGATACTCGTCCGTCTCACGGTGAATCGAGAATAACATTTCGAGAATGGTTTTTGAGAACGAAAAGACCCAATAAACGCGCGCTCCGCTTCGACGGCGCTTGTCTTCTCGTAAACAATCCTTTCTGATAATGATCGGGATCTGTTTATCTAGGTTTTGTGCCAACAAGGACGGGTTGATGGTTGATAAAAGCCCTCATCGAGCCTGACGACTTCTCGAAAGCCGACCCCCTCCATCATGGCGAGTAGCCTTTTGATTCCGATAGCGTAATACCGAGAGCGCATTGTTTGGGTCCTTACTTCCTTTGAACCCAGGTCTTCCTCAACGAAATACATTGTCAGGTCGTAGTGTTCGGCTTCAAAATCCCAGACCTGAAAAACTAGGTGTCGCTTGCCGTCTCGTTCTCTAACGCCATACGGTTTGACCAAGTTTCTTCCGCGCTGCTCACGGTCATAGTCCCGAACTGTAATCAAGCAGCCGCCACCGGGGCGCAAACACTCGAACATCTCTTTGAGCGCCGCGAGAATGTCTGCATCCGTAAGCAGGTGGGGCAGAGAGTTGTCGCACGTAATTGCGATGTCGAAGCCGCTGCCGTGCTGGGCGCGAGCGGCAAGCATGTCGCAAACGGAAAATGCCACGAGTTGCTCGTGCCGCTTAGCCTCCAAAATGGCTCGCTCAATCGCTCGTTCCGACACATCGGAAGCCGTAACTTGAAACCCATTCTTCGCCAACCCAATTGCCTGCGTTCCAATCCCGCACGAGACATCGAGGATTGTGCGGTGATCCGGCCATTCATTACGAATGATGGCTGTTAGCTGCTCTCCCTGCCGTTCGACGCTGGCATCCCAATCTTGAAATATCAGGTGGTAGAGGGGGGCGAGCTCATCGTAAAAGTCGGTCATTTGAGCCACTCTATAACAGAAAACCGACCAGTTGCACTCAAAAGGGTGCACAAACACACCAAGCCGGGGCCGAACACTTTGCACTGAAAATGTTTGCATGACTCGGCAAAAAAGAGTAAGCTATTTCCAACCACTTTCCCCACCATTTGGACATCACCTCCTCCGAAGAAGAGGAAGGTATGCCGATTGGTTTCCTCGCCGAAGAGCAGCGGCGGCAATATGGCCGCTTTGTGGGAGAGCCCACTTCGGAGCAACTACGTTGTTATTTTCACCTGGATGACCACGACCGACAGGTCATCAGTTCTCATCGTGGGCACCATAATCGTCTGGGCTTCGCTGTTCAGATGTGCGCGGCACGCTTTCTAGGTACATTTCTCGAAGACTTGGCTGAAACTCCGCCCGGTGTGATCGCTTGTCTGGCGCGGCAGCTTGGGATTGAGCAACTGGGCTGCTTCCTTTCATACCGCGAGGGTGAAGCACGATGGGATCATGCAGCAGAAATACGGCAACACTGTGGATTCCACGATTTTAACGAGTCGTCAGCGCTGTTTCGGCTGAATCGCTGGCTGTACGCTCTCTGCTGGACTGGTACGGACCGCCCCAGTGTTCTCTTTGATCGCGCCACAGCGTGGCTGATTGCACACAAGGTTCTGCTGCCCGGTGTGACTGTGCTCGAGCGGCACGTTACTCGATTGCGTACGCGGGTCGAAGAGCGAGTCCGCTCTATGCTTACGCGAAGTATTTCCCAGGAGTCCAAGGCGAAGCTGGAATCTCTTCTCTCCGTTCCAGAGGGCGGACATCACTCGTTGCTCGACCGTCTGCGCAAAGGCCCGTTTCGGCGCAGCGCGCCCGAATTGGTGCGTGCGCTCGAAAGGGTCGAGGAGGTTCGGTCGCTGGGTATTGAGTTCGCGGTCTCAGACCGCATTCCTCCAGGTCGATTACAAGCTCTCGCACGGTTTGCCAGAAGCGCCACACCCATGGCGATCCAACGGCTCGCGGAGTCGCGCAGGCTGGCCGCGTTGGTTGCCTTTGTCTGTAATCTCGAAGCCTGTGCGCTGGACGATGCTCTCGATCTCCTGGACATCTTGATCACCGAAATATTCAGTGACGCCGAACGAGCTGGCAACAAGGCAAGATTGCGGACAATAAAAGATCTCGATGCGGCGGCGATTCAGTTGAGCCAAGTGTGTCGCTTCGTTCTCAATCCAGAATTATCGGATGCTGAACTCCGCTCGGCCATTTTCGCCGCCACCCCACGCGACGATCTTCAAACGGCAGTCGGCCAAGTCGATTCACTCGTCCGACCGCCGCAGGATGTCTACTATCAAGAGCTGGAAGATAGCTATCAACGAGTGCGCCGGTTCCTGCCCAGCTTACTTCGCACAGTTCGCTTTGGCTCCACTCCGGCCGGCGAACCTGTCCTTAGCGCGATTGATTATCTGAGTAAGGTCGAAGAGCAAGGACGACCGCATGCCGGCGATCCTCCACCGGGCATTGTGAAAGGTGGCTGGCGACGCTACGTTCTCGATGGAGAAAGCTTTGATCGAAAAGCTTACGTCTTCTGTTGTCTGGATCGAATGAGATCCGCTCTTCGTCGGCGAGATCTGTTTGCGGCGCCAAGTATCCGCTATGCGGATGCCAGACTCGGACTACTGAACGGCCCTGCTTGGGAAACCGCGCGTCCGAATGTATGTCGCTCGCTAGGATACTCGCTGTCGCCTGAAGAGACCCTCAATGTGTTGAGCCACCAACTCGATCAAACCTACCGCACGGTCGCCAACAATCTTCCCTCGAACCCCGGCGCTCGCCTTGAGAAGGTGGACGGGAAAGATGAGCTCATTGTCAGTGCTCTCGACAAACTCGAAGAGCCACCCAGTCTCGTCAGGCTTCGAGAAGCCGTAAATGCTCGCCTCCCGCGCGTGGATCTGCCGGAAGTGCTGCTCGAAATCGCGGCCCGAACTGGTTTTACTGCCAAATTCACTCACGTCAGCGAACGCGAGTCGCGGGTCAGCGATTTCGGGGTCAGCATTTGCGCCAGCCTTGTTGCGGAGGCCTGCAATACCGGCCCCGAGCCCCTGATTAGAAATGATCTGCCCGCGTTACGTCGTTCTCGCTTGTCCTGGATCAATCAAAACTTCATTCGCAACGAGACCTTGGTGGAAGCCAATGCATGCCTCGTTGCCGAGCAAAACCGGATACCGCTCGTTCATCTCTGGGGCGGTGGTGAGGTCGCCTCAGCCGACGGCCTTCGCTTCGTTGTGCCCGTTCGCACGTTGCATGCCGGTCCGAATCCCAAGTATTTTGGCTACGAGCGTGGCGTGACCTACTACAATCTCATCTCCAACCAATTCACCGGCCTGAACGCGATAGTCGTCCCCGGCACATTGCGCGATAGTCTTTTTCTACTCGCGGTCGTGCTTGAGCAACAGACCGAGTTGCAACCAACGGAGATCATGACCGACACTGGAGCCTATACCGATGTGATCTTCGGTTTGTTTTGGCTGTTAGGTTACCGCTTCTGTCCGCGCATTGCGGACATTGGAGGTACGCGGTATTGGCGGATTGATCCGGCGGCGGACTACGGCGCTTTGAACGGCGTCGCGCGCCATCGAATCAATACACGCCTGTTCGCCGAGAACTGGGATGACATGCTGCGGCTAGCTGGCTCACTCAAACTCGGAAAAGTCCAAGCCATGAGTGTCATGAGGACGCTGCAGATCGGCGACCGGCCCACCAAACTAGCGCAAGCCGTGGCGGAAGCCGGACGAATCGACAAAACCATTCACTGTCTGACCTATGTGGCTATTTTTGCCCAACCCCTCGAAAAGGTCTAATTGCTGCGATTAACTATTCTGGACGGTCATCGTCCCCCTCTTGCATGGAGCGGCGCCAGAAGTCTTCGTTTTCGTAGTTGCAGCAAGCGCTTCGATGTCGACACCGGACGAACTGGTCGTGAAATCGAAGTTGCCGATCAGATTGACGTTGCGCCAGGCGACGGGCGAGGTGCTTTTGAGAATTTTGATGGCCTCCAGGTCGCCTGCTGCCAGCTTGTGCTCGTATACCCGCGAGAGTAATAGGGTGTTGTAGTAGATGATCGCGTTGGCGATGAGCCGGGAGCACTCGTTCCAGATTTGCTGCTCCGCTTCAGTCTTGACCCGGAACTTGCCGGAGTTGACGTAGGAGATCGCTCGCCGCATACGGTGATAGGCCTCGCCGCGATTTAGCGCTTTCTGTACGCTCTGCCGCAGGGTGGGATCGTCGATGAAATCGAGAATATAGATGGTCCGGAGGATATTGTCCAGCTCCCAGAGCGCCTTCTTGGTTTGGTTTTGCCGGGTATAGGAACTTAGCTTGCGCACGACCGTCGCTTGGGTAACATCCTTCTGAGCAAGAGATGCCAGGATGCGCTGGATGTTCGGCCACTCCTTGACGATCAAGGCATCGAAGGTCTTTCGGGCAGGCTTGATCAGGCAATCGGCATAATGGCTCGGATGGCGGACGCCGACCAGACCGCTCATCCTCTTGTGAAGGTCCCGATAGCGCGGCGCGAACCGGTGGGCAGCGAAGAACAGCAGGAAGAAGTTCACCTGGTTGGTGCCGTGGGTGTCGGTGGAATGCCGATCCGGCCGGATGGTGGTCGTGTTGTTGTGCAGGATGTCGAAGACAAAGTGCGACTCGTGCTCATGCGTACCGATGATGCGCGCGTTGCAGGGTACGTGGTTCGCGACCAAAGTGTAGGCGCTCACGCCTTTCTTCAACCCGAAGTATTTGCTGCCATGCCGGGCGTTGATGGTGTGGATCTGCGTTTCTACGCGCTGACCGTCGCTGCTGGAGTGCTTCAGTCCGTTGATGTCGTACTGGTCGAACATCGCCAAGGCGGCGGTAGCGTTGGAGATCGCGTCGTTGCCGGTGTGCAGCGTCTCCGCCCGCAGGAAGTTGCGTGCTGTCGTTACAAGCGAGGAGTAGCTGAGGCCGGATACCTCCGCCATCTTCCACAAACCCATGTTGGTGCCCATGGCAACAATGCAAGCGAGAACATGGCGCGGTTCAACCTCTTGTTTCACGTAACGCCCTAGCACGTGGGTGAAGGCGCTGAGAAAGTCTGTCTTTCCGGCGACGAATCGCAACAGGTCGGCGACGCCAATACCCGGCAGCTGCCCGTAGAACGGACTGTTGATAGGCTCCTCTTCGGCGGGATAGATCAGTGACCAGCGGCGCTTGTCCCGGGGCCGGTGATCTTGATGTGTTTGTTATCGCCGGTCTCGATGCGCTGATTGACGCGCTCGAACCTGTCTTCCAGTTCCGTGTGGAGCGTGGACAGGGTCTCTTCGATCGGCGTCAGCAGAACCGGTGCGCCAATCTCGCGCAATACCGCGTCTTTGTCCCGCCACCGTTCGTCACCGATCAGGTCGTCCTCGAAACTGCGGAAATCGTTGCTGTCCCGGACATAAACATTTCCGGCCTCAAGAGCTTTCCGCAACAAGCGATAAACGAGAAACTCGTAGCGGTCGACATCGAGCCGTTTGTCTTTGCGCTTCTCGGCCAAGCTGTACATATAGCGCTGCACCGCTTTGGCAAAGATGCTGATTGGAAAGTCGGACTGCTTCACCTGACGGAGCGACTTTCCCTGGCGCAGAAGTTCCTGCAAGAATGCCACCGCTTCGAGCAGCGGCGCATCCTCGATCAAGCCGGCGAAATCCAGGTTGCAGAACAGATGCCGCAGGTTGAGCTTGAACTTCGAGTGCAGGGTGCCGTAATAGGACCACTCAAACGCGGTCCTGTCGAACTCGATCTTCCGCATGTACTCGGAGACCTGTGCGAAGCTTTCGGGATCGAGCAGAGAGAACGCCTTCTGCCTGACCTTCGAGAAAGGAGTCCTATCCGCAATCGACTGGTCGAGAAAGAGATCCAGAACGTGGCCCGCAGCCTTCAAGTTGGCGGCCGCCTCCGTCATGGCCTTTGTGGAGGCGGCCTCGGACGCGAGCTTGGCTTGCTGCTCGTATTGATCGACGAGATGGATGAAGGCCTCGATAAGGTTGTCATTGATCTGGCGGAAGCGGTGGGAGGCAAAACACAGTAGATACAAACGTGCCGTGGGTTCGGCCATCCGTTGCAGCTTGTAGACGGTGTAGAACTGAACCAGCGACGCGTAGTACTTGACGCTCTCATTGGACAGGCCTGCCGACGCCAGAAAGGTCTGGCCGAAATCGTAGAGTTGCTCGAAAAACTTGCGCCTTTCCACTTCTTCACGCAACTCTCCATAGCTGAAATCTTTGGGCTCGTGCTTGAGTAGACTGATGCGGTACATGCCCTCGTCGGGCACTGTCACATTGCGGTGTGGAAGACGTTGTATGGGCTTAGAAAGCGTGCTGAGTGCGGCGGCGCCGAGCCGGAGCGGTAGGTATTCAACGCCGATGTCAGGCTGCG
>Ga0193743_1001252_pt1 | contig 18934 bp, 15 predicted proteins | sample L2c2metaG_FD_143038 | JGI IMG/M metagenome (GOLD analysis project Ga0193743, IMG submission 143038) | Soil microbial communities from a riparian zone of the East river system, Colorado, United States - L2c2 | ecosystem: Environmental > Terrestrial > Soil > Riparian zone | place: USA: East River... | reverse complement strand
CATTCGAATCGGCGACGTCAGATAACGCTTGAAGGTAAGATTGATGTCGCCGGCCGCCATCACAAGCGTACCGTTGACGGTTTTGCTTTTGGGAAAGCTGACGACGATGCCGCCGGGCCAATGCGCCAGCGTGCCAGGCTTGTCGGTCCAGCCCCAGACGCCGACCGTCGACGCCCCGGCCATGTCGACGTCGAGTTCGGTCCCCGCCTTGGAGGTGACGCGCATCCGCTTTGTTCCGCGCAGCATTTTTGCTGCCGCGCGCACACGCTTTTCCAGTCCCGTATCGGGCACCATGCGCTCAAGCGCTTCGGGATGTTCGTTGGAAATGACCAGAATGCGCGCGCCCGCTTTCAGTATTTCCGGTGTCTCCACCGCGTGCATCAGCCCTTCGATGGTGCAATCGACGACGAAGCCTGCCTGCTGCAGCGCCGTGACGACAGGCGCAAGACGCTGGATCGCCTCGCTGGCGCCGGTGGAGCGGATCGGCACGATCTGACGGTTGCGCGGCGTCGGCACGATGATGTGAAACGGCCTGGCGCCCATCCTCAACAGGGCCAATTCGACCAAGTGAACGTTGAGCGCGCGCGACTGCGTCTCCGAAAGAATAGCAGCGGTGTCGCCCGATTTGACCGCGCAGCGCTCGAAGATCTCGCAGAACGCGTCGATCCATTTCGCCTCGATACGATCCGCCAGCATGCTTATCTCCACTTCAAACGTTGCATCAGACTTCCGGAAACCCGCGCAATAGATATGTCCGCAACCCCTGCAACAGGCCGTTAAGGATCAGCCCCAGCAGCGAGATCGTGATCAGCGGGACGAACATGTCGACGGTCTGAAACGTCCGCGCCGCAGCAACCAGGAGATGGCCGAGGCCCTCGGTCGAGGTAATCATCTCGGCGAGAAACACCACGATGCATGAGATCACAAGTCCGATGCGGCAGCCGGTCAGGATCGACGGCACCGCGGCCGGCAGCACCACCTTGAACAGGATTTGACGGCGCGGCGTACCTGCCGCCATCGCCGACCAGATCAATTTCTGCTCTACCATCGACGCGCCGTAATAGGTCGCAAGCAGGATCGGAAACAACGCGTCCGCGGCAACCAGCGTGATCTTCGAGCCATGGCCGAAGCCTAGCAGCAACAGCAGCGCCGGATACAGCGCGACCTTGGGCACCGGCGCCAACACCCGCACGATGGGACGCACCACCGCGTTGATGGCCGGATTGACCGCGGCGGCAAGACCGATCGCGACGCCGAGAACCACCGCGATCGAGAAACCTGCGAACAGCCGGAATAGTGTGGCGGCGATCTCGCGCTGAAACGTGCCGTTGAGGAGTTGCTCGGCAAGACGCGCGAACACCAGTCCCGGCGGCGGCAGCAGCGATACCGGCGCATAGCCGAACGATGCGATCGCCTGCCACAGTGCGATCAGCAGCGCGATCGGCACAATCCCCAAGAGAATATCGGTAGTGAGCGCGCGCGCGTTCATGAGAAACTCAATGGCATATCGAATTGCGGCTCAGACCATTTGACGAGACGGCCGCGCAGCTTCTCGAATGCGGCGTCGAGACCTATTCCCATCGCGCCGACAATGATGATCATCGCGAACACGGTGTCGTACTGTCCCATATCGAGCGCATTGAACAGGATATTTCCGGCGCCGGACTGCCGCGCGATCATCTCGCTGGTGATCATGGTTATCAGCGCGAGCACCAGGCCGGTGCGGCATCCCGTGAGGATTTCGGGCAGCGCCGCCGGCAGCACGATCCGGATCATGCGCTGCGCCGCCGACAATCCCATCGCAGCACCGGACCACAGCATTTTTTCCTCGACCGCCTTCGCGCCCTGAAAGCTGTGATAGATCACCGGAAGGCTGACGCCGAGAAATATCACCAGGATTTTCGCGAGTTCACCGACGCCGAGCCACAGCATGATGATCGGCATCAGCGCCGCTTTCGGCACTGGATAGGTCACCATCAGCAGTGGATTGAAAAACGATGCCACCGCGCGGCTGCGGCCCATCATCAGTCCGAGCGGGATCGCAACAGCAACGGCAAGGCTGAAGCCGACAGCCATGCGGCGGAGCGACGCCAGAATATTTATCAGTGATTCCTTATCGCCGAGGATCGAAGGGATCGCGCGGATGGCATCCAGCGCGGAAGGAAAACTGTCGGTGTTCAGGAACAGCGCCCCGATCTGCCAGATGCCGAGCAAGCCGAGACAGGCAAGCAGCGGCGCCAGGCGCGAGACGATGGTGGTGCGCTCCGTAATCATGGGCGCAAGCCGTCTTCGCTGGTGTCGTCGATCATGCGCTCGATATCGACGACATATTTCTGGTAACGGGGATCGAGCAGAAGCTCTGCCCGGCGGCGCGGGCGCGGCAAATCGATATCGACGATCTCCTTGATGCGGCCGGGGGCGCGCGTCATCACCACGACCTTGTCCGACAGAAATACCGCTTCGTCGACGGAATGCGTGACAAACAGCACCGTCTTGCGATCGCGTTCCCAGATATTGAGCAGATCGTTCTGCAGCCGCGTGCGCGTATGCGCATCCAGCGCACCGAATGGCTCGTCCATCAGCAGCACCGCGGGATGATAGGCCAGCGTGCGCGCGAGCGCGACGCGCTGCTTCATGCCGCCGGACAATTCCTTCGGATAAAAATTCTCAAAGCCCTTGAGGCCGACCATCTCGATCAGCCGGTGGCTTTGCGCTTCGGCTTCCTCGCGTTTCACGCCCTGCTGGCGAGGGCCATACATCACATTGCCGAGCACGGTCTTCCAGGGAAACAGCGCGAACTCCTGAAACACCGGCCCGCGATCGGGACCGGGCCCGGTGATCGCCTTGCCCTTCATCTTGGCGACACCTTGCGTCGGATTGACGAAGCCGCCGACGATGTACAGCAGCGTCGATTTCCCACAGCCGGAGGGGCCGAGAATCGAGACGAAAGCGCCATCCCCGATGGTCAGCGAGATCTCCGACAACGCTAAATGGTCTTGACGGCCCGATGTTCGAAATACCTGCGAGACACGATTGATCTCGATCATGGCGGCCGCCGGCTCGCGCCCCGATTTCGGCGCGGATTCCGCCTGAACTTCCGGCCGCGATGGCACTACCTTCATTCCTGCTTCTCTTCCCGACTTCGTCCCGCCAAGCACTTGGGCCCGTCAAGCACCAATGGATTCCTGATTTTCTGTGGTTAACGGTCTGAGCATAGCGGAAACTTGCAAAGGTTGGCGATGTCGATTTAGGCATCGCGAGCGCGATCTCATTGGGGACCCAATCGCCTAAGCACCGCGCGCACCGGCGCGGCATCGAGACCCCTGAGCTTCAACGGCAGCGCAATCAGTTCGTAGTCGCCGGGTATGACGTCGGCCAGCACAAGGTTTTCAACGATTCGAATATCGTGCCGCTTGCAAACCATGTGCGACGGCAGGCTTTTCGACGTCTCCGGATCGACAGATGGAACGTCCACGCCGATGAGCCGCGTACCGCTGAGAGCCAAACGCTCCACGGTTTCCGGAGCCAGCGCGCGGAAACCTGTCGGCCAGGCCAATTGATCTCCCCTATCCATCAATTTGAAAAGCAGTCGCGGTGGAGCACCGTCGAGTGCGGACGAGATCTCGTCGAAACCACACAGAGGATCTGCTCCGCGAGCGTCAAGGACCCTTGCGGGGCCGATGAAATCGCTGAGATCCAGCATATCGACACTGGCACCCGCGGCATCGTAATGCAGAGGTGCATCGACATGGGCGCCGCAGTGCGTCGACATCGAGATACTGGCAACGTTGACAGGGCAGTCCGGCCCAATCGTGAATGTTTGGTTGACCGCGAAAGCCGCGTCGCCGGGAAACACCCCCATGCCGACGCGCAACGCAGGCGAGATGTCGATCAGGCCCTTCACAATTGGGTCCTGACCTGCCAGAGCTCGGGAAACAGCACGACGTCCAACATCTTTCGCAAGTAAGAAACGCCCGAAGAGCCGCCGGTGCCTCGCTTAAATCCGATGATCCTTTCGACTGTGGTCACGTGGTTGAAACGCCAGCGGCGAAAATAGTCTTCGAAATCCACCAGCTTTTCGGCGAGTTCATACAATTCCCAGAACCGGGCTGGGTCTCGATAGACCGACAACCAGGCGTTCAGAACGCTGTCGCTTGCGACGTGCGGTATGGAGACGTCGCGTTCAATGATGGCCTTATCGATGCCGAGGCCGCGGCGATGCAAGAGCTGTATGGTGAGATCGTAGATACTCGGGGCTTGTCGGGCCGCTTCGAGGCGCTGGACAACGGCTTCGTCGTCCGCGTGAATATCGATCATCGCGGCATTCTTGTTGCCGACCAGAAATTCGATCATGCGGTACTGCCAGGACTGAAAGCCGGACGATTGCCCAAGCAATCCGCGAAACTCCGTATACTCGCTGGGCGTCATCGTGCGAAGCACATCCCAGGCCGAGTTGAGTTGCTCCAGGATGCGAGATACCCGCGACAACGTCTTGAAGGCCGGCTGCAGATTATCTGCCGCGATCAACCGGCAGGTGGCGTTCAATTCGTGAATCGCAAGCTTCATCCAAAGCTCCGACGTCTGGTGCTGGATGATGAATAATATCTCGTCATGGGCGGTGGAAAGCGGCTGCTGTGCCTGCAGTATCTTGTCGAGCTGCAGATAGTCGGAATACGACATTCCCTTGCGCTGACTCATCGCGTCCGCGCCATTCGACGAGCCAACGATATTTTCAGGCGTGCCATACCTGCCCTACCTTGGTTTCGCAAAATAATGGAGGGCCTTGCGCATCTGTACCGACCCACAACACTGGCGGACGATGTTTTAAGCCTAAAAGGATAGACTTTTGCTGTCAATCGGGATTAGGCTCTCATGATGTCGTCAGCCTCCACGATTTCGCGCGAGGAGTGCATCGCGCACGATGCTGTTGATCCGCTTCGCGGTTTCCGCGACCGCTTTATCATTCCCGAAGGCCTGATCTATCTCGACGGGAACTCGCTCGGTCCGATGCCGCTCGCCGCAGCGGGCGTCTTGAATCATACCATCGAACAAGAGTGGGGCCACGACCTTATCAGAAGCTGGAATACCGCCGGATGGTTCGACATGCCGGTCCGGATCGGCGACCGCGTCGGGGCGCTGATTGGGGCGGCTCCGGGTCAAACCCTCGTTTGCGACACCACATCGATCAATCTCTACAAGGCGATCCACGCCGCAATTGGATTGAGGCCTGATCGCGACGTGGTCATTGCCGAGGATGAGTCGTTCCCGACAGACCTCTATATCGTCGAAGGCGCCATGAAATCCGCCGGTCGTCCGATGAAGCGGCGATTGATCGGCACGGATAGCCCATCGATCGGGGACCTGCTTGACCGAAACGTCGCGGTTGCCGTGCTCTCGCACGTTAATTATCGCACCGGCGCGCTACTCGACATGGCCGCCATCACCAAACAGCTTCACGACGCTGGTGCACTGGTGGTGTGGGACCTCTGCCATTCGATCGGCGTGGTGGATATTGCATTCGACGATGGTGCGGTCGATTTCGCGGTCGGCTGCACATACAAATATTTGAACGGAGGTCCGGGAGCGCCGGCATTTATTTCCGTCGCAAAAGCCCATCAGGCCACCGCACAACATCCGTTGTCAGGTTGGTGGGGCCATGCCGCCCCCTTTGCCTTCGATCGCGACTTCCGTCCCGAGGCAGGCATCAAACGCTTTCTCTGCGGAACCCAGCCGATCATTTCCCTGCGTGGCGTGGACGTGGCTCTCGACGCGATGGAGGGCGTCGAGATCGCCGCGCTAAGACAGAAGAGCCTCGCTCTCACGGAGCTTTTCATGGCGCGCGTTACCGCACTTTTGCCGAACCTTGAAATCGTGACACCCCGCCAACCATCGGCGCGCGGCAGCCAGGTCGGGATATCCTTCGATAAGGGTTATGCCGTCGTGCAGGCGATGATTGAACGCGGTGTTATCGGCGATTTTCGGGCTCCCGACATCATGCGCTTTGGCTTCGCGCCACTTTACGTTCGATTCGGAGATGTCTGGGATGCCGCTGAAATACTCGCTGACTGCATCAAGGCAGAAGTTTGGCGCGACCCCCGCTTTAGCCGGCAGCTTGACGTAACCTGAGGCAATACGAGAACAGCGGCGTCAATGCTGGTCGAACCACGGCCATTCCGCCGCGCCGTCATGCGTGACGGCGCCGCCGGGCGCCTGCCCGACCAAACGTGCATATTTGGCGAGCGCCCCCGCGCGATGCCGCGGCGGCCGCGGCTTCCATACTTTTCGTCGTTGCGCGAATTCATTGTCGTCGATCAACAGATCCATGCGGCGCGCGGCAGCATCGATCCTGACCCGGTCGCCTTCGCGCACCAAAGCCAGCGGCCCGCCGATGAACGATTCCGGCGAGACATAGCCGATGCACATCCCGCGCGTGGCCCCCGAAAATCGCCCGTCTGTAATGAGTGCAACCTTCTCTCCCATGCCCTGCCCGTAAATCAGCGCGGTGACGCCCAACATCTCGCGCATGCCGGGACCACCTACGGGACCTTCGTTGCGGATGACGAGAACGTCACCTGCAGCGTATTTGCGATTGCGGACGGCATCAACGCATTGTTCCTCGTCTTCGAACACGCGGGCTGAGCCTTCAAACACCAGCTTCTTGAGGCCGGCAACCTTGATGACCGCGCCATCAGGGCAAAGATTGCCCTTCAGAACCGCCACGCCGCCGTCCGGCATGATCGGCGCGCCAGTAGAGTAAATGATCTCGCCGTCGGGCGCATTCGCACTACCGTATTCTTCCGCAATCGTCCTGCCTGTAATCGTCAGGCAATTGCCATCGATGTGGCCGCTTTCGACCAGCGCTCGGACCACCACGGCAGTGCCGCCGATGTCGTAAACGTCCTTTGCGGTATATTTCCCGCCCGGACGCAAATTGCCGATCAAGGGCGTCCGTGCAAAGACCTCGCCGACATCATCGATGGTGAAGGAAATTCCGGCCTCGTTGGCGAGCGCCGGCAGATGCAGTGCGGCATTGGTCGATCCGCCGGTGGCGGCGACAATGGCCGCGCCGTTTTCCAGCGATTTTCGCGTCACGATTTCGCGCGGCAATGGTCCGCCTCGCTCAAGCATTTGCATCACCAACCGCCCCGCGCGGCGCGCAACTTGCGCGCGCTCGGCATACACGCCGGGTATCATCGACACGTTGGGGATGGTCAGCCCCATCGCCTCGGAAACCATCGCCATGGTGTTGGCGGTAAACTGTCCAGCACAGGCGCCGATCGTCGGCAGGCAGGCCCGCTCAATGCCGGCGAGCGTCGCCTCGTCGATTTCGCCGGTCATGAAGCCGCCGACGGCCTCATAGGAATCCAGCACGGTGAGAGTTCGTCCCTCGAACCGCCCGGGAAGCGCGCTGCCGCCATAGATAAAGATCGAGGGCACATTGCAGCGGATCATTCCCATCATCACGCCGGGGAGCGTCTTGTCGCAACCGCCGAAACCGATCAAGGCGTCGTAGGCAAGGCCGTGGACCACAGCTTCGATCGAGTCGGCGATCAACTCGCGCGAGAGAAGCGAGAACTTCATTCCCTCGTGGTTCATGCTGATGCCGTCAGAGACCGAGATGGTGGAGAATTCCCGCGGCGTGCCGCCGGCCTCCGCAATTCCAGCCTTGGCGGCGTCGACTTGGAAATCGTGAGTCATGTTGCAGGGCGTCTGTTCGCCCTTCATGCTAACAACCCCGATCATCGGCCGGGCAAGCGCCTCGTCGTCCAGCCCCATCGCTCGCATGAAGGCACGGTGCGGTGCCCGATCGAGGCCATCGGTCGTCACGCGTGATCGCCACTTTTTCATGTGCGGAATTTCATGAGTACAAGCTTCTCTCCAGGTCGTCCCGGCGTTCGCCGGGACGACCTGGATAAGTCCTCCTACTGCAGCGGCGCGACGATGGTCGGATGCTTGAATTGCGCGACGTTGAGCTTGGGCAGCATTCCCGTCGCGGCGTAGATGTCGAGCATCTTCTGAATCGCCTCGAAATTCGGTGCAGCCCCGGGGTCACGGCCGAAATCATTGTCCTTGAGAAGGTAGGTGTCCAGAACCGGCACCGGCGCCTTCAGCACTTCGGAGACGACCTTGAGCGTTTCCTCGCGATTGGCCAGCGCCTTTTTCATGCCGGAGGTGATGTCCTGCACATAGGCCTTCACCAGATCCGGATTCTTGTCGACAAAGTCGGCGCGGCACGCCTCGAGGATGTGGACGATGTTCGGCATTTCCTCAGAGAGGGAAAACAGCTTGCGCGTGCCGCCTTTGGCTTCGGCGCGCGCGGCGAACGGCTGGTTCATGTTCACGGCGTCGACCCGGCCCTGACGAAGCGCGTCTTCGGAAACCGCAAAGCCGACCTCGACGAGCTTGATATCCTTCTCCGGATCGACGCCGTTCTTCTTCAGCAGCATCACGAACGGACCGTAGGTACCGCCGCCGATCACCGATATGCCAACGTTCTTGCCCTTGAGGTCGGCAATTTTCTTGATCGGGGAATCGTCCATCACGGCCCAATAGACCGAGAACCCGCCAGGCTTTTCGTAAACATGCTGAGCCACGATGTAGGCCTTCAGATTGCCGCCGACGACGCCATTTGCCAGTGACAGCACGCCCTGCGTGGCGCAGTCCAGCGCCCCCGCCGCCAGCGCCTGCGTCATCGGTGCAGTGCCCTGGAATTGCGTCCATTCGATACTGTAGGTCTTGCCGAGATTGGGGAATTCCGCTGGCCTGCGCATCATCCAATATTTCGATTCCTCGGCCGGAATGGTCCAGCCGACGCGGATCTTCTGTTGCGCGTGAGACGAACTCACACCGGCAAGAATCGCAGCCACGGCGCCAGCCGCCAAAATCCATTTCGAAGGTATCCGCATCATGCCCACTCCATTTTACCGATGCCAACAAGCGCCATCGCCAAACAACCCGACGCGTAAGCCTTTCATGGTTCAAATGATCAGGCAAGCCGTCGGGGTCTCGCGGGCGTAGTGCATTCCCGGCAAGGTCGGAAATGTGCGATAAGGCCGGCATGCCGGACAAAGTTTAAGGCGGTGAAGAGGAGAATTGGAATGGCGATCGCTCGCGGGACGGACGGACGAAACGCGGAAAAGCTCGGTTATCTCGGGCTCGGGATGATGGGATTTCCCATGACGCGGCGTCTGATGAACGCAGGCTATGACGTCACGGTCTGGAACAGGTCCCCCGGCAAAGCCGCCGCGCTGGTCGAGGCCGGCGCGAAGGCAGCGCCGAATCCATGCGATGTTGCCGCCACCGCCAACATCATCTTCATGTGCCTCACCGATGCGGCGGCCGTGGACGAGGTGGTATTCGGCCCCAACGGCCTTGCAACGGCGGCCGGCTCGGGAAAACTCGTAGTTGATTTCTCGTCGATTCACCCGGATGCGGCACGCTCCATCGCCACGCGGCTGAAGGCAGCGAACGGCATGGGATGGGTCGATGCGCCGGTCTCGGGCGGCACCAAGGGCGCGGAGGAAGGCACGCTCGCCGTCATGGCCGGAGGCGATGCCGCCGATATCGAAAAAGTGAGGCCCTATATTCTGGCGATGGCGCGAGGATTCACGCATATGGGTCCGATCGGCGCCGGGCAGACCACAAAACTTTGCAACCAGGTGATCGTCGGATGCGCCATGGCCGTCCTCGCCGAGGCGACGCGCTTCGCGGTGAATGCCGGGATCGACGCCAACCGGCTGCCGGAAGCCCTGAGCGGCGGCTTTGCCGATTCTATTCCGCTGCAATTGTTCGTGCCGCGCATGGTGCAGGGCATTCACTCGCCGCCGCTCGGCCATATCGCAACGATGCTGAAAGATCTGGACACGGTTATCGATGTCGCCCGCGATACATCGAGCCCGGTGCCGATGGCTGCCCTCGCCGCACAATTGTTCAGGATGGCCAAATCGACGCGTGGCGCGGATGCCGACGCGCTTGAAATATACAAGCTGTCGGCCTCCAAGATCGGTTGAGGCCGGAAACCTTCCACGTGTACGAGCGCGCGCCGCCTCCTAGCTGAAGCGAACGCGCGACTGCGCCTTAAGCCTCACACCAGCAGCACCGTCGATCCCGTGGTCTTGCGCGCGGCGAGATCGGCATGCGCCTTGGCCGCATCCTTCAGCGGATAGGTCTGGTTGACCTCGATCTTTACCGCGCCGGACTGCACCACCTCGAACAACTCTTTCGCCATGGCGACGAGGCTCTCGCGCTTGGCGGCATAGGTAAAGAGTGTCGGGCGGGTGACGTAGAGTGAACCCTTCTGCGCCAAGAGGCCGAGGTTGAGCGGCTCAACGCTGCCGGAGGACTGGCCGAACAACGCGACGACACCGAGCGGCGCCAGGCAGTCGAGCGATTTCAAGAACGTGTCCTTGCCGACGGAATCATACACCACCGGCACTTTCTTGCCTTCCGTGATCTCGTCGACGCGCTTTACGAAATCCTCGCGGGTATAGACGATGGTGTGGGCGCAGCCATGGGCCTTGGCAAGCTTCGCTTTCTCATCGCTGCCAACGGTGCCGATGACGGTGGCACCGAGGTGCTTCGCCCATTGGCCGAGGATAAGGCCAATGCCGCCGGCCGCGGCATGGAGCAGGATGGTGTCGCCGGCTTTGACGCGATAGGTCTGGCGGATGAGATATTGCACGGTCAGGCCCTTCAGCATCATGGCAGCGGCGGTCTTGTCATCAATGCCGTCGGGCAGTTTGATCAAGCGATCGGCCGGGATCAGCCGCTCCTCGGCGTAGGCGCCGAGCTGCGCGACGCCGTAAGCGATGCGGTCGCCGGGTTTCAGATCGGTGACACCGGGTCCGACTTCCTCGACAACGCCAGCACCCTCGCTGCCCAGGCCACTCGGCAACTGAACGGGATAAAGTCCCGAGCGATTGTAAATGTCGACAAAGTTCAGTCCCACGGCGGTGTGGCGGATACGCGCCTCGCCAGGACCGGGCTTGGCGACCTTGACTTCCTCCCAGACCAGAACTTCGGGCCCGCCGGCTTTATGAAAACGGATGGCATGTGTCATGGAATTACTCCTCAATGAGATGACAAAAGGCGGAAGTGTCGCAGCGGAGCCGGCCAGGCCAGCAGAATTCAGGCGTCGATCGCATCTTTGATCCGCTTCCGCGTCAGAGGCAAATTGCGTAGCCGCTTGCCGGTGGCATTGGCAATAGCGTTTGCAATGGACGCCGCGGCCGGTCCCTGCCCAGTCTCGCCACTGCCGAGGAAGGGCTGTCCCGGACGGTTGATGACATGGACTTCGATGCTTTCGGGCACCGAATTGAAGCGCAGGATCGGATAGGTCTGCCAATCGATGCTGGTGATCCTTGTATCGTCGAAGGTGACGCTTTCGTACAGCGTCCAGCTCATCGACTGCACGATCGCGCCTTCGATCTGGTTGACCAGGCCGTCCGGATTGACCACCTGCCCGCTATCGACCGCCGCCACTGCGCGCACCAGCCGCGGACGCCCGGTCTCCCTGTTCACTTCCACCTCCGTGGCAATGGCGCAATACGCCGCCAGATTCTTGTAGCGCGCAAAAGCGAAACCGAATCCGCGATCCTGCGGCGCCTTCTGGCCCTTCTGCCATCCGAACCCTTGCGCTGCCTTGGCGATGACGTCGCGTCCGCGCGGATCGTCGAGATGCTTCAACCTGAATTCGACGGGATCGGCGCCGGCTGCGAGAGCAAGTTCGTCCATGAAACTCTCGAGCGAAAACACATTGTGATAGGCGCCAAGCGCCCGCATCGCGGAAATCCGCAGCGGCATCGCCGGGATAAAATGGTGCACGACATGAGCGTTGGGAAAGCTGTAGATCGGAATTGCATTGCGATCGCCGCCGCCTTCCGGCAACGGCAGCGGTTTGGGCGGCGGTACCGCGAACGGTTGCGCCATGTGCTGGGCCGCCAGCAACGATCCCGCGCCGCCCGGCCGCATCGAATGGGTGTTGCTCCAGACCTCGAAATTCCAGTCCGCGATCGCGCCGTTGCGGTCCAGTGACGCCTTCAGCTTCGTCACCATCGCCGGCCCGAATGGTTCCCAGGCCTGCTCCTGCTCGCGCATCCATTGCACGCGAACGGGCGTGCCAGGCAACGCGCGCGCGATCAGGGCGGCGTCGGCCGCGGCATCGTCGGCACCGTTGTGGCCATAACATCCGGAGCCTTCAACATGGATCAAGCGAACGTTCGCCGGCGGCATTCGCAGCATTTCCGCAATGCCCTGACGATCGGGATAGACCCCTTGCGTATGGGTCCATACCGTCATCGCACCGTCGACGAATTGCGCCACGGCACAGGATGGCCCGATCGACCCGTGCGATTGATACGGCCGCGTGTAGGTGGCTTCGATGGTCTTCTGGCCGACGGCCGACGGATTGCTGCGCTCGAAGATGGTTGAATCCTGCGATGGCAGCCCGGTCAACACGGCCAACAGATCGTCCTGCTTCGGCAGGCTCGGTGTTTCCTTCCATTTCGCCACCGCCGCCAGCGCGTTCATCGCCTTGACCGACTGGAATTCCTTTTTGGCGACAACGGCAAGAAAATTGCCGTCACGGACCACCTTGACGACGCCAGGCAGTTTCTCGATCGCCGATGTGTCGCAGTCCGTCAATTGGGCGCCGTAGCTCGGCGGCCGCACGATCCGGGCGTGCACCATGCCTGATAGACGCATGTCCTGAACGTAGGCCGCGCCGCCGGTGACCTTGGCCGGAATATCGACACGCGGGATTGGCTTGCCCATCACCTTAAACGTCGCCGGATCCTTCAGCTTTGATTTTGGTTGCGCCTGCACATGCAGCATGCCGGCCGCGACCAGATCGCCGTAGCCCAAGCGCCGGCCGTCGGACGAAATCACGGCGCCGTTTTCGGTACGGAGATTTTCAGCCGGCAGATCAAGACGCTTTGCTGCTTCCGCAACCAGAAGGTCGCGTGCCTGCGCGGCCGCGTTCTGAATCGCGGTGCCGCTATCCTGCATGGAGTGGCTGCCGGCGGTGTAGCCTTCATTGGCGGTGAGGCTCGTATCGGCGGTGATGACCTTCAGCGACTCGAACGAAACATCAAGCTCTTCGGCGGCGACCTGCTGAAAGGCAGTCTTGAAACCCTGACCGAGTTCGGCCTTGCCGGTGAATACCGTAATGCTGCCGTCGACATCGATACGAATCCAGGAATCCAGCAACGGCGTAGTTGCAAGGCTACCCGGAGGTTTCGGTGCCGGGGCCGCCGCGGGAGCCTGATCCTGCGCGAACGCGCCCGTGAGCGAGAAGCTGACGATCAGCGCGCCACCGCCCGCGAGCACACGGCGGCGATCGAGAATCACGGGGGCATTCATTGCGCGCTCCTGTGGGCCGCCGGGAACGCGTCGGCAGTGTCCATCAGCCTGATGGCGCGATGCACCGCGCGCAGAATGCGCATATGCGTGCCGCAGCGGCAAAGATGCGGCTCGAGTTCGCTGCGGATCTGCTCATCGGTCGGCTTGGAATTCTTTTGCAGCAACGCCTGCGCCCGCATCATCATCCCGGCGATGCAGTAGCCGCATTGCGCCGCCTGCTCTTCCATGAAGGCGCGCTGGATCGGCGCGGGTTCCGAAATCGTCCCAAGGCCTTCGAGCGTCGTCACCTGCTTGCCCTCTAGCAGAAGCAGCGGCGTCACGCAGGACAAGACGGCCCGGCCGTCGACGATTACCGTGCACGAACCGCATTGGCCGAGCCCGCAGCCGAATTTGGCGGCATTGAGTTTGATATCGTCGCGCAGGACATAGAGCAGCGGCGTATCCGGATCCGCATCGATCTGGTGATCGTGACCATTGACCTTCAATGTCATCATGGCTTGGCTCGCTGCGTTGCATCGGCGGGAGCGTTGTGTGGCCCGGGCGATGTCTGGAGAAACACGGTCTGCGTGCGCCTTGCGTCCTCGACGGCCTTTTCAACGCCGGTCCATGCCGGTTGGTTGCTGAACCGCGCCCGCAAATAATTCAGCAGCGCTGAAATTTGAGTGTCATCCATGCTGGCGGCGAAGCCCGGCATGATCGGGCTGCGTTCGCCTTCCACCGCGCGAACGCCCGATAATACGGTATTGGCGGCGTTGCGCGGATCCGGGCTGCTGATCGCGGTAGAGAGACCGAGATTGATGCCGCCATACGGCAATGCCCTGTCGGTCTCGTGGCATGTCGCGCAAGCGGCGGCGTAGATCGATGCGCCGAGAGCGTTGTTGCCGGAAGCCTGCGCTGCAGGCGATTCGGCAGGCGATCTCGCTTGCGCCAGCACCTCATCGCCGCGGCGTTTGCGATCCGGTGCTGGCGGGCCGAACACGCCGGCCATGTAGGTCGCAATGGCTCTGACGTCGCTGTCCGGTACAGACGACAGATTGCTGACCACCTGCGCCATCGGTCCGCGGGCGACGCCGTGATCGGGATGCCAGCCGTCACGCAGATACGTGAACAATGCATCGGCATTCCATGGCACCGGCGATAGAGACTGACTGTTGATCGCATATGCATGCCAGTTATCGACGTCGCCGCCGGCAAACTGCGCGCTTCCACGTTCCGCGCCCAGCACATTGCGCGGGGTGTGACATGCGCCGCAATGCGCCAGCCCTTCGACAAGATAGGCGCCGCGATTCCATTCCGCGCTCTTGGTGCTGTCCGGCTGGTAAGTCCCGTGGCGAAGGAACAGCAATTTCCAGCCTGCGATCACAAAGCGCTGGTCGAGCGGAAAGGACAGTTGGTTCTCGCGGGCCGGCGCGCGAACCGGTTGCCGCGTCATCAGGTAGGCATAGAGCGCCCGGTCATCCTCGTCGGTGACGTTGGTGAAGTGATCGTAGGGAAAGGTCGGATAGAGATGCTGCCCGTCGCGGTTGACGCCGGACCGCATGGCGCGGCGGAACGCAGCCTCCGGCCACCGGCCAATTCCCGTCTCCGCGTCCGGCGTGATATTCGAGGAATAGATCGTGCCGAACGGGGTCGGCACCGGAAAACCGCCGGCAAAGGATTTGCCGCCGCGCAGCGTATGGCAATCGCTGCAATTGCCGATCGCGGCGAGGTCGCGACCGCGCTTGACGAGATCAGGATCGAATGACTGAGGCGCGGGCGGGTCAATCGCGGCGATCGACGGCCGCCAGGTGAGCGCAACCGCTGCGGCCGCGCCGACAATCACAATCCCGGCGGCGACGCCCGCCATGATCCGCAACGATGCCATCAAAATCTACGCTTGCGATCGTGGTTCCCCCGCCTGCGAAGCATCTATACCACGAACATGCGTCTTTTCGTTTCGATCACCAGCAGTTGACAAACGAGCCCGCCACGTGCTCGACCAGTTCCATAAGTGACGTGCCTAGCGCGTTGTTCCAGACGCTTGGTGCCCACGCTCAGGTTGCGGCCGTCGGCTGACGCAGCGCCGCAGCAAGGCTTTTGGCTCAATTTGACATGTTGTAACGTTTGGGTCGCGGCACGCAGTTCCAATACCCCCGACAGTTCGTCGAGCAATGTTGGCTTTCGCATTGTCCGGCACGATAGCGAGAAGGCGCGGAGCGCGTAATGACTTATGTTGCTCCATCCGGTCCCGCGAAGAAAGCAAATGTCCCTGGCTATCTGCTGCCCGCTGCCTTACGCAATTTCGTCCGCAACCGCGAAACCGGCGTTGTCGCGGTCGCCATCGTTATCGGGCTTCTCAGCGGGCTCCTGGTCGCGGCGATCTCGAAGCTCAGCGAGATCGCTCACGCATTGCTGTTCGACATTCCTTTCGACGCGCATCTGAGCGCGACCGGCGTCATCTCCTGGCAGCGCACACTGCTGGTACCCATCATCGGCGGTGTGGTGCTGGCCTCGATAGGAATGTTCTTCGCCGGGCGGCTTAAGGGACAACTTGCCGACGCGATCGAGGCCAATGCGCTGTACGGCGGACGCGTCTCCATGCGGGGCAGCCTGCTGATTTCGATTCAGACCTTGCTCTCAAATGGCTTTGGCGGATCGGTAGGACTTGAAGCCGGCTATACGCAAATCAGCGCGGCGTTCAGTTCGCATATCGGCCAGCGGCTGGCAGCGCGCCGCAGCGATATGCGGCTGCTGGTGGCCTGTGGCGCGGCCGGAGCCATCAGCGCCGCCTTTTCCGCACCGCTCGCCGGGGCCTTCTACGCATTCGAAGTCGTGCTCGGCGCATATACGTCGGCCGGGTTGGTACCAGTCATTGCCAGTGCGGTAACCTCCTGGTTGGTCGCGCGGCACCTGACCGATCAGTCGTTCCTGATGGTTCCGGGATTCCCCTCGCCGGTTTCGGTCGAGATGATCGGCCAGACCGTTCTGATCGGCGTCATCTGCGCGTTCGCCAGCATTATCCTGATGCTGGCGGTGGCGTTTTCCGAGCGCTGTTTTCAGCGCCTGAGTTTCCTGAAAGGCTTCCCGAGGCCGATCCTCGGAGGCGCGATGCTCGGCGCCCTCGCTTTGCTGACGCCTACCGTGCTCGGCGCCGGGCATGGCGCGATGCAAATCCTGCTGTTGAGCAATCCAACCTGGCTGCTGCTGACGACGACCATCATACTTAAGATGCTGGCGTCGGCGATATCGCTGGGATCCGGCTTTCGCGGTGGATTGTTTTTCGCTTCACTCTTGCTGGGGGCGCTGCTCGGTCAGCTCTACAGTATCGTGCTGAGCGTGCCCTTTCCGGACCTCGCTCTGCAGCCGGGAACCGCAGCCATCGCCGCGCTCGCGGCGCTAGGCACCGGTGTGCTCGGCGCTCCCTTCAGCATGGTTTGCCTCGCGCTCGAGATCACCGGCGATTTTTCCGTGACGGTGGGCGCCGTGGTCGCCTCGTCGGTGAGCGCCCTGCTGGTCAGGGAATTGTTTGGCTACAGTTTTGCGACCTGGCGCTTCCATCTGCGAGGCGAGGTCATTCGCGGTCCCCAGGATGTCGGCTGGGTCCAGCAATTGAGCGCGACGTCCCTGATGCGGCCGGATTTCGAGAACGCGCTGAGCACCATGCCGATCGCGGAGGCCCAAAAACTGTTCTCGCCGGCGCGGGTCAAGCAGATCGTGCTGCGCGATCCGAACGGAACCTATGCCGGCCTCGTGTCATCTGCCGATCTGCACTCGACCGCGACCATCGACAATCTACCGCTCGCGACGCTGGCGCAGCAACGCGACGAGTTTCTGCTCCCCGGCGCCAGCATTATCGAGATCATGACGGCCTTTGAGCGAACCGAAGCCGACGTTCTTGTCGTGGTCGATCGCGCCGACCACCGCGCCGCGATCGGGACCGTCAGCGAGGCGCATGTGCTGCGCACCTACGGCGAAGAACTCGAGCGGCGGAATCAAGAACTGTTCTTCAGGTGATCGGTCCGTCAGGGACGCAAATCCATGTCGATCCGGATGAAATCTCCGCGATAGGTTACTTCGCCAAGATAGATCACGGTTCGGTCGGCGGTGGTGAAAACCCGCCGGACTTCGGCCACCGGTGAATTCAACGGAATCTGCAGCAGCTTCGCTGCTTCCAGGTCGGCGGTGCCGATCGTCAGCGTCTGCCGCGCGCTTGAGATAGCGGGATCGCGCATGTCTTTCAGAATCGGAATCACCGTTTCCTTGCGGAAGCGCTTTGGATATTTGCGGAATATTTTTTCGTCGAGATAGATCGAGATCACGCAATAGGGCCGCTTGTTGCGCGAGTGCACGCGGCGCATGAACACATAATGTGCCGCCGGCTTGCCATCCCCGGGAAGCAGCGGTGCGTCGGTACGGCTTTCCGAGATGTTGATGATCTCCGGCGAAGTGTCGCGGTAAACCTCGGCGAGGTCGGAAAGCGTCGTCTCGACCTTGAGCCAGCGATCCTGCTTCAATGTGCCGGTGATGAAGGTGCCGCGGCCTTGCTGGGCTTCGATGATGCCATCGCGCGCCAGAAGATCGACCGCCTGCCGAATGGTGACGCGCGAGACGCCGAACTCGGCGGCGAGCAACTCATTCGCCGGCAGCCGCAAGCCCTGCGCCCAAATTCCGCGCGCGATCCGCTGACGAAAAATATCGGCGATCTGAGCGTATTTCGGGACGTGGCTGTCTGAACTCAGATCCATCCTGGCTCTCACGTTTCAAATTCGAAGCTCCGGCCGAAAACTGGCAGGAGGCAATTTACGACATGACCAGGGTGGCGCCCTTTTCCCCGATCATCAGGCTGCTCGCATTGGTATTCGCCGACGTGATAAGCGGCATCACCGAGGCATCGATCACGCGCAGGTTTTCGACGCCGCGCACCCGCAATTGCGGATCGAGCACTGATTTTTCATCGCTTCCCATCCGGCAGGTGCCGACGCAATGAAACACCGTGCCACCGGTGGTCCGCGCGAAATCCCAAAGGCCGGCCGGACTGTCAACGGCTTCGCCCGGCACCATCTCGATATCCCAGAGATCACGGAACGATTTCTGCCGGTAGATGTCGCGCAGCATCTGGAGACCCGCGACCATGGTCTTGCGATCGATTTCTGCGGCAAAGTAATTCGGCTCAATGCGCGGCTGATCGAATGGATCGGTCGACCGGATCGCCAGTTGCCCGCGCGATTCCCCATGACACTGCCAGACCGAAGCCGTGAAGCCGGAATAGCTGTGCAGCGGGTCGCCCGGCTTGTCGACCGACAGCGGCATCACGTTGAACTGAATATCGGGGCGCCCGCCGACGGCGTATTCCGTGCAGGCGGCGCCACCGACCTGACCCGCACCCACGGTTAACGGGCCGCTGCCTGCGAGCATCCACTGCAAGCCCATCTTTGCAAGTCCAAAGGGATTGCGGACCTGATCGTTGAGCGAAATGCGCTGCTTCAGCCGGACGATCATGCGGGCCTGATAGTGATCCTGCAGATTGCGGCCGACCTCCGGCGCGTCCGCCACAACAGGAATGCCAAGCCCGCGCAGCAGATCCGCTGGACCGACG
>Ga0193743_1001251_pt1 | contig 18939 bp, 14 predicted proteins | sample L2c2metaG_FD_143038 | JGI IMG/M metagenome (GOLD analysis project Ga0193743, IMG submission 143038) | Soil microbial communities from a riparian zone of the East river system, Colorado, United States - L2c2 | ecosystem: Environmental > Terrestrial > Soil > Riparian zone | place: USA: East River... | reverse complement strand
AACCGTGTCCGCCGCAACAATTGAACTGTTATCGTCAAGTCGTCTTGAGATGCTTTAATGGCGAACAGCAGTAGCGTTGCTGCCGCGATCGCGCTCACATTCTGGACAAGCCAACCATCGGCGAGTGCCAATACCGGTATTGCGGCAAGCAAGATGCTGAGTAAGCGAAAGGCTGGCAAGGTTAAATACTTCGCGCGGTTGATGACAAACTGCGTCACGGATTAAAACGTAGAAGCGCACAATTGTTGCACACAGGAAAGCATTTACCAATCTGACTTCTGGAAGCGAAGTCAAGAGCGCATGTTTTTTGGGGGCGCTGCACCGACGGTGATGCGGCGAAATATTAAGCGAGAAATTCGCTTAGGGGCTGGCTACTGAGACGTCACCCAAGCCCCCACAAGAATGCCCGCATTGGTTTTGCGGGGAAATCCGAAGCATCAAATCCGAAGCATCAAAGTCCGGTGCGGCCCAAAAGGCCGAACGCGTGAGCTGCGGCACCAACCAGCAAGGTTGGTTAGGAAATCTATCCCATCCACTCGCTTCAATGCGCTGGACAGTTCCGTGACAGCGCCAACAGCGCGCCGGAAAGGCCGCTGAGGGGCACGGAGCCGCCAATAGGGGAGGGAGCGGCAATATCAACCGAAATTTCGGGGGCCGCCTGCCACGCCCCGCCAGCCAAAGCACTGGCACTCGGCGGCAGCAACAACACTTCGCCGCCCTGTAAAGCCTTGGCTTCGAATTGCGTTTCGGTGGATCCGCTCTTTATCCGGACGCCGTACCGCGATCCACGGGTCAGGGGCTCGAGCATGATCAGGAGCGTATCGATACCTGTTGGGCCGCAGCGAAATGTCAGCCCCGCCAGGTTTGGGTGAGATTTCGCGGTATCGGCGGCATGCAACACTGAAACGACAGCCTCAGGCCCACCACGCGGATCCGGTGTCCTGACCAGTCGCCATCCGTCTGGAAGCTGAGACGTTTGACTACCGGCCTGCACTCGTCGGGTGAACATGTCCTCGCAATGCTGCCGATCGTTGGGAGCTAATTTTCCGCTGCAATCTTGAAAATCAGCATTGGATGGCTGCAATCCGGCGAAAAATATGAATGAGAGCACCGCGGCCTGGGTGAGATTGGTTTGGTTCATTGCAGGATAGACGCTTCGTCGTTGCCGTTGGCAGAGTTCCAAATATATCGATCGCCATACGTTAAGCATAAATACCAATATATCGCCCGTTTAATCAGAATTAGCTGTTTAATCACACGTCATTGTTTTGCGTTGCACCATTATTAAGGCCTATTTAATAGACAGGATTAAACCCGCTATAAATTCCGGAATATTGGAGGCGATCTTGATCCCTCAAAGCGCGACGTCCACAGGCTCAGCCGACAAGCTGCAAACGGACCACCTAACGCTAGACATAGCGGCGCTGCACTCTCGACGGGAGATCGCTGGCCGAAGGTCCAGCCCGGGATATTCGAGACTCAAGTTTCCCTATGCGGCCCTCCGGCACGTTCTGGCTTTGACGGATTCGGCATTCATTATTGTCTCCAGTTTGATCGGCAGTAGCGGTTACCAATTTTTTGCCAACACCGCTTTCGATCATTCCGAGTTGTCTCTCGGAGCGGGCATTGTCGCCGCGCTGATGTATGTTTTGATTGGTCAGTCCGTTGGCTTCTATGATCCGCAGGCGGTTTTCTCAACGAAACGGGATATCAAGCAAATTTTTGCGCAGTGGGCACTCGCGAGCCTTCTGCTCACTTTGCTTGCCTTTCTGATGAAGGTAGGAGCGGGTTTTTCTCGTGGCTCGATCATTTGTTTCGCGTCCCTGGCGCTTGCGCTTCTTTTCGTTTCTCGCTCGTTGGCCAAGCGCTGGGTGAAAGACGCTGTGGCCGATGGTTGGGTCCAGGGTCGGCGGGTTGTCCTATTGGGATCGCGGGAAGAACTTGCCGAGATTAACGCAAACGAGCTTCTGCAGCGGTATGGCTTGAGCGAAGTCGATCGCGTCGCTTTTGCAATCGACAAAAACAAAAATCTCGCGATGGGCGTTTCTGAATCAGCCTCATTGGTGCATGCGATTGCAGTCGCGCGGGAACGTTGTGCTGACGAAATTGTCCTGGCGTTGTCGTGGAGCGACACTCGAAAGCTCGAATTGGTGCGCGATCGCCTTCGAGCATCGCCGCTCCCGATTCAACTACTTCCAGATCGGCAAATTCGCTCGTTGGCCGAGAACCCTTCATTCAAGTTGAAGAAATCGCTGTCCATCGAAGTGCAGCGCGGACCATTAACACGCCTTGAACAATTCTCGAAACGATGCATCGATATTGCAGGTGCCATAATTGCATTGATGGCGCTATCGCCACTCATGCTTTTGAGCGCAGCTGCAATCAAGCTCGACTCCACCGGCCCCGTTCTATTTCGTCAGCGCCGTAACGGATTCAATACCAAGCCATTTGTGATATTCAAATTCCGAACCATGACCGTGATGGAAGACGGCTCCGAATTGCAACAGGCCAAACGTTCTGATCCGCGTGTCACGCCCGTTGGCAGGGTTCTTAGACAAACCAGCATCGATGAATTGCCACAGCTTTTCAATGTGCTGCTCGGTGATATGTCGTTGGTCGGCCCGCGCCCGCACGCCCTGGCGCATGACGATCATTTTGGCAATTTGCTTTCAGATTATGCTTTTCGCCATCACGTCAAACCTGGAATTACCGGGTGGGCCCAGGTTAACGGCTACCGAGGCGAGACCTCGCGCGTTGAGCAGATGAAAGGCAGAATTGATTGCGACCTTTGGTATATCAACAATTGGAGCTTGCTTCTCGATTTCAAAATTATGGCGCTAACATGCCTGGAAGTTGTGCGCCGGCGGAACGCTTTTTGAGCGCCAGAGCATTAAATGTCTTTTTTATGAACACTCGGCGTTGTTACCGCGATGCAACAACCGCCACTAGATTAATCTAGATCAGCCAAAAGCCGTTGACTCGCCATTACCATTTAACCTCAAATCAACGAGGATATGTAAAGGATGTATGCGTGCGGCGAGAGTATTCAATCGGACTTTTGGTAACAATCTTGCTCGGTTCGGCAGGTTGCTCAATCATGCCGAGTTCAGGGCCGCAAGATGTCTCCATCCGGTCGGGCCAGACCGAGTCCGGCCCCGACTACGGTCTCGTAAAGCTCAGTCCAGCCGCGGTTGATATTCTCAAGGAGTATGGCCCGGGCGCTCTGGCCGGTTCCTTTCCCGACAAGCGCCCCCCGCCGACCATCAAATTTGGCATTGGTGACGTTGTTTCCGTGACGATTTTTGAGGCGGCTGCCGGTGGTTTGTTCATTCCGTCGGAGGCGGGCGTCAGGCCGGGTAATTTTGTTGCGCTGCCAAACCAAAACGTCGATTATGCCGGTTTCCTCACCGTGCCTTATGCAGGGGCGATTAAAGCGCAGGGGCGCACCCCCCGTGAAGTTCAACAGGATATAGTGAGGGCCATAGGAAATCGCGCAATCGAGCCCCAGGTCATTGTGGCATTGATCACGCAGAATACCTCTCTCATCAGCGTATTGGGTGAGGTTAATACACCGAGCCGGCTTCAGGCGAACGCCGCCGGGGAACGGGTGCTGGACGCCATTACCCGTGCAGGCGGTCCCAGGGGCCAAGGCTATGAGACTTGGGTTACGCTGGAGCGGGCCGGCAAACGCGCTACGGTTCCATTTGGCGCTTTGGTTTATCAGCCTGCAAACAACGTTTGGGTTCACCCGGGCGACACCATCTATGTTTATCGTGAACCGCAGGTCTTCCTGGCGTTTGGCGCTCAGGGGCAGCAAGGGCAATTCCCATTTGAAATGTGGAAAATCTCAATGGCTCAAGCGATGGCCAAAGCCGGTGGACTGCTGGATGCCCAAGCTGAACCTGCCGGTGTGTACGTCTACCGGCGCGAACCTAGAGAGCTAGCCGAGCGCCTCGGAGTCGATTGCACGAGGTTTGAGGGGCCGACTGTTCCGGTTGTTTACAATGTCGATTTTCGAGATCCCGCGGGATACTTTTTGGCAACCAAGTTTGACATGCGCGACAAAGACGTGCTTTTCGCGGCAAACGCGGCGACCGTGGATTCTGCAAAATTTATGCAATACATCCGCGTGATTATCGCCACCGCAAACGATGCGACTGTCGCTGCAAACAACGTTCAAATTCTGAGAATAAATTCGCGGCTATAAAGCTTGCGATTGCGATTTGGTATCGAATTGCTTTTTATAGTCATTGCACCGTCATCGATTTGGCGTCTCTGCCATTTGGTTCAGTCGATGAGATCGCGATTGCGTTTTGGGTCGTGCTGCTTGGCGTCGTAGGTGTTGGAATAGCTCAATCCCTTGCTTCCAGGGACGCTGCGCTTGCCTTGAGCAGTCCCGAAAAAAATCATGAAAATAACAGATAGTTCGGGTTAACCCTTCTGTAGAAAAGGGTTTCTATTTGGTTGATTTGACACTAAAATTCGCAAACGAGCGACGTTTAACCTCGCGGGAGAAGGCAATGATTTTGCGAATCATATCTAGCGTCTCTGCCTTGGTTTTTTCTTCGGCGGCGGCGCTGTATCAGGAGGCCCAACTGGAACCATCAGGGCACCGTCGGGGGAGCAAGCTCCAGAGCCTGCAGCGCTAACAGCGTGCTAAACGCTTCAACCAACTATTTATTGGAGACACGTCAGGCATTGGGAGTGCCGGAAGAACCCCGGGCAATGTCGCGGCAACGAGCGTGAGCCCTTGGGAGATTTCCTAGCGAACTAATTCAGCCACCATTCGAAAACCAGCGGAAACCATGCTTCAGAAAACGAACTCAGTTCGAAATCAGATGACTGAAAGACCGGCTTCCGATTCTCTTCAGGAAACTCTTTCCTGGGTGATGAAGGTTTTCCGGCGGCAACTACTCTTGGTCGTCCTCGTTGTCGTGCTGTCCTGTGCGTTAGGCGCAGTTTACATTTTGACCACGCCCAAGCGGTTCTCAAGCACGGCCGAAATGGTCATTGACAGCCGCAAAACCCAATTGCTCCAGCAACAAAATCCTATGGGTGCCGAAGCTCCCATCGACTCGGCGATGGTCGATAGTCAAGTCGAGATCATGAAGTCGGAGAATATCGCGCTCGCGGTCATCAAAGACCTGCATCTGAAGGATAACAAAGAATTCCTTGGTGGCGGCGGTGGATTGATCTCGGCGATTTTGGGTATGTTTTCGTTCGATGAGAAGAAGGCGCCATCCGATTACGATCTGACCAGGGCCGCCGTGGTACGATTACAAGGCATGCTCACGATCAAGCGGCGGGCCCTTAGCTACGTCATCGAGGTAGCTTGTCAATCGGAAGATCCAGGTCTATCGGCTCAGATCGCCAATGCAGTTCCGGAAGCTTATATTGTAGATTCGTTGGAATCGAAATATCAGGCCTCCCGAAGAGCGGCAACTTGGTTGCAGGATCGATTGAACGAGCTTCGCGCTCAAGCATCTGCCGCCGAACGTGCGGTTGTTGACTTCAAGGCCAAGAATAACATCGTGGATGCCGGTGGCCGACTTCTCAACGAGCAGCAATTATCGGAGGTTAACAGCTCACTGACGATCTCCCGTGCGACTACGGCCGAGGCTCAAGCGCGCCTTGATCGCATCGATGATATTCTCCGGAACAGCAAAGACGATGCGTTGGTGAATGACATCGCGACGGTGACTGATACCTTGCGAAATGAAGTCATTAACAGGTTGCGCACACAGTATCTTGATCTTTCCGCGAAACAATCGAACTGGTCGCAGCGTTACGGCTCTCAGCACCTCGCGGTCATAAATTTGCAAAATCAGATGAAGGAGATCCGTCGATCCATAAGTGATGAGCTGCGTCGGATCGCCGAATCCTACCGAAGTGACCTGGAGATTGCAAAATCGCGGGAGCAGTCTGTCCTTGAGAGCCTCGGCAAGACGATCAGTCAATCCAATGATTTGAACCAGGCCCAGATCATCCTGCGCGATATGGAGAGCAACGCGCAAAGTTCGCGGGCCCTCACTGACAATTTTTTACAGTTGTACATGGCGTCAGTTCAGCAACAATCGTTTCCGATGACCGAGGCGCGCGTGATCACTCAGGCCTCCCCGCCATTAGGCAAAAGCTCGCCGAAGACATCGATTGTGGCTTTGATTTCTCTTCTTGGTGGGGGTCTCCTGGCTTTCGGTATCGCTGCCATTCGGGATTTGTCCGATCGCGTTCTCCGGACCAGCGAGCAGGTTGAAAGCCGACTAGAAGTTCCCTGTATTGCGATTCTACCCAAGGTGGAACCCGACGAACTAAATGCGATTGAGCAAGCGCAGGGGGCAGCGGGCAGGGTGTCGCCGGGAAAACAGTCTCATGCGTCGGCTCCAGCGCTTTTGAAAAAGCTGTGGGCTGGCCCTAGCGGCAAGGGCGTAACCAGTAAACAGCGTGTCCCAAGTGCTGCGAACTCGGTCCGTGCAACCGCCGCAGTTTTTCCGTCGCGGATCTTTTCTCCTATCCATGGTGTCATGGATTACGTCATTCAGTCGCCGTTTTCGCGGGCTGCCGAGGCTATGAGGTCGATAAGGATGGCTTTGGAACTCGGCTCTTTAAATACTTCAGGCAATAAAGTGATCGGGATAACGCCAAATACGTCAAGCAATAAGGTGATCGGGATAACGTCGACATTACCTAATGAGGGAAAAACAACCACCAGTTCAGCTCTTGCAGTTGTCATGGCCAGGAGCGGCGTGCGGACGCTGCTGGTGGACGGAGATCTCCGAAATCCATCATTGACGAGACAGCTTGCGCCCGCTGCCAACGTCGGCCTGTTGGAAGTCGTTCTGGGCACCGCATCGCTTGATCAGGTTATTTGGAATGACCCGTCTACGGGCCTGGATTTTCTGCCAACTGTCGTCGAGACGAGGTTGGCGCATACCAGCGACATCCTTCGGTCTGAGGCCATGGAAATGCTCTTTCACCACCTGCGGGAAAGCTACGATCGGATTGTACTCGATCTATCGCCGGTTGCGCCGATTGTGGACGTGCGCGGGACGGGTAAGCTCGTGGACTCCTATATCCTGGTCATCGAGTGGGGACGCACGAAGGCTGATGTCGTGGAACGAGCAATCAGCGAGATGCCTGTATTTCAACATAAGCTAATCGGCGCTGTGTTAAATAAGGTGGATATAAAAATGATGACCCGATACGGGAAGGCGCAAGGCGACTATTACTATAATCGGTATTATAAACAGTATGGCTATAATTAGGGATGCCGCATCACTGATAGCCTTCAAATCGCTTTGAGTGCTTCGGCGGTGTTTTCAGCCGCTATGTGTGTAGCGCGGCCAGGATAGGCGTCGGAGAGAATTGCGCAATGTATTGCAAATGAAGTTGCGAACCATCCCGGACGGACTCGCAGCCAGCCTCTCCGCTTTGGCGAGCGTCTCGGGGGGTGCATTAGTTCAGCGAAGCTGACGTCACCGTCATACGCAATCCTCGAGCTGAAACAATAACCGTCAAAGTAGCTCGCGATACTCGTAGCGGAAATCGGTCATGCTGGCGGGCGATACCCCAAGAGTTCTTGAGATTTTCTGATACCCGTTCAAGGCAACTGTAATGCAGCTTGTGCTTTGATAATAGCAAACTTGAACTTTGATCGACACACCACAAACATTAGTTACTAACACCACGTGGTTGACGATGTTGGAGTTAACAGCTTGCCGAGCGACGGAAGGATGAACGGCTATACATAATTCTCCGCTGGGGGTTTTGTGCATTGGCGCAAAATTGCCTTTGATAGTCGAAAAAGAATTTGAGGGCGGAGGTGGCACGCCGCGCGTCGCACCAACAACGGGTGCAGACGACCGTCCGAAACCAGACACCTGCGCCTGTGCTTGCATGGCAAACAACGACACCACGATGATGATCACAGTAAGAATTATTGCTTCTCCGGCAAAGGAAATCGAATTCGACCAGCGACCACAAGTCATGTTGTGTGCCTTCTAAAAGAAAGAACCCGTCTTCCCAGCATTGTCGGCTAATTCGGCATTTTAATAATTCTGAAGCCTCCAATCAATTTAATTATCGGCTCGAGTTAATGCATTCGGGGCACCGGGCACGAGGTTAAATCGAGCGATAAATTGTGAAGAAATATTTGCCATACTGGACCTTATAGTCTTAATTGAGAGGATCCAGGCACTCGATGATGCTGCCGCTCTCTCCAACCAGCGTTCGATAAATGGTCACAAACCAAGCTATCGTATTCGGCGGCTCAGGTTTTATCGGTTCGCATCTCGTCAAAAACCTCGTTCAATCTCGGAAGTATACTAAAGTAATAAGCGTTGATATCGGCCCGCCTCGATTTAAGGTCGATGGAGTCGACTATATCACGGCCGACGTTCGGCACGAGATACCGACAGACCTCTTCGATCCCGTTCCTTCAGACATATTCAATCTTGCCGCTGTTCATGTCACGCCTGGCCATGAAGACTGGGAATATTTCAATACGAATGTCATGGGCGCGGTGCAAGTTTGTCGGTTTGCCAATGCCATTGGCTGCAATTCAATTATTTTCACGAGTTCGATATCGGTTTATGGCGCCAGCGAGCGCCCTCTCGACGAGGATTCTGAGCCTGCTCCCACAAGCGCCTATGGCAGATCAAAGCTGGCAGCAGAGGAGATTCACAAACTGTGGCAGGTCCAACAACCCGCGGAGAGACGGCTGACGATTGTTCGCCCAGCGGTAATTTACGGCCTGACGGAACGAGGTAACTTCACCAGGTTATCCCGTCTTCTAGTTCGTGGCGCATTCATATATCCGGGCCGACGAGATACCGTTAAGTCGTGCGGCTACGTAAAAGATTTGGTGGAGTCACTAAAATTCATGTCGGCCCGGAATTCGGGCGTACTCACCTACAATTTCTGTTACAATGAGCGCTATACCATTAGCGAAATATGTGACGCATTTTGTGCAACCGCGGGATACAAGACTCCTCGGATTACGTGCCCTATCTGGTTTATGAACCTGGCGGCGCTGCCATTCGAAGCCTTGCAAAAAGTCGGCATCAATACTGGTGTCAATCGGGAACGGATCAAAAAGCTTTGGCGTTCAACGAACATTTTACCCAAGCGACTCCTGGAGAATGGCTTCGTTTTCAAGTACAATCTTGAAAACTCGCTGCGCGATTGGAAACAGGATTCAATCGAAAAAGACTTTGATTGATAATCAGTGATGAAGAACGAAGAACAACCATGAGAATGGCTGCAAGCGTGTAGGCCGTTCACCGCGCCAATCTTCACACCAGCTATTTCATCCACCTCGGACTTGGTCGGCTAAAGTTTGGCCTGCGAACCGTTGTCGACGCAGTGAGACGCTCCATCTCGGGATCAACGGCTAACGAACGACAAGACGTAAACCGTTTGCGTCGGCCAGTGCAGTGTCGTCACGCCGCGCGTATCAGAAATTTCAGAAAACCTGGCCGCGACTGCGGCGCGAATCTCCACGAGACCAGGGTTCTGGCGACTGATTGGGGTGCCAACGCTACATTGAGAAGCCATACAGACATTGCGGCATGTCGCAACGGGGTCATCCCTTGCGGTATCGAAACAGATTTCGTCCAGTCCTTCAAACATTTACCGATGGTATCGCCCGGCAGCGGATGCTCAGTTGGAGCGAAGCGGAGTGAGGCTATTCGCATCGCAAGATTGTAGAAGCCAAACCGCCACCGATCGGGCGGGACAGAAACTCCATACTTCTCCGCTATGCGGGTGCCGTAGTTGCATCGACGTAAATGCCCCATAAAATCCCGTTGCAATCTTGAAATATCGAGGACAAGCTGAGCACTGAAATTATTTTGGTGCAGCCTATAAAAAGCGAGCGGCTTATTGACGGTCAGCACATCTCCAAGCAAGGGAGCCGTCGCTAAAAAATAGCTATCGACTGCGCGATCCATTCCCTCTTCAAGAGGGAATATCTTGTCTAAAAATTCACGAGAGAGCAAATTCCCCGACGTGGGGGGAGTAGGGTATGTGTCGGTTTCGGCAACCCACCGTCGAATCAGTGTTGGGGTTATGTCCTTCCTGTATCTTGGAAAGATGTTGTTCAACGATCTTCCAAATTCATCGACACCCATCATTTGACATTGGATCATTGACCATCCTGGTTTCATCGCCGCAACTGCCTCTCGCACGATTGATGGATCGACCGTGTCATCAGCATCGAGAAAAAGGATCCATTCGCCGCGGCTGTACCGATATCCCTCGTCTGCAGCTCTTGCTTGACCCTTGTTCGGGCGGAACAAAGCAGTAACGCCTCGGGAAGCAAAGCCTTCAATTACCTCTCGTGATCTGTCTGTCGATCCATCATCGACGACGATGACCTCCACTTGAGGCCAGTCCACAGCGAGCGCGCTTGAAATTGAAGCCTCAACAAAGCGTTCGTAGTTATAGTTGCAGATAATAATGGAGACGAGCCCCACTTTAACAGCTGATGTGTTTGTCTCTTGCATGGTCCCTCGACGCTTTAGGATCGACTGGAGTATAGGTTAATCCAGCTGCCAATGGTTGATCGCAAATGAGATCGACTGAAACGGACAAGGATCATCAAACGCGCCAGAGGCGCTGGAGCCGCTGTTAATCCAGTCAGCCATAAGATGTGTTTGAGGCGCGTGATCGGGCGAAATGGACCGCGTAAGACGACGCGCATGCCTGTTCGCCACAGGTCCAGAAGTGACCGATCGGCATCCTTGCCATCCTCTCTTTGCATTTTACGAGCCATCAACCGGTAGTTGACGAACACCAGCTCACTGTCGAGAAAATCGATGTCAGGAAGGGCCTTGTTCAACCGGGCAGCATGCTGACGAAGCAAGTCGAATTCAAGCTTTCTCAGTCGTATTCGCTCGGCGAAATCGGGTATTATGTTAATCTGACCCGATTTATCGATGCGGCTGATATTTCGTAAATGTATACGATACTGGCCCATGGGCTCGGTTATTGTCGCGATCTTACCGTAAAGCGGCGCGATTGTATTCAGCGCTCCGTCAATGCCAACCGGAGATTGCATCGGCATTACCTGTTCCATGAACTCGCGCGCGTAAACATTTCCGGATGTAACAGGCCATACATAAGTCCCGGTCTGCGAAAATTCACTGACTGTATCGTCCTCATTTGTGTCCTGAGCGAAATTGCAGTACCGGCGTCCGAGCAATCCGCCCTCCTGATCGACAACGTCAAGCTCGAATTGAACCTTGGCTATGCCGGGCCTGAACGCCTTCTCCACAAGCTCAAGAGCTTTCGGATAAAGTATGTCGTCGGCGTCCAAAAAAATAACAAGGCTGCCTTTGGAATAGGCATAGCCTGTGTTCCAGATCGATGGAATGCCTTCATTTTTCTGGAAAATGGCCCGAATTCGATTGCCGTAAGACTTTATAATCTCGGGTGAGCGATCCGTTGATTCATCATCCAGAACGATGACTTCGTCAGCCGGACGGATTTGAGCAAGCACACTATCAATGGCGGCCCCTATATATTTCTCGTAATTGTAATTTGTGATTATCACACTGATTGTGTCGGGTTGTTTACTCATTTCTCACCTTGGGGACCATCCTGTTCGACGATCAGCGGAGCGCCTGTTTGCAATCAGATCCGATCTTACGATCAGAACTTGCTTCAGGAATTGCGGCTTCGTGAGGGCAGATGCAGATTATGCGTCTAGCTGAAGCGTTTCAGGAGCCAGCCCAGCTTGCGCGTCAGATCAGCAGTCTTCGCGAGCGCGGTCGATGATCGGCATTCAGTACAAAGTCAGTCTTGCGGCTTAACCGCATCCTCCATCAGTTCGGCGGCAGTGCTTCGAAAACTTGCTGCGCCTCGCTTGCGTCGGCATAGACCTCCTCGCGGATCACGCGGCGTCACTTGATGAAGATAGGCTTGTGGGGCAATGGTCAAGCTCGAAGAACTCCACAGAACTTGATCGAAGTACCGTTTGCGTGCGCGAACCATGACCGTGTGCGCCGCTGCCGATAATAGCTATAGGGCTTCATGCCATAACGCCGGCACAGGGCGAGAAACAGATGGCGCGACTATTGATCCGGCATTGCGAGAAACCTTGAAGTACTTCAGGTATTTGGACACCGTTGTATCGCGAGAGTGCGCAGTCAGCCTGCATGCGTCGGATGCAAAGGAAATTCATCACGTCTTTTGATTGATGATGCGAAATGACTGCCCCAATTATCGTTTGTTAGAAACTGATCGACTATAGGTTTGCGGAACCAGCGTCAAAAGCCAAACCATAAGTACAAAATCCGGCTTCAATACCAGGCCGCCGCTTATCCAAATGAGCAAAATATAATTGCAAATCTCCGGTCGTAGATCGCTGGAGTAAAGGCGAACCGCAAAAAATGTTGAAATCAAACCCAAGCCGACAAGGCCGTATTCGTAGATCAGCTTTGCCCAGGTCGGATCATTTACTTCGTACTTCACCCTAAGCAGGCCGATACTTCTGAGGAAGCTACCCGAACCATTCCCCAGCCACATCGTGGCCCCGCCCTCGTTGATGTTAAGCTGAACCATATCCATTGGAGCAACGAAGCGAGCATAGCCGCTCGTTCCCGGCGTCTCGAATTCCGACAGCCGGTCGAACCACACGGTCAGGACGGGAATTTCCGATTTGTAGGCCAAGAACAACACCAGGATAAAAACCAAGGAGGACACCAGGAAAAGCGGCAATCGATTTATCGATCTCGGCATCAAGAATGCCAGAGCGAGAGCCAAAAATCCGGATCCCGAAAACGAGCAAAACAAGCCCACAGCGAGAATGGCAAGAATATGCTTCCGTGCGCTTGCGAAATATTCAATGATTAGCGCCAGAGCAGCCACGATCGAAAGGGTCGACGACTCTCGAAGAAAAAATCCATTTGCTTTTACCATACCTCCGCCCTCGCGAAAGAATGCGTAGGTTCCCGCGCCTCGAATCCCTTCAGGTAGGGCGAAATAGACGTTCGTGAGGGCGGTGGCTCCCAATCCGTTGACGAGGACGAATTGTACAACCGCTACAACACTGATGACTGCCGCAGCCGAAACGTAAGTGGACTGAATGTATTGTTGAATTAGCTCAAGATCTTGTCGGTTTTGCAAGCGAAAGGTGAAGGGTGCATACAGCACAAACAGCAGAAGCAGCGAGGTCCATGAAGCCGAAGAGGTCGTGAGAACCATTGTTAGACAGGCTAACGCTACAGCAATTAAATATAGCATCAAAGCAGAGAGGCTAAGTGATGCGTAGCCGGACATCAGGAGATAGAGCGCGATCAGCGCATAGCAAGCGAAGTCCGTTGATACCGGAAAGTCTCCAATGTTATAGGCGATTTGAGAGAAGAACAGGATGGACAGGACTGACGACCAGACCGCGAATTTGCCCTTGGGGGTCAGCTCCGCGTTTGTCAGTTCGTCGATGGTCAGGTCTGTCACTGAAGACACTTTGCACCCATTTGATATTTCATCCGAGCTATCGTCGTGTCGGTATAGTACCGACGCCCCGTCCCGCCACGGTAGTGATCGCGGATCAAGATGCAGACTTCAGTCAGCTCGCAGAAAAATTTGACGGACACGATCGAGGCCTCGCTCAAGGCCAAAGCGCTCGGAAAACAGTTCGAGGAGTTTGGCCGGATTTCGGTTGAGCCTATCAAAGTTATCGATGTTTTCGACGATGATTTTTGCGAGTTCCTCTATGCTGTCTGCGAGAAACATGGCCGACTGTTCTTCGGGCGTTGTGCCTGCCAATGCCATTCTTAATCCAAATATAGGCAGCCTTTCGAACGCATAGTCCATCACTTTCAGCTTAAATCCTCCCCCAAGCAGATCTGGCACGAGCCCGCCGCGAGACGAGAGCAAAAGACCGGAGATATCAGCGACGCGCCCGTGGAAGATCAAATGCGGGCTTTGGTCGGCGTGACGATCCCTGATCGTCTGCGGCACGGTCCCGACCACGTTGAGCGATATTCCGTTCTGCTTAAAGCTCGGCAAGAGAGCATCTATGATCAGCTCCAGGTTTTGCTGCTTGGCAACCCACTCAAAGGACCCGAGGAGGAGCACCGCTCGCGGATAATTCGGATCGATGACCCGCGCCGGGGCCGTTGCACCCAGGAAGATTGGCGGAACGACGTATGTCTTCTTGGCAAATTGCCGAAAATAAGACTCGTCAGCATCCGTAATGCATATAACGGCGTCCGCGACCTTCAGAATTTTTTGCTCTAACTTTCGATATTTTTCAGCGTCCAATCCCATGATCGTGCGGCGGAGCGGGTTGCTAATACTGCTTGCGATTTCGGGCCGAATTTTTCCCTCTGCATTATGCGCGATATAGCAAATCGATGCGTCTTTTTGGCTTCTCAAAACTATCGGCAGCAGACCCGCGGAGTAGGCATGGTCCACTACAATCCAGTCCCAATCCTGTTTCAACAGGCGGGCTAAAGCCAATTCGAGTTCATGCGTGCCAAGATTGTAAGCGTCTCTTGGTAACGACGATAGCAGGCTCCGTAGTCCCGAAGGCTGTGACGGCGGGACGTCAACGCAGGTGATACCGGGCAAGCCGAGAATACCCCCGTCGATTGCCTGATCAGATCTCCGTGTGCCGACCACGCTGAGGGTTATTTCGCCCGTCATCGCAAGTGCCTTCAGGATGCCCGCGGAGTAGAGCGCGTCACCGCTGAACAGCGGTGTAGGCAAGCGGCCGGAAATCCAAAGTACTTTCTTCATTATCCAGCGTTCGATTCATCCGCACTTGTGACTGTTTCGCTTGGTAAAACTGCGCCTCGAGCAGAAAGCTTACAGAAGTAGGAAAAGATAGGAAGAAACAAAAAAAAGTGCGCGTGAAATGCCCGAGATTAAAATCCAGTCGTTTTGCCTTCGAGAGCCCTTCGAATATTCCTGTCCTGGTAACGCAGATATATATCCATCAAAGAGCGGCAGAGACTTTCTTTGGATTTCCACGCAAACCAAACGGCTTTATCGTAAGCCGTACGTTTTTTGCTGGATTCGGGTTCCTTTTTAATAGACGAAGTTAGCACCAGCTCAAGGCAAGGAAATGGAAACAACGCATAGTTGTGTAAGCCATTCGCCCAGAAGCGATCCATTTCCCAATCGATCGGACGATCTATTGTTTTAACCTGATTGACGAACGAGCGTGCTTTGCTGCTGGATATCAAATAAGCCTGCGTTCCCATCGGAGCTTTTTTGAATCTTACCAGTTCACGTTGCCCCAGCCACATTACGTGTCTGGATCTGGCTAAGTGTCGCGCATGCAACCTGAGATAGCCAATACCGCCAATTTTGCAAATGTCCACAAGAGCCCTGTAATCGAAACCAGGATCGAGGACGACATCGTCTTCGACGACCAGTATCCATTTTTCGTCCTGAGACTTTGCCATTTCGGCTATTATGTCGATATGGCTCGCAGCGCAGCCAATTTCTGATTTCGAAAGGCCTCTACCCCAGAATCGAACAGAGTTCACTTCGTTGTACTGCGGAAGATTGTTTTTCGGCTCGCGGTGCGCGTCAAAGAATGTCCACGGAATCGAAAGTGAGTTTAAATTGCTACTAACTCGCTCGCGGCGGGCCGAGCCAGGAAAGCTAATAACAACGATACTGAGGTCCGAATTCATCGCGAGGTCGATCCACCTTCGGGCACGCCGTTGCCAAAAATCCACTTATGATACACAGTGTCTATGTCTCCAATCACGTCAATTTACGCCCCAATTTAAACCCTGGTGGCTTGGGGACCTGCCCACCATTTCTTTAAATGTCGCAATTTTGGCCTCCGCAGGATCGAAAACCACGCTTGCGAATTTAAAAGCCATATTTTATGAATTTAAACCTAGTTCGGACCTAAAGTCTCGAAATTCGTCCAAAGGGCGGTCAACTCAACTCGCTTTCCGAGACCACCTTGGCGCCATCTTCCTACCGGAAAATTCTGCGACTGAAAAGTCGACGACTGATGAGTGCGCTTAAGCAGCAGCTCCTGAAGCTCAAGTAATCCGTCGTACCGACACAAGACTGCCAATGTGCAAAAGTATGATTGGGCAGCTAGGATCTTTGATCCCAAAATTATGAATTTCAAGGGCTTCGATGATGTCTACTAAAATTGGCAAACTGGGTTTCGGCTTCATATTGATAATTCTGGCCGTTGCACCAACAAGACCGGCTTGGTCGGCTGGATGGGAGTTGGTGTTCTCCGATGAGTTCGACGGAGACAAGCTTGATCGAAACAAGTGGGCTACTCGGTATATCTACCAAAACGAAACCATGGACTACTTCAACGATGAAAAGCAGCGCTATCGTGACAACCACCTCCTGTCCGGAGGCGCGCTCAGCTTAATCGCGAAAAAAATTGACGGATCAGATCTCTTCGAATCCGCCATGATTCGCAGCCACAGAACGTTCTATTACGGCTATTACGAAGCGCGAGTGTTCTTACCCTCCGCGCGAGGAATTTGGCCGGCATTCTGGTTAGAAGGTGATTACGATCTCGATGGCAAGACTTGGCATCCCCCTGAGATCGATATCTTTGAGTATGTCATCAACGGGGTTGAGGATAAGGCCAATTCGCTCCACTCTAACACCGCGGGGGATAAGTGGACTGCCCAGTCCTATACCTTTGTCGACCGCTCGTTTTTTCTTAAGCATCAAAATTTGATCGGCAAGGAGGATCTGAATCAAGCTTGGCACACGGCAGGCTTCGTCTGGGCGCCAGATCGTATCTCATTTTTCTGGGACGGTCGTCTCATTTATACCCGCATGTACCAGTGGCTTCGGAGAGACGGCCAACTGGGACCACCTGCTCATGTTGATTTAAATTTCGCTGTTGGAGGGAAATGGGCGGGCAGGCATGGAATTGACGAGGCTGCTTTCCCTCAGACTTTCAAGATCGACTATGTTCGCGTTTGTCAGTTCACTTCTTCCGAGCGCGGAAATCGGCAATGTGGCCCGAGCGAACTGACGCCGGATCCGAAAGATTTCGGATATTCGGCCTCGCTCAACGATATGGCAAAGCCTGCATTTTTGCCCGCACTTCTGAATGTGAAAAACGCGGTAGCAGACAGACAACCCAAGGCAGGCGTTATGTCATTGAATACCGGTGAGCAACTGAATTTTGAGATTCCGATTAAAGTTCCGGAAAATTATCCTGGCAATAGAATGCTTCAGGTTTCCATTTATGACGAAGCAACTGGAACTGCAGTGGCATCCGCCAACAGAAAGCTTCAAGATGAATTCCTAAAGAAGAGCGCGGAAGGTGCCAGCGTCGTCGAGCTTTCATTGCCCGCTATACGACGTCCCGGAAATTACTTCGTAGCTGGAAAGCTGACAGCCGACATAGTTAGTGAGAAAGGCGCCAGAGAGGTGTTGCCAAGCCCCGTTACGTGCAGCACGGATGTGATCCAGCCGATCAAGGCGCGATCCTGCCGTCTGTTGTCTCTGCAGGTGCAGTCTCGCTGATTTCTATTTCTAGATGGGCTGGTAAATATCGGCAACGAAAGCGCTATTCTGCCGCGCCCTTTCTGGTTGAGTGGATGAGAAGCTCAAGGAGCTCTGTATATCGATTTCATAGCCTTGAAGGTAGGCGCGTAGAATCAATGTTCAAATAAGTCATCGTGACATGAGCCCTGAACGTTCTTCAAAAATGAAAGTCGGTCATCGGAGTGATCCGATACCATTCGAGTTCTGCTGCAGTTGGGCAATTTCAAAAGTCAGAACATTTTTTTTATTAGAGATGCCAGTCCGCGCGGCCAGAGCCCTAAACCGGCAAAATCGGCGGTGTCTTTCAACGTAGGCCTGATGCCGTAATATGGAGAAAATACCTGCAGCATAAGCCGCTGCCGGCCTCTGGGATTTTCTGAAAAGTGCATGTCTGAAACCAGCTTATAAGCGGCTCTTACCTTGTCTTGCTTGGACGAAATTCGGTCCCGGCTTGGCGTCACATCAAAACGATAGAGCGGCATATCCAGTAATCGCGCGGTTCCAAACCGCTTAACAATCCTCATAAATAACTCGAGATCCTGCCAGGCAGGTAACCTTTCGTCGAACAAGCCCGCCCCCTCAAATACACTTTTTGGCGCAAAGATTTGATTTCCTATGTGATTGGTCTCGATTAGGTCGGCAAACTCTACAGCCCCTCTTTTTTTTGAAACGCCAATATCCTTGCCGTCACTCACAAAAACGTCCTGCGCGAAGATGCACGAGACAGGCACGTTATATCGCGCAAAAGAAGCCCAGGATTCATGGAGCGCACCTAGTCGCTGCGGCTCGAATTCATCATCATCGTCCAACCCAGTTATGAAATCCCCAATGGCTTGAGTTATTGCTCTATTCCTTGAGGCTGGCGCCCCGCGTGGGCTGTCGTTACGTATTACTCGAATTCTCTTATCTTCGCTTGCCGTAGATTCCAGAAACGATGCGGTTCCATCATTCGATGCGTCGTCAACGACGATTAGTTCAAAATTTGAGCAATCTTGCGCGAGTACCGACCTTACAGCAGCCGCTAACAAATCGACTCTGTTGCGGGTCGGGATATATACAGAAATAGTCAAGATCCTCACCCTTCAAAACCAACGATACATTTCGTTCGCGGAAACCAACAAGCTTCGGCCCTGAAAGCCCGTCGAACAATCTAATATCGCGTAGCAACGTCTCTGTCAGTCGCCAAAACGACGCGGCCGCATAGCCGCTCGATTTATACACGCTCCGCGAGCGGCATTGTCCGATAACAGTTGCATGGCATGATCAAATTAAGGTCATACTCGGCGGCATTTTCCGACAAATTCAATGTGGCACTTCACCACAACCCGTGCTTCCGAAGCACTCCGATAGCTACTACTCTTCCGTGACTCTGGCTCATACGTCCGCCCTTCCGGAGGACGGTCCTCCTCTTAATTGAAATATGCTGGGATAGGTTAGATG
>Ga0193743_1001250_pt1 | contig 18941 bp, 15 predicted proteins | sample L2c2metaG_FD_143038 | JGI IMG/M metagenome (GOLD analysis project Ga0193743, IMG submission 143038) | Soil microbial communities from a riparian zone of the East river system, Colorado, United States - L2c2 | ecosystem: Environmental > Terrestrial > Soil > Riparian zone | place: USA: East River... | reverse complement strand
CGCACCCAGCGGTCGGCCGAGCGGGCCGCGATGCCCAGCCCGATGCCGGTCATCGAGGTGAACAGCGGATGGGCGAAGCCGGTCAGGAAGATCCGGATGATGAAGGTCAGGATCAGCATCTGCGCGCCGGCCGCCGGGCCGTAACGCTCCGCGCCCGCGGCGTAACCGTGGCCGCCGAGGTAGAGGATGTTCTCCACCATCGCGAAGCCGACCGCCGAGAGCCCGCAGTAGACGATGCCGTCGGTGATGCCGGAGAACTCCCGGCGGAACAGCACCAGGATCAGCGCCGGGCCGAGCGCCTTCATCGTCTCCTCGATGAACGGCGCGACCAGCACCGCCACCAGGCTGTCCGGCAGCCCGAGCGAGCCGAAGACGTGCACCGCGCCGGTGTTGACCCCGTAGGCGACCAGCGTCGCGACGAACGCGCCCCAGGTGAACGCGACCGCGAGCAGCCGGGCCGGCTCCGGCTCGTAGCGGTCAAGCCAGAGGAAGCACGCGACCAGCACCGGGACCGGCAGGATCGCCGCCGCGAGGCCGATCACCGTGGCCTGGACGCCGATGTTCCAGCCGAGCACGATCGACATGGTGATGGCACAGAGCGCGATGACCACGATGACGCCGAGCAGCACCAGCACCCGCCAGCCCCGCCCGCGCTCCTCGGGCACGGCGGGGTGCAGGGGCAAGGTCATGCGAACAGCGTAGCGACGGACCAGAATGGTGGGGTGAGAGATCTCGCCGACGCCTGGCGCGCGGCTGTCCAGGGCGCCGGCGCGACCGCCGACGACCACGCGGTCGCCGCCGAGGGCTCAGCGCTGCTGGCCCGCTGGGCCGAGCCGGACCGCCACTACCACACGCTCGAGCACCTCGCGACCGTTCTCTCCGTTGTGGATGAGGAGGAAGCGGCGGCCGACCAGCCCGACCTGGTCCGGCTGGCCGCCTGGTTCCACGACGCCGTCTACGATCCGCACACGCCCGGTGACGGAAACGAGCAGGCCTCCGCCGAGCTCGCGGTGGTCTCGCTGGTCACCCTGGGTGTTCCCACGATGGCGATCGACGCCGTACGGCGACTCGTGCTGCTCACCGCCGGTCACGCCTCCCAGGCCGACGACCGCGACGGCGCGCTGCTCTGCGACGCCGACCTCGCCGTGCTGGCCAGCCCGCCGGCCGCCTACGACGCCTACGCCGCGGCCGTCCGCCGGGAGTATGAGTTCGTCCCCGACGCCGAGTTCCGCGCCGGCCGCGCCGCGATCCTGCGCCACCTGCTGGAACTGCCCGCCCTCTACCGGCTCCCCGACCTGGCCGAGCGTTGGACCGAGCCGGCCCGCGGCAACCTCATCCGGGAGCTGGGCGCACTCGACCACTGAGGTGCTTGGGCCGGCGGAGACCGGACTCCCGCAACATCCGCACGATCTCCCGACTCGGCACCACGGTCGCGCCCAGCCACACCGCCATCGCGAAGCGTTCGGCGGGCACGTCGTAGTGATCCCGGTCGAACGCCCGCCGGGGCGAACCGAGCATCTCGGCGAACGCGTGCAGTTCGGCGTAGGAGACGTCACTGACCAGATGTGACCAGAGTCGCCCTCGCGAAGGCCAGGCCGGGGGATCGAGGTAGACCACCTGGAGAGGCTAACGTCGCGGGTATGGCTGATCTGGTGACGGAGTTGCGCGCGGCGTTGCCGGACGGCGCGGTGCTGACCGACCCCGACCTGCTCCGCGGGCACCAGCGCGACGAGGCCGACCTGGTGCCGTTCGGCACCCCCGCCGTGGTGGTCCGCCCGCGGACGACCGCCGAGGTCGTCGCGGTGATCAAGGCCGCGGCCCGGGCCGGCGTTCCGGTCGTGCCGCAGGGCGCCCGCACCGGCCTGGCCGGCGCCGCCAACGCGGTCGACGGCGCCGTGGTCCTCTCCACGGTCGCGATGGACCGGATCGTCGAGATCGACCCGGTCAACCGCTACGCCGTCGTGCAGCCCGGTGTGGTCAACGCCACCCTGGCCCGCGCCGTCGCCGAGGCGGGGCTGCGCTATCCGCCCGACCCCGGGTCGTGGGAGTCGTCGACGATCGGCGGCAACGTGGCCACCAACGCGGGCGGCATGTGCTGCGTCAAATACGGCGTGACCGGCGAATACGTGCTCGGCCTCGAGGTCGTGCTGGCCTCCGGCGAGATCCTGCGCACCGGCCGGCGTACCGCCAAAGGGGTCGCCGGTTATGACCTGACCCGGCTGTTCGTCGGCTCCGAGGGCACCCTCGGCGTGATCACCGAGGTGGTGGTCGGGCTCCGGCCCGCCGCCGACACCTCGCTCACGCTGATCGCCCTGTTCCCGACCACGGCCGCGGCCGGCGCCGCGGTGGCCGCCATCTCGTCCGGCGGCTTCTCGCCCAGCCTGTTGGAGTTGCTCGACCAGACCCACCTGAAGGCGATCGAGGCGCTGCGCCCGATGGGCCTGCGCACCGACGCCAAGGCGCTGCTGCTCGCCGCCGTCGACACCGGCAGCCGGGCGGCCGACGACCTGGCCGCGCTCGAGGCGGTCTGCGAAGCGGCCGGCGCCATGGAGGTGTTCGCGGCCACCGACCCGGTCGAGGCCGCCGAGTTGCTGCGGGCCCGCCGCCTGGCGCACCCGGCGATGGAGAAGTTCGCCGCCGACACCTACCCCGAGGGCAGCGGCGGGATCATCATCGACGACATCGCGGTGCCGCGCACCGAACTGGCGGCCATGCTCGACGGCATCGAGAAGATCGCTTCCGCGTACGGCGTACCGATCGGCGTCGTCGGGCACGCCGGCGACGGCAACCTGCACCCAAACATCGTGGTCGACCGGCTCGACCCGGACTCGGTCGCGCGCGGCCGGGGCGCGTTCGACGAGATCATGCGGCTCGGCCTCGCGATGGGCGGCACCTGCACCGGCGAGCACGGCGTCGGGCTGCTCAAGAAGGACTGGCTGGCCCAGGAGATCGGCCCGGTCGGCATGGCCGTGCACCGGGCGATCAAGACCGCCCTCGACCCTGCCGGGCTGCTGAACCCGGGCAAGGTCTTCTAGGGGCCAGCCGCTAAAGGGCGGCGCTGGTCGGGATCTCCAGGCCGCGGTCGGCGGCCAGGCCGCGCACGTCGGCGGCGCCCATCCGGGCCGCGTCGGCGGTGGCGTCGTCGGGCATCCGCTGTGACTCCCGCTCGGCCTCGACCCGGGCCAGGTAGTGCTCGACCTCGCGCCGGCGCACCGCCTCGTCCCAGCCGAGCACGCCACCCATCACCTCGGCCGCGTGCACGGCCGACTCGGTGCCCCGGTGTGCGGTCTCGAACGAGATCCGGGTCCGCCGGGTGAGCACGTCGTCGAGGTGCAGCGCGCCTTCCGCGTAAGCCGCGTAGGCCACCTCGGCGGCCAGGTATTCCGGCGCCCCGGCCAGCGGCGCGGCCAGCGCCGGATCGGCCTCGACCAGCGCCAGTAGCTCGTTGGTGAGGGTGCCGTAGCGCTCCAGCAGGTGCTCGACCACGCCGGCCGGCACGCCACGCCGCCGGGCCAGGTCGGCCCGGTCGCGCCAGGTGGCCGCGTAGCCGTCGGCGCCGAGCAGCGGCAGCTCCTCGGTGGTAGACGGCTGGCCGCCGCCGAGCCGACGGACCGCACGGTCGACCACGTCGGCGGCCATCACCCGGTAGGTCGTGTATTTGCCGCCGGCGACCAGCAGCAGGCCGAGCATCGGCTCGATCACGGCGTGCTCGCGGGACAGCTTCGAGGTGGCGTCGGCCTCGCCGCTGAGCAGCGGGCGCAGGCCGGCGTACACGCCTTCGATGTCGTCCGTCGACAGCGGCCGGGCCAACCAGGGGTTGACCTGGTCGAGGATGTATTGGATGTCGCGGGCCGAGGCGGCCGGGTGCGAGCGGTCGAGCTGCCAGTCGGTGTCGGTGGTGCCGATGATCCAGTGGCCACCCCACGGGATCACGAACAGCACCGAGGTGGGCGTGCGCAGGATCAGCCCGGCCTCGCCGGTGATCGCCGAGCGCGGCACGACCAGGTGCACGCCCTTGGACGCGCGGACCCGGAAGCCGGGGCGGACGCCGACATCGCCGAGCATCCGCGACATGTCGTCGCTCCACACGCCGGTGGCGGCGATCACGGTGCGGGCGCGCACCTCAAACTCGGCGTCGGGATCGCCGGGCCGGGCCTCCATGTCGCGGACCCGGACGCCGACGACCTCGCGGGCCTGGCGCAGGAAGCCGACCGCACGTGCGCTGGTCACCATGGCGGCGCCCAGGCTGGCCGCGGTGCGGGCGAGCGTGACGACCAGCCGGGCGTCGTCGACCTGGCCGTCGAAGTAGCGGATCGCACCCGTGGTCACGTCGCCGCGCAGGCTCGGGAACAGCCGCCGGGCGCCCTCGCGGCTCAGGTGCCGGTGCAGCGGCATTCCCCGGCCGTGGCCAAGGACGCCGGCGAACGCGTCGTAGGTGGCGACACCCAGGCCGTAGTAGGAGCGCCGGAACGCCCGCAGCGGCAGCCCGCCGGCCGGCAGCGGCACCAGGATCGGCACCGGGCGCACCAGGTGCGGCGCCAGCCGGGTGGACAGCAGGCCGCGCTCGGTGAGCGCCTCGTGCACCAGGCCGAACTCGAGCTGCTCGAGGTAGCGCAGGCCGCCGTGGATCAGCTTGCTCGACCGGCTGGAGGTGCCGGCGGCGTAATCGCGGGCCTCGATCAGGGCGACCTTGAGGCCGCGCGCGGCGGCGTCGAGGGCGGCGCCGGCACCGGTCACGCCGCCGCCGACGACCAGCACGTCGAACCGCTCGCTGCGCAGCCGGCGCAGGTCGTCGGCGCGCCGGGTCGCGGAGAGGTGGCTCGCGGCGAAGCGGGATATCGCGGGGTCTCGCACAGGTCCACCGTAACCCCGCCGGGCTTTACGCTGGCGCGCATGGCTGCCCCCGCTGATCGACCGGCCCCGCCGCGTTGGCTCGGCGTGCTCGCCGCGATCGTGGCCGGCGGCTGGTTGGTCCTGGCGACCACGGCCGCGCAGAGCCTGGGCTATCTCCTCGACCAGCTCGAACTCGTGTCGTCGTTCGCGCTGCCGGCATGGACCTGGCCGGCGATCGGCGTGCTCGGTTTCCTGCTGATGTGCGTGCCCGCCCTGCTCGCCGCCGCGTTGCCGGTCACCGAGGCCGGCCGCGCGGCCGGGCGGGTCTGGTTCACCGCCGCGGCGCTGCTCGCCGTGCTCACCGCGCTGCGGGCCGTGCCGGTCGCTGCGCACGAGCTCTACTTGACCCTTCTCACGGCGGTGGCGGTCGCGCTCACGGCGGTGGTCGGGCGGCCGGGCCGACCGACTTTTGTGCCCGCCCTGCTCGCCGTTGCCGGCGGCGTGCTGCTGCTCACACCCTGGCTGTTGCTGGGCGCGCTGGGCGGCGTGCTGGAGACCGTGCTCGCGGTGCTGGCCGCAGCCGCCGTCGGCCGGCTCGCCGCGGCGCTGCTCGGCCCGCGGTTCTGGGAGCCGATGGCGGGGTGGAGCCGGGCCCGGACGATCTGGGTCGGTGGCCCGCGGGCCGGCGTCGCGCTCGCGCTGCTCGGCGCGGGCGTCGGGCAGAGCGGCCCGCAGTTGGCCGTGCTGGTCGGGCTGCCGATGGTCGGCTTCGCGCTCGCCGCACTGCGCGGCGCGGGCGACCCGCCGGTTGGCTGGCTGGTCGGCTTCGCGGTGGTCGGGCCGCTGGCGTTCGTCGACCCCGAGGAGACCACGCTGCTGCTGGCCGGGCGCGACGCGCCGTTCTGGGCGGCGATCGCCGCCGGCGCGGCACTCGTCGCCGGGGTGCTCATCGCCATCGGGTACGGGCTACGCGGTTCTTTTCGTCGCGGTGTCGCCGCCACCCTGGCCGGCGTGCTGACTCTCGCCGGCCTGGCCGTCTACCTAGGGCCGGGGCAGCCCGGCTTCGCGGGCGAGCGGCTGTTCGTGGTGCTGTCGAGCCAGGCCGACCTGTCGGGGTTGCCGGCCGGCACCGGCCAGGCGGCGCTCACCGCCCGCACCACCGAGGTCTACCGGCGGCTCGTCGAGCACGCCGACCGCACCCAGGCCGGCCTGCGCCACGACCTCGACCGGTGGCACCTGCGCTACACGCCCTATTACCTGGTCAACGGCATCGAGGTGCGCGGTGGCGGCCCGGTGCTGCGGGAGTTGCTGTCCCGCCGCGCCGACGTCGACCGGGTGCTGGTCGACCAGGTGCTGCGGCCGCTGCCGGCGCCGGCCTTGGCCCTGCACGTGGGCGGCGTGGCCGCGCCGTCGCGCTCGCAGTGGAACCTGGAGCAGGTCCGCGCCCCGGAGGCCTGGGCCACGGGCGTCACCGGGCAGGGCATCGTCGTCGGCAGCTCCGACTCGGGCGCCGACGGCACCCATCCCGCGCTGGCAGCCGGCTTCCGGGGCGGCGACGACTCCTGGTTCGACCCCTGGAACGGCACGACGGTGCCGACCGACGCGGGCATCCACGGCACCCACACGCTCGCCACCGCCGTGGGCGCCGGTGTCGGGGTGGCGCCGGGCGCGCAGTGGGTCGGTTGCGTCAACCTGGCCCGCAACATGGGCAACCCGGCCCGCTACCTCGACTGCCTCCAGTTCATGCTGGCCCCGTTCCCGCCCGGCGGCAACCCGTTCACCGCGGGCCGGCCCGCGCGGGCGCCGCAGGTGTTGACCAACTCCTGGGGCTGCCCGCAGATCGAGGGCTGCGACCGGCGCGCGCTGCAGCCGGCGGTGCACGCGCTCGACGCGGCCGGCATCTTCGTCGTCGCCTCGGCCGGCAACACCGGCCCCGGCTGCGGCTCGGTCACCGACCCGCCGGCCACCTACCCCGAGACGTTCACCGTCGGCTCGGTCGACTCGTCCGGCACGCTCGCCGACCACTCCAGCCGCGGGCCGGACAAGCCCGACCTGGTCGCGCCCGGCGTCGACGTGGTCTCGGCGCTGCCCGGCGGCCGCTATGGCGCACTGACCGGCACGTCGATGGCGGCGCCGCACGTCGCCGGCGTGGTTGCGCTGCTGTGGTCGGCCAGCCCGACACTGGTCGGCGACATCGCGCGGACCCGGGAGATCCTGCTCCGCACGGCCACACCCGTGAAGGTCGGCGACGTCGGGCCGTGCACGCCGGCCCAGGCGACCGGCGCCGGCCTGGTCGACGCGGAGGCGGCGCTGCGTTTGGCCGGGTAGCCTCCACGTTCGTGGATCATGCGTACCAGCTCGCCGAGCTGACCCCCGAGCGCGTACCCGATGTCGTGGCGCTCTGTCGGGTCGCTCTTGACCTGCCCGACGACGCCGCCGAAGCCGAGGCCATCGTCAGCCGGCTGCGGCATTCCGGCCCGCTGCCCGGGTCGGCCGGCGACCGCCGTACCACCGGATGGGTGGCCCTTTTCGGTCCTGACGTGGTCGGCGTCGTGCTCGGGTCGACCGGCTACGGCGACACCGCCGTCGGGCACGTCGACCTGATCGCGGTGCATCCCGACCACCGGCGGCACGGCGTCGGCCGGGCGCTGCTGGCTCGCGTGGAGTCGGCGCTGGCCGGGTTCGGCGTCGGCGCGGTGGCGCTGGTCGGCAACGCGCCGGTGTACGCGTGGCCGGGGATCGACGTGCGCTACACGCCGGCGGTCTGCCTGGCCGAGGCGAGCGGGTATGAGCGGCAGAACGTCGCGGCGCACGGCCACCCCGACCTGACGCCGGGCTCGCTGGCCCTCTCGTCGACGACGCCGGCGGAGGCGCGGTTAGCCGAGGCCGGGGTGGCCGTGCGCCGAGCGGTGGCGGCCGACGTGCCCGGGTTGGTGGAGTTCGCGCAGGAGCACTTCGGACCCGGGTGGGGGGCCGAGATCAGCGGCTCGGCCGGCATCCACTTCGCGGTGCGCGACGGTGGCGTGCTCGGGTTCGCGTGCTGGGGGTCTTCGCGGCCGTCCTATTTCGGGCCGATGGGCACCGCTGAGGCGGCGCGCGGGCTCGGTGTCGGTGGTGTCTTGTTGCGGCGGTGCCTGCAGGAGCAACACGCTGCGGGGCTGACGTCGGCGCAGATCGGCTGGGTCGGGCCGGTGCCGTTCTACTCGGTCAATTCCGGGGCGCGGATCGAGCGGGTCTTCTTCCTTTACCGCCGGCAACTATGATTCGCATTTAGCCTGATTGGTCGGCTTTTCGCTGCACCACAAGCCCATGGATGCCACCGAGGCTCCGCGTCGGTCGGCACCGGAGGCCCGTGAGACGAAGGGCCGGGCGTTGGAGGACATGTAGCTCGCGCGGTGCATTGTGTCGCGAAACCCCAACGGGGCAGGCAGGCAACCCCTAGCGTGCCGGCATGACCCTCGAAGACGAGCCGACCGGTCCCGGCGCGACGGAGCCGACCGGCGACGGACCGTCGGCGGGCGACCCGCTGCCGCTGGATGACCCACCGCCCGACGTTCCGGTGGCACCGCGGAGCGCCACGAGCCGGGCCGACAAGCGCCGGAACCAGCGCCGCCGCTAGGGCCTAGGGCCTCCGGACAGCCGAAAGGGCGGCCCGCTCGCGCGGACCGCCCTCCCGTGGTTGAGCTGATGGACTTAGAAGTCCATGTCTCCGCCACCCGGCGCAGCCGGGGCCTTGTCCTTCTCCGGCTTGTCCGCCACCACAGCTTCGGTGGTGAGGAACAGGGCCGCGATCGATGCCGCGTTCTGCAGCGCCGAACGGGTCACCTTGGCCGGGTCGATGATGCCGGCCTTGATCAGGTCGACGTAGTCACCGGTCGCGGCGTTGAGGCCGTGGTTGGTCTCCAGGTTGCGGACCTTCTCCACGACGACGCCACCCTCGAGGCCGGCGTTGACGGCGATCTGACGCAGCGGGGCGTCGAGCGCGATCTTCACGATCGTCGCGCCGGTCGCCTCGTCGCCAACCAGGTCGAGCTTGTCGAAGGCGGTCTTGCCGGCCTGCACCAGCGCGACGCCACCACCGGGGACGATGCCCTCTTCGACGGCGGCCTTCGCGTTGCGGACCGCGTCTTCGATGCGGTGCTTGCGCTCCTTGAGCTCGACCTCGGTGGCCGCGCCGACCTTGATGACCGCAACACCGCCGGCCAGCTTGGCCAGGCGCTCCTGCAGCTTCTCGCGGTCGTAGTCGGAGTCGCTCTTCTCGATCTCGGCACGGATCTGGTTGACCCGACCCTGGATCTGCTCCTGGTCGCCACCACCGTCGACGATCGTGGTCTCGTCCTTGGTCACCACGATCTTGCGGGCGTGGCCCAGCATGTCGAGGCCGACGGCCTCGAGCTTGAGGCCCAGCTCCTCGCTCACGACCTGGCCACCGGTCAGGATCGCGATGTCGGTGAGCATGGCCTTGCGGCGGTCACCGAAGCCCGGGGCCTTGACGGCGACGGACTTGAAGGTGCCACGGACCTTGTTGACGATCAGGGTGGCCAGGGCCTCGCCCTCGACGTCCTCGGCGATGACCAGCAGCGCCTTGCCGCCCTGCATGACCTTCTCGAGGATCGGGAGCAGGTCCTTGACCGACGCGATCTTGCTGTTGACGATCAAGATGTAGGGGTCGTCGAGGACGGCCTCCATACGCTCCGGGTCGGTCCAGAAGTAAGGCGCGATGTAGCCCTTGTCGAAGCGCATGCCCTCGGTGAGCTCGAGCTCGAGGCCGAAGGTGTTGCTCTCCTCGACGGTGATGACGCCTTCCTTGCCGACCTTGTCCATCGCCTCGGCGATGATCTCGCCGACGCTGGTGTCACCGGCGGAGATCGAGGCGGTGGAGGCGATCTGCTCCTTCGTCTCGACGTCCTTGGCGATCTTGGCCAGCTCCTCCGCGACGCGCGCGACGGCGGCCTCGATGCCCCGCTTCAGGGCCATCGGGTTCGCGCCGGCGGCGACGTTGCGCAGGCCCTCGCGGACCAGCGCCTGGGCGAGGACGGTCGCCGTCGTCGTGCCGTCACCGGCCACGTCGTCGGTCTTCTTGGCGACCTCCTTGACCAGCTCAGCGCCGATCTTCTCGTACGGGTCCTCGAGCTCGATCTCCTTGGCGATGCTCACACCATCGTTGGTGATGGTGGGGGCGCCCCACTTCTTCTCGAGCACGACGTTGCGGCCCTTGGGGCCGAGCGTCACCTTTACGGCGTCGGCGAGGATGTTCATACCCCGCTCGAGGCCGCGGCGCGCCTCCTCGTCGAACGCAATGATCTTGGCCATACGGCGTTGTCCTCCTGGACACTCACGGTCGCCGCAGCCTGGTCGGCCACGGGGAACCGCCTGTTGTACGCAGCTTCGGACGTCACTACCTGGCGACAGTGACGTCCGCCGGCCGGGCCGGATAGCCCGCGACGACCGGCCCCATGCCGCGCCCGTCTCTGTAGGGCATCGGCGGTGGCCTCACCGCCCCGACCATTGGCACTCACGGTTGGCGAGTGCCAATGACTTGTTTAGCACTCGGACCAGGCGAGTGCAAGCGAGTCGGCCGCGCGGGCGGCCGCGCCGGGCTGTAGATGATCATGATCCGGCGACCCGTACCCGGTGCGGCGTTTTATGACTCGTCAATGGTTGAAAGGCATCGCTGTCCGCAATGCGCAAAGTCGCGAATAGATGGCAAGCGTACTGAAGTAAAGACAAAGCAGCGCCGACCCCGTCCGCGGGATCGGCGCTAGGTCGTCACGGACCCGGGTGGGTTGCCCGGCTTGACTTCGCTCAAGCGATTAGGCGGACCTTCTCCGCCTGCGGGCCCTTCTGACCCTGCGCGATCTCGAACTCGACGCGCTGGCCGTCGTCGAGAGACTTGTAGCCGTCCATCTCGATCGCGGAGAAGTGGACGAACACGTCCTGGCCTCCATCGACCGCGATGAAACCGTAGCCCTTTTCACTGTTGAACCACTTGACGGTGCCCTGTGCCACGGTGCACTTCCTAACCCTTGATGCGCCTGCCGGTCCGAGACCGCCCATTCGCGGGTGTAGGTGAGCCCTCGAACATTGCGGCCGAAATCGTAAGGTACACGAGGAGTGACGACCGCGCACTACCCCAAAATGGACACCCTGAGCGCCCGGACTGACCGCTCGCTCGTTAACCGAACGTGTTGCGAGGCAGACACGGCGCGCAGCCCGGCCGGCACCGGTGCCACCGACGGAACGCGGTCCCGGTGCTGGCGGCCGTCCTGCTGATCACCGCCGCGACCGCGCTCGCGATCTACTACGTGACGCCGAAGCAGCAGGTCACGGTGGCCGCGGTCAAACGGCCCTCGCCCGGCGCCGACCGGGGCCGGGCGCACGCGCTGCGGGTCGGCACGGTCGACGTGCCCGTCGAGGGGTTCCTCTCCTGGTCGCTGCTCGACCGGCAGAACGGGCGCATCACCGGGTCGCCGAACATGGCCGAACCAAGCGACACCATGTCGATGGTCAAGGCTTGGCTAGCCGCGGACTATTTAAGGGTTTCCGCAGAGAAAGGCGAAGAGCCTTCGGGTTTTCGCTTGGGACAGCTGACCATCATGATCCGCGACAGCGACAACGCGGCGGCCATCGCGGTGTACGAACTAGCCGGCGGCCACGACTCGATCCTGCGCATGATCGAAATATGCGGGCTCACCGACAGCCAGGCGCACCCGAACAACTGGAGCAACACGGTGATCTCGGCCCGCGACACCGTACGCCTTGCATCGTGCATTGCCGACGGGCGAGCGGCAGGCGACCGCTGGACGCCTTGGCTTCTATCGGAGATGCGCGGCGTACGCGGAACCGGCGATTTCGGTGTTCGCCGCGCCTTACCGGAACCGGAGGCGTCCGAGGTAGCGATCAAGAACGGATGGCTGCTTCGCGACGAAGACGGCCTTTGGCACATGGCGTGTGCCTGGCGGTGACAGATCGCTGGGCGATCGGGGTGCTGCTGCGTTATCCCGGGAGCCTCGGCTTCGCCTACGGCGCGAACGCCTGCCAGACGGTGGGCGCCCAACTGCTGGCTCCCACGACGCGGCTGGCGTCCCCGTCCCCCTGACGCCGGCCGCGCGCCGGCGGCCCGGCAGGATCGCTCCCATGCCACTGCTGTTCTCCTACGGCACCCTGCGCGACCCCGCGGTCCAGCACGCCAACTTCGGCCGGGAGCTCCACGGTCGCGACGACGCCCTGCCCGGCTTTCGGATGACCCTGCTGGAGATCACCGACCCGGCGGTGGTCGCCCTGAGCGGCACCGCACACCACCCCGTGGTCGCCCCCACCGGCGACCCCGCCGACCAGGTCCCCGGCATGGTCTTCGACATCACCGACTCGGAGTTGGTGGCCGCGGATGGTTACGAGGTGGACGACTACCGCCGCCAGTTGCTGGGGCTGGCCTCCGGTGTTCAGGCGTGGGTCTACGTGAGCGCCGCATGACCACCGCCTTGGACACCCGCCGGCTGCCCGCGGCGGTCGAGGTCCGCCGGGTACGCCCCACCGACGCGGCCCTGACCAGGGCGCTGCGGCTGGAGATGCTCGCCGACTCCCCGCTCGCCTTCCTGGAGACACTCGCCCAGGCGGCGGCCCGCCCGCACGCCGAGTACGCGGCCCGCATCGCCGAGAACTCGACCGGCGACCGGGTGGCCCAGTTCATCGCCGTCGCCGACGGCCGGGTGATCGCCCACGCCGGCGGCACCGCCATCGCCGACGAGCCCGGCGTGACGGTGATCTTCGCGGTGTATGTGACCCCCGCCTGGCGCGGAAAGGGCCTGACCTCGGCCCTGACGGCCGCGGTGAGCGCGTGGTCCCGCACCGCCGGCCGCCCCGACCTCATGCTGGAGGTAGTGGTCGGCAACGACCGCGCGGTCCGCGCCTACGAGCGGGTCGGCTTCGTCGACACCGGCGTACGCCTCCCCCACCCGACGACGGCGGCCATGACCGAACTCCAAATGCGCCGCCGTGCCTGATCTCGGTTGGGTCGAGGAGGTGTGCACCGTCCCGCTGTGAAGTTGATCTATGTTCCTACAGGTTTGGCACCAAAGATCGGTCCAAGGCCACGTCCGGAAGGCCCGACTCGGCTGGGGTTTGATCGTGGCGTGCGTTCGACCGGAGTCGAAGCCGGCACATCGCGACCGGGAACGCGGGTCGTCCTGTCGTCGCCGCTGTGGCGCCCGGCGAAGAGGCTGCCCGCCGCTTCGGCATCGCCGCCGAACGTCCGGCAGGCCGACACACCGGGCAGGTCGGGCTCTACCTGGCATACCTTGAACGCCCCGCAACGCCGCCTACGCAACCAGCCGACCTATCGACCTACGCGCCGCCCCGCCCTGCCGCGCGCCACGGCCACAGTCGGCCGCCGCCTCGCCGGCGCCCTCTACCGTCGGTCAGGTGCATCGGGCCGGAGCAGGGCGGGGTGCGACCGGACCCCCGTCCACCCACCCCGGCAGCCCGGCGGGCGGGCGCGTGGCTGAGCCGGGCGGCGTTCGGGCGCCCGGACTCGGCGTCGCGTCGTAAAGCGGCGGGTTAAGCCGTGTGACGGCGGGACTGGACGATGCGGAAGCGGTTGCTGACGTAGGCGCCGTCGGTCAGGGCGGCATTGGCCGCCGGGTTGGCGCCGGTGGCGTGGAAGTCGGAGAAGGCGGCCGACTGGTTGACGAAGACGCCACCCGTCAAGTTGCAGCTCAGGTGGACCCCGGCGTCCAGCGACGCTGACTCGACCGCGGACAGGACGGACTCGTCGGTCGAATAGACCGCCGCGGTCAGGGCGCCCTTGGACAGGACCGTCGAGCGGAGGATGTCGATGCTCGCCGCCGTCGAGTCGGTCGCGATGACGAAGGTGATCGGGCCGAACCACTCGCGGCCGTAGGTTTCCGAGTCGGCCGCCGTCAGCGCGACCACGGTCGGGGTGCGGACCACGGCCTCGGCGAACGACGGGTGGGTGACCGGCGCCGACGGGAGGACCGCGGTGCCGACCGCCTCCGCCTCGGCCAGGCGGGCCAGGACGCCGTCGTTGACGATCGCGCCGGTCAGCTCGACCGCGCGGGCCGGGTCGCCGGTCAGCTTGGCCACCACGGCGGCGATCGAATGGGCCACCTCGTCGAAGGTCTGGTGGCCCTGGTCGGTCTCGATGCCGGCGGCCGGGACCAGGATGTTTTGCGGTGTCGTGCACATCTGCCCGCTGTAGAGGGTGAGCGAGAAGCCGATGTTGCGGCACATGCCGGCGAAGTCATCGGTCGAGTCGATCACGATGCTGTTGACGCCGGCCTTCTCGGTGTAGACCGAGGCCTGGCGGGCGTTGGCCTCCAGCCAGTCGCCGAATTCCGTCGAGCCGGTGAAGTCGATGACGCGGACGGCCGGGTCGAGCGCCAGGGTCTTGGCCAGGCCCTCGCCCGGCGCCTCGGCGGCGAGTTGCACCAGGTTGGGGTCGAAGCCGGCCTCTGCCAACGCGGCCCGGGCGTAGCGCACCGTGATCGCCAGCGGCAGGACGGCGCCGGGGTGGGGCTTGACCACGACCGGGTTGCCGGTCGCCAGGCTGGCGAACAGGCCCGGGTAGGAGTTCCAGGTCGGGAACGTGTTGCAGCCGATGACCAGCGCGACGCCGCGCGGGACGACGTGGAAGGTCTTGGTCATCCGCAGCGGGTCGCCCTTGCCGGCCGGCTTCTCCCAGCCGGCGGTGGCCGGGTGGCGGGTCATCTCGGCGTAGGAGTAGGCGAGCGCCTCCAGCGCGCGGTCGAGGGCGTGTGCTCCGCCGGCCTGGAACGCCATCACGAACGCCTGACCGCTGGTGAACTGCACCGCGTTGGCCAGCTCGAAGATGTGCGCGTGCAGGCGCGCGAGGATCTCGAGGCAGACGCCGACGCGGGTCTGCGGGCCGGCGTCGCGCCACGCGGGGAGCGCCGCCGTCGCGGCCGCGATCAGAGTCGACGGCTCGACGTGCGGGTAGGACACGTCGAGCGGCACGCCGAAGGGGCTGCGCTCGGTGGCCACCCAGTCGGTGATGCCCGGCTGGTCGAGCGGGAACTTGGCGTCGAGGTAGCCACGGAACGCGGCCTCGCCCTCGGCGGCAGCGGTCTCACCGTAGACACGCGGGCTGGGCGACTCGGGGTAGGCCGACCAGTAGGCGCGCTCCTTGATCGCGGTTGTGGCGCGCTCGAGCGTCTCGGCGTGGTTGGCGAACCAGGGGTGCGGGGTCTCCGTCATGTCAGCCATCATGCCTGGTCGAAGGCGGCAGGACCGCGTTGTCCACCGGCAGAAAGCTGAGCTAGAGGGCGATCTGCCAGTTGTGCCACTCGTCGACCGGGCGGAAGCCCATTGCCTCGTTGATGGCGATCATGTGCGAGTTGACCGCGGCGTTCCAGGTGTCGATGACCCGCAGCGCCGGCTCGGCGGCCAGCACCGTCGTCAGGTTTTCGACCTTGACGAGGGCGCCCAGCCGGTGACCGCGGTGGTCGGGGTCGACCAGGGTGATCTGCTGCCAGCAGTGCCAGTCGATGCTCTCGCTGAAGTCGACCGCCGTCAGCGCGACGAGCCGGCCGGTGGCGTCGTGCCGCGCCGCCGTCGTGTAGACCCGCCGGCCCCGGCGCGCGCGGGCGGCCTCCTGCTCGCGGAACCGCGCCGTGTCGATTTTCTGCCCCTCCAGGACGAGGTCGCCCATCGGCGCGTCGGACAGCAGCCGGCCCTCGAGATAGGCGGTGTCGGCGACGTATTCGTCGGGAACCGCGCCGATCCAGCGGACCAGGCTGTAGCCCGCGGCGTGCGGCCAGGCGGCCTCGACCATCGCGTCGAGTGCCGCGCGGTCGAGCGACTCGATGGTCAGCCGCCGCCGCACGTCCGTCAGCGCCAACTGCGCACCGCGGGCCTGCGCGAACTCGTCGCCGTCGGTGGGCCGCGCGATGCCGCCCGGCAGTGCGCACACCGTCGTGCCGATCAACTGCTTGCGGCCGTCGGCATTGGCCGTCTGCTCGGCGTAGGCGAGCAGCGCCCGGCCGACCCCGCGCCGCCGGTAGTCGGGCAGCACGTCGAGCCGTATGTCGGCGATGCCGGTGTTCTCCAGAAACGGCAGGCTCATCTCGAGGAAGCCCACCGGGACGCCGCCGAGCCACGCCAGCGCGTTGGCCTTGTGCTCGCCCGGCCAGGGATCGCTCAGCGACGCGAAGAAGTGTCGCGGGTCAGCCGGCGGGAAGTCGGGCAGGTCCGCGGCGTCGCTCCGCGACCGGATGTCGAACGCGTGCCGGGCGCCGACCTCGTCGGTCGCCGGGAGCGGAGTCACCACGATGCTCATGCCCGCCAGGGTGCCGAACCGGGCGTCAGAACGCGAGTCAATTTAACGGCCCCGTCCGCATGGACGGGGCCGTTAAATAACGTTTGGTCGGGAGGACGGTCGCACAACGCCTCCGGCGCTGGGTCGCTAGAACTTCAAAAGTCTACGGCGGCTCGCCCTCCCGCACCGAGCATCCTGCGAGATTCCCATCATGGTCGTCAAGTCCCCGGGGACATGTTTTCTCGACGGACGGCAAAATCACCGCTACGGGGTGCACATGCCGCATCACCCGATCGTATGAGTCCATCCTGGATAACGGGCCTGTCAGCCGAGCAGACCGGCTTCGCGGGCAGCCCGAAGCGACGGCTTGACGCGGTAAGTGGGTCCAACCTGGCCGGCCACCGCGTCGATCGTCTTGAGTCCCTCACCGGTGTTGAAGACGACCGTCTCCGCGGCGGGGTCGAGCCGTCCCGACTCGACCAACTTGCGCAGCACCGCGGTGGTGACGCCACCGGCCGTTTCGGCGAACACTCCCGTGGTGCGTGCGAGCAACTGGATCGCCGCGCGGATCTCGTCGTCGTCGGCGTAGTCCATCCACCCGTTGGTGCGCTTCACCGCTTCCAACGCGTAGAGCCCGGCCGCCGGGTCGCCGATGTTGAGCGACTTCGCGATGCCGGTCGGGCGGACCGGGATGATCTCCTCGGTGCCCTTGTGCAGTGCCGTCGCGATCGGGTTGCAGCCGGCCGACTGCGCGCCGAACACCCGCCAGCCGTCGGCCGGCGCGTCGACCAGCCCGATCTCCACGAGTTCGGTGAACGCCTTGTCTATCTTGGTGAGCAGCTCGCCGCTGGCCATCGGGATGACCACCTGCGCCGGAATCCGCCAGCCGAGTTGCTCGGCCACCTCGTAGCCGAGCGTCTTGGACCCCTCGGCGTAGAACGGGCGCACGTTGACGTTGACGAACGCGGTGTCCTCGAACTCGTCGGTCTCCACCAGCTCGCTGCAGAGCCGGTTGACCTCGTCGTAGGAGCCGTCGATGGCGACCAGGTCACCGCCGTACACCGCGGTCGTGATGATCTTGCCTGGCTCCAGGTCGGCCGGGATGAACACGATCGACGGAACGCCGGCGCGGGCCGCGTGCGCCGCCACCGAGTTGGCCAGGTTGCCGGTCGACGCGCAGGCGAAGCGGGTGAAGCCGAGGCCGCGCGCGGCGGTCAGCGCGACCGAGACCACCCGATCCTTGAACGAGTGGGTCGGGTTGGCGCTGTCGTCCTTGACCCAGAGCGGCGCGGTGATGCCCAGCTCGGCGGCCAGGGCCGGGGCGCTGACCAGCGGCGTGAGGCCGGGGTTGAGAGTCACCCGGCTGGCCGGGTCCTGCCCGGTGGGCAGCAGCGGCGCGTAGCGCCAGATGTTGTGCGGGCCGGCGGCGATCTGGGCGCGGGTCACCCGGGCCAGCGCGGCGGGGTCGTAGGCCACCTCGAGCGGGCCGAAACACTGGTAGCAGGCGTGCTGCGCGGCGAGCGGGTATTCCGCGCCGCAGCCACGACAGACCAGGGCGCGCGCGGGGCTGTCGGCAACCGGGGCGGCGGTCTCGTCGATGATCGACGTCATGAGGGAGGGGTCCTCTCATCTTTCCCGCGTCGCACGGTGCGACGGGGGACGGAATTGGCACCTGCGCACCGCGACTCTTCAATGAGTCGGCGGCGTGGTTGCCGGGGCGTCGTCGGGCCGTATCCCTCAGCCCCTCTGGATGAGGTATTCAGTTGTGCTCTCCAGGGTAAGCCCTCGGGCTCAAAGGAGGCCTGTCTCTTCCCAACGTGTGAACCACGCCTCAGGAGATCAACTTGTCACGTCCTTGCGGGTGAAGCGCCAGAAGGCCAGCGACCAGAACAGCGTCGCGTAGACGATCGCCGATATCGTGCCCTTCACGATGTCGTCGAACTGGGCCGGCGTGGAGAGCAGGCCGAGCCACGCCGTGCTGTAGTGGGTCGGCAACAGGTTGCGCACCACGCCCAGCGCGCTGATCTGGTCGAGGATGCTCGACAGGATCCAGACCAGCACCGCGCCGCCGACCGCGCCCAGCGGTGCGTCCGTCGACACCGACAGCAGGAACGCGAGCCCGGCCACCACCAGCAGCACTATGGCCAGATAGCCCAGGATGCCGAGCAGCCGCAGCAGGCCCGGTCCCGGCGCTATCTCGTTGGCCACGGTGCTCTGCAGCGGCTCCCAGCCATACCGGGCGGTACCGACGGCCAGCGCCGTGCCGGCCAACGCCACCAGCGCCAGGCCCGAGTAGCCGAGCGCGACGACCAGCTTGACCGCCACCAGCCGGGCCCGCGGCACCGGCACCGCCAGCAGGTAGCGCAGGCTGCCCCACTGCGCCTCGCTGGCCACCGTGTCGCCGCAGAACAGCGCCACCGCGACGACCAGCAGGAAGGTCGCCGAGACATAGAGGCAGAACAGCGTGAAGTTGAGCCCGCCCGAGGTGGCCAAGTCGATCAGACTGCCGAACTCGCCGCCGCCATTGTCGTCGCCGCCGGCATTGTCGAACTGGAAAGCGATCAAGATGATCAAAGGCAGCGCGACCATCAGACCCAGGGCCCAGCGGGTACGCGCACGCGACCACTGCCGCCGCCATTCGGCCCGGATCGGCATGGTGCGGGACGCGCGGTAGCCGGTCGCCGCGCCTGCCTCTAGGTCGGTTGCCATCAGCGGTCTCCGCTTCCACTAGAGCTCTCCCCCACCAGGGCGAGAAACGCGTCTTCGAGGCGGCGCCGGGGCACCACCCGTTCCACCCCGATGCCGGCGCGCACCA
>Ga0193743_1001249_pt1 | contig 18941 bp, 20 predicted proteins | sample L2c2metaG_FD_143038 | JGI IMG/M metagenome (GOLD analysis project Ga0193743, IMG submission 143038) | Soil microbial communities from a riparian zone of the East river system, Colorado, United States - L2c2 | ecosystem: Environmental > Terrestrial > Soil > Riparian zone | place: USA: East River... | reverse complement strand
CACCAGCGACCCCGAGAAAAACGAGCTTATGAAATCGTTTTCAACGATATTCAAGTCAGGAGCAAAACCAAGTGCTATCCCAGCACTCAAAGCGATGTATCCTCCCCTGCGTTTCCTAGTTCGTATCAGTATTCCTCTATAGCCCGTCTTTGCCTCTAATTTGTATGGGATTATAGCCAGCACCGACTGACGCTGCGAGGAACAAGGCTGTTACTGTAATGAGCCGTATCGGATCTAATCTTATGAAGCAAAGTAAAGCTGCACAAGAAGACGATAAACCGTCGGGCCGTAAAGATATTCTTTCGCTATTGATTCAAGCCAATACTATGCAAGACCTACCGGAAGCACAGCGGATGACGGATGAAGATGTGCTATCTCGTGTGTATAAACCCATTCTATACCGATGTATTTACTCAACATAGTCGCAGAGATCCCCACTTTCCTTATTGCTGGTCACGAAACAACAAGGTACACACGTCCTTTCCTCAGACATTCTGACATGTTCTAAATCTTGATGTAGTATCGCGATGGCATGGGCATTATATTCTCTAACTCAAAATAAGCAGGTGCAAACCAAACTTCGTCAAGAAGTATCCGATGTGTCTACCGACAATCCAACAATAGACGATTTGAATGGATTACCTTATCTAGACGCCGTCGTACGCGAAACTCTGCGTCTTTATCCGCCGGTCTCTGGTTCTATGCGGGCTGCTAATAAGGATGATTGCATCCCTCTCAGCAAGCCGTTCACCGACAGGAAAGGAATTGCCCATAATGAGATTAGGTTGGCTTTCTAATTCAATTTTGATGCCATTATATTTATCTTTCTTTTTTTAGGGTCAGGAAGGGTCAAACGATACTAGTACCTATCACCCTCGTCAACCGAGATAAATCGATATGGGGGGAAGATTCTACAGTGTTCAAGTTAGTTTCGTTCTCAATTTCGTTCGCGATTGCTATATCCGACCGGTTTTCTTTTCTAGACCCGAGCGTTGGGCGAATATTCCGGATGCTGCCTCATCTGTCCCTGGAGTTTGGGCCAACATAATGACGTTCATTGGGGGTCCCCGAGCTTGTATCGGTTATCGATTTTCACTTTTGGAGTGAGTCTTATCATTTTATTTTTTTCCCTTCTCTGGCCATACGATGTCGAGTCCTAAGCTTTTTTTTGTTTCCTTTGCTTGTGTGAATAGAATGAAAGCCCTGCTGTTCACGCTCGTTCGAGCTTTTGAATTTGACCTTGCGGTTTCCGGTAAAGATATAGGATGGAAACCGTCTGGTGTCCAGCGTCCGGTACTGCTCAAAGATCCAAATAATTCGAATCAGATGCCACTTCTTGTGCGCCCCGTCTCCTCCGACATGTAATGTAATTCTGGCTGTCTTTGATATATATGGGGTGTAATGATAACGAAAATTTGTATATTATCACAAAAAATCTCACAGCCATCATCAGAAAAACAGAGAGCCTCGTCCCATTCACGCATACTCTTTCTTGGCCTCCCTTCCTTCTTACCCTTGGTGATCTTTGTAAAATATAACTTTTGACGTAGCAGGTCTAATATGACCTTGCATATCTGGCACAGAGCGCGAATGAAAGGTCGAGCAAGAGCTTTCCGCCGCTGTAAGTTTGATACTGTGCCGAAGAGTTGTTGGAGGAGAGTCCCACGACGCGACGAGAAGGGGCTTCGTGCTATCAAACAAGAGGGATTGGGCTCCCAACGGCTGCCAGCGAAACATGTTGGCGACGAATCATCATCATGGTAACCTGAATGGCGTACACGTGCCATGGAGTGAGGAAGGACCATATAACCAAAATGAAGCGTCTAGTTTCGTTCTTATATGAAGACAATACTCACCCTGGGTCACCATCCGGGTGTAGCGACTCGTATCAAACAACCTGAAATCTTTACAACAGATGGCGGGTGTCATCTGCCTTGGTGTTTGAAAGTACATGCTTAGAGGGAAATACATCCTTCAAAGGAGCGTCTGAAGAATCCACGGAAAGTGGTTCCTGAACGAGGGCAGAGTCTGAGAAGGAAAGCGTGATGTATAAACCGTTTGTGAGGTTTGAATGTATACCTTGTAGGTTGCGTTGACGAAAGTCGGGGTTCCAAACGCACCCACCTATCGGATAGTTCTTGTAACAACCTCAACCCAGGTATTTCTACCTACTGGGCCGTCGAATTCACCCAACGTACCAGCTTTTCGTGTCAAGAATTCAGACCTGATCTGACCCACAAGCCATTCCAGCATGTCTCAGATGAGAGGCCCAAAGAGCGCAAAGTGGACAATATAGACGAAGTAAAGGATGCTGATGACAACGAGGAGAAAGAGGGAGGGGAAGGGGAAGGATAAAGAATTGGGGGACGAGTAAATGGGGTGAAGACCACGGGTGTAAATGTCGAGCTGAGCCATGGTGACACAGGTGATGCCTTTCTTCCTCCAGCGCCCCACGAGGAAGTGCATCAGGAAGAAGAGCCCCAGAAAAAAGAAAACATTGCATCTCTAATATACCAACACCCTCTGTCTCCTCGAGTGTTGAGACCGACACCGAGTCTGGTATCCACACACGCGGCCAGATTGTTGCCTACGCAAATATCGGTGTGTCCATGTCTTTCCCAAACACTTTTTCTCGATGTTAATTGTTAGTCGATACGTTCGCTTTATTCGCTGGGACCGTCGAGGACTCTTTGGCTTACTATTCACAGCATATATGTGAACTTTTGCGATAATATACAAATTCAGTGTTCGCTTTTAGGGTTTCTCAACATTTCACTGCTTGGATTTGTTCAAAAAATTTAAGGACTACTATCATTACCCTTACATCGACCAGGCCTATCTTTCGCCCAGGTCTGAATATTCTTACAATTGCATATTCTCTCTATCACGGGATGCATCTGGCTGTTCATGCTCTCTGATTTTACGCTCTCCAGCGCCCTGATCTCGTACCATCTCACCTTCTTTCCTCCATTCTCTTTTTTCGTACGCATCCCACTCCTCTCTCGCATCAATCCACCTCTCCTGGACATCCCGAATATCACTCGCAGGGCCTTTCATTGCTCCAACTGCGCTTGAAAACAAGGCATATGTGTTTGGCCGAACCGCTGCCGCTGCATTACTCTGGTCGATCGTGTCTGGTGGGCGTTGAGAACCTGCTGGAGGCACGAACACGTAACCAGTTGCTTTATCAATGGCTCTAGTCAGATGGAGCATCGAGTTTTTGTCCTAAATTGGCTTCGAATATAAAGAATCCGGCAGTATACAATCTAGTGTCTTACCTCGACGGCAAGAGTCTCAAATCCAACCAAGCTATAATCTTCGACAAGGGAGATCATGGCCATATTTAGCGCGGTAAACCGAGGCGGTAGAGATGCAGAGAGAGAGTTCTCAAGATAGGATAAATCTTGCACTTCCGTGTAGAAATCGAGATTGAAGTCTACGATTCTATCAAACTTACAATGGTAGTTGGCAAATATGAAATTGCCGTACCTAAATCGCCATACTGCGAGATCAAATCAATCTTCGACAGGACATTGATATGCGGCAACTCCAGTTGGAGCATAGCACGAAGTGATAGAAGGAGGACGGAGATATATTTCGCAGCATCTGTAATATAATGCGCATCACACAAATGAACAGCAGCCAACTAGAGGGACCTCGATTATTAATTGAAAAAACCGACTTTCAATGTATAAATACAAGTCTCAAAAGCAAAGCGAGAGAGAAAGGCGAGAGAAGAGTCAAAAAATAAAAAACATACCCGAAAAGAATTTCTTGTCAGTCTCTCCACGATCCGCTTGATACTTTCGTGATTCGTGCTCAGCTCGACTTGGCCAGGCAGATCAAATAAAACATAAGCGTCGCCTCCTAGTTCTTTTAACCGTTCTTCCAACCAATCAAAGTTAACTTCGAGATACTCCATGCAATATAGTAGTCCACCGTTAGGTCCGAGTTCATGTTTATCCATAACATCTTGCAAGGTGATCAAGGACGAGATATCGATGGCACATGGGTATGGGAGTGCGTCATTAGCAGGGTCGAGGTTCACAACGGATATTGGACGGTTTAGTGCAGTAAACAGTTGATATTTTCCAAAGCAGTAGGTAGACTTTCCACTCCCTGGAGACCCGCAAACGATTTCACCGAAAGGCATATATACTTTTACAATCGAAAGTATAAGGGAGACCCATTGCAGGTTATTTGGTTCAGGCTTGGCAAACAAATAGTCCCGAAGCTGAGATCGACGCATCTTGGTCTCCGACCGTGACATCCTGGACATCTCTCACCTATAAGCTATCCTTTTCACGCGCCATATTCTCATGAACCTGGCCGAGTAACACGAAATGACGCGCTTTAATTTTGAAGATAGTGATCGTATCGCGTCGGACGATGTACGTCTCCCTCTCCACAATCCGAAAAATTGATCAATTGAAATAAAAATAGCTTGAGTTAGTTTTGGAATATACTCGGCAAGTTCATGAAGTAGAAGCTCTGGCGGGGCCTTCCTCTCATGATCGTGAAAGAAACGAACCACCACAACGCACCAACGGCCACAGCGGCAGTAGTACTGACTTTGATCGGAAGAAGCAACGCATCATCTCCCGCATCGCAGAGCTAGATGTTGAAGTTGAAGCATTCAAATTTGATATTATTGATATCCAGAAAAGAATGGAGATGCGTCTTCAAGAAAAGAAAATGTTGGAACGACAGTTGGCACAGTCAATGCCTCGTGTTGATACAAAAGGTAAAGGAAAGGCCATGGCAGGCATCGATTATATGACAGAACCTTTTGATTGGTCGGAGGGTCTGAAGGCGCGTATGAAAGCAGTTTTCGGAATTCATAGTTTCCGTCTCTGCCAGGAAGGGTGAGTTCCGTTTCAGGACCGTCTTCCAGACCGTCCTAATCTTTTTTTTTTTTGAATAGAGTTTGCAATGCGAACATGGACGGGCGTGACATTGTTTGTATCATGCCAACGGGTGCGTTGGCTGTTCTTTGGCTGCTTTATTTACTGAAGATTAACTTTCAGGCGGTGGCAAATCACTCACATACCAATTACCTGCGCTCATCACGCCAGGATGCACTTTGGTCATCTCACCTCTTATTTCTCTAATGACCGACCAAATTTTGCATCTGAGGGAGGCTAATAGTCAGTACCTTGACGTTTCCTCTTGTTCTTTACTAATGGCTTTTGTATAGTCGAAGCCGTGATGATTACAGGAAGCACTTCAAAGCAGGAAAAAACGGACATCATACGTCGGTTGCATGCGCTTGCGGAAAGAAGAGTTGGTCAGCAAGGCAGCGAAATTAAACTTTGTTACGTAACTGTAAGCCCGTTTTATTCCTGAAATCAAGAGGAAGAAACGACTCATCGAATTGGTACAGCCTGAAAAGATGAGCAAGGACGCATCGTTTCGGGCTATGCTGCAAAAATTGGACAATGCCAAGAAATTCGGTGCATTACCTTCTTCCCAATTTTGATTCCACTAATTGAAGTTGTAGCCAGGATCGTTATTGATGAGGCGCATTGTGTCTCTCAACTGGGTCATGACTTTCGGCAAGGTTTTCTTTCCTATACTCTCCTGCTTATGTTGAACTTTTAGCACAGCCCTGATTATGACAAGCTACGCATACTGCGCAAATTGTATCCACGCGTTCCAATCATGGCCCTCTCTGCCACCTGCGGACCTCAGGTTCTTCAAGATCTCATACGGATATTAGGATTAAATGAAGTCGTCGACGGCAATGGTAAGTACTTTCTTGTAAATGTTTGTCGTATTTGTTGATAATCGATCGCTTAGATGCTCCCACACAAGGGACTGTCTACTTTTCCTCTCCTCTGTATCGTAACAATTTGCACTACCGTGTGGTGCCGAAACCCGGCAAAGCGGCTGATCATCTGGAAGCCATGAGGGATTATATTCTGGAGCACCACCCAAACGACACCGGAATAATCTATTGCTTTACAACAAGGGTATTTTTTTTTCTCGATGGTAAGGTCTCAGGGACTCACGTTGATACAGGACACTGAACATGTAGCGCAGAAGCTGAAAGAGATCAGCAATGGGAAAATCAAAACAGGAGTGTATCACGCAAAAATAGCTGATTCGGAGAAAGGGAACCTTCATAGGGCATGGCGGAGTGGCACTATCAAAGTCGTTTGTGCAACTATAGGTATTATTCGTTATTCAACCTGACCAAGCGGGCTAAAACCTCAATTCGATTGGTGTTTAGCATTTGGCCTTGGGATCGACAAAGGAGATGTGCGGTTTGTGCTCCACCACTCAGTAAGTTATGCAATGTAACTCACTTGCCACCTCTTCTTTTTCACATGGCTTACGCTGAATTGCCACGCCACAGATATCTGTCAGTACTGCTTTACGCTGACTGCGAGGTATCCTCGTGTCGAGCTGATCATTCCGTCTTTCAGAAATCATTGGAAGGGTTTTATCAGGAGTCGGGTCGCGCTGGCCGTGATGGCAAAGACTCTGACTGCGTTCTTTATTACCGACCCCAAGACGCGGCACATATCAGCGCGGTAACGTCTAGCGAGAAAGAGGGGCAAACAAAGCGTATGTCGATGCTCTCTCTTTCCGACACTTTGATAGCCAGTTATTGACAGACAGACGTGTTCGGAAATGAAAAAATACAGTTCATGCGATGCTAGAATTTGCTGAGAATCTAGATGAGTGTCGGAAAATACAATTTGCAAAGTACGTCTGTCTAGTTAAACCCACACATCGGCGGTGGAGATTTAATCCCTCATTTGCCAAGACGGAGGCTGACTAACTTGTTGTCTATAGGTATTTTTCCCACTCTTCGCAGCTTTCTATTTCGTCATGGACGACGGAAGACGCTGGCGCACTGGATCCCTGCGGGCATTGTGACAATTGCAAACGGCCACCAGACTCGGTTGAGCGGAAGGATGTGACGCTGGCCACGTGGCAGATTTTGAAAATCATCGACGCCGTCCGTAAATCTGGTGGAAAGCTGACGATGGTCATGCTTGCTAGCTTAGCACGAGGACTACAGGGGGGTTCGTATGAGGTCACTCAAGGCAGAAGGAATGGGTCAAAGGAGAAGATTAACCTCGATCTGGAAACCGTCGCTGGTGGACCTGTGGACATGAACAAGACGGTAAATTTCCTCATTTCCTGTTTAACAATCGTTGGCTGAGAAAAGCAAAATCCGATCTGCAGCAAATCGAACATCTGATAGTGCGTCTCCTGACGCATGAGTACCTTCAAGAAGAGTACCATGAAACGTCTTATACTCGGGTGGTATACGTAGCCCCAGGCCCACTCGCAACGAGGCTAAGCTACCACACCCGTCAGTCAATCAAGGGACAAGTGAAGCATAAACTTGAATTCCTGTTTACGTCTTCCAAGATCAAGTCAGGGACCAAACGGAAGAGCGGAGAATTAGGTCAACCTTCTGGTCCCAAGAAACGCAAAATGTTGGGAAGCTCCAGTAAAGCCAAGGGCAAAATGAAAGCAGTGGAACCTGACGATCAGGATGATTTTGGAGACGAAGACGAACCTGCAATCGTCTTGTCAGACCAGGACGATCATGAAGACGTTTCTTTTCTGTCAAACGATGACGCTCCTGCAGGTCCTTCACAAAAAATTCTTGACAAGAATGTACCAGACGATATATATGTGTCCTTGGACGAAGATTTTAGCGACGACAACAACGATAATTACCAGTGGTCACACTCGTTTCTGGAAGCATCTCGCGCACGTTTTAAGCCACATTCAAAAAATCAGACTAAAGCATCCAATCAGTTTAAAATGAATATCATTCAAGAAGGCGACAACGAAGTTATGGTGTTGTCGTCTGATTAAATAATGTTACATGAGGAAATGACAGTAAATATATGTACTATCACAAAGTAATGATATAGATGGAGTGGTAAAGGAGAACCCTGAGTCGAAGGAGCTACAGATCATAAATGGATCATAGTCCATAGCGTGAGTGCGTTAAATAGTTGTCGTCAGCGAACGCAAAATAATGATAGACGAAAAAAGAGTTGTCTGCAGTGATGTAGTAACGGATATGGTCAGTAAGATCGCTATTTTGTTTGTTTGAGTGCGGAACGAAGAGGTGGTTTCGGGACCAGCCGATGAGCCATGTCAATACGTATGTTCGCTTCGTTCATCCAGCCTTCTCCGTGTTCAGGATAGTCGTCGAATTCTGGGGGGTATTCCTGGCCGGCAGGTGGGGATTTATAAACACCTTCGTTTGTCCACAATTGATCACTAGATGAATTCATCAGAATAATACCATTAGACCATTAAGAATAAAGAAACGTTACCCTCGGCGGTTGAACCAGCCTTTCCGCCGTTGGCTAGTAAAAATAGGTGATGGACAAACCAAGTTCTCGGTCCACCGAACTGACCTAACTAAAGGAGCTGAGCTACGACCAGATGACTCAGCAGGCCTAGGAGGGGGTGGATTTTGGTCTCCATCAGAGTATCGTCTCTGTGGTGGTTGTTCAGGAGGGACACACCCTTGGTCGGTAGAATTGGAGACTGAACTGTATCCTCCGGTACCTCCTGTCTTGATGGGTATGCCCGATGTATCATATTGAGTCGCACCACGAGTGGGTAAACCACTGTTGGTGTGAGTGGCTGGAAGCTCAATGTAAGATGTTCTTGGGTGATGGTTAGAAGCCTCTTGAGTGGCATCTCGAAAGTTGATTGTCGGGTACGATGGAGCCCTATCATTCAACTTGGAAGAGGGCTGTCCGATAGGGGGATTTTGGCGTTGAGAAGAATGAGTATCTCGATTCAAGCTGGGCGTTGTCGGCTGACTATTGTATACAGCCTGAGAGCTCGAACTCCGAACATCGTTTCGACGCTCCGTCTCCACATGAGAAGTCTCCTGCATTCTCGATGGTGGCGACGTGCGAACGTGCTTATCCTGCTCAGAGAGTCGTCGAGAATCTGCCAGTGTAGCACCAGATACCTGGTATTGCTGAGAGGAGGAAAGGTGCTGGCCTAGGTTGGTCACCGGTGGCAAGTTGGGTCGCGTAGAATTCGAAAACGAATTTGACCGACGTCGACCTCGATCGTTGGGCCTCTCTGTTTCTGTGGGTCCGACGAAAGTTGCAGGTTGCAGGTGAGAACGAGCAGGTGGTTTAGAAGCCTCGACTTCCGAGGGACTGAGGTGTAATTGAGTCGGAGATGAAGTCAAAGGAGGTGGTTTATACATGTCTCGTGGATCTGTGTGATGTGGGATTTTGGAACGAAGCTCAACGGGAGGTTTTTGGGCGTCAGCAACGTAGGAGTCATGTCGCATTGGAGGTGCAGGCCGATAGTCGTTCGACTCTCTTGGAGCTGGTGTACGAGTATCTCTTCTCATCTCCGATGCCATGGCTGCACGACTTGGAAGCTCTCCTCGGGGAGGAGATTTTGAAGCGTCGCGTCGCAGTTCGGAATGGTCATAAGGTCGTGGACCAACGACTGATGGCCTATGTTCTATCCTACCTCCTTGACGAGGGACTTCTGGAGGAGGAACGGGAAGAGGCCGATACTCATTCAAATTCGTAGCCTCCTGAGAGGTTGGGTACGATGTTTGGGTAGAACGTGCGGAGCTATTGTCAAATGGGCGGTTAGATGAGGCCGGAGGTGGTGGGTGGTAAAGAGGAACTCCTATGTGGTCAGAATTATAAAATCCATCGCGATTCCAGCCGTCCTGCGCCTGAACCGGAATGAATTGGTCCGACTGAGTATTGGTCGGTGGAAATTGTACCCGAGACGGGACACGTTCAACAAGTGGAGGACTTCCGTCCTTCGTGGAGAAGATAGAAGGAGTAGGGTTCAGATTGAAAGTGGGATTAAAGTCATCAGGTTTCGCTGGAAAATATAGATTTGGATGTAGCGGCTGAGAAGAGGCAACTCGCGTAAACATGTCTGGTAAAGGTTGAATAGGTGATAAAGTCGACATCCGGCGAACGTTAGGTTCAATCACGATCGGAACATTATTACTGGAAAAATATGAAGATGAACTTGAAGAAGAGACTGAATTGTACTCGGCATTGATTTTTGCGATTCTATCGCGTTCGTCAACTTCGAGTTCCGAAATAGTACTAGGAGAGTATTCTGGGATATGACTGGGTGGTTGGCCATTATAGCCAGTAGTGGTCGAGGAGACCTTTGCCGGCTCGTTCGAGCTAGCTGAAGAAATCGGGACACGCATTGGGGTGGTTGAATATCTCTGCATAGATTTAACTCTGGACCGGCGATCGTTGGGTGTATCAGCTAAGGATTCGCGGGCGTGATGGTTGGACGTAGTCCGACTCATAGCTGGAGGATGAGGTGCCATGGATCCATGACCGTAGCCTAGAGGTGCAGCTGGAGTAGCCGGCCTCCTAACTCGTTCCGCCAAAAAGCAATCCGGAGTACCAGGACTTCTTAGAGTCAGAGTACTGTCGGTTGACATTGCTGGAGAAAAGGTCGCTGTTGATAAAGCATCGTACTCTGAGTTGGAAAATATATCGGATTTAGAACAAGTTGACTGCTCATAAATATAGGTGTCGCTTGAAGCTCCAGGATAAATAGCGTAATTATTGCCCCGTAGCCGAGCGTCGTACGAGGTGTTGTGATTACTGGTGGTGCGCGCGGGTTCCGAAATTCCATTGAGCCCCGACGTAAGCGATATAGAGGATGCATCATACCTTGGAATGTATCGTTGCTGCTCAGACTGTTGGACAGAGCGATAGCCAAGATCCACTTTTGCAGTCATAGGATAGGGAAAAACTGAGGCGGTCGGAGTTCTGAAAACTCGGAGAGAGAACCGATTCTGGAACATATATTTCAGAAGAGAAAGAGCTGTGAATTCAAATGCTATACCTTGGGAGGGACATTGTGTACGAATTTTGCGCTCGACGAAGCATTAGGAAGAATGGTGGAGAACATACTGCTTGGTGGAGCCACTCAGCATCAGAGTAAGAAAAAAAACAGGGTCAGAGAAAGTTATGTAGGGTGGGCCGTGCTCCTGACACGAGTTAAGCTTGAGGTGATACATGCGGACTCGATCGTCAGACAATTCTGCAGTACTGGTCTAAGGGTCAAAGACGATCGTTGTATAGATTCTCAAATAGCAAAATCTTCTGAATGTTGGTTATGTCAGTCTGTTGTGCAATATTGATTTCAGAGAAGCTCAGACGCACTACAAAGAGAACTCACATGTCAAGACCTCATATCGTGAGTTACAAAGCGACGAAATCTGCTAAAAGGAGCGTGGGTTTCATGAAAACTGGGAGTGTTTCAAGTTTGTGCCGATGATATACTATGAAACAATTCATTGCTGCCTTTGGGAAGACGAGAGGGCTGCATTATTCACATTCGAGGAGACCGGGCCCTAAAAGTGGCATTATTCTGGCAAGAAACCGGTGTATTTGCAGCTGTAGTGTACTCCCGCCCCCTCATGGTTTGGAATGAAGTCCTAATTTATACGAGCGCTAGCAAGAGATGGTAGCTTAGATTGCTTGGATTGCCATGGTGGACCAGTGCCTCAGAGTAGCTGTGCCCCGAGTACCTCGTTTTGCCCTCGCCTGACAATAGAATCGCGCAGTAAACATTTGGATAGTTGAAGGAAAGGACACCTTGGTCTACCACAGTATTAAAACCTGTTTGAACTTCAGAGAGGATGATTGCTACAAGTCAAGTCACATCGGACTGTATGAATTAAATAATTACATAATATGGCTAACTCAGTGTTGTCCTCAACGATCCTGCAAAACAGTCGGTAGGCAGGAAGTATGCATGCCCTGCGGCAGGAAATACAGCCTGCCAGTGGTGTCGAGTTTGCTACTAGCCTCAAACTCACACCGTCAACGCGGGATGTACCTACCAACATCTCAACGCGCCACGAGTTTGTTTCTAGAGTGCTCTGCAATGTGGTAGTCGCTAGATCAAGCTTGCTGCGCATATTTGAAGTGCGAGAAGAGCCTGCTCCAATGAAAGATCACATTGACGACGAAATGGAGCGGAGAACGAGCGTGAGGCGGGGTACAGAGGCTGTCGAGGGAGAAGTTGCAATGGACGAGCAAGGCGACGGGTATATCAACATAGCCAAGGTAATTTCATGTTTCTTGTGCAAGTTAGGATATGCGTCTATAATGATACTTTTTTAAGTCCATCTCTCAAAAAATTCCAGTGCACACCCCAACCGTTACTCGGTTCTATCTCATCCGTGAACACCGTCTTCATGGAATCGTAACTGGCATCGAGGGCGTCAAAACAGTCTCGTCTCTCGACGATAACTTGGACAGGTTGTTAGTCTCCTTCAAAGATGCAAAGGTAGAGTCTTGCCTTGTTTTATTATATTGACATTTGATTGATGTTTTTGAGAACGTAGATTGCACTTCTTGAATGGTCAGATAGTGCCCACGACCTTGAGACTGTTTCAATACATACTTATGAGCGAGCCTCTCAATTTGTACGTCCTTTCTAATGATACTATCCATATTTCTCACCAGATTCAACAGCTTGCTTTGGATTCTCCTCTGTTTCGTGCAGAATTAAGAGTAGATCCTCTATCACGCTGCGCTGCTCTTTCCCTGCCCAAACATGCTCTCGCCATCGTTCCATTTTCGCAGACCCAGGCTGAGCTGGATGCCATGGACCAAGATCAGATCCAACTCAGGTACATGGTTCCGTTCCATCTTATCATTAGAACGTGCTAAAAATTTTGGAACAGAGATATTCCGTTTTCACCAAGCTTTATTCTTGATCTTCCAGCCAAAGTGGACCAGAATCTTCGCAATGTCATTGACTTTGTATTCCTTCCAGGTTTCAATAACCCGACTGTTGCTGTGCTATTTCAAACGCAGCAAACTTGGACTGGGTAAGGGCATTCAACCTTCCACATACTTTCGCGGACTGATTTCGACATCCAGCCGGCTCAAGGAATTCAAAGATACTGTCAAACTTATCATTTTCACGTTGGACAATGCCACGGAAAACTACCCTATCATCACTTCCATTGAAGGTCTACCTCACGACTGCCTCTCTCTCCTTCCTTGTTCCACATCTCTCGGCGGAGTCGTAATAATGACAACCAATGCACTAATATACGTCGATCAGTCATCGCGACGACTCGCTCTTCCCCTCAATGGTTGGATCTCTCGGCTCAGCGATATCCATCTGCTTCCTATAACCCCCGCTGATGAATCTCGTAAGCTCATACTCGAGGGTTCAAGATCGGTATTCGTCGATGAAAAAACCTTTTTTGTGATCTCGAAAGATGGAGCTGTGTATCCGGTGGAGATTGTGGTTGACGGAAAAACAGTGTCAAATATAACCATGTCACCTCCTTTGGCTCAATCCTCAATACCGAGTGTGGTTATGAATATAGGCAACGATCATATCTTTATTGGAAGCACTGTTGGACCCTCCGTCCTTCTCAAGGCTGCCCATGTCGAAGAAGACATAGAGAAAGGTGAAGACGAAAAACATTCTGCTGCCCCCGCTGCGGTGGTCCAGGGTGATCCTATGGACTTTGATGACGACGACGGTCAGTGTATATAACGGCCTGCTAATGCCGAAATTGATAGTTTTTCTCCAGATATCTATGGTACTTCGAGAGTTGCAAACAGTTCCGTCATGAACGGGTTGACCAGTGGTCACACTACCTCCAAGAAAACGAGAACCGTTATTCATCTTTCCCTGCGAGACTCATTGCCTGCTTATGGACCTATTGCCAGTATGACGTTTTCACTGGCAAAAAACGGGGTGGGTTTCTAACTCTACCTTTCCATGCCAGCTCTCATTATCTTTTCATAGGACCGTCCTGTTCCAGAACTTGTCGCTGCCACCGGATCTGGTCTACTGGGAGGCTTCACCTTATTCCAGGTATCTCGACCTTACCAAGCCCTTCCTCCGCTACTTATATACATCCCGTTTGTTTCATAGCGTGACCTTCCAGTGTTTACGAAACGCAAGGTACACGCCATTGGTGGAGCCCGCGGATTCTGGTCATTGCCCATCCGACAATCTGTCAAGACGAGTGGGATTTCCTATGAAAAACCAATGAATCCTTTCCAAGCTGAGAACGACACCTTGCTCTTGAGTACTGATGCCAATCCATCTCCTGGTTTCTCGCGTGTACGTTCCTCTTTTTGGATTACTGTTTCCCTATTTATTTGTGTGTTTTTTTACCAGATTGCTACAAGGGCCAAAAATGACATTTCCATCATTACTCGGATACCTGGGACCACCATTGGCGCTGGCCCGTTCTTTCAAAGGACTGCAATTCTCCATGTTATGACGAATGCCATCCGCGTTCTTGAATCTGGTGCGATCTCGCCCTTTTTTTGTCGTCGTGGCACAGCCACACTAATGTCTCTCTTTCGTGCAGACGGCACGGAACGGCAAATCATCAAGGATGCGGATGGGAATATGCCTCGACCAAAGATCCGCGCCTGCAGTATATCTGACCCCTTCGTTTTAATCATCCGAGAAGACGATTCTATTGGCCTGTTTATTGGTGAAACCGAGCGTGGAAAGATTAGGAGGAAGGACATGTCGCCTATGGGTGACAAGGTACGCTCGTTCGTCTCGAGGTCTTTATGAGGATATAAATTGTTGGCTGGCTAGACTTCAAGATATTTGACTGGTTGTTTTTACGTAGATTCAACTGGTTTACTAGAAAACCAGTACCAAAATACTGTCTCGCCTAGTGGCGTCACCACCACCCTTCAAACAGCGGTTAATGCAGAAAACAAAGGTCAATGGTTACTCTTGATGCGTCCTCAAGGCATCATGGAGGTCCGTCCACCTGTCTGTTTTTTTACTCCCAATCTTTCATTAGTTGTCTACAGATATGGACTCTTCCCAAACTTGCTCTGGCTTTTTCCACCGATGGACTATCAACTCTTCTAAACGTCCTCGCTGACTCTCATGACCCTCCTGCTCCATCATTACCCCAAGATCCGCCACGAAAGCCGCAAGACCTTGACGTCGAGCAACTTCTACTTGCACCCATCGGTGAAACGTCTCCTCGGCCTCACCTTTGTGTAAGGTTCCTTCTCCATAGTACCGTATAAACCTGACCATTAATCAATTGCAGGTCTTCCTACGTTCGGGTCAACTTACCATCTATGAACTTGTTCCGTCTGGCCAACCTGTCGATTACTTAGAGAAAGTCCGGCCTTCTCATCTCAATATCATTTTCGTCAAAATCGCATCCATGGCCTTTGAAATTCAAAGACAAGAGGAAGGCGAAAAAAGCATTATCGCAGAGCAAAAGCGGATCTCCCGCAATTTCGTACCCTTTGTGACGAGTCCTTCACCTGGCGTCACCTTCTCTGGAGTTTTCTTCACAGGAGATAGGCCAAATTGGATTCTAGCGGGAAATAAAAGTGGGGTTCAGATCTATCCGTCAGGACATAGCGTCGTGCACGCGTTTGCCGCTTGCTCGTTATGGGATTCAAAGGCCGATTTTCTGCTCTATACCGATGAGGTGTGTACTTTTTTTTAGCTTGTACCTGACATTGTTCTCATATCCTCCAAGGGTCCAACTTTACTTGAGTGGATACCGGACTTCCATTATGACGGTCCTTTACCTACTCGTTCCATCCCAAGAGGACGATCGTACTCCAACATTTTATTTGATCCCTCTACTTTTTTGATTGTTGCAGCTTCCTCCCTGCAAGCCAAATTCGCTTCCTACGATGAGGATGGAAACAGGATATGGGAACCGGAAGGTCTGTCATCAGTACCTGCATGCCGACTATGCGGATACAATCGAGCCAATCATCTCCTCTTATATAGCTCCGAACATCTCAGAACCAGTTTGTGACTGCTCAACGCTTGAGTTGATATCACCGGACATGTGGATCACATTGGATGGGTAAATCGAGCCACATTTTCATTTTCACACCCAAACCCGGTCTTGACTGATAGTTTTATATAGTTTTGAATTCGCGACGAACGAATATGTTAACGACATGTCCATTGTGACTCTTGAAACCTCGAGTACCGAGAGTGGCATCAAAGATTTCATTGCTGTGGGCACTACCATCGATCGTGGAGAGGATCTTGCAGCAAAAGGCGCTGTACGTGCTTGTTGTTATCCCTTTGACGATTCTGAAATGTACTTTCTACCATACAGACCTACATATTTGAGATCGTTGAAGTCGTAGCAGACCCGGCTATTCCCCTTAAAAGATGGTACAAGCTTCGCCTTCGCTGCCGAGATGAGGCCAAAGGCCCCATTACGGCCGTTTCTGGTTTCACAGGATACCTTGTTTCGTCGATGGGTCAAAAGGTGCAGTGCACCACATTCGTTCAAACCAAACCGGTTTCATTTGTGCTGACAAGTTAAACGTTACGCCAGATCTTTGTTCGTGCTTTCGATTCAGATGAACGCCTCGTGGGTGTCGCATTCATGGATGTGGGGGTCTATGTGACATCGCTTCGCACCCTGAAAAACCTACTCCTGGTCGGAGATGCGGTGAAAGGCGTAATGTTTATTGCTTTTCAGGTTCGTCAACCTCAATAGAATGCTGTCTCGGATCATCTTCTTAACACTTCATTTCCATTCAATAGGAAGACCCATACAAACTTGTCCTCTTAGCCAAAGACACAAAACGGGTGTGTGCTACAAATGCCGACTTCTTTTTCACAAATGGAGAGTTATCGTTTGTAACGGGTGATGAGGAAGGAATAATGCGAGTTTACGAGTATAATCCACAAGGTACCATTCATATTCAGTAGACATGTCGACTGATTGTTTATTGAGCATGAGTAGACCCCGATTCTGGAGATGGTCGCTACCTTTTACTCCACACCGAATTCCACGGACAAAGTGAATATCGGACGTCGACTGTTATTGCTCGTCGACTGAAAGAAGATGGTGACATTCCTCAGTCCAAGTTGCTTATGGGTGAGGCTTCCACGATCACGATACTTTGTATTAATCTAATTATGGTTCATGTCCAGGATCTCCTGATGGTTCACTCTCATCGCTTACACCAGTAGAAGAGCATGCCTACAAGCGTTTGCAGCTGCTCCAGGGTCAACTTACACGAAACATCCAACACACGGCTGCGTTGAACCCTAAAGCATTCCGGTACGTTTCTTCCATCACTGATGCAGACAAGCTGTTGATCCTTACAACTAGCATTGTCCGTAATGATTTCGTGTCTAAACCCTTATCCAAAGGCATTTTGGACGGGAACCTTCTCGCACATTACGAGACACTCCCAATCACTCGACAGAACGAGATGACGCGACAGATTGGCACAGAGAGACTAACGCTGTTGAGGGACTGGATATCGCTTAGTGGTGCATGGTAAAGCATTGCAAGTACAATAGATGTTACCTTTTTAATCTCAACTTTGATATTTACCTCCTCTAAGGCACTCTTGAAATTGTCACAGATGCAGATGCAGCATCACATATTAACCCTGTGTTCTTCTGGGCGTTGGGCCTTGATTATTGCAGCCTAGCGTCATGCATTCTTTCAATGATAGGATGAGCGTTTCTCACCTTGTGCCACTTGTGAGTTAGAAGCTCCGATTTTAAAGTTAAGTGTGAGGTGTTCATCAGAATGAATGGAAGCATCAAATATATACACTGCCGGGACTGCCCTAAGAAGATATACGGAGAGCGTCACACTCCCCAGGATGAACGTTTCTCACCTTGTGCCACACTTGTGAGTTAGAAGCTCCGATTTTCAAGTTGCGAGGAAGTGCATGGTGTACATCATAATAATCGCGCCCAACAATGATTGGTTCATTGTCAGTTAACTTCTCTAATTTTCGCTTTTTTATTGTCATTTATTTTTTGACTCATCGTGAGTAAATTCAACCTTTCATACCTGGCTTCTAGAGTATAAAGGGCCAAGGCGATTTAATTGTTAGAGCATCGTCCAAGAGTCCAAACCGAACTTAACCTCATCGCAAACGCAACTTAGTTTGATCACTGCTATCTTCACTGCATTGGCTATCTCAGCCAAGGCCAATCCAATCGAGCTGCCTATTGCACGTGAGTCGTTGTAGTTGCTGACCTTATTCAATTCTTAATATCCATCCTTGCTGTATGCTGTCTCGCAGCGGAGGCTCGAGCTGTACGTCGCTCACCATTGGCGTGGCTTTGGTTCCAAGCATTGACATCTTGATAATAGGCCGATGCTGGCACCGATCTTTTCATATACCAGCAGGTAGACTTTGGAGGACGGTCTTTCCAGTGGCCTAGTCCCGATAAGTTTGATTGTGTAACGGTTCCGAGGCCATGGCTGGACGACCTCTCTAGCTTGATAATTGGCAGCAATATATACTGCCAAGGATACACGTAAGTTTCCATCTTTTCTATCTCATTCACTGTCAAGTTTGACTCCTACAAGTTCTGATCTCGTCTTCCGATCTTCAGGGCGCCGAAATGTGTGGGTGGCCACGCGCTGGTCTACAGAGGTCAAGACGGTGAAGCTGGCGTGTACTCTAACCTGTCGCCGTACAACGATCAAATCTCTAGCTTCGGTTGCAGCCACTTTTGATGGTTTGCAGCGTTACCCTCTCCATACTCGCTCCTTGATTTTTTGTTTGTTTCTTGCGCACCGTACCGTAACGGCAGTGGGCCGTACACATACGGTGGCCTTACGCCGTACGGGTACGGCCCTACCGTATATGTAGCCGTAGGTACTAATTTACAATTCTCACGGTACGGACGGTAGTCGCTGGTAGTCGATACGGTGGAAAACGGCCGTATACGGGTATACGGATACAAATAGTGTGTTTTTCGTGAGACTGAACAGATAGCAGGAAGGTATATTAGAGTCAAAGGGCCCCCGGGATTTGAATCCTGGACCGGGGGAAGGGGGGTCCTCAAGCTCTTAAAAAAATTTACTACTTGGGCTAATGTAACGCTCAGCATCCCAACTATACCCGTTTCCAGTTCCTCCTGACCATGCCAACAGTATAACATCTTATTATTCA
>Ga0193743_1001248_pt1 | contig 18946 bp, 21 predicted proteins | sample L2c2metaG_FD_143038 | JGI IMG/M metagenome (GOLD analysis project Ga0193743, IMG submission 143038) | Soil microbial communities from a riparian zone of the East river system, Colorado, United States - L2c2 | ecosystem: Environmental > Terrestrial > Soil > Riparian zone | place: USA: East River... | reverse complement strand
TCTGGCGACCGCGACCGCGACCGCGACCGCGACCGCGACTTCGACTCCGTGCCGATGCCGTTGGCCAACCACGGCTCCGCTGGCGACGCCGCATACGTACCGCCGAGCGCGTGGGCGATGCGCTCCGACGTCCAAGGCGACCACCACGACGACACCGGCGATCGAGGTGTCGATCCGGGTGGCGACCTGGTCGACGAACCGGACAGCGAGCCGACTGCCCGATTGGAGGGCTTTCCCAACGATCAGGACTCCATCGACACGGCACCGACGCGGATCGAGGCAGCGTCGCAGGCCGAGGCGGCTGCGGAGGAGGAACCCGAGCCCGCGAGCGGGCCGCCGAGCGGTCGGCACGCCGCGATCGTGATCGAGGAGCCGGTGTCAGCCCAGACGGCGTTGCGGTTGGCGCTCGACGACCCGTATCAGGCGCCTGAGGGGTATCCGGTCAAGGCCGACACCACCACTGGCGTGTACTGGACGCCGGGAAGCGGCTACTACGACCAGGCGCGTGCCGAGATCTGGTTCGCCAGTGAGGAATTCGCATTGACGAACGGATTCGTCAAAGGCTAGTAGCGCGGTCAGTCGGTGGCGGACCACCGGTACCAACGCGGTGAACCCGACGGCGGCGAGCACCAACCCCGTGGGCGGGGTGAGTGCGGTGCGTGAGCGGGCTTTGCCGACTTGCGCGAGGTGCATCGGCCGATGGTGCGATACCGCCGATCGATGGCCTGAGACCGAGCCAACTCGTCGACACCTGGCACTGCTATGAGACGGCGTGGGCAGCGAGCCACCGCATTGGCGAACGGTGGGCCGCAGAGATCGGCGAAGAGCGCTACGGCGCGTTCGCGGCAGGACTCGAGGCCATCCTCGGACTCGACGCAGAACCGAGCGGGAACCAGGCGCGCTAGATCTTGCGGATGACGGTGACGACCTTGCCCAGGATGGCGGCGTCGTTGCCGGGGATGGGATCGAACAACGGGTTGTGGGGCATCAGCCAGACCTGGCCGCGGGTGCGCTTGAACGTCTTGACCGTCGCCTCGCCGTCGATCATCGCGGCGACGATGTCGCCGTTGTCGGCGACGTTCTGCTGGCGGATGACCACCCAGTCGCCGTCGCAGATCGCGGCCTCCACCATCGACTCACCCACGACCTTGAGCAGGAACAGCGAGCCCTCGCCGACGAGTTCGCGCGGCAGCGGGAAGACATCCTCGACGGCCTCCTCGGCCAGGATCGGGCCGCCGGCCGCGATGCGCCCGAGCACCGGCACGTAGGTCGGCTCGGGTAGCGCGTCGGAGCCCGCGACGTCGGTGCTGACGATCGGGGTCGCGGTAGCGAGCTCGACCTCGTCGGCACTGCGCACGTCCACTGCCCGCGGTCGGTTGGGGTCACGCCGTAGAAAGCCCTTGCGCTCGAGCGTGCGCAGCTGATGGGCGACCGACGAGGTCGACGTGAGGCCCACGGCGTCGCCGATCTCGCGGATGCTGGGCGGATATCCCCTGGTGGTGACCGAGGAGCGGATGACCTCCAGGATGGTGCGTTGACGCTCGGTCAGGGCGGGGTCCCGGGTGTCACTGCTGTCGCTCATGGGGGCGAATCTAGTCTCATGCGACCCGATAATCAAACATGTGTTCGAGGCGTGTCGCACATCAGTTCGCCCGGCGGAACTTGTCGGTGGCCCCGGTTATCGTTTGCAACGGTTCGATCACATGTTCTAGTCATCGAACACCTGAGCGATTAGTATTCGAACACAGGAGCGAATACCGCACCGTCGAACACACCGAAAGGCCGGCAGATGACCATCATCACCCGCGAGAACCCCACCGATGTCGTCGTCCGGCCCGTCCGGCCCGTCCGCACCGCCGCGAGACGCCGGCCGGGGTCCAGCCGCCCCGCCGGGTCGCCCCTGCGCTACCACGGCACGGGGGTGCTGATGTCGCGCGCATCCCATCGCCGCAGGCCCATCACACCGGCGACCACCGTGGTGCTCGCCCTCGTCGCCGCGGCCATCACCGTGTGGCTGGGTCTGGTCGCCCAGCTGGGCGCACCGGCGGACGCTGCGGAGCCGGTGCCTGGCCAGCTGGCCGTGGTCCAGGTCCAGGCGGGGGAGTCGCTGCAGCAGCTCGCGCAGCGGGTGGCGCCCGATGCACCGGTCGGTGCAGTCGTCGACCAGATCCGGGAACTGAACGAACTCGACTCGGCGGCGGTGGACGCCGGACAGACCCTGATCGCGCCCGTCGGATGATTCCGCGAGATGCGCAGTCAAATTCGCTGCCGTGCAACGGTACGCTCGTATTCGTCCGAAGTGCTCGGGCCCCACGACGGCGGCGAAGGAGCGGTGATGCACTGTCCGTTCTGTCGTCACCCCGACTCGCGCGTGGTGGACTCCCGCGAGACCGATGAGGGCCAGGCGATCCGGCGACGCCGGTCGTGCCCGGAGTGTGGCCGCCGATTCACCACCGTGGAGACCGCCGTGCTGGCCGTCGTGAAGCGCAGCGGCGTCACCGAGCCGTTCAGCCGCGAGAAGGTGATCAAGGGCGTGCGTCGTGCGTGTCAGGGCCGTCAGGTCGACGACGATGCGCTGAATCTGCTGGCACAGCAGGTCGAGGACGCGGTACGTGCCGCCGGCTCGCCCGAGGTGCCCAGCAACGAGGTTGGTCTGGCCATCCTCGGGCCGCTGCGCGACCTCGACGAAGTGGCCTATCTACGGTTCGCGTCGGTGTACCGCTCCTTCTCCTCGGCTGATGACTTCGAGCGCGAGATCGAGGCGTTGCGGGCCCATCGCGGAGGCGTCGAGCTGACGCGCGCGGTCAGCCGATCTGTCTGACTCCGTCGTCCACCACGCGACCTGCCACCTTCACCCAACCCTCCGGGTTCCAGAAGGTGCGGATCTGCGAGCCCTTGCCCTGCGTGATCGCCAGGTCCCGGCTGAGGTAGTCGGTGATGCGCACCGCCGCGGCGCCGGTGGCCTCGTCCTCGGGGATGCCGAGATGGCTGGCGAACATCCGCGACCGAATGCTGCCCTCGCCCTTGTCGATCCACGCCCACACGTAGTGCTCGACGTCGTCGGAGTAGTCGCCGGGGTCGGCGTCGAGGACCTCGTCGATCGAGTTCAGATCGTAGATCGAGAAGTCCGGCGCCCACTCCGAGCGGGCGCGGATCACCGTGAACTCGCCGTCCGGCTGCGACTGATACTCCACCTGCACCACGCCGCCGGGCACCTGCAACGTGTTGACCGGCGTCCCGCGCTGCTTCAGCCACCACGACGCCCCGACGGTGGGATGCCCGGCGAACGGCAGCTCGGCGGCGGGGGTGAAGATGTGCGCGACGGCGGTGCTGGTGCCGGACTTCGGCAGTCCGACGAAAATGGTTTCGCTGTAACCCAATTCGGTGGCGACCCGTTGCCTGTCGGCGGGATTCACCTGGCTGGCGTCTACGACGCCGAGGGGGTTGCCGAAATTGCCGTCCGAATCGGTGAACACCCGCAGCACGGTCACGTCGATGGCCATGAGCCCGATGCTACTTCTTCAGTTGGGTCGTGCGGTTCGCAGCCGGTCAGGTGGCGCTGCGCTCGTCGGCGCCCATGGCGTCGAGCACGGCCACTCGGGTGTCGATCGTTCCGGTGATGGTGCTTTCGCTGATGCCGGTCCGTAGCAGGCTGCGCAGCACGTCCTGGTCGTACACCGCCGGCGAGGTCGAGTCGATGAACTTCTCGACGCTCTCGACGAAGCGATCTGGATCGTCGTGGAACGGGAAGTGGCCCGAACCGTCGAAGACCTCGAGCACCGATCCGGGCATGGCGGAGTGCGCCATCCTGGCGTGGCTGACCGGGATCACCGAATCGTGTGATCCCCAAATCAGTTGCACCGGAACGGATTCCGTCAGATAACATCGATCCAGCATGGTCACTACCTGGCCGCGCCAATCCACCACGGCACGCAGGGTGCGGGCGAATGCCGACGAGGCGGTCGGCTCGGGCAGATCGGCGAGGATGCGCAGCACGTCGGGAAGGTCGCGGCCAAGGCCGGTCGAGCCGAACACGGCGCCGCCAACCCGCCCGACTACCTGCAGTGCGGGCAGCACCATCGGCAGGCGCAGCAGGGCCAGTGCCTCAGTGCCCAGGGGCAGGGACGCGATGCGCAGCGCGATGTTGACGTCCTTGGTCACCCCGCCCGCGCCGACGAGGATCAGTCGGTCTACCAGTTGTGGGAACTGGTAGGCGAACTGCATGGCCACCCCACCGCCCAGCGAGTGGCCGACCACGGTGACCCGTTCGACGTCGAGCACGCTCAACAGGTCGCGCATTCCGTTGGCGTAGGCCGCAACCGAATAGTCCGCGCGCGGCTTGTCCGACCGGCCGTGGCCCAGCAGGTCGGGAGCGATGACGGTGAACCGCTGCGCCAGCTTCGACTGCACCGTGCTCCACGTCGTGGAGTTGTCACCGATGCCGTGGATCAGCAGGATCACCGGGCCCGAGCCGGCGACGCGGAAGGCGCGCCGGTATCCGTGGATGGTGCGGTACTCCAAGGTCGGAGTCAGTTCACGCACGCTGCGCAGATTGGGCTTTCGCTTCGTCATGATCCCCAACTCCTCGCCAACTTCACTGTCGGGCCCGGTCAGGGCGATGCGTTGCCGTCGTCGCCGCCCTTGGACTCATCGCGTTGCGCAAGAAATCGCTCGAACTCGGCGCCGAGTTCGTCACCGCTTGGAAGATCTTCGTCTCGCGCCAGCAAAGACCGATTCTCTTGAGCGCTAACGAACGCATCGTACTGTCGCTCGAGCGCGGTCACCACCTGAGCGACCTCGGCACTCGACTCCACCTGCTCGTTGATCTTAGTGAGCACTTCGGCTCCCGCCTCGCCCAGCGCCGCCAGCGGGATCTGCAACGAGCCGGTCCTGCCGACCTCGGCGAGCAAAGCTTCCGCGGCCGCCGGGTAGTCCGTCTGGGCCAGATAGTGCGGGACGTGGACGGTGTAGCCCACCGCTTCGTGGCCATGCTGGGCCATCCGGTACTCGAGCAGGTTCGACACGCTGGCAGGCACCTGAACCTCGCCAACCCATGGCTGGTGTTCGGCGATGAGCTCCTTGTCGTTGGAATGGGCCGTCATGGTCACCGGGCGGGTGTGCGGCACCGCCATCGGAATCGTGCCCAACCCGATCACCTGGCGTACCCCGAGTCGTTCGGCCAGCAGACGCACCGCGGTGATGAACCGTTCCCACCTCAGGTCCGGTTCCAGCCCGGCGAGCAGCAGGAACGGCGTGCCGACGGAGTCGTGCAGCGCGTAGAGGCTCAGCTCGGGCTCGTCGTAGTGGGTGAAGTGGTCGGTCTTGAACGTCATCAGCGGCCGTCGCGACCGGTAGTCCAGCAGTTCGTCGATCGCGAACGACGCCACCAACTCGGTGTCCAGCGTGTTCTTCAGGTGGGTCGCGGCCAGCCTGATGGCGTGGCCTGCGTCCGAGAACCCCTCGAGGGCGTGGATCAGCACCGGCCCCCGACCGTCTGCCGACGACAGCTGGGGCGCGGGGAACTCCAATTCATACATCCCGGTCTGTTCCGGGTGGTAGTGCTGCTCAGGGCCTTCTGGGTGATCGGCCATACTGCTTTGCCTCCTCGGTGACACCTAGTGTCGCGCACGTTGCCGTGATTGCCATCTCGGCCCCATACAAATAGTTCGAACGCGGTGCCTAGGTCGGCGCATTCCGGCCGCCGCCGGTGCGGTCGGGCAAGATCGGTGATCATGCGTTGCGCTCGGATCGTTCTGCTGACGGGGCTGTTGGCCCTGCCGGCGTCCTGCGCGCATCCGGCGCCCACCGCGCCAACCCCGAATACGACGACGCCGGCGTCATCGGTCGCATCCGCCAAGCGTGTACCCGCGGAGCCCAGAGTGGGGGCGGTGTTCCTCGGCGGACAATCCCTGCACACCTGCTCGGGGGCGGTGCTGGACTCGGCGGCGGGCGACCTGATCCTCACCGCTGCGCACTGCATGGCGGCGGGCATCGACGCGTTCTTCGTGCCAAAGTTCGCCGAAGAGGCGGCCGGCTCGGACTTCTTCCACGTCGACGCCGTCTACCTCGACCCGCGCTGGGTCAGCGACCAGGACCCGATGGCCGACTTCGCCGTCGCCCGGGTGAGCCGCGACGGCGGCGGTTCGGTCGAGACGCAAGCAGGCGGCGGGTTCGCCGTGGGGCCTGCGCCGAAGGCGGGCACCGACGTCACCGTCACCGGCTACCCGTTGGGGGCGGGCGGAGACCCGATCGGCTGCACCACCCACACGTCGGCCGACCGTGGTTTCCCGTCGCTGCCCTGTGCGGGCCTGGTTGACGGCACCAGCGGCTCCCCGTGGGTGGCCGGCTCGGTGATCGCAGGCCTGATCGGCGGCCTGGAGGGCGGCGGCTGCGAGGAGAACGTGTCCTACTCGCCGCCGTTCGACGCCGCGGTCGGACAGCTGCTGACCCGTGCCGAAGCAGGTGGACCGGCCGACGACGCACCCACCGTCTTCGACGATGACTGCTGAGGCTGCTAGGACTTGAACTGGCTCAGTGCGCGAAGCTTGTTCATCACGTCCAGCGCGGCCACCTTGTAGGCCTCCGAGAACGTCGGGTAGTTGAACACCGCGTCGACCAGATACTCGACGGTGCCGCCGCAACCCATGACCGCTTGCCCGATGTGCACCATCTCGGTGGCGTTGGTGCCGAAGATGTGCACGCCGAGAAGGCGCAGATCCTCGGTCGAGACAAGCAGTTTGAGCATGCCGTAGGAGTCGCCGGCGATCTGGCCGCGCGCCAGCTCTCGGTAGCGCGACACCCCGACCTCGTAGGGGATCGAGTCCTTGGTCAGGTCGACCTCGGTATGGCCGACATAGGAGACCTCGGGGATCGAGTAGATGCCGATCGGCTGCAGGTCGGTCATGCCCTTACAGGGCTCGCCGAAGGCGTGGTAGGCGGCCAGGCGGCCCTGATCCATCGAGGTGGCGGCCAGCGCAGGGAACCCAATGACGTCGCCGACGGCGTAGATGTGGTCGACCTTGGTCTGGTAGTTGTCGTCGACGAAGATCCGACCGCGGTTGTCGGCCTCCAGCCCGGCCGCCGGGAGATCGAGGTGGTCGGTCTGGCCCTGCCTGCCCGCGGAGTACATCACGGTGTCGGCGGGGATCTGCTTGCCGCTGGCCAGGGTGGTCACGGTGCCGGAGGAGCCGACGTCGACGGCGGTCACCTCTTCGCCGAAGCGGAACGTGACGGCCAGGTCGCGCAGGTGGAAGCGCAACGCCTCGACGATCTCGGGGTCGCAGAAGTCGAGCATCGAATCGCGCTTCTCGACGACGGTGACCTTGGTGCCGAGCGCGGCGAACATCGACGCGTACTCGATGCCGATCACTCCGGCGCCCACCACCACCATCGAGGTGGGAATGGTCTTGAGGTCCAGGATTCCGTCGGAGTCCAGCACGCGGTCCTCGTCGAACTCGACGCCGGCTGGCCGCAGCGGTTTGGTACCGGTGGCGATGACGACGTGGCGGCCGGACACGGTGATGCGCTCGGCACGGTTGGGGTCTTCGATCTGCAATGAGTGTTCGTCGACGAAGCGGGCGTGCCCGACGTACAGCTCGACGCGGTTGCGCAACAGCTGAGAGCGCACGACGTCGATCTCCTTGCCGATGACGTGCTGCGTGCGGGCCAGCAGGTCGGCGGGCGTGATCTTCTCCTTGACGCGGTAGCTGGCACCGTACAGCTCGCGTTGGCTCATGCCCGTGAGGTACACGACCGCCTCGCGCAGGGTCTTCGACGGGATGGTCCCGGTGTTCACACACACGCCGCCGAGCATGAGACCGCGTTCGATGACAGCAACCGACTTCCCGAGCTTGGCGGCAGCGATGGCGGCCTTCTGCCCGCCAGGGCCGGAACCGATGACGACGAGGTCGTACTCCTGCGTGGAACCCATGCAAGTAGTCCTACGCCGATTGCGACAATCTTGCATGCCGACGACGTCAATACCCGGTGAACAACCCCCTCATCCACAGACGCGAATTCGTCCACATCCGGCACGGCGGCGGCGTCACCGGAGCGGATTTCAACAGGGTCCACTGAGACGTTCTGCGCATGACGTCCTTTCGAAACGCCGACTTCCACCTCAACAAGCCCGGCACGCTGATCGCCGCACTGCCCGCCGTACTGGGTTTCGTGCCCGAGAAATCCCTGGTGCTCGTCACCTTCGACGGTGGCGAGATGGGATGCGTTATGCGCATTGACCTTTCGGCCGACGTGTTCGACGCGGTCGACCGCATGGCCGAGGTGGCCGCCGCCGCCAGTCCTGACGCCGCGATCGCCGTGATCGTCGACGAGGACGGGGTGACGTGCCGGATGTGCAAGGACGAGCACCGTCAGCTCGCCGACGCCCTTGGCGACGCGTTGTCCGCCTGGGGCATCGAGCTGCTCGCCGCCCACGTCGTGGACCGGGTGGCAGCGGGCGGTCGGTGGCACTGCGCGGACGGCTGCGCCTGCGCCGGCACGGTCGATGATCCGTCGGCTTCGCCGATGGCCGCGGCGGCCGTTCTGGACGGGCGTCGGCTCTATTCCCGGCGGGCCGACCTGCAGGAGGTGATCGCCGTGGCCGATCCCGTCCGCACCGCCGGCTTGTGCGGCGTCATCGCAGGCGCCGCCACGTCATCCGACGCCGACCAGCGCCCCGACGCGCAGGCCCGTGCCGACGTCGAGCACGCCATGGCCGCCGCCGCGGGCGCGGTCGAGGGGCGGTGCCCGTCCGACCCGGATCTGGCGCGGCTGGCGTACGGGCTGACCGATCCACGGGTGCGCGACACGTTGTACGCGCTGGCCGTGGGACGTGACGCCGCACCCGCGGAGTCGTTGTGGGCGCTGCTGGCACGAACCCTGCCGGAGCCATGGCGCGCCGAGGCGCTCGTGCTGCTGGCGTTCTCGGCGTATGCCCGTGGCGACGGACCGCTGGCGGGGGTGTCGCTGGAGGCTGCGCTTCGGTGCAATCCGGAGCACCGGATGGCGGGCATGCTGGATCAGGCGCTGCAGTCGGGGATGCGGCCCGAGCAGATCCGGGAGTTGGGGCTCACCGGCTACCGGTTGGCCAAGCAACTCGGGGTTGAGCTGCCGCCACGCCAGTCGTTCGGCAGGCGGGCCGGTTAGACCTTCTCGACCTTCACGGCGTGTGCCATGTGATGCGGCAACTCCACCTGCTCGTGGCCGGGGATCACGATCATGACGCTGCCGTGCTCGTTGACCTGCACGGTGACCCGCGCACTCGGGACCACGCCTGCATCCTTGAGCCGTGCGATCAGTTCGGTATCGCCCTGGACGTGCTCGGTGAGCTGGCGCACCCGCACGGCTACCGGGAAACCGGTCGGCAGCTCGGTGAGCCGGACCAGGGAGACGTCGTCAGCACCCGAGGGATCGATGCCGAGCTCGGACAGACCCGGGATCGGATTGCCGAACGGCGAAGTGGTCGGGTTGTCGAGGACCTGGACGAGGCGACGTTCGACGTCCTCGCTCATCACGTGCTCCCAGCGACAGGCTTCGGCGTGCACCTCTTCCCAGGGAAGGCCGATGACGTCGACGAGGAGGCGCTCGGCGAGCCGATGCTTGCGCATCACGGATACGGCCAGCGCGCGGCCCTTGTCGGTCAGCTCCAGGTGGCGATCGCCCGCGACGTGCAGCAGTCCGTCGCGTTCCATCCGTGACACGGTCTGGCTGACGGTCGGGCCGCTCTGCTCGAGGCGCTCGGCGATCCGGGCCCGCAGTGGCACCACGCCCTCTTCCTCGAGGTCGTAGATCGTCCGCAGGTACATCTCGGTCGTATCGATCAGATCGTTCATCGCGCCTTCCCAAAGCCCAGCGTCCCAGCCGAGTCTACCGGTGCAAACGCCTGAACAGGGGGCTCAGGTCGGCGCGCCAAAATGTGATACCCGCCGCGTTTGCCGCGGCGGGTATCACAGGGGGCGGGTCTAGCTGGCGTAGGAGCGCAACCGTTCGGCCCGATCGCCGTGGCGCAGCTTCGACATCACCTCGCGCTCGATCTGGCGGACGCGCTCACGGGACAGCCCGAACAGCTTGCCGATCTGGTCCAGCGTGCGGGGCTGGCCGTCGTCCAGACCGAACCGCAGCCGGATGACCTGCTGTTCGCGCTCGTCGAGCGTGGCCAGGACGTGGCGGATGTCGGTGTGCAACAGCTCGGAGATGACGGCGTTCTCCGCCGACATGGCCTCGGCGTCCTCGATGAAGTCGCCAAGCGGAGCTTCCTCGTCGCTGCCGACCGGCATGTCCAAGCTCACCGGATCGCGGCTGTGCTCGAGCAGATCGGCGATCTTCTCGGCGGGGATGCCCGACTCCTCGGCAAGTTCCTCGTCGGTGGCCTCGCGGCCGAGGTTCTGGTGCATCTCGCGCTTGATCCTGGCGAGCTTGTTGACCTGCTCGACCAGGTGGACCGGCAGCCGGATGGTGCGGCTCTGGTCGGCCATGCCGCGCGTGATGGCCTGGCGGATCCACCACGTGGCGTAGGTGGAGAACTTGAATCCCTTGGCGTAGTCGAACTTCTCCATTGCGCGGATCAGGCCGAGGTTGCCTTCCTGGATCAGGTCCAGCAGGGGCATGCCGCGACCGGTGTAGCGCTTGGCCAGCGACACGACCAGGCGGAGATTCGCCTCGAGCAGGTGGCGGCGGGCCGCTTCACCATCGCGGACCACGGCCGCGAGCTCGCGTTTGCGGAGGTCGCCCAGCCGCTTCTTGGTATCGAGCTGATGCTGCGCATAAAGCCCAGCTTCGATGCGCTTCGCGAGCTCGACCTCGTCGGCCGCGTTGAGCAGGGCGGTTTTGCCAATGCCATTGAGATACACGCGCACCAGGTCAGCGGCGGGGCTCTGGGCGTCCAGATCGCTGTCGTAACGGCTTGCGGTGGCATTTGCCATAACGGCCTCCTAGTCGGCTGGGACGGTCAAGAGCTATAACGTCGAAACAGCTCTAAGAGTTCCCGCCTGCCGCCGTTCTCACACCTTCTGACCTGCGCTTATTCGAGGGCGACCTGAGAATGTCCTGAGAATGGATGAAGAATTTCCTCATCAAGGAACGTCGTGTTGCGACTCCGTCGAATCGGGTTGCGGTGGAAGATCCCTGCGACGCTCCAGCGCGGGCCGCTCGGCGGTCGGAAACAGCGGGATCCGTGATCCCCCCGAATAACGTCGCGGTTCTTCTGCCCGTCGGGGTGGCCGGTCGTTCGCGATCAACACCGCGATCCACGGCAGCGGGATCGACGCCATCAGGATGGCCAATGAGATCAATCCGTTGTGCCACATGCCGTACGCAAGGGCGGCCAGCAGGAGCGCGGGTATGCGCCACGACATGATGGTGAGGTACTTGCGCACCCGCTCGCGATGCTGTTCCTCGTAGGGCTGCGCCGCACGGGTGATGAGGACCGGCTGACCATCGTCGTCGAAACTCAGCTCGCGGCCGTGTTTCATACCTCTACTGTTCCACAGATCACCCGACCCAAACGGTCCGGTTTCCTACCGATCCCATCGCAGGCACAATGAACGTCATGCAGACCGAGACGATCGAGCGCACCGACAGCGACGAACAGGTCGACGACGGGACAGACGACGACGCTCCCAAGTTCTTCCACTACGTGAAGAAGAACAAGATCGCCGAGAGCGCGGTGATGGGCACGCACGTCGTCGCCCTCTGCGGTGAGGTGTTCCCGGTCACCAAGTCGGCCAAGCCCGGCTCGCCGGTCTGCCCCGACTGCAAGCGGATCTTCGAGGCGCTCAAGAAGTAGTCGGCGGCCCGTCGGCGGGTGCCTCGGTCTTCCCGTTCTTGCGCGTCTCGGACTGCGCGTCCTTGAGTGACTCGGCCTGCTCCTCGATCCAGCCACGCAGCCGACGCGCATGGGTCACCGGTGCGGGCCACTCCTCTTGAACGGCGGCGTTCAGCTCGGCGCCGAGCATGATGGCGAAGCCGAGGAAGAACGCGAACAGCAGGAACGCGATCGGCGTGGCCAGCGCTCCGTACGTGTAGCCGGTCGCGGTGATCGACGTCAGGTAGACCCGCAGGCCCACGGTGGTCACCAGGAATACTGCCGCGGCCAATACGGAACCGAGCAGCAGCCGGTGCGATGGCAGTGGCCTTGGCAGCGACACCCGGTAGAGGAAGGTCACCGCCAGAACGAAGGCGATGAAGAGCACCGGGTAGTAGCCGAAGCGCAGTACGTTGGCCCAACTGTCAGGAATGTACTCGCCGATCTTGATCGGCCCGAGCGCGAGGAACGGCGCCGTCACGATGACGAACACCAGCATTCCCACGTATAGGCCGAGCGCGTAGAACCGCTGCCGTACGGGGTGTCGCAGGGGCGTCTGGTCGTGCGCTTCGACGATCGAGTCGACGAACGCGGACACCGCCGACGAGCCCGCCCACAGCGAGATCACGAACCCGATCGATACCACCTCGCCGCGGGCGCCAAGCAAGATGTCGCGGATCGTCGGCTCGATGATCTCGTTGACGACGTTGGGGGAGAAGAAGCTGTTGGCCGTACCGATCAGCCGATCCTCGATGGTCGGCAGCGTCTGCGGACCGAAGAGCGGCGCGACGTACGCCAGACTCCCCAACAAGCCGAGCAGCAGCGGTGGCAGGGACAGGGCACACCAAAACGCCGCCTGGGCGGACTCGGAGAAGATCGAGTCGTCCCAACTCTTCGACAACGTGCGTTTTGCGATGCGCCAAATGTGATGACGTGACGGCTTCACTGGCGGGGTCTGGTCACTCATGACCACACCAGCATTCCCGACGATGGGCTCGCACGCCCCGATCGGGGTTGCGCTGAGTCCGTCAGGACTCGGTCGTTTTGACCTCGATCACGGCGGCCAGCTCAACCAGCTTTGCCTCGTGTTCGTTTGCGTGATGCTGGCAGAACAACAGCTCAGCACCCGATGGCAACTTGGCGCGGACGCGAGCGGCTGCGCCGCAGCGGTCACAGCGGTCAGCCCTCGTTAGTTCGGGGCTGGTCAGAGTTGCGTTCATGGCTCCTCCTCCGGTCTCGCGTAGCTCTACTGTGTCAGACGTTTTCGCTTCCGGCCTTGTTCCCCGGCCGTTCATCGGTGTGTCGTGTCTCACTTGTCGGTGAAGTTGCGGGCAGGGCAGGCTGGCCGCATGATCCCGACGCCGAGTGTGCTCGTGCACCTGTGTACTGCCGACGACTGGCAGCGCGCGCAGGAGGCAGGCGAACACCGGCCGCCGTCGCTCGACGACGTCGGCTTCGTGCACCTCTCCGCCGCCGAGCAGGTCCATCTGCCGGCCAACCGGCTTTACTCCGGCCGCTCGGACCTAGTGCTGCTGCGCTGCGATCCGGCGTTGGTGGGAGCGCCGGTGCGTTGGGAGCCGGGCGTGCCGACCGATCCGACGTCCATGCTGTTTCCGCACCTGTACGGCCCGCTGCCGGTGGCCGCTGTGACGAGTGTCACTTCCTATCTGCCCGGGGCCGACGGGACGTTCGCCGAGTTGCGCGCCGATCAGTCCGAGACCACGTAGGCGTCGACCTCGATCTCGACCAGCAGGTCGGGCGAGATGAGCGCGGACACCTCGACCATCGTCGTGACGGGTCGGATGTCGCCGAACACCTCGGCGTGCACCGCTGCGACCTCCTGCCACCGGCTGATGTCGGTGACGAACATCCGGGTGCGCACCACGTCGGTCATGGCAGCGCCGGCCTCGCCGAGGGCGATTTCGATGCGGCGCAACGCTTCCCGCGCCTGGTCGGCGATGCCTTCGCCGGGTGCGGTGGTGCCCGCGACCACGACGAGTGGGCCGACGCGGACTGCCCGCGCGTAGCCGACTCGTTCCTCGAAGGGGGATCCCGACGACACGGTGACGCGATGCTCAGACATGGTGCGGCCGGACTAGACCGGGACGGCTTCGACGATCGACAGCGGACTCGCGGACGGTATCACTCGGGTCTGCCGAAAACCGGTGCACGACAGCAGATCCGCGTACTCTCTCGCGGTGCGCTTCCGCCCGCCGGCGCTCAGCAGCATCTCCAGGTCGAGCAACATGCCCGGATGCGCCGGGGCTCCTTCGGGCAGCACCATCTCCAGCAACAGGAGTTTGCCGTCGGGTGCGATCGCGGTCCGAACGTTCCGCAGAATCGCCAGCGCGCTGTCCTCCTTCCAGTCGTGGATGATCGTCTTGAGCAGGTAGGCGTCGCCACCGTCGGGTACCGAATCGAAGAACGAGCCGCCCGTCAGTGTGCACCGCTGTGTCACCCTGGCGGCGGCCCGCCTTCGCGACCACCGACGGCAGGTCGAACAGCACTCCACGAGCCTCCGGAGCGCTCCGAAGCACGGAGCCGAGAAGCGCACCGTGCCCGCCACCGACATCGACGATCAGCCGGCGGTCGCTGAAATCGTAAGCGGGGACCAGACTTTCGATGGCCATGCTCGACACTCCGGTCATGGCGTCGTTGAACACGCCCGCGAACTCCGGGTCGATCTTCAGGTAGTCGAAGAACGGCATGCCACGCAGCTCCTCGACCGCGGTCTTGCCCGTCTGCACCGAGTGCAGCAGGTGACCCCAGTCGGCCCAGTGCAGCGGGTGGCCGACGAACTCGATCATCGCAGCCATGCTCCCCGGGACGTCGGACCGCAGCTTCTGCCCGACCCGGGTCAACGCGAAGCGCCCGTCGCGACGCTGTTTGAGCACCGACGAGCTCGCCAACGCGCGCATCAGCCGATAGGTGGCACCGGGGTCCGAGCCGACGCTGCGGGCCACGTCGTCGGCGCTGAGCGCGCCCTTGGCCAACGTGTCGGCGATGCCGAGTTTGGCGGCCACGTACAGCGCCTGAGTGAGCCAAGCGCCCTGCGCGATCTCGAAGAGCGCCAAGTCGGGCGGAACGGCCGAGCGGCTGACGAAGTTCAGTGCAGTGCGCGCGCGGCCGATTCCGGAGATGAGCCAGGTCGGCGGGGCCTTGGGAGTGTTGGGCACGGGCCGTAACGATATACCGGCGCCGAGACGAGAGGTTCGTGCTCGCGACGACGTCGGCCTACCTAGACTTACACATCGTGGGAATTCTGTCAGGCTTCGCGCCGTGGATCGTCTACTGGGTTCTGGTCGGCAACGTCCCGTTCGCCACCGCTGCAGTGCTGGCGCTGGTGGTCGCCGTCGCGTCAGTTTTGGTGGGCCGCATCCAGCGAATGTCCTTGCAGCCGCTCGAGATCGGAGCCACCGCAACGTTCACGGTGCTGACGGTGCTGACGTTCGCGCTGAGCGAGTCGGTCCTGGAGCGGTGGCTCCTGACGTGGAGCAACGTGGGCATCCTCGTCGTCGCCCTGATCAGCGTCCTGATCGGTAGGTCGTTCGTGCCCGAGCTCGCCGACGCGGGCCCGTCGGCCGACGAGATCCGCGAGGAGATGTTCGGCCGGCTGAACATCCAGGTGCAGTGGCTCTGGGTAGCCACCTTCGCCGGCATGACGGTGTCGTCGTCGATCCCGCCGCTCGCGCTTGGTGATTCCTCGATAGTGGATCCGAGGACCGCGCTGTCGGTCGGCTTCTACTGGGTCGTTCCGGTCGTCCTGCTGGCCTTGGCGGCGCTCGCGTCGCGCACCCTGGTGAACCGGCTGATCGCCGCCGCCAACAGTCCGGACGTGCTCCGCCGCACCACCTTCGTCGCCTTCCGCGAGCTGGCGATCGACGAGCTGTACTACCTCGCCCAGCAGAAGGCCGAACGCGAAGTCGGTGCAGGGATGGAGGCCTACGCCGTCCAGGTCGGCAGTGCGGGTGTTCCCCTGACCGGCGACGAGTCCCGCGAGTCGTGGCCCGCGACATACAAGGTGCGCGAACGCCACTGAGGCTCGACACCTTCATCCACGTCGGCGATCGTTCCCAAGAAATCGGCACGACGTCCGTAGGAGACTTCCCGCACGGGCCCGCGCGGTGACGGCTGGGGGAGTACCGACTGATGAACCACGACGACCCCGAACGGCGGATCCCAGATTTCGAAGTTTGGCAGGCAGAAAGGTGGCGTCCGCAGCCGCCACCGCCGTACTTCGCCGAGCAGGCTGCCGCGGAGCCGCGCCCGCGGTCCAAGTCGTTCGTACCGTCGAGCAGGTGGTGGTGGCCGGTCGTCGTGGTGTGGTCCGCGTGGACGCTCTTCCTGATGGGGCTCGGAGTGCACGATTTTCTCGAGTATCGTTCCGGCACTCCGGCGGTGGCGACGATCGTCGAGTGCGAGACGCGTCGCCCGAACTCGGACGTCGACTGCACGGTGAGGTGGTATGACGACGGACGAGCCCTCACCGGTGAGCTGCACCGGGTGACCGACCATCCTCCCATCGGGGGACGCGCGGACGTTCACGTGAAGGGCGACGACGCATACGTGGCCACGTCGGGAAGGGACGGGTTCATCGCCGGAGCGATCGGTGCCGGCGTCATGCTCGTTCTGTACGCAGTGTTCCTTCTGCAACATAGGCGCGGAGGCCGGCAACAGTTGCGCCCGACCGCCGCCTAGTCGAGGTAGTCGCGCAGCACCTGAGAACGGCTCGGGTGCCGCAACTTCGACATCGTCTTCGACTCGATCTGGCGGATCCGCTCGCGCGTCACGCCGTAGACCTGGCCGATCTCGTCGAGGGTGCGGGGCTGGCCGTCGGTCAGGCCGAACCGCAGCCGCACGACGCCCGCCTCGCGCTCGGAGAGCGTCTCGAGCACCGACTGCAGCTGATCCTGAAGCAGCGTGAACGAGACCGCATCCACGGCCACCACGGCTTCGGAGTCCTCGATGAAGTCGCCGAGCTGGCTGTCACCCTCGTCGCCGATGGTCTGGTCCAGCGAAATCGGCTCACGCGCGTACTGCTGGATCTCCAGCACCTTCTCCGGCGTGATGTCCATTTCCTTGGCCAGCTCTTCGGGCGTGGGCTCGCGGCCCAGGTCCTGCAGGAGCTCACGCTGAATGCGGCCGAGCTTGTTGATCACCTCGACCATGTGCACCGGGATGCGGATGGTGCGGGCCTGGTCGGCCATCGCGCGGGTGATCGCCTGCCGGATCCACCAGGTGGCGTACGTGGAGAACTTGTAGCCCTTGGTGTAGTCGAACTTCTCGACCGCGCGGATCAGACCGAGGTTGCCCTCCTGGATCAGGTCCAGGAACGCCATTCCGCGGCCGGTGTAGCGCTTGGCCAGCGAAACCACCAGACGGAGGTTCGCCTCGAGCAGATGGTTCTTCGCCCGGTCGCCGTCGCGGCAGATCCAGGTCATGTCGCGGCGCTGGGCGGTGGTTAGTTTCTCGCCCTTCTCGGCGACCTCCGACATCAGCTGCGTGGCATACAGCCCCGCCTCGATCCGCTTGGCGAGCTCGACTTCCTCTTCGGCGTTGAGCAGCGCCACCTTGCCGATCTGCTTGAGATAGGCGCGTACCGAGTCCGCCGACGCGGTGAGCTCGGCATCCTTGCGGGCCTGCCGCAGCGCCTCGGATTCCTCTTCGTCCCAGACGAAATCACCTGAGGCCTTGTCCTTCTCGGACGGCTCGGCGATGTCTTCCTCCTCGGCGGGCGCTGCGGGCACCGCGGCTGACACGATGGGTTTCTTCGTACCGTCGGCGGCAACTTCCTCGTCGGCGACCGGTTCGTCGGCGTCGAGATCCTCGAGCTCGAGATCGGGCTCGTCGACCAGTACGTCGGGTTCGGCATCGAGGTCGTCGCCGGTGTCCAGTTCTGCGGTGACCTCGACACCGTCGACGGTCTCGGCCTCGGCACCCTTCTTGGCGCGCGGTGCGCGCTTGGCGGCGGCCTTGACTGCGGTGTCCTTGGTGGGAGTCGCCGACTCGGGCTTCGCCGCGCGGGCGGTCTTGGTGGCACGCTTGGCGGGCGCCGATCCATTGGCGGTCTTGGCCGCCGGCGCCCTCTTGGTCGGGGATTTGGGGGCGCTGTGCGTCACCGGCTCATCGGTGGCCGGCCTAGCTTTTGTCGCTGCCACGTGCACCCTTTCGTTCTTGCGGATCTCGGAGGCGTGGGCGTGCGTGCGCCACCGAAAAGCGTCGGCTGTCGAATGTTGGCGTTGATCTCAACTCGGATACTCGCCGCTATCCGTTATGCGGCCGCCGTTGACCATTGTAACGACAGTGTGAGCAACTGCCCCTACGAGCGGCAATTTTGCTCGTCGGCGAGCCGCCGGCGGCCATCAGTGGGTGGGGGCGTCCACCTCGGCGGCCATCGCGGCGCCGACGATGCCCGCGGTGTTCAGCAGGGCCGCCGCCACCACCGGCGTGCGGTTCTTCAGCAGCGGGATCCACTTGTCCGCCTTGCGGCTGATGCCGCCGCCCGCGATGAGCAGGTCGGGCCAGACCGCGTTCTCGATCGCGATGAGCACCGTGGTGACCTCCTGGGACCAGCGTTCGTAACTCCACCCCTTGCGGTCCTTGACCGACGAGGCAGCGCGGTGTTCGGCCTCCTTGCCGCCGACCTCGAGGTGCCCGAACTCGGTATTGGGCAGCAGCACACCATTGTGGATCACCGCAGAGCCGATGCCGGTGCCGAACGTCAGCAGCACGATCACGCCGGTGTTGTCCTTGCCTGCGCCGAATTTCTCCTCCGCGAGTCCTGCGGCGTCGGCGTCGTTGAGGACCGTCACCGTCTGACCGTTGAGTTCGGCGGAGATGACGTCGCGCGCGTTGGTCCCGATCCAGCCCTTGTCCACGTTGGCGGCGGTCCGGACGGTGCCGTCGGTCACCACACCGGGGTAGGTGACCCCGAGGCTGCCGGTCCAGCCGAACTCGCGGACGACGGCGGCGACGGTCTTGGCGACCGCGTCCGGCGTGGAGGGTTGCGGTGTCGGCAGCTTGAACCGGTCGCCGATCAGCAACCCGGTGTCGAGATCGACGATGCCGCCCTTGACGCCGCTGCCGCCGACGTCGACGCCGAATCCGCGTCGTTGTGAGCCGTTGGTGGTCGGATCGGCGGCTGGG
>Ga0193743_1001247_pt1 | contig 18953 bp, 19 predicted proteins | sample L2c2metaG_FD_143038 | JGI IMG/M metagenome (GOLD analysis project Ga0193743, IMG submission 143038) | Soil microbial communities from a riparian zone of the East river system, Colorado, United States - L2c2 | ecosystem: Environmental > Terrestrial > Soil > Riparian zone | place: USA: East River... | reverse complement strand
CGCGCCATGGGCACCATGCATGTCGCTCTTGATGTCGACCGACGCGAGATAGGGAACGCCGAGCGGCGGCTGGGTCACGGTCTCCCAGAAGGCGCGCAGACGTTCGACGCGCTTCTCGGGCGGGTTGCCGGCGATCAGGGCGCTGTTGATGGCGCCGATCGAGATGCCGGCCACCCAGTCGGGATGAAGATCGGCCTCGGCCAGTGCCTGATAGACGCCCGCCTGATAGGCGCCCAGCGCGCCGCCACCCTGCAGCAGGAGGGCGATCCGCTCGAAGGCGGGCCGCGCCCGCGATCCGTCAGGGATGGCGCCCGTCGCGGACGGGGAACTCATGAGGCGTCTCCTTGGCGGCACCGTCGCTGCAACGGCGCTCTCTGCCGTGTCGGCGACACTACGGCAATGCCGATTCCGAAGACCCCCTATAAAGCACGGTGCGTGCCATGTCGGCCCGTCGGACCGCGTCAGCGCGTCGCGCGGTTCGCGGCCTTGGTCACCGATCCGTCATATGCGCTGGCGACGTGGAACTCTTCGCACCAATTGAGCGCCGCCGGTGGCAATGTTCGACTGGCCGCAACCGCCTCGGCGGCGGCGCGGTCGATGCACTGCTGACGGCTCGCCGTGTAGCGGCTCGACATCAGGCGGCCGTTAGGGTCGTGGCCGAGGCCCAGCACATGGCCGAGCTCGTGCCGCATGACGCTTGCGAGATCGTAACCGCGCACGCGATCGACATAGACGATCACGACGCCGCCGATGGGCTCTACCGCCTGGGTCGCGGCGAGCGCATGGCCGATGATCATGCCGCTCACCGGCGGCGGGCGGCCGCCGCGCACCGGCACGATGATCCAGACCGGCTCTTTGTCCGCCGCCGGGTCAATGTCGAACCGCACGAAGCCGTTCAACACGTGGTTCCACTCGTTGGCGGCGCGCAGGATTTTCGCCCGCTCGTACAGGGTGAATTGGTCATCGATGGCGATCCGCACGACTTCGGGCTTGGCCGCGGCTGGGCGATGGCTGGTGTAGTGCGGCTCGCCCTCGCGCAGGTTGGCAGATTCCTCGGCGGCGGACGGTCCGATCGACGTCACGAGATAGTCGGGACCGAGACAGCCTCCGAGCGTAAGAAGGAAAAGCAGCGGGATGATCGAAGAGACGACGATTTTGCGACGCATGGTACGGCTCCTTCCGCCGGGCTGTGGCCAGGCCAGGAGAGATCGGGGAGAAACAGTTGGGCGGCGGGCGCCAAAATTTCGCCCACTCGCTCTCGGCTTGCCGGTCGAGGACCGTGCACGGTCGTCACCGTGGATTGCGCAACGACGGCGAGCGTATGGACGAAAGAATTTGCCGAAAACCGAAATTAGCGGTCAGCGCTGCATATCTGCTGACGCGTACGCCCGTAAACTTTGTATCTGCCGGAACGATCTCGCGGCGATCGCTCTCTACGGCGTCTTCTTCGCCGGCAGGCTGCGCAACCAGGCGATCAGCGCGGCCATGTCGTCGGCTGAAATCTTGCTGTAATAGCCGTAGCCCATCGGCGGCTTCAGCGCATGGCCGTCCTTGTCGATGCCGCTGCGGATCGCGCGCTCGATCTCGGCGTCGGTCCACTTGCCGAGTCCCTGCTCGGGATCGGACGTGATGTTCTTGGCGACGCTCAGCCCCCACGGTCCGTTGAACTGCATGCCGCCCGCGCCCCGCAGCGTCGCGAACTGCTGGCGGTGATCCGGGCCCATCGGCGTGTGGCATTCCACGCAATGGCCGAGCGGACCCGCGAGGTAGGCGCCGTAGGCCACCTCGTCGCTCGAGGGCGGTGCTGTGATCGGCTTGTCGATCGGCGGACCCCAGGCCGGCGGCAGCGGAATGTTGTAGGTAGATTTCGCCACGGCGTTCCTCACCGCCGGCACCGTGCGTAGATAGGAGACGACGGCGTCGATATCGGCATCGGCGATGCCGCGATACTGGCCGAACGGCATGGGCGGTCCGATCAGCGTGCTGCCATTCCGGGAGTTGAGCGGTCGCCTGCCTTGCCGGATGGCGGTCTTGATCTCGGCGTCGGTCCACTTGCCGATGCCGGTCCCCGGATCGGGCGTGATGTCGGACGGAATGGCGGTGAAGGCATTGCCTTCCCCGATCGGCGGTCCGCCGGACAACGCCTTGTCCAGGATCGGTCCGTTCGGCCCCACCGGCGTGTGGCAGTTGCCGCAGCCCATGATGCTTTCGACCAGGTATTTGCCGCGCTCGACCTCGGTTTGGGCGATGGCCGAGCCCGCGGCCAGGCACGCCGCCGCAGTGGCGGCCACCGCGATGACTTTATACATGTGATCTCCCCCAAGGCGCCGCGCGCGAACCTATCGAAGGCGCCTGGGGATTGCTAGCTGTGGGGATGGGCAGTGCTGGCCGCGGCGCCGTGGCCGTGACCACCATGTCCATGCCCGTGACCGCCACGGGCGAGGCCGGTCGAAGACGCCGATATCAAGAGGCTCAAGGCCAGCAAGGCCAGTGCCATGAAACGCATCGAGGCCTCCTTTCCGATCGAAAGGCCTACGGTGACCGGGCAGGCTTACCTTGGCCTTACTTACTCCGCGGCGGCGGCGAAGCGCAGATCGGGCAGCATCGACGAGCGATCGATGGCCGCACCCGCGTCGAACTTCTTGAGCTCGGGCATCACGCGGTCGGCGAACAGGCGCATGTTGCGGGCGGCCTCCTCGTGCGCCATGCCGGCATAGGAGAACACGCCGACATAGGCCGAGTTGTTGGTCTGTTTGTGGATCGCCATGACCTTGTCGTAGACCTGCTCGGGCGTGCCGTAGACCTGAAGGTCGGCGAAGAACTCGATCGCCTTCTGGTCGCCGTAGACGGCGAGCTTCTCGTTCATCTTGGCGTAGTACTCGTAGCCGCGCTGGTTCTTCATGTGCGCGCCGGCGAACTGGTAGTGGTCGAGCACCGTGCGGTAGTAGCCGCCGATATACTTCATCGCCATCTCGCGCGCCCGTTCGGCGCTCGGATCGACGAAGGTCCAGCCTGCCGAGATCGGCTGCGGCGCGTCGGTGCCGTTCAGCTCGCGATAGAGCGTGTTGTACTCGGTGAGCTCCTTCTCGACCTCGCGCCACGGCTTCTGCGGGATGATCAGGAGGCCGACGCCGAGCTTGGCCATGATGCGCGCGCTCTCGGGACTCACCGCCGCGGCATAGGTGCGGCCGCGGAAGGATTTGTACGGGGCGGGACGGATGGCGGTGGCGGGCTGCTTGAAATGCTTGCCCTCATATTCCATCACGCCGGTCTCGAGACCCTTCAGGAGCGCCTCGCCGTATTCGACGAACAGCTCGCGGCTGTCGCCCATGTCGAGCCGGAAGCCGTCGAACTCGACCTTGCCGGCGCCGCGGCCCAGACCCAGGATCATGCGCCCGCCCGAGAGATGGTCGAGCATCGAGACCTGCTCGGCCACCCGCATCGGGTCGTGCCACGGCAGCACCACCACCATCGAGCCCAGCCGCACATGCCTGGTGCGGCCCGCCATGTAGGAGAGGAATTGCACGACGTCGGGGCACATCGTGTAGTCGGTGAAATGGTGCTCGACCGACCAGATCGAGTCGAAGCCCAGCGGCTCGGCCATGTCGGCCAGCGCCAGCTCGTTCAGGTAGATCTGATGGTCGCTGAGCGCGCGGCCGGTGTTCTGGAAGACGGCAGCCATCCCGACATGCATGGGCGTTTCCTTCCGTTGTTGATCCCATGGTAAACGGCCGTTTACCTGCTTGGGAAGGGGCCGCGGCACTTGAATCCGCCCCATTCGCCGGTCATATCGGGCGCATGCGCATCCTTTTCGCCGCCGTTCTGTCTGCCGTCGCCCTGCTGTTCGCCGCCGTGTTGCCCGCGCAGGCGCAGGGGCAGGTGGGCGTGCCGGAGATCGAGAAGTACTTCAACGCGATCCGCACGCTGAAAGCGCGCTTCGTGCAGACCAATCCCAACGGCTCGATCATCCAGGGCACGCTCTATGTGCGCCGGCCCGGCCGCATGCGCTTCGAATACGATCCGCCGTCGCAGCTCAAGATCGTGGCCGACGGCTTCCAGGTGACGATGTGGGATCCGACGACCAAGGATTTCGGCCAGTGGCCGATCGGCTGGACCGCCGCGTCGTTCCTGGTCAAGGAACCGTTTTCGCTGAGCGGCGATCTCCGCGTCGAGAAGCTCGAGCGGGTCAACGGCCTCATCGAAGCCACCATGAGCCAGACGAAGAAGCCGAAGGAGGGAAAGGTGATCGTCCGCTTTGCGGAAAACCCGCTGACGCTGCGCGGCTGGACGATCATCGACAATCGTGGCCAGCAGGTCTCTATCGCGCTCGCCGACATGCAGACCGGCATGCAGCTGGCCGATTCGCTGTTCTCGAACGACAGTGGGCGCTGACGCCGCCGCTTCGATGCGGCGCTCGTCGGACTGACGCGCTATAACAGCCCGAGATCAGCGGGCATGGGGACAACCGGACGTGGGTGGATTGATCGTGCGGGCCTCGACCGAGGCCGACATCGCGCGCTGCGCGGAAATCTATGCTCATCATGTGCTGCACGGCACAGCCTCGTTCGAGGTCGATCCACCTGATTTCGCCGAAATGAAGAAGCGCCGTGCCGCCGTGCTCGATCTCGGCCTGCCGCATCTCGTGGCCGAGCGTGACGGCCGGGTCCTGGGTTATGCCTATGCCGGCAGCTGGCGGCCGCGGCCCGCCTACAAATTCTCCGTCGAGGATTCGATCTATATCGACAAGGACGCGGTCGGGCAGGGCGCCGGCAAGGCGCTCTTGCCGGTGCTGATCGATCAATGCACCGCCCTCGGCAAGCGCCAGATGGTAGCGGTGATCGGCGATTCGGCGCAGACGCCCTCGATCCGCCTGCACGCCTCCTGCGGCTTCGAGATGGTCGGGACCTTGAAGAATATCGGCTTCAAGTTCGGCCGCTGGCTCGACAGCGTCCTGATGCAGCGGTCGCTGGGCACGGGCGGGCCGCCGGGTTGATTCTCCGGTTGCGGTAGACTAATCTAGTCATCTGACTAGTCAGATCAGGAGACTACATGAAACCGTGGCCGGTCCAGGACGCAAAAGCGCGCTTCAGCGAACTGCTTGAGACCTGCCTCAAGCAGGGCCCTCAGCTTGTGACCAAGCGCGGCGAGGAAACGGCGGTGCTGGTTTCGATTGCCGAGTGGCGTCGGCTGAAGGGGGCTCCGACGCGGACGCTCAAGGAGCTTCTGCTCACCGATGAAGGCCGTGGCGATCTCAAGATGCCACCGCGTGGCCGGCATCGGCGGCGGCCAGTCCCGCGCTTCGATTGAATTGTCGGTGTACCTGCTCGATACCAACGTCGTCTCCGAGTTGCGCCGTGCCAGGCCGCACGGCGCCGTCTTGGCTTGGATGGGAGCAGTCGATCATCGGCTGTTGCGCCTGTCGGCGTTCTCTTTGGGTGAGATACAGTCCGGCATCGAATTGACCCGAGACCAGGATCCGGGACGCGCCGCGGAGATCGAGCGTTGGGCCGACGAGGTGGCCCGCACTTACGAAGTCCTGCCCACGGACACCGCGATCTGGCGAACCTGGGCCAGACTCATGCACGGCAAGTCCGACACGCTGGCCGACGACGCCCGCATTGCGGCGACTGCGTTGGTGCACAACCTTGTCGTGGTGACCCGCAACGTGCGCGACTTCCAGCCCTTCGGGGTTCCCACCCTCAACCCATTTCATGCGACGCGGAGCGAACGGTAGAATCATGGGCGAACCTGCGCGATGCGCCTGATCGACTATTTCGACCGCGGCGCCGATCTTTATCCGGACCGGCATTGCCCGCACGACGGCACGCAGGGCTGGACCTACCGGGAAGTCCGCGCGCAGACCCATCGCGTCGCCAGCGGCCTGCTGGCGGCCGGCCTGGGGCGCGGCTCGATCGGCGTGCCCGACGACAAATGGGGCGAGGCGGTGAAGGCGGTCGTCGAGCTGAAGCCCGGCGTCGCTGTTCCGGCGGATGAGCTCATCGCGCTCGCCAAGCAGAAGCTGGGCGGTGTGAAGGCGCCCAAGTCGATCGACTTCATCGCCGCCTTGCCGCGTAGCCCGGTCGGCAAGGTGCTCAAGAAGACCCTGCGCGAGCCCTACTGGGCCGGCCGCGAACACAAGATCTAGGGACGATCGGGATGCATGACTGGCTGCGACGCCTGCCGCCCAACGTGCAGGGAGCGCTGTGGCTGGTGAGCGGCGGCTTCATCTTCACCTCGACGAGCGCGATGATCCGCCTGCTCTCGACTCAGGTCGAGAGCGTGCAGACCGCCTTCTTCCGCGCCGTCATCTCGGTGATCCTGCTGCTGCCCATGATCGTCGCCGGGCGGGTGAAGCCGTGGCACTCCAAGCGCATCATCGGCCATTTCTGGCGGACGGCCATGGGCACCGGCTCGATGGTGCTGGGCTTTTATGCCGTGTCGATGCTGCCGCTGGCCGACGCCACGGCCATCGCCTTCTCGCAGCCTTTGTTCTCGGTCGTGGTCGCCGCCCTCGTGCTGGGCGAGAAGGTGCGCTGGCGGCGCTGGAGCGCCACCGTCATTGGCTTCGCCGGCGTGCTGATCATGGTGCGGCCGGGCGAGGGCAGCCTGCAACTGGGCGCCCTGGTGGCGCTGGCCAATGCCGCCGCCGTCTCGATCTCGATCCTGCTGGTGAGGCGGCTGTCGGACTCCGAGACGCCGCTCATGATCCTGACCCAGTTCGCGATCTTCTCGACGATCCTGCTGACCGTGCCGGCCATCCTCGTTTGGCGCTGGCCCGATCTCTGGGGCTGGATGCTGGCTGTCGGCATCGCTCTGTCGGCCACGGTCGGCCAGTATTTCTGGGTGCAGGCCTTCAAGGCGGGCGAGATGTCGGCGGTGGCGCCGTTCGAATATATGCGCCTGCCCTTCGCGGTGTTCGTGGGCTGGCTGATCTGGGGCGAGATGCCGGTGATCTGGACCTATGTCGGCGCGTCGATCGTCATCGGCTCGGCGCTCTACATCGCCCATCGCGAACACCAGCTCGCCCGCGAACGCCGGCGCGCTGCACCCGTGCCTAGGCCGCTGGAGACGCCTGCGCCTTGAGGAGCCAGGCGCGCGCCTTCTCGCGATGCGCCTCGCTGATGTGGACCCGCGCGGCGGTGAAGGCCGCGATCAGGATCGCCGCATCGTCGGTGTAGCCCAGGCCCAGGATGAAGTCGGGAATGGCGTCGAACGGCATCACGAAATAGGCGAGCGCGCCCAGCAGGGTGGCGCGGATGGACAATGGCGTCGCCGGATCGAGGGCGCAGTAGAAGGCCGCCACGGCATCGTCGGTGAACGGCACCTTGCCCAGCGTCTGCCGCGCCTTGCGCCAGAAGCCGTCGCGCACGCGGGTCTCGTTCTCCAGGAGGCGGTCGGTGTCGCTCATGGCCTGAAAGGTGGGCACCCGGCCGCGCTTGGCAAGGGGGCGGGACCTGCTAAAAAGCGCCCCGAACCACGGAGGATGCAATGAACGTCAAGGGTCAGGCTGCCATCGTCACCGGCGGCGCATCAGGATTGGGCGGCGCAACGGCTGCCGCGCTGGCCGCCGCCGGCGCCAAGGTCGCGATCTTCGACCTGCAGGACGAGCTCGGCACCGCCAAGGCCAAGGAGCTGGGCGGCCTTTACGTCAAGACCAACGTCGCCGACGCCGCCAATACCGAAGCCTCGGTCAAGACCGTGGTCGAGAGACTGGGCGCGCCCCGGGTCGTGGTGAACTGCGCCGGCATCGGCCGCGCGGCGCGCACCATCTCCAAGTCCGGCCCGCACGATCTCGCCATGTTCTCCCAGGTGATCCAGGTCAACCTGATCGGCACCTTCAACGTCATCCGTCTCGCGAGCTGGGCGATGAGCCAGGCCGAGCCGATGGAGGACGGCGAGCGCGGCGTCATCATCAACACCGCCTCCGTGGCGGCGTTCGACGGCCAGATCGGCCAGGCGGCCTACTCGGCCTCCAAGGGCGGCGTCGTCGGCATGACCCTACCCATCGCGCGCGATCTCTCCAGCCTCGGCATCCGCGTCTGCACCATCGCGCCCGGCCTCTTCCTGACGCCGATGATGATGGGCCTGTCGGCCGAGGCACAGAAGAGCCTGGGCGCACAGGTGCCGTTCCCCTCGCGGCTGGGCGATCCCAAGGAATACGCCCAGCTCGCCCTGCAGATCGTCGAGAACCACATGCTGAACGGCGAGACCATCCGCCTCGACGGCGCCATCCGCATGGCGCCCCGGTAAAAGGCCGGCCCGCACGATGCGGTGGCAGGAAATTCTCGGGGCCGTGGGCCTCCTCGTCGCTCTCTCCGGGCCTGCGATGGCGGAGCCACGCTGGCTCGCCTGCAAGTACAACGACACCAACGGCAAGGCGCAGACCTTCTTCATGATGTTCGACGACCTGCGCAACGTCGCGTCCCTGTTCGATGCCGGCACGCTGGTCGAGGGCACCAGCACCGGCATCACCTTCCAGGCGCTGCGCACCCGCTTTCCGCAATTCGCCATCACCTACAACAGGAACGACGGCGCGCTCGCCGTGACGCCGCTCGCAGGCTATGGCGGCATCCTGACCGGCGAATGCCGGCGCAGCCCGCCGCCGCCCGGCGCGCCCAACCCGCCCTAAGGCAGCGGCCCTGATCTTCAGGCGTTCGAACCCGGTCGGCGTATCCTCGCCACGGCAATCCGGAAGCGTCCGACAGGAGCGGGCGGCCGGCACAGAAAATAAAGACCCCGGCGCCCGTGGGCCGCCGCCGGGGTGGACACGGGTTGGCTACCGTCGTAGCCGATCTTCTTCAGGGCGCCTCGTCGGTTGAACCGGGCGCCTGCGCGACGCCCTGGCGCGGCGGCAACTCGATCTTCTGGTCCTTCATCCTCTTCTCGAGCGTGGCGATCGTCTTCTGTGTGTCGGTATCGCACTGGCCTAGCGCAAAGGCTTCAGCCACCGGCATCCCCTCGTTAGTGGACCACATGTACGAGTACGCTCGGCTCAGCGTGTGACAGTATTCGATGTCCGAGGGAGCAGCCTTGGCGACGTTCTGTTGGGCGGCTGCGGCAAAAGGAAGGCCGAACGCAAGACTCGTCATCAAGCAAAATTTCATGATCTTCATGGCGTTTCACTCCTGATTCACTGGGAACGACATGCCCGTCTTTGGGCGAGCTATGAAGTGAAGGTGTGATCAGGCGACGCCAATAAGAAGCCTTCCGGATTACATACTCCTTACCTACTCTGCTGAGAACGGCTCATGAATGCACCGCGGCGGGCTCTCTCGAGCTGCCCGGCAACGGCGATGCCGGCGCCGGGCAGGCTGATAGGCCAGGGAACACGCGCCCTAGTTGCGCGGCGGCAGGGCGAAGTGGTTGTCGAACAGTTTCTCCTCGAGCACCGGAATCGCCGGCCGTGGATTGCCGTCCTGGCATTGCGCGATCGCGACACTGGTATCGAGACTCTGCGGCGAGAAGCCTCTCTCAATTCCGCCGTGCGTGTATTCCTTGACGAGTGCTCGGCAGTACGCCTCATCGTTCGTCGCGGACTGGGCGTAGCTGCTTGTGGCGACGCCCATGCCGGCAACCAACGGCACGATCACGCCGGCGAGCAGTGCGGCTGTCTTTTTCATCTGAGGGTCCCTTTCTCTATTTGCCGGGACGCATCATTGGGGCCCGGCAGGACTGAGGTAGGAGCCGGATTGGACCGACGATTTGGCATTATTGTCGCAGCTAGCCGGCGTTCGGCACAGTCGGCGTGCCGGTCGGCGTCGAAGGCGAAATGATCGATACGGCCCGCCACGGCACCGAGCGGGATCTTCGCCTCGAGCGCCAGGGGCGGCGGGTCTGCTGCCCGGCCCGCAGCCGGGAACAGCATGCCGATCGAGGCCGCCGGGAGCGGCGCGCAAGCCCGCGGCCGGGCCTCGTCTTCAGGCGGTCGAACGCGGCTGGCGGTTTCGTCGCCACGGCCATCCGGAAGCGAGTTCGCGCAGCTTGAGGTACAGGCGATTGAGGGAAAGATAGATCACCGGCGTCGTATAGAGCGTGAAGATCTGGCTGAGCAGCAGCCCGCCCATCACGGTGATGCCCAGCGGCTGACGCAGCGAGGCCCCCTGGCCGATGCCGATGGCGAGCGGCATGGCGCCCAGCACCGCGGCGGCCGTGGTCATCATGATCGGCCGCAGACGCACCACGGCGGCCTCGTGAATGGCCTCCTTCGCCGGGCGTTGCTGGTTGCGTTCCAGATGGATCGCGACATCGATCATCATGATGGCGTTTTTCTTCACGATGCCGATCAGCAGGATGATGCCGATCAGCGCGATCATCGAGAACGGCACGCCGAACAGCAGCAGCGCCAAGGTGGCGCCGATCCCGGCCGACGGCAGCGTCGACAGGATGGTCAGGGGGTGAATGGTGTTTTCGTAGAGAATGCCCAAGACGATGTAGACGGCAACGAGGGCCGCGAGGATCAGCAGCGGTATCGTCGACAGCGATTGGGCAAAAACCTGGGCCGAACCCTGGAAGCCGCCATGGATCGAGGCGGGCGCGCCCAGCTCGCGCATCGCCGCCTCGATCGCCGCCTGCGCCGAGCTGAGCGATCCGCCCGGCGGCAGGTTGAAGGAAAGCGTCGCCGCGATCAGGCCGCTCTGATGGTTGACCTGGATCGCCGTGTGGTTGTTGACGGCCTTGGCCAGGGCGGACAGCGGCACCATGGTTTCGGCGGCCGTGCTGTCGGCGCTGCCGCTCGACGTTCCGCCCCGGCTGTTCGATATCGCGTTGGTTGTCAGGTTCGCCTGCGCATTGGCGTTGAGCGCGTTGGCGTTGGACGACGCCACCCGGGGGGCAACGGCGGCGAACGGCTTCACGCCCGATACCGTGCCGGCAGGCATCTGCGTCTGCTGCGTGCCGGTCACATTGCCGGCGGCCGTGCTGAGGAAAATGCGGTTGAGGTCCTGCGGCTGCTGCCAGTATTTCGGCGCCACCTCCATCACCACGAAATACTGGTTGTACGGATTGTAGATGGTCGAAACCGTGCGCTGGCCGAACGCATCGTAGAGCACGGCATCGACCTGGTTTGGCGCCAAGCCGTAACGCGCCGCCGTGGCACGGTCGATCGTCACATAGGTTTGCAGGCCATTCTGCTGCATGTCCGTATTGACGTCGGTCAGTTGATCCGGATGCTTGGCAAGCTCGGCGATCAGCTTGGGAACCAGGCTGTAGATGGCGCCGGCGTCGTCGCCGCTCAGCGTATACTGGTATTCCGCCGCCGTTTGCCGGCCGCCGATATGCAGATCCTGCTGCGCCTGCAGGAACAGCCGCGCGCCGGAAATTCCGTTGAGCCTGGGCCGCAGGCGCTGGACGATCTGTTCGGCCGAAGCACCCCGCTCGGCGAGCGGCTTCAGGGCGATGAAGACGGTGGCGGTGTTGCCCGCGCGGCCGGCCGAGCCGGAGCCGGCGAAGCCGAAGACCGAGGCGACCGCGGGGTCCTTCTGCACGATGCCCTGCAACTGGGCGAGCTTCGCGGACATCGCCGGGAAGGAGATCGCCTGGTCGGCGATGATCTGTCCGATCACGATGCCGGTATCCTGCTCGGGGAAGAAGGTCGACGGGAGCATCCTGAACAGGAAGACATTGCCCACGATCAGGCCGATCAGCAGGAGGCCGACCAGCAGCGTGTGGTCGAGCACGGCATGCAGCCCGCGGGCATAGGCATTCCGGAAGCGGTCGAACTGGCACTCCGCCCAGACTGCCCAGCGTGCCCGGGCGGTCGCTTCCGTGCGGCCCTTGAGCATCCAGGCGCACATGCAGGGCGTTATGGTGAGCGAGATCACCATCGAGATCAGGATGGCGATCGACAGCGTCACCGCGAACTCGTGGAACACCAGGCCGACGGTGCCCGGCATCAGCAGGATCGGGATGAACACCGCGATCAGGGAGAGGCTCATCGAGACGACCGTGAAGCCCACCTCGGCGCTGCCGCGCAAGGCGGCTTCGCGCGGCGCGAGGCCCTGGTCGAGATGGCGCATGATGTTCTCGAGCACGACCACGGCGTCGTCGACGACGAAGCCCGTGCCGATGGTGAGCGCCATCAACGACAGATTGTCGATGCTGTAGCCCATCAGGTACATCGGCCCGAACGTGCCGATGATCGACAGCGGCAGCGCCACCGCCGGTATCCAGATCGACTGCGCCGACTGCAGGAAGACGAAGACCACGCCGATCACCAGCACCACGGCGATCGCGAGCGTACGCTCGGTGTCGCCGACCGCGGCGTTGACCGACTGCGAGCGGTCCATGGCGACGTTGACGCGCACGCCGTGCGGCAAGGTCGCCTGGATCGACGGCAGGACCCTGCGGATCTGGGCATCGGTCGCGACGATGTTGGCGCCCGGTATGGGATAGACGATGACGCCCACTGCCGGCGCGCCGTTATAAAGGCCGATATTGCGGATGTTCTCGTTGGCATCCTGCACGTCGGCGACGTCATGCAACATGACCGGCGCGTTGTTGCGGTAGGCGATCACGAGATCCTTGTAGTCCGCCGCCACCGTCGCCTGGTCGTTGGAGGTGACCTCGAAGCGTCGGTCGCCCTGGTCGATATCGCCCTTGGCGCTGTCGGCGTTGGCGGCCGCCACCGCGGCCCGCACGTCCTCCATGCCGATGCCGTAGCTGCTGAGCTTGTCCGGTTCGAGCTCGATGCGGACGGAGGGCAATGCGGCGCCGCCCAGCGTGATCTGGCCAACGCCACTGATCTGCGACAGCTGCTGCTGGATCACGGTGTTGGCGCTGTCGTAGAGCTGCGACCGGGTCAGGGTGTCCGAGGTCAGCGCCAGGATCATGATCGGCGAATCGGACGGGTTGAACTGCCGCCAGGTCGGATTGCCGCGCAAGGTCGTCGGCAGGTCGGCGCGCGACGCCTGGATCGCCGCCTGGACATCGCGCGAGGCGCCGTTGATGTCGCGACTCACGTCGAACTGGGTGACGATCGTGGCCACGCCGACATAGCTGGTCGAGGTCAGCTGGGTCACACCCGAGATCGTAGCCAGGCGTCGTTCCAGCGGCTCGGCGACCGTGGCGGCCATGATTTCGGGCGATGCTCCTGCCATGGTCGCCTGCACGACCACCACCGGGAAGGTGATGTTCGGCAGGGGCGCCACCGGCAGGTTGAACCAGGCGAGCACGCCCGACAGGAAGATCGCGACGCCCAGCAGCGTCGTCGCCACCGGCCGGTCGATGAAGAGGGCGGAGAGGTTCATGTTGGACTCGCGGTCGGCGGATCGCTCGGCCTGCGGCGGCTGAAACGCCGCGTCAGGCGATCGAAGGCGAGGTAGATCACCGGCGTGGTGAACAGCGTCAATATCTGGCTCAAGGCGAGGCCGCCGATGATCGCCAGGCCGAGCGGCTGGCGCAGTTCGGAGCCGGTGCCGCTGCCCAGCAGCATCGGCAGCGCGCCCAGCATCGCGGCGAACGTGGTCATCAGGATGGGCCGGAAGCGCAGCAACGACGCCTCGAAAATCGCCTCCTCGGGCGGCTTGCCGTGCTCGCGCTCGGCGTCGAGGGCGAAGTCTACGATCATGATCGCGTTCTTCTTGACGATGCCGATCAGCAGCACGATGCCGATGATGCCGATCACGTCGAGATCCTTGCCGTCGATCATCAGCGCCAGCAGCGCCCCGATGCCGGCTGACGGCAAGGTCGACAGGATCGTCACGGGATGAATGAAGCTCTCGTAGAGCACGCCCAGCACGATGTAGACGGCGACGAGGGCCGCGATCAGCAGGAACACCTCGCTCGACAGAGAATCCTCGAAGGCCTGGGCGGCGCCCTGGAACGTGGCCGTGATCGACGGCGGCAGATGCACCGCCTGGATCGCCGCGTTGATCTCGTCGACGGCCGTGCTGAGCGATGCGCCTTCGGTCAGGTTGAACGACAGGGTGACCGCGGGAAACTGCGCCAGATGACTGACCACGAGCGGTGTCGTCCCGGTCTTGATTTCGGCGACGGCGGAAAGCGGTACCTCGCCGGTGCTGCCCGTCTGCGTCGGCAGGTAGAGCGATCTCAACGACTGCAGGTCCGGCAGGCGGTCGCGCTTGGCCACGAGGATCACGCGATACTGCGTCGACTGGTTGAAGATCGTCGTGACGATGCGCTGGCCCAGAGCATCGTAGAGCGCGTTGTCGATGGTCGCCGGTGTGATGCCGTAGCGCGCCGCGAGCTGGCGATTGACCTCGACGTTGATCGTCAGGCCCTCATTGTTGAGGTCGCTGGCGACGTCGCTGATCGACGTGATCTGCTTCATCCGGTCGACGATCTGCGGGACGTATTTGTCGAAGTCCTGCTTGCTGGGTCCGCGCAGCACGAACTGATACTGGTTGGGCGAGACCGTCGTATCGAGCGTCAGGTCCTGTTCGGGCTGCAGGTAGAGCTTGATGCCGGGAATGTCCGCCACTTCGCCCTGGATGCGCCGGGCGATCTGCGCGGCGCTCCGCGAGCGCTCGTCGATCGGCTTGAGATTGATCAGGAAGCGGCCGTTGTTCAGGGTCTTGTTGGTGCCGTCGATGCCGACATACGAGGTCAGGCTGACCACGTCGGCGTCTTTCAGGATGGTATCGGCCAGGGCCATCTGGCGCGCCGCCATCGCCTGGTACGAGATCGAGTTGTCGGCGACGCTGATGCCCTGGATGACGCCGACATCCTGGACCGGGAACAGCCCCTTCGGAATGACGACGTAGAGGGCACCTGTCAGGGCCAGGGTCAGCGCCGCGACCAGCAGGGTCAGCCCCTGGTGGCGCAGCACCCAGCGCAGGCCGTGCTCGTAGGCGGCCAGCGTCCTGTTGAACAGGCCTTCGCTGATGCGCTCGAACCGGCTGGGATGGCGCTCGGACTGGCGCCGCAGCATGCGCGCGCAGAGCATCGGCACGAGGGTCAGGGAGACGACGCCGGACAGCACGATCGTGATCGCGAGCGTGACGGCAAACTCGCTGAACAGGCGCCCGATCACGCCGCCCATGAACAGCAGGGGAATCAGCACCGCGATCAGCGACACGGTGAGCGAGAGGATGGTGAAGCCGATCTGCCCGGCCCCGGTCAGCGCGGCCTCGAGCGGCGGCATGCCCTCCTCGAGGTAGCGCACGATGTTCTCGATCATGACGATCGAATCGTCGACGACGAAGCCGGTGGCGATGATCAGCGCCATCAGCGACAGGTTGTCGATCGAGTAGCCGAGCTTGTACATCACGGCCAGCGTGCCGATCAGCGACACCGGCACGGAGATGCTGGGAATGATCGTTGCCGGCAGGTTGCGCAGGAAGACGAAGATCACCAGGACGACCAGCACGATCGCCAGCACCAGCTCGAAGAAGGCGTCGCTGACCGAGGAGCGGATCACCCCGGTGCTGTCTGCCACGACCTCGACATGCATCGATGCGGGCAGGCTCGCCAGCAGCTGCGGCAGCTGTTGCTTGATCTGGTTGACGGTCTTGATGACGTTGGCGCCCGGCTGGCGCTGCACGTTGAGCACGATGGCCGCCGTGTCGTTGAACCAGGCGCCCTGCTGGATGTTCTGGGCGGCCTGGCTGACCGTGGCCACGTCGCGCAACAGGACCGGCGAGCCGTTCTGGTAGGAAACGATCGTGTCGAGATAGTCCTTCGGGTCCGAAATCTGGTCGTTGTCGTTGATCGTGTAGTCGAGATCGGGACCGTCGAAGTTGCCCTTGGGCTGGCTCAGCGTGATGTTGCTGAGCAGCGTGCGCAGGTCGTCGATGTTCAGCCCGTAGGCGGCGAGCTTCTGCGGGTCGGCCTCCACCCGGATCGCCGGCACGTTTCCGCCTGACGGGCTGACCAGGCCGACGCCGGGCACCTCGGAGATCTTGGAGGCGAGTCGGTTGTTGGCGATGTCCTGCAATTGGGTGAGCGACATCGCCTTGGAGGTCACGGCCAGGGTCAGGATCGGCTGGTCGGCCGGATTGACCTTGGCGTAGGTCGGCGGCGCCGGCAGGCCGGCCGGCAGCAGGCTGTTGGCGGCGTTGATCGCCTCCTGCACGTCCTGCTCGGCGACATCGAGATTCATCGACAGGTCGAACTGCAGGGTGATGATCGAGGCCGTCGAGGAACTCGACGAGATCATCTGTTGCAGCCCGGGAATCTGCCCGAGCTGCACCTCGAGCGGCGCGGTCACCGTGGTCGACATCACCTGCGGGCTGGCACCCGGATAGAATGTCTGGACCTGGATCGTCGGGTAATCGACGTCGGGCAGGGACGAGACGGGCAGGAAGCCCACCGAGACGAGGCCGACGAGGACGAGGGCGATCATCAGCAGGGCCGTCGCCACCGGCCGCACGATGAACAGACGGGAAATGTTCATCGCTCGCGTCCGCCGCTCACTTGGCTGGCGACACGGAACCGCCGCCGTCCGTCTGCTTTGCCGGTGGCGGCGTTTCGGGAGCCCGCGAGACCTGCGGCGCCGGCGCCGTGGCGGCCTTGATCTTCGCGCCGTCGCTCAGGCCGTCGATGACGACGGTGTCGCCGGCATTGAGGCCACTGGCGATGACGGTGTTCTTGCCGTCGCTCGGCCCCAGGGTGACCTTGTGCACCGAGGCCGTATCATCCTTGTTCACGAGATAGACGTAGTCGCCGGGTGCGCCGCTCAGCACGGCGGCCGTCGGCACGAGCACGGCCTGATGCAAGGTGTCGACCAGCAACCGGACATTGACGAATTCGCTGGGGAACAGGGCTTCATCGTCGTTGGCAAAGGAGGCCCGCAGGGTCACGGTGCCGGTGCTCGTGGTCATCTGATTGTTGATGGCGTAGAGCGTGCCCGTCGCGAGCGGCTTGCTGCCGTCGCTAGCGTAAGCCGTCACCGGCAAGGTCACGCCAGGTGCGCGAAACCGCTCGACCACCTTCTGCAGATCGTTCTGGGCAACCGTGAACTCGACCGTCGTCGGCTTGATCGTCGTGACGACGGCAATTCCGGTGCTCGACGAGCCGGTGATGTAGTTGCCCGGATCGACCAGACGCAGGCCGACGCGGCCTGCGACCGGCGCGGTGATGCGGCTATAGGAGAGGTTGAGCTTGGCGGTATCGACCGCCGCCTGGTCGAGCTTCACCGTGCCCTCGTTCTGAACAACGACATAGGCCTGATCTTCGGCCTGCTGACGGGCGATGGAATCCAACGTGACGAGCTTCTGGAAGCGCGTGAGGTCCATCTGCGCCTCGTGAAGGAGACCTTGGTCGCGCTGCAGCGTGCCGATGGCTTGATCGAGGGCTGCCTGAAAGGGGCGGGGATCGATCTGCGCCAGCAGCTGGTCCTTCTGCACGTCCTGGCCTTCCTGGAAAGGCACCTCGACCAGGTAGCCGCTGACGGCCTGGTTCGGCATGACGGTGACCGTGGCCGTCGGCGTGACGGTGCCGAGCTCGTTCAGGATCACCGGCATGTCGCCCAGTGTCGCTTGCGTCACCCTGACGATCTGGGGCGCGGCGGCTCTCGTGCGCGGCTTCTGCGCCAATTCATGCCAGACGACGATGGCGACCAGGATCAGCGCCGCCGACGCCACGATCCAGCGCACGCGATGGCTGCGCGGCGGGTTGGCGATTTGTGTGTTCACAGCTTCATTCATGGCGATGCACCGCCGCCAGGCATGGGATTGAGGTTGGGCCCGTGCGAAATTTATCAAGTGCAGCAATTGCGCGTTCGCACGAACGCGCGCTCAATTGTTCTGCGAGCCTATCCCGCCGGTGGACGGTCCACTTAAGCTATGGGAACGACGATGGCGGTGCTCTTTACCTGGGCTGCTTGAAAACATGGACGGCGGTCCCTCACAGCAATGGATTGAAGGCAGATGCCTTCAATACGAAGCGCCTCTCCAGGACGTGCCCGACCTCGATTGTTCAGACAAAAGTATGCATCCGCCGCGCAGTTTGTGAAACGACGGGAGTCGTGCCGCTGTTTCGGAGCGCGCCGCGATGGCAAGGGCGACTCGCATTCTCCGTGAAGAAACGTGGCCGCGGGCTGATCTGTACGCAACTCCGGCGCTTGTGCCTCGTTCACGCGGAAGGGCCGAACGGGTTTTGGCATTCACCGCAGCAGCGAAGGACGCACATCATGCAGATCACCAGCTTCGAGGACATGTACATCGCTGAATTGCAGGAACTCCGAAGCCTCGAGGGGCAGCTTGCCGATGCCCTGCTGCGCATGGCGCAGATGGCCTCGCATCCCTCGTTGAAGGATGCGCTGATGCGTCATCGCGAGCAGTCGCAGGTGCAGGAACAGCGGCTCGACGCCATGCTGCGCCGGCACGACGCCAACCCGGCCGAACACACCGACCAGGCCATGCAGGCGCTCATCGCCGAGACCGAAAAGATGATGTCGATGGTCAAGGGCAATGACCTGCGCGACGCGGCGTTGGTCGCCTCGGCGCAGAAGGTCGAGCATTACGAGATCGCCGCCTACGGCACCGCCGCCGCGCTCGCCGGCCAGCTCGACTACCGCGACGACCAGCGGCTGCTGCACCTCAGCCTGCAGGAGGAGAAGGATACCGACATGCTTCTGACCCGCCTTGCGAAGATCGAAGTCAATCAGGATGCGCTCGCGGCATAGATTGACCAGGCCGGTCGCACGGCTGGCTCGGGCGTTTCGCTCGCAACAGAGTCGTCGGCCGGGCGTTCCGTGAGGGACGCAGCCCGAGGAGGCCCCGGATGGAAACGGAAATCAAATTTGCCCTCTCCCCGGACGCGCGCGCCAGGATAGAGCAGCACGCCCGACCCTTGGCATTGGTCGGAGAGACTTCGCATATCGACCACACCACCTATTTCGACACGGCGGGACAGACCCTGCGCAAGGCGGGTTTCAGCCTGCGGGTTCGCCATCGCCTCGAAAGCGGCGGCTACGTCCAGACCGTCAAGTCGGTCGGCAATGGGACCTTGCACCGTCGAGAGTGGGAATGGCCTGTCGCTGGCCCGCGCCCGGA
>Ga0193743_1001246_pt1 | contig 18972 bp, 13 predicted proteins | sample L2c2metaG_FD_143038 | JGI IMG/M metagenome (GOLD analysis project Ga0193743, IMG submission 143038) | Soil microbial communities from a riparian zone of the East river system, Colorado, United States - L2c2 | ecosystem: Environmental > Terrestrial > Soil > Riparian zone | place: USA: East River... | reverse complement strand
ACGCCATCGCCAGCCTAATCGAAATTCTGTTTCTTTCTAGTCTCGTTCCTGCCCGCAACGCCGACCCTGTAGATCATGCGTGCTGACGCACGCGAATAAGGAAACCAAACCTTGGCTGAGGGCTCTGCCCTGGCGCAGCGCAAGGGGTTTCCCAGCAGTCTTCCGCGCTGCGCTTGTGCAGACCTTCGCTACGCTTCGCCCTACGCTTTGCTCCGGGTGGGAGATACCCCTCCCCTTGCGCTTTGCCGCCCCGCCTTCGCCAGGAGGCGTTCGGCATGTAGGTACATGCCACGCATGGCATGAAAAGCAAAGGCAACCACAGGGAGGAAGCAGCATGAAGAAGACAGCAACCATCGCCAAACCCAGCATCTACCAGACCGTCACCGACCGCATTCTCTCCAGCCTCAAGACTGGCGTCATTCCGTGGGAAAAGCCGTGGCAGACTCCGCACTTTAGCGGAGGCCCTTTCCCTCGCAACTTCCGCACCGGCAAACCTTATCGGGGCATCAACGTATTTTTACTTTGGTCCGGCCCGTACAGCTCCCCGTTCTGGCTTACGTTCAAACAGGCGCAGGAGCTAAAAGGCACCGTCCGCAAAGGAGAAAAAGGCACGCAGATTGTCTTTTACAAGCAGCTACGCGACCGCGCCAAGAAAAACGACGAAACCTGCGAAGAGGATGACCGCGCCCCGTTTGTTCTCTGCTACTACACGGTTTTCAACGTGGAGCAGTGCGACGGCCTCACGCTTCCACAGATCGAGCAGCCCACGACCGCACCGGAGATCGACGCGGACGAAGCCTGCGAAGCCATCGTTACCGGATGGGAGAACGGTCCCGCCCTTCATCTGACCAGTGAGGCAGAGTACCGCGCTTATTACCGGCCAAGCACCGATTCCGTCCACATGCCCGCCCGTTCCCGCTTCGTGGATGCGCCCCACTACTACAGCACCCTGTTTCACGAGTTAGTCCATAGCACCGGCCATGAAAGCCGCCTCAACCGCACCTTTGGCGCTCGCTTCGGAGATGAACTCTACAGCAAGGAAGAATTGGTAGCCGAGATGGGCGCGGCGTTCCTATGCGCTATCGCTGAGATTGCCAACGACCACACCGACCGCAACACCACCGCCTATATCCAGAACTGGATTTCCAAGTTGGAAGAAGATAACCGGCTCATCGTTCATGCCGCCGCGAACGCGCAAAAAGCGGTGGATTCCATTCTTGGCAGTACGTTTGCGAAAGAGACAGAGGAAGACGCTGCCAGCCTCGCCGCGTTGCAGCCGCACACCAACGGCAGAGCGGCGGAAGAACTTGCGGAGGTGGCGTAATGAAGACCATTCTTCGCATCCTTGAGCGGGCCGGAGGCTACCGGCCCACGCTCTACCTCAAGATCGAGAACCCTCCCTATATGGCGCTTGTCATCGAGGCCACACCGGAGCCGGGGCCGATTGGATTGTCTGCTATTTCCATAGCCCACTATGGGGAGCAAAACGGCGACCTCATGCGCGACCCGGAGATGTGCTTCGAGTTGTCGAAGCCGCCGCTGTGCAGCTTGGAGCTTGTGGGCTACTACTGGCGCAACGACTACATCGGCCTGGAACAGTATTCCCGCTATATCGACGGGGCAAATTACGTCTTTGTTCCCGCTCTCTACGAACAACACCAGCAGTTCGCCGCCCTGTGGGACAGAAACCTCCGCGATCAGGGCTTTGTCGAAGCGTTCACGGACAAGTCGATTCGTGGCTAGTCCGCTCCCTCCTGTGGAGCGGATACAGCCAGCGTGTCTCCGCTCCGCATTCTTTCAACCTTCAACCGCTCGAAAGGAGCCTTGCCATGTCGAAAGCCGTTACCCCCATCAGCGAATACCGTAACCTGCCACTGACACAGTTACAGGAGTCGCCCACCAATCCCCGCCGCCGTTTCGATGAGCACAGCCTGAACGAACTCGCGGGGAGCTTCAAAGCGCAGGGCATCTTGCAGCCCTTGCTTGTCCGCGCCATCGACACCAGCCTGTATGAGATCGTGGCGGGCGCACGACGTTACCGCGCCGCGAAGCTGGCCGCATTGGAACAGGTTCCTGTGCGTGTCGTCTCCCTCTCCGATGCCGCCTGTGTTGAAGCGCAGTTGGTGGAGAACATTCAGAGGGAAGGGGTGCATCCACTTGAGGAAGCATTTGCCTTTCATGCCTTGCTGCATACCGACGGTTTGCAGTACGACATCAACAGCCTCGCGATGAAGGCGGGCAAGAGTCCGTCATTCATCGCAACTCGATTGAAGCTGGTAGAGCTTTTGCCCTCCATCGCAGAGGCATTTCTGGCCGATCAGATCGGCGTCGGTCATGCGCTCGAAATCGCCAAGCTGCCCCACGACCAGCAGCAAAAGGCATTTGACACTGCCTTTCGCATGGTCTGGAATGGTGCAATACAGTCTCGCGTCATCTTCCCGCTGCGCGACTTCACCGCATGGATTGAGCAGAACATCTTGCTCTCGCTTGATTCCGTGCCCTTCGATAAGGCCGATACAACGCTTGTGCCGGAGGCGGGAAGCTGCGCCGAGTGCCCCAAGCGGACAGGTTTCAATACGCTACTCTTCGGAGAGATGAGTCACCGCGACCAATGCACGGACGCAACCTGCCTGAATAATAAGGTAGGCCGCTATGTGGAGCGGCAGCTTGAGGCCAAACCTAAACTGGTACAGATCAGCACCGCTTACGGCGGGCGCGTGGAAGGTTCTGTGTTGCCACGGAGCCGCTACATCGCATTGCGTCTCTCGAAGTCACAAAGCAAGCAACCCCAGTCACCCAATGAGAAGCCATGCAAACACATGGCCGACGCTATCGTGGTGGAAGGGCTGGGGCGCGGCCACACCGCCAAAGTCTGCACAGAGCCGAGTTGCATGGTTCACTTCCCAGGCCGAAACAATAAGGCGACCAACGAGGCACAACTGGCGAGAGAGCGGGAGCAGCGCCGCAAGGAGCTTGAGAAACGCAAGCTCGAAAGCACCGTGCGGCATCGCATACTGGCCGAAGTGCTCAGGAAGGTAGGCGCACCACTTGACCGTGCCGACCTTGCTCTCATCGTCAATGCCATCTTCGAAAAGACGGAGCCGTTACGCCGGGAGACGCTGGCGCGGCGGCACAAGATGGTGGACGGCTCCAGCAGCGAAGTCACCTATCCGCAGGTGCAGAAAGGACTCCAGCGGCTCTTGCGGCAGTCGGACGAGTCCGGCCTGTCCAAGCTGATTGTCGAGATGGTCTTGCTTGGCAGCGTGGAGTCGGCTTCACAGGATGAAACCGATGCGCTCACCGCCACTGCCAAACGGCATCGCGTGGATGTGGCGAAGGTGCGTACAGCCGTGGAAGCGGAGGTTTCCGCCAAGCAAGCGAAGGCAGCGGCGAAGCAGAAGAAAGCCGCTTCCACAAAAGCAGTGAAGCCCGCGAAAGCGGCATAAACAACATATCTCTCGATAGGCGTCCGGCAGGGCTGGACGCCTTCTTTTTTCAGTGCGCCCGTCTTCCCATCCCTAAGCGTGCCGGCGCCATGCGCCGGACCTGTTTTCTCCCGCCCGACGGGTAGAAGCGTTCGATACATATCGCCGTGGATCGGTGGTGTTTTAGTGGGGTGAAGTCTCGTATCATGCGGAGAATGAGCCTATAAAACTCCATTAGGAGTGTCCTGTGCTTCGGCATCAGCTACTGCTTTGGCTAAATTGGCCCACGACGTTGGACCGATGTGCATCATGAAGAACTGCTCCACGTTCAGATGCTCCCGTGTAACGGCGTCCATCAATTCCGTGACGGTCTGCGGATAGAAATACGATCCGTCTTCATTCTGTTGGAAAGGATCACTTCCATAAAGCAGATGGTGCTCCGGGAAGTACACCATCATCTGCCGTTCGCTGGTCTCTCCATGCATCGGATAGATTTCGATACGGTTTGCGCCTGTCCCAAGGGCTGTCTTGTCGTGAACCAAATGGAACACAGGCTTTCGCGGGCTACGCTCCAGGGCATCCGGTCTGCTTGTATACGGAGCTGCGATGACACGTTCCAGAATCGGTCGATTGAGATCGAGCGCGTAGATCGGAATGCCCTGTGCGACGCACTCTCGTATACCTGCGAGATGGGGCCATGAATCCGATGTCGTGATGACCGCCTTGATCGGTTGTCCAGGGAAGCGATGGCGTGCCTCCGCAATGACCTTCGCCGTGTAGCCGGAGGAGATGGGTGCTTCCAGAATCACGATGCCATCGTCCTGGCGTACAAAGGTCGCGTTCCACGATCCGGGGATAAACACAATGCCAGGCGCCAATTCCTGCGCGGGTTTGTTGGGATTGCCCAACGGAATGTTGTCAAGGTTCAAAGGGGCAGTGTCAGGTTTGTATTGAGCACGGACCTCTTGAGGGATCGTCAGGTCCGCTTCGATCAACGGCTCGTCGATTTGCAGTTTCCGAATGACATACATCTGATCCGCCAACCCATTGCTCTCGATGTTCCATTGCATCGGAAGGTGAATGCCGCCCTTCGCCAGCCACCAGAGACTGTAATAGGTACGCATCGTTACGTCGCCAAGGAACTTCCAGTAGCCGCTCCGTGCCAGTGGGCCGGAGTAATCGACGGCGGTAGGCAGATGAGTGAATGCGTTGAGGTAGATGCGCACCGGAGCGTTGTCCAGCGTGAATGCCACCACGTTTTGATGGACGGATTGCAGAACCATATCCGGCTCTGTGTGGGCATCGGGTGCGTCCAGAGCAGTGATAAGCAGCCGCTCTGGACTCAATGCCTCGCCCTCGCGTATCACTTCTAATTGCAGTGGAGTGCCCGCGCTCTTGGTCGTGCCTGAGACGCGCATAACGACATTGCCATCGGCGACGCTGCCGGACGAGGACTTAAAGACGGGATAAACTACACCGTCTGTGACGTTGCGATAACGCTTGCCCGCTAAATCATGGACCTCCGTTAGCGTGTCGAATTCGGTGATGTAAGGGCCTTCGGGCCGTTCGGATTCTTCCAATTCATTGCGATAGCCAAAGGCTTCCCACTGCACATTCTTCAATGCGCGCAGCGTTTGTTCGCCCCCTGTGCCTGAATCGCTTGATGAAGCAGTGCGGTTGATTTCCGGTCAGCTCCGTAAGTGCATGTAGGAACCAACAAGAAACCCACGACTATAAGTGACGACAAAAGCGATTCTGCACTGATTTGAATACGCAAGACCACAGATACACCTCTTTTGAACAAGCTATTGAAGCGGTTAATTCACAACAGGTCATTACAGATCGTTCCCATCCCGTCAGAAATAATCAGCCAGCTTCACTTGCCGGATACCACCACCTTGCATCGTGAACACTAGATTGGCTCCACTTGTGCCATACCTGAGATCGCCGAACGATGTCCCAGGCCATGCCTCAGCAGACTTCCCATCGATCAGCGTGATCTTGTCGCCAACCTTGAATCCGGCGGCTTGAGCCGGGCTGTCCGGTGCAACGAATCCGACCGCAAACCCGGCATCCGCTTTATCCAAAGACAGCCCCAACCGATCCTTGGCGAATGGTGCCCGCGTCGGTTTAGCGTAGGGCAGCGCATACACGCAATGGTGGGAGTAGTCGAGAATCAGTCGAAATCGAGCCAGAAGCGGGAGGCCGAGGTCGCCAGCGATGACATCGGATTTGGTTCCCGACTGGCTGGAGGGTATGAATGCCGCTGGCATACTGCCGAATGTGAGACCGGCGAACTCAGCGCGATTCAAGGTTGCGACGGTTTCAGTGATGAATCCGCCAGTACCCGCAGCTAATCTCTTGGAGGTTTTTCGCCCCTCCAACAACTTGTGCGACTCATAGTAAGACTGATAGACAACCAATTCTCCAGAATTGCCTATCCCCAATTCAAATTGTGCTGGCGGTGCGCCTTCGATCGAGAAAGGGACCAAAGGTATGTCTTCAACCCGCGTCAACGGAAGTTCTACCGCGCCATCCGGCTTGGCTTGGCTAGCAGGGTTGCTAAAGGCGATACGATGGTGAGCGAAGTCAATATCCACGGCTAGTTCGTTGAACGCATCATCGCCCAACAAAAGCGGCAACGGGTGTCCCATATGCTTGGCGAGTGGCGCGAAATCGACTGGCGAAGCTGTGGTGTCCTGCAAGGTCATATCGCCAATCTGAATCTGTATGCCGTGAATCAAGCCAGCAGTCTTGTCATCGCCTGTCGCCGGACCCTTGGAGTCCACCTCGGGTTGAAGACCAATCGAGGCGGCAAAGCTCTTGTCGATGTCTGAGATCGGCAAGCCAGTTGCGAGGAGTACGGTGGTCTCGTGACCATTGATCTTCGCCGGAATGAAAATGCGTTTTCCGTCCTGGGAATCAAAGTCGATCCACCCGGTCGAGGATGAGCCACTCTTGAAGATCGCTTTGTGAGCTGGGGCGGGATTCGCCGCGCTCGACATAGTCACGATGCCAACAGTAAGCACCAATGCAGCAACAGAAGACAGCCTCATCTACGATTTCCTCCCGAAGGGGTTGAGTTCGATAGACTCATCCGAACCCTAGTTTGTCATCCTGTTTGGCAGCTTGGTTTTCGTTTCGCCCCGCACCATGGCTAAACCTCGCAGTTCCGGGCTGACGACAACAGGTAGCGACTCTCTCCATCGAGGACAACTATGCCTTTCCTAGTTCAGCTAACTTTTGTCGTCCCACTTTGCTCATGCGCAGCTTCTTGCCATCCGTGAGCACGATGGAGCCGTCGCCGTGGCCTTCCCGGTAGATTTCACGGATTCGGTCGAGATTGACAATCGACGACCGATGAATACGAACGAATTGCCTCGGGTCGAGCTTGTTGCTCAAATCAGTGATGGTCTCGCGGAGCATGTACGTTCGTCCGTCGGTATGGAGCCCGCAGTAATATGCCGACGCTTCGATCCAATCTACTTTTTCGACTGGAAGCAGGATCTCCTTTTCGCCGTCTTTGACGAGAAAGCGCGAGGGATACGATCTCGATTCCTCGGAGTTGCGCAGGCCACTCAACATGGCGGTGAATTGCTCCTGCGTCAGCAGGGCAATCCTGGCCGCAATCTTCTCTCGAACGCGCTTGAGCGCTGTTGCCAGTCTCTCGGCGTCCACGGGCTTTGTCAGATAATCCACGGCATGAACATCGAATGCCCGGACTGCGTGCTCGTGGTACGCAGTTACAAAAACGGTAGGAGGGAGATGTTGTAGTCCCACTCGTTCCAGAACATCAAAGCCATCAATATTGGGCATCTGAACGTCGAGAAAAAGCAGGTCCGTAGCCGTGGATTCTAAGAAGGAAATGGCCTCTCGACCGTTCTGGCATTTCGCAACGACTTGAATATCCTCGTGGTCGGCGAGCAACGCAACGAGGAGATCACGCGCCAGGGGTTCATCATCGACAATCACGGCCCGAAGTGTCATGCCATTGCTCGCTCGTAGGGGATTTGAATGGTTACCTCATAGCCGCCGCCAACAGGAGCCACCGCATTAAATTCGTAGGCGCCGGGATAGAAATAAGCAAGCCGCTCTCTTATGTTCTGCATACCGATGCCGTGCCCCTTCGTACCGGAACCAATTGGACCGCGACCATTATCTTTGACTTCGATCCTGAGGATGTCTCCTAATCGTTTGACGTGAGTTTCTATCGATCCACCCGTCTCCAAAGGCGTTATCCCATGCTGGATGGCATTTTCAACCAGGGGTTGCAGCAGGAAGTATGGCACAAGTCCGTCCAATGCTTCGGGTGTTACGTCGATCTTTACATCCAAACGCCCCGCAAAGCGAACCTGCTGAATCGCTAAATAGCTTTCAACGATTCGCAGCTCTTCCACAAAAGGTACTTTCTCCGGGGACTTGCGCTGAAGCGTAGTTCGTAAAATGGTGTTGAGATGGGTCATGGTCTTGATCGCTTCTTTATTTCTTCCCTGAACCATCAGACTTGTAATCGCATTCAACGTATTGAAGAGGAAATGGGGCTCCATCTGCATTTGCAGTCTCTGGAGTTGTGCATGTGTGAGTTGCCGTTCGATTTCCAGTTTTTCCATCATCGTCTGTTGTGTCTGGAATTGCGAATAGAAGAGACAGGAGAATACATAAATAAAACCGTAGATCACCAGTTCCAGCCCATAGCGCCGCAGCGTGTACAGATACAAAGTGGAATACACTGCGCCCCAGGCGGGCCAGCGGATCGAGTCGAACAAAATCGTATGTTGCAACAATACTAGGTGGGGCACGGCAAGCCCACATCCGATGACCAGGTGCACTATACCCCATCTACCCGAGAAGTGAAGAAATGCCGGGCGATGTCGGGCATACAGCCATAAGCTGATAACGATACCTGCCCACCAAAACCAAGTTGCACTGCCAAACAGGACGGAAGGCACAAACGAAACGGGCATAGCCGTATGATGGTATGCAAAATTGGTATGACACTCGCGCGCGGTCATTCCAGCCAGAAGAGAAGCAAAGGCAAAAATCGCTGACAAGGAGATTGCCCCATTCTGCAACGGCGTAGTATGGTGACTAGGCCCCCCGTGTGATCTCGTTGGTTCGGGCATTTCGTTATGTTCCTGCCTTTCGTAAAGCTTCCAAGGGTGGTCTTCGACTTTGGAACTCGATCACTGTGCCCGGCTTCTCCATGATCTCAAGACCTCCCTCTGTTTGTCGGCTGGAAGCGTGTCCTGAAGTCTATAGCGTTGCAACAAACTAACAGACTCTAGCTCATCGAACGCGGTGTCTCTGAACGGTCTCGTATCCCATCCCGCGTCATATGCTTTTTTGCTGCTGATCCGAAAGACATTGCTGCCGGGACGAAGGAAAGGGAAATCTTGAGCGGATATCCCTTGCGTTCGCAAATAGTCCAAAGGTATCCAGACGAGTTCCGCATCGGAATCTGTGGCAGCCTTGCATTTCTCAAGAAATTCGCGATAGGTCATCGCCGGTCCCGTTAGGTTGAAAACCCCATATATAGAACGGTCGATAGCTCGAAAGAGAAACGCTGCAACATCCCTCACATCAACGATTTCAACGCCGTCGCTCCCATCGCCCGGAGCGATGATGCTTTGATCGGTTAGCACGCGCCGGAACCAGGTCATCATCTCGCTCGAATAACTTCGGACGCCTTTGATTGGTCCGGGACGCACGATGGTAAGCCTCTCGCCGACAATCGAGTGAAGACGACGTTCACTCTCTGCTTTCTCGGGACCATAACCTCCCGTGACGCTGTTCCACGGTTGAATGGGGTGTGTCTCATCTATTCCCGGTTTATCAATGTTGTCATAAGCGCCAATGGATGAGACATAGAGATAGTGATCTGTGCGTGGAGCGAGCATTTTAGCCGCTGATTCAGCAAGCAAAGGATCGCTCGGCCAGACATCAATCACAACATCCCAATGTCGTTTCCCAAGACCAGATAAATTTTCGTCATCAGGGTTCGAGCTACGGAATCCCCGAATCTTTTCGACGTAGGGAAATAATTCTGGGTATGTTACACCTCTGTTGAACAATGTAACGGTATGCCCGGCCGCCAAGGCTGCTTCCACGACTGCCGGTCCTAAAAAGAACGTACCACCCAGCACCAGAATGTCCTTTGGCTTCGTGTCGGCAAGAAGCGGAACCTTCCCAGAGAGTGCGGCGGTGGCCGACGTATACAGTGAATGTTTCAGAAAGCTTCTGCGTTGCATGGGGCCATCCTTCAGGTTGTACTCATCCAAAAATCGCAGAGGCGGCGGATACAATCCAACAGTTTGCAACGAATGCGCGAATTCACTCGGGGAAAGCCCGAATTGTTGAGGCAAACACAATCCGGCTCCCGGCAACACGACGCGGAGCTACCTATACGTTCAAAAGCACGTGTGGTGCCAAAACCGGGCTTTCGAGGCCCGACCTAGAGAAACTTCTGTTCGCTGATATCTCGAAGCGAAATTTACGAAGCGCTTAGTTTTCAGTTGGTTCAGGGTATTCCAAGAGAGACATATACTGCCGTTCACTTGACGCTCTATTTCTTGGCCAACTTCAGCAACCAGACATTGGCGGTTGAAGTTCCATATTCATAGACAACATTACGGCCATCTGGAGACCAATCCGGATAGCGGACGAATGTATTGGCGTGAGTGTAGTGGGTCAGTTGGCGTTCCTTTCCTGAGTCTCTGGAGACTGCGAACACATTCCAGATGCCGTCTCGGAATCCTGCGAATGCAACCTCCTTGCCGTCCGTAGACCAGCTTGCAGGCCAATTCTGCCCTGTGTCGTGTGTCAGGGGAACGAGTGCTCCTCCCCCCTCGGGTATGACTGCGATCTGAGCATTGACACCGTCGGCAACTTCAACCGCGAGGTGCTTGCCATCATGGGACCACACGGGGAAGCCTTTAATGTGCTCTTGAAAGGTTAGCTGCCTGGCGTGGCCATCAGATAAAGAAAGCGTCCACACGTTTACCTGCCCATTGTCTGTTCGATGATATGCAGCGAGTTGTCCATCGGGAGACAATTGAATCGCGCTCATTCTCTCGTTCGTTTGGAATACATCCTCTAATCCTTTAGTCCGTGCGTTCCACCGCCATAGGTGCGCCACGTTCCGGTTGTCATGGGTCCAATAGCAAAGACTGTCAGCATTGCACCAGTTCGGATCAAAGGCTGGTACATCACCCGGAAGTTTCTGTGCATTGCTTCCATCAATGGATACAGTCCAGATCTGGCCGTCCTGCCCCTTCTGTGTAGCCAGAAAGGCAATCATCGAACTGTCGGGAGAGAATACGGGGCGTGTCTTGCGAAGCCGAGTATCGTGCGTCAAGGCAAACGGGGCTCCTGACTGCCCGTTTGATGAAAGGCTGACGGAATATAGATTGTCCTGTGTATTCACGACGCTAAAGGCCAGATTCGGTCCTGAATTCGTTAGGTAGTGAAGGGTGCCCGGGCCGGCGCTATAGACCTTCATCGCCCTGCCCGTTGCCGATCCGGCCTGACTGACCGGAACTTCCCAAATGCTCGATCCCTCCGCATCCAGGCTCAGAAAGTAAATGTGTTGCCCATCGCTGCTGAATACCGGGTCATAGGCGAATTTATCAGGAAGAACCAAACGGGCGTCGTTTCCGCTGGCGTCTACCGTCCAGATACGACCGTTGGTGGCAAACAGAATCCTGCGGTCATCGGGCGACCATTGTGGAGAGCTATCCCCGAAGGTTTGCAGGGTGTTGCCTGTTCGGTGTGTTAGCTGCGACAAATTCCCGTCATGGACATTCACAGTCCATATCGTCGAATCCGGAGTGGTGCCTAGCTCCGTTTCGGTGATGGCTCCAATTGTCCCGGAGGCAAAAGCAATCTTTCCACTGTCATGCGACCATGAGGGATGCGAGCCGAAATTGGCCAAGCGACGGGAAGTGCCGCCGAAGGCAGGAATGATCCAAATCCCGCCTGCTTTCGCCGAATGGTAGGCAATCCGCTGCCCGTCCGGCGACCAGGCGGGTTCCATGTTTCCCCCATCGTGCGTGAGTTGCACTTCTCCTCCATCCGGGCCTAGCTGACGCAGATAAATCTCGAAAGCTCCGGTTCTGTCCGAACTGTACGCAATCGATCTTCCATCGGGAGAAAAACCAGGGAAAACGTCGAGCCCATTCGATTCGGTGAGTTGATCTACTTCGATCTGTTCTCTGGAGTTCGCCAGGAGGCGAGCTTGATGGCGGCGGAAGAGTCGGAAGGAAAGCGTACTCGCAAGAAAGAGAAGGACTACCACCGCGATGACAATGATTCTGCCGAGGGCTCTCCCCGTCTGCGGATTCGAGGCTGCCAGCGGGTCGGCTGTCATGTTGGGGGCGGGTTGCTCAGAACCGGATTGCTCTTCGGCGGCCTCACTTACCTCCGCGACAAATCTGTAGCCTCGGGTGGGGACAGTTGTAATGTACTTGGGCTCTTTGATGGAGTCTCCCAACACGCGACGAAGCAATGCAATCTCTCTCGCAAGCGCATTTTCTGTGACGGACGAATTGCGCCAGACAGCTTCAAGAAGCTCCTGCTTCGTCAGCAAGCGACCCCGGTTTCGCAACATGAAAATCAACAGTTCAAGAGCCTTCGGTTCGATGGATACTGCAATCCCGTCCCGGAGGAGCCGGAAAGATGCCGGATCGACCTCGAACCTATCGAATCGAAAAATCAAAGAGTTGCGCTCCGGTATCGTGTCCATCATAGAAAAATCATAGTTCCTTGTAGGTCGCTCACGACTCTTGGTCGCTTCGTTTCGTACTGTGATCGGAGAGGCATCAGTGATTTGTGAATCTTCCTGCGCTATCGAGCAGGGCGTCTCCAATGATGGACGTTTCTGAGCAGTATCTTGTACCGTTCGCCGCTCTCGCGGACACCAGCCGGGAGCGGCGTGGAGGCAAATCTGAGAATTACAGGTATTGTACTTTTCCTGGCTCTTTTTCCGGTCGTGAAGCAGGTGAGCGCACAAACGGGAGAGATTCATGGCCAGATACTTGACCCGAGCGGTGCGTTGGTTCCGTCCGCAGACCTTACTCTCTCGCATGGACACGAGGTCTCCCACGCGAAATCAGATCATGATGGCCGGTTCCTGTTCCAGAGGCTAGTGCCGGGGTCATATTCACTGTCAGTCCTGGCACCAGGATTCAGCCCGCTGTCCGTTTCGGACGTGAGCGTGCTGGCTGGGCAAATCAAGGAGCTGAACCTCACTCTTTCCATCGCTGTCCAACAGCAAGAAGTGACAGTGCCAGACCAGGCGAGCGGCGTCAGCATCAATCCGGATCAGAATGCCAGCGCGCTGGTTCTTCGCGGAGACGACCTGGACGCGCTGTCCGATGACCCTGACGAACTCCAAAGTCAATTGCAGGCATTGGCTGGACCTGCCGCAGGCCCGAACGGGGGGCAGATTTACATCGACGGGTTCACAGGCGGGCAGCTTCCGCCAAAATCATCCATCCGCGAGATTCGTATCAATCAGAACCCTTTCTCGGCGGAATTCGATCGCATTGGATACGGGAGAATCGAGATCCTTACGAAGCCGGGTTCAGACAAGTTCCACGGGCAGTTTTCTCCCTATGGAACCAGTTCCGCTTTTAACACCTCAAATCCCCTGGTCCAGCAGCAGCCGTCCTATTACCTCTATGCGCTACAGGGGAATGTTACCGGGCCATTAACGAAGAATGCGTCGTACTTTTTCGCTGGCATGCGACTGGACAAGCAGAACCAAAATGTCGTCGATGCCATCAATCCGCAAAACCCTGCGACAAGTATCGCTGAGGCAATCCCAAACCCCTCTAGCCTTCTCATTCTCAATCCGCGTCTCGATGTTCAGCTTGGGAAGAGCAACACGCTTACGGTGCGCGATTCGTACTATCGCAACGTCCAGACAGGCAGCGGCGTGGGCGCGCTCAACCTGCCCGAGCAGGCTTATGGGGTGCATAACGGTGAAAACACTCTTCAATTGGGCGATACGGTCGTAGTCAATGCGCACATGCTCAACGAAACTCATTTTCAGTGGCGGCGCATCCGCAACAATCAGGTCGCAAATTACTTCACGCCCACAGTGACGGTACAGGGAGCCTTTACGAATGGAGGAAGCAACTCCGGGGTCGTTCGAGATAATCAGGACATCTTCGAGTTACAGAACTCTTCGACACTTACCGCCGGAAACCACATCATGCGATTCGGCACACGTCTCCGTACGTACCGGGACGCCAACTATTCCACGTCGGGAAACAATGGCTCCTATACGTTCAATTCAATCGCCGCCTATCAGACCCAAATGCCAAACCAGTATGCTGCCACCGTCATCAGCAACCCGCTTGCTCGCTTGCTGCTGTTCGATGGTGCGCTCTTTTTTCAGGACGACTGGCACTGGAAGCCCAATTTCATTGTAGGATACGGCCTGCGCTACGAAGGACAGAACCGCATTCATGATCGTGCAGACTGGGCTCCTCGCATCGCATTGGCGTGGAGTCCGAACCAGGCGACAAAAACTCCTGCGAAGACCGTAGTCCGTGCCGGGTACGGATGGTTTTACAACAGGTTTACGACGCCAAACTCGTTCAGTTCCGCAACAGGAACCCCATACCTGATCGAAGCCATTCACGACAACCAGATCAATCAGAAGAGTTACGTCATCAACAACCCCGGGTTTTATGATCCAACATCTCCCGCATCGCCCGGCACGTTGTCTTCAGCCGGGGCATCCGTGCCGTCCTATCACACCATCGACTCTCACTTTCACGCGGCTCTCGATATGCAGGCCGGGTTCGGGGTGGACCGGCAGATCAGCAAGTCCATATCGGGGAACGTAACGTATCTCTACACTCGCGGGGTTCATCAGTACCTCTCGAACAACGTCACAGCGCCTGAGTTCGATTCATCGACGTACACAGTTACTGGCCCTTCACCGACGATCTACAACTATCAGTTTCAGTCCGGCGGAGTGTACAAGCAACATCAGCTCATCGTCTCGGGTAGCGCCCGACTTCGCCACTTTTTACTGACCGGCTCCTACACACTGAACGAAGCCAAAAGCGATACCCAAGGCATCACATCGTTCGCTTCCGTTGCGCGAAATCCCGGTCTGGACTACGGCCGGGCGACCTTCGGCATCCGCCATCGGCTTGTCTTGCTCAATACCTACACGGCTCCGCACGGAATCGTCTTCGCCTCCTTGCTCGCCGTGCAATCGGGTACACCCTATAACGTCACGATTGGCGATGACCTGACCGCGAATAATCAGTTCAATGCCCGGCCTACCTATGGTGTCTGCGGCGCAGCCGATGTCGTCTCGACTCCGTACGGCTGTCTGGATACCGATCCGGTCGGCAAGGGAGAAAGAATCGTCCCCTACGGAATTGGGACTGGACCGGCAAACGCTATCTACAGTCTCCGCGTGAGCAAGGTATTCGGCATTGGGCCGCGGATCAAAACCGCTGCGGCAGCTCGTGCGATGCAGAGTGATAATAGCGTCAGCGGAAGAGGGCTAAGCGGGGGGCCTGCACAGCTTCACCTTGATGAGACAGCTCCTCGAAGATACAACCTCACGTTTGTTGCTGGAGCAGCCAATCTCTTCAACATCGTCAATCTCGGAACTCCCAACGGAGTGCTCAATTCGCCTTTGTTTGGCAAAAGTCAGTCGCTCGCCAGTGGGCAGTTCGCTTCTCCAACACCTGGTAACCGCTCCATCATCTTCCAGGCTAATTTTTCTTTTTGACAGAGGCATAGGAGAGATGGAGAGGATGGAACCGATGCGCTCACAGTAACCGGCATCGTCGTGGAGGTGGCGAAGGTACGTGTAGCCATGAAAAGGGAGTTCTCCATCGGAAATCCCCACACGGGGATCGAGCTGTACCTCTCTTTCAACGCAACTTTTATGGCCTTTGTAGCAAGAAGAGGGGCTTTCGTTGCAAATGTATCGATCGCAATACTGGGCGTATGGGAGGTTCTGTAGAAGGAAGGTCGCTCAGCGAAACCTGGAAAGCTGAAACTATGCCAAACGCCGTCTCTAACGAGTTCAAGCACTCTCTATTGCATTTTCACGTTTGTGTTCATTGCGGAAGTGCATTTCGCAGGGAGGAGTTTGGAGGGCGTGCGGTTACGTCGGGCATCCTGCCCTGTACGAAATGTGGCGCAGAAGGACCATTGAATATCGAGGTACGGGAAACGGACAAGCCGAATTCTGAAACCCAGGCTTTTGCAACCAAATGAATCACCCCGCGAGTGGCAGCTTCCTTTGAGCTGACTGCCCAACGCTGCTGAGTTTCCGCCCAGTGGCCTTAACAAACTCATTCACCAACCGAGACCTGCTATCTGAGCGCATCGCAAGATTCGTAACGAGTCGTAAGCGATCCTCAGCCAAGGGTCGCATCGTGATTCCATCGCGTGCGATTCTCCATGCAGCGTTTGGTGGAAGAAAAGCGAGTCCTCCATGCTCCAGAAGTAATTCAGGCACTTCCTCTGGAGTCATGACGTGATGAATGTCAGAAGCGGAAACACCTTGATCCGACGCAATAAGCTGGATTAAGTCGTAGAGATGAGCGTTTGCGTGTCGCCCCAGGAGAATCCAGTTGCGGTTATGCAGGTTTTCCATGTGAAGCTCACGATGTACTGCAAGTTCATCATCGAGCGACATGGCGATATAAAAGGGATTCTCGGCTAGTTTCAAAACACTGAGCTTCGGATTGTCGGGCACACCCGTCGTCAAGGCAAGATCGAGGGTTCCAGCGATGACCTGATGGGCCAGCTCGTTGGAATAGTTACTCCAGAGCTTCACTCTCATACCGGGAAAAAGCGGCAGACGAACCGATAAGAGCGTTGAAACGAGAAACGGATCGGTATAGGCCGATTTCCCGACATTGAGAATTTCGTCGGCTCCGTTAAAGACAGCTTTCGCAGCCATGACCGCTCGCTCTGCGTGAAAGACCGCATCACGCGCCTCTTCGACAAATGCGCGTCCGGCATCCGTCAAATCGACGATCTGATGGTTGCGCTCGAATAGCCGGAATCCGAGTTGGCTTTCCAGCTCGAAAATCTGCTTACTGAGAGCGGGTTGGGTGAGGTGTAGCCGTTCCGCAGCCCTTGAGAAGTTCAGCTCCTCGGCAAGGGCAATCGCTGCTTGCAGCAGTCTGATCTCTGGCAGTGCCATGACCATCCTCCAAAAACAGGATTCTGTGGGACAACAAGGAAACCAAGAACCGTAAAGCGAGACCAAAGTCAGTCGTTGTAGATGCGATGGTCGAGAGGTGCGATTCAGAAAAAGAAGGTTTTTCATGTCTCGTTATTCCTAAATGGAATAACGGTCTCCCTAAAAGTTATTGGACTATCGGTCCAGCCCTCATCATCATGAGTTTCATTCAGGTCATCACTGCGTCCTGATTGAGTCTGAACGCTCAACACGGGTTGCGGGGTGCGAAGTTGCAGGTATGGAGCTAATCTATGGCACATCATCTACTCGATGCTCGTGAAGCCGCGGCTGTTCTTCGTATGAAGAACAGCCGCACGCTCGTTCGTTGGGCACGTCTCGGTCAGGTTCCCGCGCACCCTTTGGGTGAAGGAAAACGGAAGCTATGGCGATTCCTAGAACACGAGCTACTGGAATGGGTAGAGGCGCAGGAAACCGACAAAAGACGGCCACCGACGAGTACCATAGAGGTAGCCATCGGTGCTCATGCAAGGAGAACAGCATGAGCCGTTTACAACAAGGAAGCCTCTTGAGACTGAAGCGCAAAGCCGGTCCCGATGTGTGGGTGTTCCGCTGGTATGAAGAGACCAACGGGACTCGCACCTATCGGAAACGAACCCTCGGAACTGTAGCTCGCTATCCGCATCTCCGGGATGCGGAGAAAGCAGCCGATGCGCTTCGCAACACAATCAACTCCGAGTTCACAGTGCCGGAAACCATCTCTGAACTCGTAACCCACTACCGCGAAAACGAGCTGACCGAAGAGAAAAAAGCCTATGCCACCATCGAGGCCAACACGCTCTATCTTACGAACCACATCGTTCCTAAATGGGGAGCGATGTATTTGCAGGATGTCCGTACCGTGGACGTGGAACTGTGGCTGCACACTCTTACCTTTGCTCCAGGAACACGGAGCAAAATACGCAACATCATGTCGGCGGTATTCAATCATGCCATTCGGCATGAGTGGATGGACCGAAATCCAATCTCAAAGGTCAGGACTTCGGCCAAACGGCTACGGGAACCAGACGTACTCTCGCCAGCCGAGATTGCATCGCTGTTGGCCGAACTGAAACTTCGGGAACGTGCGATGGTGATGCTGGCAGGCAGCACCGGCCTGCGGAGATCGGAGCTTGTCGCGCTCACCTGGCGGGACATTGATCTTGAACTCATGCAGGTGAACGTCCGCCGTTCCTGCGTGCGCAATCACTTCGGAGACACCAAGACTGAAGCGAGTCGCAAGCCAGTCCCTTTGCACCCGTCCGTGGTGAAGTGCCTCAAGGTATGGCGAGAGGATTCGCCATATCGCGGTGACGACGATTTCATCTTTCCGTCGATTCGGCGTAAAGGAAAGCAGCCGTTGTCGCCGGACACGTTGCTAAAAAAGATCATCCGTCCTGCCGTTGTACGGGCGGGGATCAAGGACAAGGCAATCGGGTGGCACAGCTTCCGCCACTCTCTTGCCACGAACCTGCGGGCGGCGGGAGTAGACCTCAAAACGGCACAGGAACTTTTGCGCCATGCCAACTCACGGATCACGCTCGACGTATACACACGGGCGATCTCCGCGACGAAGCGCGAGGCCAATAACCGAGTCATGGAGATGGTGTTTGAGGCGGGGAGGAAGAAACTTTCAGCACCCTCTTCAGCACCCTCGCAGGGGAGAAAAACGGGCAACAAAAAAGGTGCGGATCGCTCCAGCACCCTCGTCAGCACCCTCAAAGGAGGATCTTGATTTTGCCACTTGCCATAAACCCTTTGTTTTCTTTAGGTTTATGGCGGGGACGACGGGGCTCGAACCCGCGACCTCTGCCGTGACAGGGCAGCGCTCTAACCAACTGAGCTACGTCCCCAAGATGTAATTGCTACAGCTTATGTCACATAAAATGAGCAATCTTCAATTACTCATCCTGCTGCACTGGCTCCGTTCGGGGATCGAGAAGATCCAGGGCGCAACCCCGCAACAAGATTGAGTGTATCAGAAGACGAACGCTATAGCCTAGCTAACTTCAAATCGATCTCCTCGTTTTGGACAAACGAACTCCAGGACATAGTGCTGCTCGATCTCCGCCTTCAATGTCAGCTGCGAGGTCCCTTCTCCATAGCCTCCACCAACACACAGGCCGAACCCAACATATGGCCTGCATTCACAGAGTCATATTGAAGCCCTCACCCTTCGTCGAACCTGCCAGTAGCTGTTGCTCATACAGCATTACTGGTTGGAACTTACGATTTACCTGCTCGGCATCCTCCTGCGAGTAGAGCGGTTGCGCCGGCTCGGGGCCTGGCGGCATGCGTCAGCGAGGGCAGGTTGCCGCTGTG
>Ga0193743_1001245_pt1 | contig 18985 bp, 17 predicted proteins | sample L2c2metaG_FD_143038 | JGI IMG/M metagenome (GOLD analysis project Ga0193743, IMG submission 143038) | Soil microbial communities from a riparian zone of the East river system, Colorado, United States - L2c2 | ecosystem: Environmental > Terrestrial > Soil > Riparian zone | place: USA: East River... | reverse complement strand
TTATATCGCGAAGTACAATTTGCTACTCCGTAAAGCCACTGTGATTAATAAAGGTACACAGTGCAGTTTTGAAAACCTGATAGCTCATTCGCCGGGTAACTGGATAGCTAAAATGACCAATCCACACCTGCCTCATGAGCTGGTGGCTATTGAAAATGGCAAAATACGCAGGCTTACTTTTCACCAGGATAAATGGTTAAGCACAGTTAAGCTGGCTTATGTAAAGGGTTTTCAATCGTTCAGTAACGATGGTACACTGGTATCGGGCATAGTTTATACGCCCGATAGTGCTGTCACCAAAAAGCTGCCTTTTATTTTATACATACATGGCGGCCCAACTGATCAGGACGAGTTTGAGTTTGATGCTACAAGGCAGGTTTTGGCAAGCGCGGGTTATGCGGTTGCAGCGGTTAACTATCGCGGCAGTACTGGTCGCGGAATTGAATACACAAAAGCCATATATGCCGATTGGGGTAATAAAGAAGTAAAAGATTTGCTTGGCGCGGTTGATGAACTGGTAAAATTGGGCATTGCCGATCCTGCCCGTTTGGGTATTGGCGGCTGGAGCTACGGGGGTATATTGACCAACTATGTCATAGCTACCGATACCCGCTTTAAAGCGGCAGCAAGCGGGGCCGGCAGCGCATTGCAACTGGCTATTTATGGCAGCGACCAATGGGTGGTACAATATGATAATGAATTGGGGGTTCCGTGGAAGAACGCGGAGAAATACATCAAACTTTCCTACCCGTTTTTTCATGCCGATAAGATCAAAACGCCCACGCTTTTCATGTCGGGGTTAAAGGATTTTAATGTACCTACCGCGGGGGGCGAGCAAATGTATGAGGCCCTTAAATCGCAGGGAATACCTGCTCAATTGGTTTTATACCCCGGTCAGAATCATATACTGACGGTTCCAAGCTACCAGGTTGACAGGGCACAGCGTTATATTGACTGGTTCGGGAAATATTTGGGCCCCCCAGCCCCCTGAAGGGGGAGTTTTTAATTTGTCATTATAAACATAGTGAAGCATCTATTATGCGATAAGCAAGGTGGCGAATAGATCGTTCGTTCATGATGACAGGTTGAGATAAGCTTTACTTTAATCTGCACATCTGAAATCTGCACACTTGCACATCTTACTTCTATCTGCACATCCACCCTTATGTTAATATGTTAAAAACATCCCTATCAAATACTTACTGTTTAAATATAATTTTACTGCATGACTAAGCATCACAGCCTGTTTTACCTGGTTGCATTATTTTTTGTGCCCCTGGTGTTAACCTCGTGTCATTCGCGCAAAGCCGCAATGAAGGGGCAACCGGGCGAGATAGTTAGGCCCCAGACAGAAATGGCCGATAAATATTCGCAAATTATGGGTGTGGACAAAAGTGACATTGAAAACGGTCGCCTGTATGCTTTTATTGATCAGTGGATGGGTACGCCCTATAAATTTGGCGGTTTAGATAAAGATGGAGTGGATTGTTCAGGGCTTGCCTTTTTATTGGAGCAACAGGTTTATGGTATCACCATCCCCCGTATGACGAGTAAGCAGATCACGGTAATTAAGCGTAAATATGAAGAGGACCTGAAAGAGGGTGACTTGGTTTTCTTTGATTTTGATGGTAAGCAATTTAGTCACGTGGGTGTGTATCTTCAAAACGGATATGTGGTTCATGCCAGTTCCAGGCGAGGGGTGATCATTGTACGCTTGCGGGATCCTTCCATGTATAAATACTTCTCCCGGGCTGGATCAATTGTTACGGATACTACTACCGATGTTAGTGCCGGGAAGTGATCTTATTCATCGGGTCACTAAGTCAATACCTGACTTTTATCTCCTGTTTTTCATTAATATTCAGTGCAAATAATTTTAATTAATTTTGCAGCATCATGTCTGATCAAAAAGAAAAATACTCATTCTGGACTAAATATAAGCGTTTTGCCGGTAACGAAATTTTGCTTTACCTTGTTATGGTCATAGGCATTATATTGGGCATCGTGATATTTAGTTACCTTTAACCAGGGTAACATTGTTATCATCACTTTCAACAACAGCCTGGTAAAAATCAACAAGGTCCTGATAAATATCTTTATTATAGGTCCCGTCAAACACTTGTAGCCGGCGTTTATAAACCAGTTCATTGCCTTTTATGGCGATGGTAGCATGAAATTTCCCGAAAGGTTTATCAATCGACACATCAGTTGGTTTTAAGTCTACATGATAACCTGCCGGCAGGGTGTAACTGATCTCGTCCTCATCGGTATAGCCTCTGTTAATATACACATCATTATGCCGGTTCCGTATCTCACGCGGCACATTGGTCATCCTGTTGGTAGCATTCGTCAGGAAATAAAGTTTGCCCTCGTTTACCGAGCCATAATCGCGTGCATAAAGTTTTACATGCTCAGTAGTTATGGGTTGCAGGCTTTTATCCTGTTTAAATTCTGCTTTTTCAATATCCAGGTTATTTATAACGTATTCTTTTTTCAGGCTCTTTATTTGTTCCTTCGGCGCTTCTTCGATAATACCTTCGCGGGTGTCATATTGTGTTCCTCTGAAGGAGGTAAGCATATCGCCGGATAATTCACCGTCGGCGTTTATAACAAAAGTAGCTTTACGCTGCTGGAGATTGTTTTGAGCCGTATATTTAGGTGTATGTATTAGCTTACCGCCCTCGGGGGTACAAGCCAGTACGGTACGGTCGTCGGTAAAGTCACTTAAAAAACCGAAAGGCATTTTCTGATCAGTACATTCCAAAAAAGTGGTATCGTTTTTAAAGGGGAGACACAAAATAATGTGATTACCCTGATCCATGCTTGCAAAATCGCTGAGCATGCTCACCTTACGACTGCCCGCCTGCACAACACAATAATACGAATCGATATTGACGGTTTTTAAAAGGGCCTGTGTATAGTTTACCAAAGCTTTGCAGTCGCCATAGTTTTGCTGGTCAACATCAGCAGCTAAAAATGGCTGGTATCCGCCAATACCAATTTGCACACTTATATAATGGGTTTTACCCTGCATATATTCATATATCTTTTTGGCCTTTAGTTTAGGATCGGTAATGCCCTGGGTAAGCTCCTTCATGTGGGATGCGGTAACGTCTGATACCTTTAAACGACTAGCCAGCAGCTTATCATACTGCCACTTGCCCAGCTCTTTCCAATTGGTGAATGAGCCGGTTATACCTTCATAGCTGAATTTTTCGGGTGCTATTTTAACCCTGGTTAAATATTTATCATGATTGGGGCTGTAAGGCTCGTCCCTAACGGCCTTTAAATTACTTACCTGCCAGGTATAGGTTTTAAGGCCTTGTTTATCGGTACCTATAATTACCTTACCCGGAATGTTGAACTCCTTGTACCTGATATTAAAATCGGGCTTACAGCTAAAAATACAGGAGCTTTTTTCAACCGCCAATCCAGTGGTTGAATTAGGTTCCCAATCATCAAAATTGAGGGATTGCTTTGATTTTACTTCATATTCGTAGGCAATGGTATAAGGATAATCAGTTACTGCCGGGTTATAATGTTTTACCTTTGAATCCTCAAATAACGAAAAATCATTGCCGGAGTTTACATCCTCAAAATCGCGCTCAGAAAATTTGCCGGTTAATTTTCCAAACTGGTTGTAAACTGTTCCTTTAATGCTTTTTATGATATTGCTTTTATTGTGCCAAACTACAATGTGTGCAATATCATTACCATTTTTGTTTAAAATGGTAATGGCTGTTTTTATGCGGTAAGTGATGTTATCCAGGTCTTTTACCTCAACGCTTACCTCTTTATTGCGCACCACGGCGCTTGCATAAGGCAGCAGATCTTTGGATATGAGGGAAACATCATAATTATCCTGCGCGTTGGCACTTACGCTGATGACCAGTATGGAAAATAGTACTAAAAATGCTCTCATTATTTTTTTTTGAAAACCATATCGGCTTTTTCTGCGAGGATGATCTTGTTATACAATTCTTTTAGGTAGGGGTATTCTTCGGGGTCATAAATAGCTTTGGTGAACCTGGTTATGTTTGAGAAGGTAAATCCATCGCCCTGGCTATCAAAACTGGTGGCAAACATGCCGCCGTTGTTGGGTATAGCAAATGCCACTACCTGCGGCGGGGTTTCAATGGTATATTGCGGGGGCAGGTGCATGTTAAGAACCAGCCGGCTGTCTGATGCCATCCCCCAGTCAACAGGGTAATCACGTTCTGCCAGTTTAAATGGATTGGTAGTTCTTTTGTCCCATAAAAATGGATTGAATACCAGTCTGCTACTATTCATGTTATCGAATGCGTTAATTTCAACCTCAAATACTTCGCGCAGGGGCGTATTAAGACTATCCAGGCCAGTGATCTCTGACTTTAGGATCTTTAGTTTGGGTAGTTTTCCGTCAAGGTCCTCCACATATTCATCAACCGAGTTGAATTTTTTAATAGCCTTGCGTTTCAGGTAAGCATCATAGCCGGTATAATAATTGCTGATGGTCCCTTTTATTTTCCCGTTATCAAGCAGGGTAAGATCAAGTGAACTTGTGTTACTCTTTTTTTGAAGCGAGTTTAACTCGATCCAGTATGATGGTTTATCCAAGCTTATTACCCGGCCCTTGTCGTTCAGGCATTCAAGCGGCAGCAAACCAAATGATAATAAGGGATCAGTAGCATCAAGCAAGTAGTTTTTATCACCAATATTAGCTTTGGCAATTACATAGTTAAAATCACTAAGTACCGGGTATAGCGTGTTTATATTACCGTGGTTTCGGGTGGAAAGTACTACCGCTTCGGTATTTATGCCCGCGGCATTTAACGCGGTAACCAAAGTAAGGTTAATATCGCCAATACTGCCGGTATGGCCATCCATAGCTTTCTTAATGCCATCTGAACTGTATACGCCTATATAATCATTCCATTTATACCATTTTTGCAGGTAGGCATAAATGGCTTTGGCTTTGTCCAGCTCATCAGTTTTACCAGCTATAACCGGTGCTATTCGCTCCTTCATCAGGTCTTTGCGCTTAAGCTGGGAACCAAACCCCTCTGAAATTTTAAGCTGGCGGTCAATATCCTTCCATTCTTTGCTTACTACGGTTTTAACAGAGGTATATGGGTTTGTCCATTCCACAAGCTCAAAATATATGGCCGATAAAAAATTCTTTGGCGAGGTCATATAATCCTCAACCACAAAAGCCGGTATATCCTTCATGGCATATACAATGTGCGAGCAATCGCTTTTAGAGCCATGTGATGTAAAGCATTCACGTTCCAGTTCTGAACTTGTTTTTGATAGCTTTAAACCGCCCCGTAACGATGCATTGAATGTCCAGAAACCGGGTATATGCACCTCGTACTGCGAGTAAACTTTAGGTACCTCATCCTGAAATTCCCAGCGGCGAAAGCTATCCCAATAAGGCGAGGTAAGCTTGTACCTGAACTCAATAACGCAGCCATTGCGTAAACCCGGCAGGGCAAACTTTACGGTGCTGCCATATTTATAATCTTTAACCTTAAATACTTTTTTAGGGTCAAGATCCATCTTTTGCACAAAGCCGTTATCATCCTTGTAATAGGTGGTGCCGGTGATGTCGGTAACCTCTTCTGCTACATCATCGCCATTATGAACCGGTATTTCAATAGTACCGCTGGTAAAGCCCTTGTTGTCAAATATTTTTATTTTGGCGTGGTAATCATATATCAGCCTGATATGGTCATCGCCTGTTACATCGATCCTTGAATTGCCAAACTCATTTAAAAATACAGCATGGGCCGCGGTGTCTTTGTCATATTTCTTCATATCCAGTTCTTCCTGCACATAGCCTTCTTTAAAGTCCTGCGCAATTGCAAGGTTCTGAGTACCAATAGATATTAAAATAATAAACAATAGTTTTTTCATGAAATATTGTGATAAATTAGGATGGTATTAAATTAATAATAAAACGATCATATTAAATAAATTAAAAAATTTATTCTGCTGATTCTTTTTAAGACATTTGCGACCTTTGTACTATCTACTATCGATACTTTTAAAATGAAATTAAATTTAAAACGCCCGCTGGCTTTTTTCGACCTTGAAACCACCGGTACTAATATAGGTGCCGACCGGATAGTTGAAATATCTGTTATTAAGTTACATCCTGATGGCAGTGAGGAAGTAAAAACCTGGCGCGTCAATCCCGGTATGCCTATCCCTATTGAATCATCAATGGTACATGGTATTTATGATGAGCATATAAAAGATGAGCTGCAGTTTAACGCCATAGGACAAGCCATAGCCGAGTTTATCGGTGAAAGTGACCTGGCAGGTTACAACTCCAACAAATTTGATATACCCATGCTGATGGAGGAGTTTTTGCGCGCGGGGGTACCATTTAACCTGGATGAGCGTCATTTTGTAGATGTACAAAATATATTTCACCAGATGGAACAGCGTACCTTAAAAGCCGCTTACCAGTTTTATTGCGATAAAAAAATAGAGAATGCCCACTCGGCTGAGGCTGATACCCGGGCCACCATGGAAGTTTTGCTGGCCCAGGTTGCCCGTTACGAGAACATGGAGTGGGAAGATAAAAAAGGTAACATTACAGTACCTGTAATTAACGATATTGAGGCGCTGCATAAGTTTACCAACCTGAGCAAACCTGTTGATTTTGCCGGCCGCATGGTTTATAATGAGCAGGGCGAGGAGCTGATTAATTTTGGTAAACATAAAGGTAAGCGCGTTGAGGATGTATTTAATGTAGAGCCAAGCTACTACTCCTGGATGATGCAAGGCGATTTTCCGTTATATACCAAACGTAAGCTCGAAGAAATATATCACCGGTGGAATGCTAGAAAGGCTGCAGATCGCCAGGCTAAAGCCGCGGCACAGCCAAAACCGGCAGAGCAGGCACCAAAACCCGAAGTGCCAAAAACTGATTATCCTAAAAAGGAATTTCACAAGCCAGACCATACTAAAACCCAATATCCGCCCAAGCCTTTTAAAAAGAAGGACGAACCTGCTCAACCCGTTAATGACGATATGCTGCAGCAGTTAGCTTTGAAGTTTAAGAAGGGATAGTTTGGATTTGAGATGTTAGATATGAGACATGAGATTGTCTGAAAAAGATGATCTGGAATTGAAATATTTAGAGAATATAAACCCTTGAAATTAGCCTGCAAGGGTTTTTTTGTTGAGGTTATTTTGTGAAGATTAGCAGATATTTAAAACACTATTGATAAAAGGGTAATGCTCTCATATCTCATTTCGAAGAAACTCAATATTACGCCTGAGGCCGGTGAATTTGGTGCGTTTTACGGCTGAGCTTTTAAATACCTTTTGAAAAACATCCTGGGTAATTTCCTGCCAGTCATTAGCTTTAAGGCCAAGTAGTTCAGGGTGGGGGATAAAGGCCGGTTCTGTGTTTAATACCGAAAAACGGTTCCAGGGGCATACATCCTGGCAAATATCACAGCCAAACATCCAGTTGTCCATTTTTCCTTTAAACTCCTGCGGTATCTCGTTTTTAAGCTCAATGGTAAGGTATGATATGCAGCGGCTGCCATCAACCACATAGGGGCCAACAATAGCATCGGTAGGGCAGGCGTCTATACAATTAGTGCAGGTGCCACAATGATCAGCTGTGGGCGCTATATCATATTCCAGCCCCAGATCAATGATCAGCTCGGCTAGAAAAAAGAATGAACCGGCTTTTTTATTCAGTAGGTTGGAGTTTTTACCTATCCAGCCCATGCCTGCTTTTCTGGCCCATGCCTTATCCAAAACCGGCGCCGAATCAACAAATACCCGGCCGCCAACTTCGCCTATTTTTTCATTGATGATCTGTAAAAGCTGTCTTAATTTATCTTTTATAACGGTATGGTAATCCATTCCGTAAGCATATTTTGATATTTTGGGTGCAGTTGGATCATGCTGTTTATGATCACTATAATAGTTAATACCCAATGAAATAACCGATTTTGCCCCATCAACCAGCAGTCGCGGGTCAAGTCGTTTATCAAAATGGTTTTCCATGTACTGCATCTCGCCATGCATATTTTTATTGAGCCAGGCTTCCAGGCGAGGGGCCTCTTCCTCTAAAAATTCGGCTTTTGAAATTCCGCAAAACAAAAAACCAAGTTTTTGAGCTTCGTTTTTAATCAACTGGCTATATGTTGTCCTGTTTTGCATGATTAGTGCAAAGATACTATAAAATAAAATCCATGAAACCGGTTTGTTTCGTCTTAAGCATCAAGTGTATAACAGTAATTTTTAAATAAAAAGGTATTACTGCAATTAATGGTGTAGTTTTTGTATCTGTTGTTAAAAATAGATACCATGCTTGAGCACATGAATTACCTGCCTCCGCATGTGTTGGGTATGCACGCGGTTGGTAAGGTAACAAATATAGATTATAAGAAAGCGTTGCTACCCCTGCTTGATAATCAGGTAAAACAAAACGGCCGGATCAATTTCATATTGGTTTTGGAAACTAATATACAAAACTTTACGGCGGGGGCATGGTGTGGAAATATAGAGCTTGGTTTAAAATACTTTTTGAAATGGAATAAGCTGGCTATAGTAACCGATGAGAAAGGATTAAAAGAATTTAGTCACCTCTTCAAATATATTCTTCCTGGTAAGTATAAAGGATACCCATTAGATGAACTGGGCGAGGCTGTGAAATGGATAGCGGAGAAATAATTAACACATACATCATGGAAACCATGGGGAAAAATAAGACAGTGATCAACAATGATGATTCTGATCTTCATAATGATGAGATAGGGGAAAATACGGGAGAAGATACCTTGCTGGCCAAACAGGCCAAATTAAAGCCGGGCGAAGATGAACGAAAACAACAGGCAACATCAAACACCGGGCAGGGACCTGCCGGTGAAGATCTGTAGGCCTAAAGCCCCAAAAAGGGGCAGTTTTAAATTAATTTATAAGCAAACGGCCTTTTCTGTTAAAAGAAAGGCCGTTTGCCTATAAATCTTATTTGTCATTCAGGATGACAAAAAAGATAAAATTCAAATCCCCCCTCAGAAGAGCGATAGACTAAAAGCTGTTCTTTACACTGTTACCAAACGTTTTTGTGCTCCAATAGCCGCTGTCTAATATTCTCCTTACGGTCATCAGCGGATAATCCGGGTCGCGTTTATCAGCCAGTTGGAAGGCTATTTTGAAACCCTTTTTTTGAAACTCAGGTAAAACCGGTTTTTTCCAGATACCAAAAGGATAGGCAAAATAATCTATCTTTTTACCGGTAATTTCTTCCAGTTTTTTGGTTGGCTTGTCTATCTGGGTAACCCAATCGTCAACTGGTCTGGTGGTTATTTTGCCATTTTTTCCAATGATTTTGAGTTCAGAATTATGCGAATATTTGTCAACCCGGTGGTGGTCCCATGTATGGCTTCCAATTACATTGCCCTCGTCAGATAGCTTTTTTACCATATCGGCCGTCATATAATGCGGGCGGCCCAGGGATACCGTCATCACGAAATAAACTGCTTTAAAACCGTATTTCTTCAACATAGGATTGGCGATAGTGAACTGGTCAAGATCGGTATCATCAAACGTAAGCATGATGGGTTTTTTGGGCAGCGGCGCGCCTGTAGTAAGGTAAGCATATAACTGATCGGGCAGTATGGTATGGTAACCACTGTCGGCAAGCATTTTAATATGTTCTTTAAAAGCAGCTATCTGCACAATATAATCCTTAGCGCCTTTTGAGTCGGTTGGTTTCCAGTCGCGTATTTGGTGGTAGCAAACAACCGGCACTTGTTTACGGGCCATGATGGCCGCGTTATCTGCCGGTTTAGTGCTTGTTGCAGCTGGGGTTCCTGTACTTGTTGCCATTGCAACGGCTGTTTTATCGGTAGGTTCAGACTGGCATGATGTTGCGCCCAATGCACAAACGGTTAACCACACAAAAGCTTTTTTAAGCATAGTAAAATGACAATTTTTTAATTATTTCAACAACGGCGAAATTAATACAATATATATGCAGGGAACATAATTTATATAAATAAATTATCAACACAACATTACAAAACTATTCTTTTACCCTCCTTGATTGATCTTTTGGCAGCATCCAGTATTTGCATCACGATCATGTTGTATTTTAATGAGGAGCGGTCATTACGCGATTTGATGGGATTTTTGAGAGCAGCGGTAAAATAGGGTACCGGAGCATTGGCCGGTGACACCAGTGGAGGGGCTTTAAATTCCCTTGTGGTATTGTTTACTCTTATCTGAAGGCTATCACTATCAAAGGTGTGTATATATCCTTTTGCTCCAAAAATCTCCATATCCTTTATACTGAAGGGCCAGTTCCATGAAGCCTCAATCATTCCGGTGGCATTGGGATACTCCACAATAATGGTGGCATCATCCTCAACCTTTGGGTATACCGATGGCTTATAATGCCTGGCAACGGCAGTTACCGCAATTGGTCTTTGTCCCTGCATCAGCCAGGTCATCATATCGGCGCCGTAGCAGCCAAAATCATTCAAAGCACCAGCGCCATTCAATTCCGGGTCTGTTAGCCAGCTTAAAAAATCCTCGCTGCAGCCAATTTCGCGCGGACCCTGGTGGCCGTCATGGAAAACCATTTTACGGATCACGCCAATACTATCGGTACGTACCGTGTTATAAGCACTTTGAACAGATGAGTACCAGGTGGTTTCATAATTGGTAAGCAGGTTAATATAATATTTAAGCGCCAGGAACTCCATTCTTTTAGCCTGATCGAGCGTTGCTGCCAACGGTTTTTCAACCATTACCGATATGCCTAAGGGGGCACAGGTTTCAACAACATCAATATGTTTACCCACTGGATTATAGCCCAATACAATGGTTGGCTTACGTTTAAGGCACATGGTTTTCAGATCCTCAAAAAAAAGCGAATCGGGCAGGTTATATAGTTTGCCAAACTTTTGCCATAACTTTTTGTCAGGTTCGGCAATGCCTATTATGTTTACGTTACCGTGGCGGTACTCGTTTAAAATAAGGTGAATATGGTCATGATTTAAACCGGCAATACCCACCTTGGTTCCAGTTGCTATTCTACGGGCAGCAAGAGAGTCTGCTTTTGCTTTTGCCGATGTATCGGCCGGGGTTATTTGAGCGGCAGCATTTACTGCACCCAATCCGGTAAATAACGCGAAAGCTAAAAGGATTTTGCAATAATGCTTAAAGCTTGGTCTTAGATTTGTTTTCATGCTTGGTATGGTAATATTTATTGGTTTTGTTAAAATAACGATGGGTTACCCCCGAGTTTTATCTTCCCTAAATGTTTGTAAGCGCTTTCGGTAGCCTCCCGGCCGCGGGCGGTGCGCATCAAAAAGCCTTCCTGTATTAAAAAGGGTTCATACACTTCCTCAATAGTACCTTCGTCTTCGCCTACAGCCGTAGCAATGGTTTTTAAACCAACCGGGCCGCCTTTAAATTTATCAATAATGGTTAGCAAAATTTTATTATCCATTTCATCCAGGCCGTGCTCATCCACATTCAGGGCGTTTAACGCGTATTTTGCTATTGCCGTGTCGATATTACCATCGCCTTTGATCTGGGCAAAATCGCGTGTGCGGCGCAGCAGGGCATTGGCAATACGTGGCGTGCCACGGCTGCGACGGGCAATCTCAAAGGCCCCTTCATCAGTAATTGGTGTTTTGAGGATAGAGGCCGAGCGCAGTACAATGGTAGTAAGCAGCTTGGCATCATAATACTCCAACCGCGAATTGATGCCAAACCTGGCCCTTAAAGGCGCGGTAAGCAACCCTGAGCGGGTGGTAGCGCCAACCAGCGTAAAAGGGTTAAGCGATATTTGTACCGAACGGGCGTTTGGTCCGCTCTCCAGCATAATATCTATCTTAAAATCTTCCATTGCCGAGTACAGGTATTCCTCAACCAGCGGACTAAGGCGGTGTATCTCGTCAATAAATAAAATATCGCCGGTTTCCAGGTTAGTGAGCAGACCGGCAAGATCGCCTGGTTTATCCAGTACCGGACCTGAGGTGATCTTGATGCCCACGTTCATTTCGTTGGCTATGATGTATGAAAGTGTGGTTTTACCCAATCCCGGAGGGCCATGCAATAATACGTGGTCAAGCGCTTCGCCACGCTGGCGGGCAGCCTGTACAAATATTTTTAAGTTAGCTAATATTTTATGCTGACCGGTAAAATCTTCAAATTGCTGCGGGCGCAGAACCTTTTCAATATCACGTTCGGTATTACTAAGACGTTCTGCTCCGGGATCAAGATGCTCATTCATTACCAACGAAATTAGTTTTTTTATTTCGGATTTGAGATTTTCGATTTCGGAATTAGGAATTTTTTATCTGTATTGTTACACATCTATTGTATCATTGAATAGATAAAGAATCAAAATAAAAAGTCGAATGTCTCGATCAAAATAAATCCGAAATCAATATCTTACCCTTCAGGATATTTCCTGAAAATACTATTGATCTTCATTTGTATCACCCCAAAAAAAGCTTCTTTAAATATACCTGTCGACATTTTGGATGTTCCAGCAGTGCGATCTGTAAATATAATAGGAACTTCTACCAGCTTAAAACCATGTTTAATAGTGGTGTACTTCATTTCTATCTGGAAGGCGTAGCCAACAAATTTAACCTTATCAAGTTCTATGGTTTCCAGTACTTTGCGTTTATAACACATAAAGCCCGCCGTTGAATCCTGTACATCAATGCCGGTTATAAAACGCACATATACCGATGCAAAATAGCTCATCAGCACCCGGCTCATGGGCCAGTTAACCACGTTAACGCCACTGCTGTAGCGCGAGCCTATGGCTGCATCGGCACCATCAATGCAGGCTTGCCGTAACTTTAGCAGGTCATTCGGGTTATGCGAAAAATCCGCATCCATTTCAAAAATGTAATCGTAATGATGTTCAATGGCCCATTTAAAGCCGTGAATGTAGGCTGTTCCCAGTCCTTGTTTCCCGGCGCGCTCCTGAATAAATAGTCGCTCCGGATACACGTTCATTAAATTTTTGACGATAATATTGGTGCCATCAGGCGATCCGTCATCAATAATGAGCAAATGAAAATCATGCGGGAGAGAAAATACCTTGCGGATCATCCGTTCAATATTTTCTTTCTCGTTATAAGTGGGTATAATAACAATACTGTCTGGCACGTACTAAATTAGATGTTTGATGAAATAAAACACAAAACAACGATTTTTATTATACAATTGGGTTATCTGGATGAATTGGAATTACTTTATTATCCTGGATGTCTAACCCTTTAGCTAAAACATCATCTACCAGGTAGGCTTTTTCCCGTAACCGCGGGCTCACAAAGAGGAAGACAACAAAAAATGCAAAGCAGATCCCTACAAACAACCAAAAGAAGGATGCACCTGTATAGCGGCTAAAATAACCATGGTTTGCAATGCTGTTATTAACAACCGTATTGAAGAATGAACCTACGGAATAAGTAAAATACCAGATAGCTGTCATGGTACTTTTCATGGAAACGGGCGATTGGGTGTAAGCATATTCCAGTCCTACTAATGAAACCAATACCTCGCCGGCAGATAATACAACGTAAGCGAGGATCTGCCACCAAACGGAAGGATGTAAACCCCTGTCGACCTTTTCCTGTAATAAAGCGATAATAACAAAGCTAAAAGCCGTAACCAGTAGTCCGAAACCTATTTTGCGGAGAGGTGTTAATTTTAAACCCAATTTGGCTGCCAAAGGATACAGCACAAAATTGAACAGCGGGATCATGACCAGCAAAAACACCGCGTTTACGGTTTGTATCTGTGAAGGCAATATCTTCCAGCCAAAAACTCCCAGATTTAGGTTAAGTTGGGTTGATTGCAATACCCACTCGGCACTGTTCATATCCCACAACGACCAAAAGATAGGTATAAAGGCAAATACCGCCATGATGCGCCAAACGGCTTTAATGCCATCTACTTTTTCAACGCCATATTTATCTTCGGCGTAGGCCCAGGCACTTTTGTCTGCTTCTTTGACGCGGAAACTCCATGTCATGGCGTAAAAGCTAACCGATACAAAGTTTGCTTTATTAATACCTTTTGCCGGCAGCTTTACATAGCTTTTACTGCCAGAAAAGAAGATTACTGTGGCAAGCGCCATTAATATACCGGGTACACCAAATGCCCATGAAGCGCCAAATTTATCATAAATAACAGGGATCAGGAATAAGCTAACCATGGAGCCGGCATTGATACTGAAATAAAACCAGCTGTAAATAGTGCTCATTAAATGCTGGTTGCTATGATCAAACTGGTCGCCAACGTTGGCCGATACGCATGATTTTATTGCGCCGGCAGAAAAGGCGATGATTATTAACCCCGTTTGAAAGCCAGCCAGGCTGGTATCAAACATAGATAGCAAAAAGTGTCCAATGGTGTAAATAAGTGAACCGATAAGGATAACCCTGTATTTGCCAAAAAACCAATCGGCCAGGATAGCGCCAAGCAGTGGGGTAGCATATACCAGTGTCGAAAACATGTGGTTGATACTGTTTGAATGAGCATTAGCTTCAACAGAATTCTCGTGACTAAAAAACTGGTGAACCAAAAAAACGGCAAGTATGCTGCGCATCCCGTAAAAACTAAAACGTTCGGCAAATTCATTACCTATAATGAACGGAACCGCTCTTGGAATTTTACCTATCGATCTGGACTGTGCTGCTGTTTTTTCCTGCATATTTTATTAAGATGAAAATTTGTTAAAAGTAGTATAATTCTTTTGATTCAGAATTTTATACCGAAAGTGTTACAGTTTATAATATAGTTATTTTGATTTATAGCCCATAAGGCGGGTTTAATTTTTTTTAGTTGCGGGTATAAGGCTCCTGTCCTGGGCTGCCTGTTTTTTTGGATCAACATACTCATTATCGCCGTTATTAGGAATGTTACGCATATCCAGGTTTTCTACATATACCCAATGCCCGCTTTTTAATTTATAACCGTCGTAACTCAGGTCGGGGCCAAAAGTATCGGGTTGGTTCTTCATTTTTTTATCAGGAGGAGAAAGGTGATCAAATACAATTAAGTTTTGATCAGGTATGTATCTCAATAACATGGATACCTGACGGGCGTATTCAAATATCACTCTTTTACGGTTTTTGCCATTGCCATCAAAAATGGGCATACCAAATGATGGTTTATCATTAGTAAAGGAGAGTACATCAATTACTTTTTTGGTTGATTTTATCGTATTGCCTTTCCAGCCTATTAAAATATAATAAGGTTTTTGTGCATAAACAGGGATGATCTTATAATACTGCGCCCCATACCATTTATGATTATCCGTTACAGAATCTTCTGGGTTTTTTAGCAATGGTGAATAATCCTCTAACGGGAACATTTTTAGGGGACCGCCGGTATTCATTTGTACAGTGCCATAAAACCGGTAGCTGCCATCCTGATTAATAACATGCCAGCTCAAGATGCGGAAACGGTTATCGGGCGAGTTGATGATACTGATGCTTTTAACCGAATCAAAAGGGAAGAGGAACGAATTGGGTGTTTTTAAAGCTGATACCAGGGTTTTAATAAACAGATAGTTAGCGTTTTTACGTTCCAGATCATTTTCGTCATTGACGAATTTTTTACCTAAAGAGCTGAGGCTATCCTGGTAAATATTTAATTGTTTTGTACGTGAGCTTTCATCAGAATGCTGGGCATAGGTATTAAAATAAAGCAGGAGGGATATAAAGGATACAAAAAGTTTCTTTGTCACAATTCCAATCGTTGTTTTATATTTAATAAAAGTGTTTTATGAAATTGTCATTATAAGGAACGAAGCAATCTCGTAGCTATTCTTATTCAATTATGCAAAGCTACGAGATTGCCGCGCTATCGCTCGTAATGACATGATAATTAATTTAACGTAAGTTTTCAATAACCATTGCGCTGGCCCCGCCGCCGCCGTTACATATTCCGGCTGCGCCGTATTTGCCGTTATTTTGCTGTAATACAGCTAGTAAGGTAACAATGATACGTGCACCTGAAGCACCCAGTGGATGACCTAAAGATACAGCCCCGCCGTTAACGTTAACCTTTGCCGCATCAAGTTTTAAAAGTTGGTTATTGGCTATGGATACAACAGAAAATGCTTCGTTGATCTCAAAAAAATCAATCTGATCTGTTGATAAACCAGCCCGGTGCAAGGCGAGTGGGATGGCTTTGGATGGCGCTGTGGTAAACCATTCCGGTGCTTGCTGAGCGTCGGCATGTGATATAATTTTGGCCAGGGGTTTAATACCCAGTTCATCGGCTTTTTCCCGGCTCATTAATACTAAAGCAGCAGCGCCATCATTTAATGTTGATGCGTTGGCGGCTGTTATGGTGCCATCTTTTTTAAACACAGGTTTAAGCGATGGTATTTTTTCGAACTTTACCGCTTTAGGTTCTTCGTCCTCCGCAAATAAAATAATATCGCCTTTTTTATCCTTTAATTCAACAGGGGTTATCTCATGCAGAAATTTGCCCTCGCTTTGGGCTTTTTGCGCCCGGTTATAGGACTCAATAGCAAAAGCATCCTGCTCTTCGCGACTGATGTTGCAATCAACGGCACACAGTTCGGCAGCAGAACCCATGTGGTAGTCATTATAAACATCCCACAGGCCGTCTTTCACCAGGCCGTCAGTGATCTGTCCGTTACCTAAACGGTAGCCGTTGCGGGCTTTATCAAGGTAATAGGGCACGTTGCTCATGCTTTCCATGCCACCGGCAACCACAATATCATTTTGGCCTGTGGCGATGCTTTGAGCTGCCAGCATAATAGCTTTCATGCCCGATGCGCATACTTTATTAACGGTAGTAGCTGGCAGATAGGGCAGACCTGCGAATATGGCCGCCTGAGTAGCAGGTGCCTGCCCCAAATTGGCCGACATTACATTGCCCATATAAACTTCCTGTATTTGATCTGGCTTTAAACCGGCTTTTTCAACCGCTGCTTTGATAACCTGCGCACCCAATTGTGTGGCGCTGATGGCTGCTAAACTACCTCCAAAACTGCCAATAGGTGTGCGTGTGGCAGCTACTATTACTACTTCTTTCATGTGTCCCTCATTAAATCGGTGGGCAAATTTAGTGATTTTGTAATAAGTAAAAAGCTATGCATGCATAATAATTAAAAATGTGGGTTTCTGCTATGTCTTTTTTTAAGAATCAAAATATGGGAAGAAAGGAAACAGAATAAGGTGATTAGGTGAATGGAGATTGTATCATTTAAAGTATGTATTTCGTCGGTAAGTGAAAAGGGATGGACTTTGAAGCATAAAAGTGTGCCATGTTCTTTGCAAGTCCATTCGTATTCATGCAAGAATATAGATGGATCTTCAAATTTAGCGATAAATCCATCGTTCATGATTAGCTTGACATTTTCCAAGTGACGGTTTGAAGTTGCTTTGCCAATAAGATTATCAGGGTTATCGTATATCAATATTTCAGTTTTGCCAAAGGGTTCAAAATCATATCCAAATTTCCAACTGATGCCGGCTGCATATACATTGCCTTCCTCACGTCCTAAACCATCATAAACAAGTTTGCCATAGTTGAGGGTATGATCAGTTAAAATATATTCGCCATTAATTATATCCTGCCTTACCATGAACAAGGCTTTTGTCTGTTTTAATTCCTGGTATTCCATTACTCCTTTTTCTTTCTCACTCCTTTTTTACGGCCAAGTAAAGCCTGTTGCAGCAGGTATTCGATCTGGCCGTTGGTGCTTCTGAATTCCTCGGCGGCCCAAATTTCTATCTCCTTCAATACATCAGGGTTAATACGTAATATAAATGCTTTTTTCTCAGCCATGTTATCCTCCTGCTGCGTTTGCGGCCTTGGCCTGTTTTATTAGAAGCAAATTCACCCCCAGCAAAGCTAATAAAGGGAGATTGGGTATTTTTTTTAACATATCCAGATCAAGCGATACTTTGAAAGGTGTTTTAAAACTCCACAATGCCGACTGGATATTTAAAATGTCGCCAAGCTGATTGCTGGTTAGGTTAAAAGTGCGTGTAAATAGTTTTTTATTTAAATAAATGGCCTCAAAACCATCGTTCATCCGCAGTATTACCTTGCGAGACCATACTTCTGGTGTAACAGATCCTAAATTTGCTCCTTCCGCATCGCTGATTAAAAAAGTTTGTTTCAGAATCCCCTTACGCTTAATGATCCAGGTTTTTTTATCTGTTTCTAAAATAAAAGTAGTTTTCCACAAACTGCCATAACTCAGTTTGCCATACCAAAACTGCCCGTCGGTTAATTCAAACCAAAGCTTAAAAAAGCCATGCCGAAGCACAGATAGTTCATTTGTTCTTAACTGATCAAAACTTCTAAACTGATCCATGTTATCAATGGTATAAAGTACCAGTATTAACCACCGGGTTTACACTTCGGTCGCCGCAAAGTACAACCAGCAGGTTGCTCACCATGGCTGCCTTGCGCTCCTCGTCAAGCTCAACTATGTTTTTTTCTGATAATTTATTCAGGGCCATTTCAACCATGCCTACAGCGCCTTCAACAATAAGCCGTCGTGCCGCTATAATAGCCGATGCTTGCTGTACCTGTAACATGGAGTGTGCAATTTCGGGCGCGTAAGCCAGGTGCGATATTCTTGCTTCCAATACCTCGATACCCGCACGGGCAAGGCGTTCGTTTAGTTCTTTTTCCAATAAAAGGCTTACGTGCTCGGCGCCGCCTCTAAGGGTAATATTGGCAGTTTCATCTTCCAGATTATCATAAGGGAAGGAATTTGCCAAATGCCTTACCGCGGCCTCGCTTTGTATGTTTACGTATTGTAGGTAATTTTCTACCGCGAATACCGCGCTCGCCGTATCTTTTATTTGCCATACAATTACGGCGGCAATTTCAATAGGGTTACCAATGCTGTCGTTCACCTTTAGCTGCTGGCCGTTAAGGTTAAATGCCCTTAATGATACTTTCTTTTTTTGGTTGAATGGGTTCATCCAAAAAAAGCCGTCCT
>Ga0193743_1001244_pt1 | contig 18990 bp, 13 predicted proteins | sample L2c2metaG_FD_143038 | JGI IMG/M metagenome (GOLD analysis project Ga0193743, IMG submission 143038) | Soil microbial communities from a riparian zone of the East river system, Colorado, United States - L2c2 | ecosystem: Environmental > Terrestrial > Soil > Riparian zone | place: USA: East River... | reverse complement strand
CGGCCGAGCCGGAACGTCACGCAGGGCAGGAGCGCAGCGACCAGGGAGAACATCACGGCCGCCACGAGCTGCCCCCCGACGAGCCGACCCCGCAGATCGGCGACCTGCAGCCGAGCGGTGTCGCGGGCGTGGTCCGGCGGGGCCGGACCCAGCTGGTGTTCGGCGCGCTCGCGATCCTGCTGTGCGTGGTGCTCGGCGTCGCGATCGTCACGCAGGTCCGCCAGACCGAGTCCGGCGACTCGCTGGAGACCGCCAGGCCCGCCGACCTGCTGGTGTTGCTGGATTCGCTGCAACAGCGCGAAGCGGCCCTCAACACCGAGGTCGCCGACCTGCAGCGCACCCTTGCGGCGCTGCAGTCCTCGGGCAGCAACGACCAGGCGGCGATCGAGAACGCCAGGGCCAGGCTGGGCGCGCTGTCGATCCTGATCGGCACCGTCGGCGCAACGGGGCCCGGGGTCACGCTCACGATCGGCGATACCGCGCCTGGCGTGTCGCCGGAGACGATGCTCGACGTCATCAACGAGTTGCGCGCCGCAGGCGCAGAGGCCATGGAGATCCGGGGCGCCGGAGGTCAGGCCGCAGCGCGCGTCGGCGTCGACACCTGGGTGGTCGGTACGGCCGGCGCGCTCAACGTCGACGGCATTCCGATGAGCCCGCCGTATTCGGTTCTGGCGATTGGCGATCCACCCACGCTGGCCGCCGCGATGAACATCCCTGGTGGGGCGATGGACAGCATCGAACGGGTCGGCGGCACAATGGCCGTGCAACAATCCGCCGCCGTCGACGTGACAGCCTTGCGGCAGCCGAAACCCCGCCAATACGCTCAGCCCGTCAAGTGAGCCGACCCCGCGATGAGCCCGAGAACCAAGGAGCGCCGTGAGCGAGATTCCGTCCGACCTGTACTACACCTCGGACCACGAATGGGTGCGTCGCACCGGTGACGACACCGTCCGGGTCGGCATCACCGACTATGCGCAAGCCGCGCTGGGCGACGTGGTGTACACCGACCTGCCCGCGGTCGGCACGGACGTCGAGGCCGGTAGCGAGTTCGGGAACGTGGAATCGACCAAGTCGACATCGGAACTCTACGCACCGATCACGGCGAAAGTCGTTGCGGTGAACGAGGATCTCGTCGACGCCCCCGAGCAGATCAACGCCGAGCCGTACGGCGCGGGCTGGCTCATCGATCTGCAGGTCGATGCGGCGAGTCTGGCCGACGCCCTGGCCACGCTGCTCGACGCCGACGGCTACCGCGCCACCCTCGACGAATGAGAAAAACCGGCGGTGGTGGACACACCGGCAGGTACCGCGCGGTACGGTCGTCACCAGACGCACGACGGACTGCCGCAAGGCGGGCCGGTCAGGGCAGACATCGCCACAGCAGCCAGTTAGGAGCAGCGGGTGACGGATAACGACACCAGTTCGGGAGCTGACCAGACGTCTGACGAAGTCACTGTGGAGACCACATCGGTCTTCCGCGCCGACTTCCTCAACGAGCTGGACGCTCCGGCCACGGCGGGAAGCGACAGCGGGGTCTCGGGGGTTGAGGGACTGCCCACGGGTTCGGCATTGCTCGTCGTCAAGCGGGGCCCCAACGCGGGCTCGCGATTTCTGCTCGACCAGGCCACCACGTCGGCCGGTCGACATCCCGACAGCGACATCTTCCTCGACGACGTCACCGTGAGTCGCCGCCACGCCGAGTTCCGCCTCGAGAGCAGCGAGTTCCAGGTGGTCGACGTCGGCAGCCTCAATGGCACCTACGTCAACCGTGAGCCCGTCGACTCGGCGGTGCTGGCCAACGGCGACGAAGTGCAGATCGGTAAGTTCCGCCTGGTGTTCCTGACGGGGCCCAAGACCGACGACGGCAGCCCGGGCAGTTAGCAGAAGCAAATGACACAGCCCGACACCCCAGCGCTGGCCGGGATGTCGATCGGCGCGGTCCTCGACCTGCTGCGACCCGACTTCCCGGACGTGACCATCTCCAAGATCCGGTTCTTGGAGGCCGAAGGGCTGGTCACACCCGAGCGCACCCCGTCGGGCTATCGGCGGTTCACCGCATACGACTGTGCCCGCCTGAGGTTCGTCCTCACGGCGCAGCGCGACCAGTATCTGCCGCTGAAGGTGATCAAGTCCCAACTGGACGCGCAGCCGGACGGCGAGCTGCCCCAGATGGGGTCCGCGTACGGGGTGCCGCGCCTGGTGCAGGTATCGAACGGATCCGCCGACGGCGCCCACGACACCGCTGCGGTGGCGCCCCCGCAGGTCCGGCTGAGCCGCGAGGATCTGCTGTCCCGGTCGGGCGTCGACGACGAGATGCTCACTGCGCTGATTAGGGCCGGCGTGGTCAAGCCGGGCCCCGCAGGGTTCTTCGACGAACACTCGGTGGTGACCGCCCAGTGTGCGCGTGCGCTCGCCGAGTACGGCATCGAGCCGCGCCATCTGCGCGCCTTCCGGTCCGCAGCGGACCGGCAGTCCGACCTGATCGCGCAGATCGCGGGTCCTGTGGTGAAGGCGGGCGCGCGTGACCGCGCCGACGACCTGGCTCGCGAGGTGGCGGCACTGGCGATCACGCTGCACACGTCGCTGATCAAGTCGGCCGTGCGCGACGTATTGGATCGCTGAGGACTAGACTCGGCTCGACGGTTTGAGGCGCGGAGGGCAGACGCAGATGGGCGAGGTTCGTGTGGTCGGCATTCGCGTGGAACAGCCACAGAACCAGCCGGTCCTGCTCTTGCGAGAGTCCAACGGCGACCGGTACCTGCCCATCTGGATAGGTCAGCCCGAGGCGGCGGCGATCGCACTCGAACAGCAGGGTGTCGAGCCCAGCAGGCCGCTGACCCACGATTTGATCCGAGATCTGATTGCCGCGCTTGGCCATTCGCTCAAGGAGGTCAGGATCGTCGATCTGCAGGAGGGCACTTTCTACGCCGACCTGATCTTCGACCGCGACATCAAGGTGTCGGCGCGGCCGTCGGACTCCGTGGCGATCGCCCTGCGGGTCGGCGTCCCGATCTACGTCGAGGAGGCGGTGCTGGCGGAGGCCGGCCTGCTCATCCCCGACGAGAGCGACGAGGAATCCACCGGTGCGGTGCGCGAGGACGAGGTGGAGAAGTTCAAGGAGTTCCTCGACAGTGTGTCGCCGGACGATTTCAAGGCGACCTGAGCGGCTCGTAGCGGACGGCTGGCTGGAGTGCGATTTGTCACGGATGCGTCTCAACTGACCTGGGTCGCTCGACACGCGGAGCGGGTTTCACGGTTCCGGGAATGGGGCAGCCATACTTTGAATCACGACGGGCAGTCACGGCTCGGCGGGAAGCGTATGCTCGACACATTCGAGCTCGGAGCAAACGCGCTGCCCCGCAGTTCAGGCTGCGAAGCACGAAGCGAGTTCGACTCGGCGAAGGGATGGACAGTGGGCGACACGCCACGTCAAGAGCAGTTGGATCTGTCTTCCGGTAGCGCGCCCGCACAGGCGGGTCCGACCCCGGCCAGCGAACCCGTTCAGGGCGGTCTGTTCCCCGATGACTCCGTGCCCGACGAACTCGTCGGCTACCGCGGGCCGAGTGCCTGCCAGATCGCAGGCATCACCTACCGCCAGCTGGACTACTGGGCGCGTACCTCACTCGTGGTGCCGTCCATCCGCGGCGCAGCGGGCTCGGGTAGCCAGCGGCTCTACTCCTTCAAGGACATCCTGGTCCTGAAGATCGTGAAAAGACTTCTCGACACCGGTATCTCGCTACACAACATCCGGGTCGCGGTCGATCACCTGCGCCAGCGCGGTGTGAAGGACCTGGCCAACATCACCCTGTTCTCCGACGGCACCACCGTCTACGAGTGCACGTCCGCCGAAGAGGTCGTCGACCTGTTGCAGGGCGGCCAGGGCGTGTTCGGCATCGCGGTGTCCGGAGCGATGCGGGAACTGACCGGTGCCATCGCGGACTTCCCCGGTGAGCGCGCCGACGGCGGCGAATCCATCGCCACGCCCGAGGACGAACTGGCCTCGCGCCGCAAGCACCGCGACCGCAAGATCGGCTGACCTCTCACCCTCGATCGTGTGCCGGTAGACTCGGCACTGCATCGTCCCTGCGCGGGAGAGCTCCGTGGCCGCCAGCCACGGGCGCCGAAGGAGCAACACCTCTCCGTCAACCTCTCAGGCACCCAGGACCGCGAAGGGCCCCGATGCCTCTGGAAAGCGGTGAGCCGCCGTACGTCAGGCCGGCCCGCCCGCCCATGGGGAAAGGCACCCGAGCCAACCGCCGGAACGCCGAATCTCTCAGGCGCCCGGTTCGGGTCGACGACAGAGGGGGAGGACCGCAGTCGTTCTGCGCGCCGAACCTGAGAGGTCGTCCGTGTCCGGTACTCAATCCCATTCATCTGGCGAGCATCACCAATTCCGTTTCGCCGACCGGCACATCGGCCCCGACGCCGACGCCATCGAGACCATGCTCAAGGTCATCGGGGTGGAATCCCTGGCCGTACTCGCCGAGAAGGCGCTCCCCGCTGGGATTCTCGACACGGTGACCATCGACGGGTTGGCGCCCGGCCTCGACCGGCTGCCCCCGCCCGCCACCGAGGAGCACGCACTCGCCGAGCTGCGCGCGATGGCCGACGCGAACACGGTCGCGGTGTCCATGATCGGACAGGGGTACTTCGACACGCTGACGCCACCGGTGTTGCGTCGCAACGTCCTTGAGAACCCGGCGTGGTACACCGCGTACACCCCGTACCAGCCCGAAATCAGCCAGGGCCGGTTGGAGGCGTTGCTGAACTTCCAGACCATGGTCGAGGATCTGACCGGCCTCGAGGTGGCGAACGCCTCGATGCTCGACGAGGCCACCGCCGCGGCGGAGGCCATGACGCTGATGCACCGGGCGGTGAAGGGCTCGGTCAACCGCCTCGCGGTGGACGCTGACGTCTACGCCCAGACCGCGGCGGTGCTCGCCACCCGTGCTGCGCCGCTCGGCATCGAGATCGTCACCGCCGACCTGCGCGATGGCCTGCCCGACGGCGACTTCTTCGGCGTGATCGTCCAGTCGCCCGGCGCAGGCGGCGCCGTCGTCGACTGGGCCGACCTGGTCGCCCAGGCGCACGACCGCGGCGCGCTGGTGGCGGTCGGCGCCGACCTGCTGGCGCTGACGTTGATCATCCCGCCCGGCGAGATCGGCGCCGACGTGGCATTCGGCAGCACCCAGCGCTTCGGTGTGCCAATGGGGTTCGGCGGTCCGCACGCCGGTTATCTGGCGGTGCACACCAAGCACACGCGGCAGTTGCCCGGCCGACTGGTCGGCGTCTCGGTCGACGCCGATGGCGCGCCCGCCTACCGGCTGTCCCTGCAGACCCGAGAGCAGCACATCCGCAGGGACAAGGCGACAAGCAACATCTGTACGGCGCAGGTGCTGTTGGCCGTGATGGCCGCGATGTACGCGAGCTACCACGGTGCCGACGGCCTCACCGCGATCGCGCATCGCGTGCACGGCCATGCGCTCGGGGTGGCGACCGGCCTCGACGCGGCAGGCGTCGAGGTGGTGCACGACGCGTTCTTCGACACGGTGCTGGCCAGGGTTCCCGGCCGCGCCGAGGAGATCCGGTCGGCGGCGAAGGCGCGCGGCATCAACGTGTGGCTCGTCGACGCCGACCACGTGTCGGTGTCGTGCGACGAGGCCACCACCGCCGAGCACGTCGAGGAGGTGCTCGCGGCGTTCGGAGCCACCCGCGGCGGACAGCACTGGGCGGGGCCTGAAATCGCCACGCGCACATCGCGGTTCCTCACCCACCCGGCGTTCACCCGGTACCGCACCGAGACCGAGATGATGCGTTACCTGCGGGCGCTCGCCGACAAGGACATTGCGCTGGACCGCAGCATGATCCCGCTCGGGTCGTGCACGATGAAGCTCAACGCGGCGGCCGAGATGGAGGCGATCACCTGGCCGGAGTTCGCCCGCCAGCATCCCTTCGCACCCGCCTCGGACACACCCGGCCTGCGCAGGCTGATCGCCGAGCTCGAGACGTGGCTCACCCAGCTCACCGGATACGACGCGGTCTCCCTGCAGCCCAACGCGGGCTCGCAGGGCGAGTACGCGGGCCTGCTGGCGATCCACGCGTACCACGAGAGTCGCGGCGAGAGCGGTCGCGACGTCTGCCTGATTCCGTCCAGCGCGCACGGCACCAACGCGGCGTCGGCGGCGTTGGCCGGCATGCGCGTCGTGGTGGTGGCATGCCGCGACAACGGTGACGTCGACCTGGACGACTTGCGCGCCAAGGTGTCCGAGCACGCCGACCGGGTGGCGGCGCTGATGATCACCTATCCGTCCACGCACGGCGTCTTCGAGCACGACATCGCGGACATCTGCGCGGCGGTGCACGACGTCGGCGGTCAGGTGTACGTCGACGGCGCCAACCTGAACGCGTTGGTTGGCCTTGCCCGGCCTGGCAATTTCGGCGGCGACGTCAGCCACCTGAATCTGCACAAGACGTTCTGCATTCCGCACGGCGGTGGCGGGCCAGGGGTCGGCCCGGTCGCGGTGCGCTCCCATCTGGCGCCGTTCCTGCCGGGGCACCCGCTGGCCGACGAGCTCACCGACACCTACACCGTGTCGGCCGCTCCGTACGGTTCGGCGTCGATCCTGCCGATCACGTGGGCCTACATCCGGATGATGGGTGCGCCCGGGCTGCGGGCCGCGACGCTGACCGCGATCGCGTCGGCCAACTACATCGCCCGGCGCCTCGACGAGTACTACCCGGTGCTCTACACGGGGGAGAACGGCATGGTCGCCCACGAGTGCATCCTGGATCTGCGCGGGATCACCAAGACCACCGGCGTCACCGTCGACGACGTGGCGAAGCGATTGGCGGACTACGGCTTCCACGCTCCCACGATGAGCTTCCCGGTGGCGGGCACGCTCATGGTCGAACCGACCGAGAGCGAGAGCCTGACGGAGGTCGACGCGTTCTGCGAGGCGATGATCGCCATTCGCGCCGAGATCGACCAGGTCGGCTCGGGTGCATGGCCTGCCGACGACAACCCGCTGCGGAACGCTCCACACACAGCCGAATGCCTTCTGGTGGCCGATTGGGAGCACCCGTACAGCCGCGAGCAGGCCGCCTACCCGCTGGGCAAGGCGTTCCGACCCAAGGTTTGGCCGCCCGTGCGACGCATCGACGCCGCGTACGGCGACCGCAACCTGGTGTGCTCCTGCCCGCCGGTGGAGGCCTTCGCCTGACTCGGCGCGGAGCCGACCGACGCTACTCCAACAGGTCGTTGATGTTGGCGACCATCTCGGGGGAGTCCGAGGCGGGCACGCCCTCGTACTGGCCGCCGGTGATCTCGGCGATGGCCTGCCAGGTCGCCCGATCCGGATCGTCGCCCACGTCGATGACGTTGATGGCCACCCGTTTGGCGGGGTCGAACGCGGCGCGGATGGTCTCCTGCAGACTGGTTCCGTTCAACGACTGATCGGTATGCGGGCCCGAGGTGATGACCAGAACCGAATTCGGTTGTCCGGAGCGGAAGTTGGTGACCGCATCGGCATAGACGTTGCGCAGTGTGGTGAATGACACCCGGCCGCTGGTCGTCGACGCCAGGCCGTCGAGTCCGGCGACCAGCGCGGCACTGCGCGGCTGTCCCTGGACTGGGTCGCCGACCGGGCCGAGCGGAACCAGAGTGGACCCCTCGGCTCCGTTGAAGGCCGTCAATCCGACCACCGCGTTCGGCGGCAGTGCCTGCACCCGGGCCTTCAACGCCGTCACCACCGGGTTGAGGTTCAGCGTCTGGTCGAGCATCACCGACACCGTGCCCGCACCCGACCGCGCGGTCGGACCCGCTGACGGGGGCCCCGACACCGCGTTCGCCAGCGTCGCCCGCATGGCGTTGTCACCGACGGACACCGGCGTCGAAAGCGAGCCCAGGTCCGTGACGTCGTTCTTCGGGGGTGTGCCGCCGTCGGTACGGAAGCCGGCCTTGGCCAACTCGGCCATGGGTTCGGCGTTGCGCAGGTAGCGGGCGAACTCGCTGGCGGCGCTCACCTGCTCCTGGGAAAGCCAACTGCCGGCGAGCAACACGGTCGGGTAGTCGGCGATGGCGGTCGGTCCTGACGGCAGCCAAGAGGCCAGCTGGCCCTTGGCGTCGGGCAGCGACCCGCCACGTTGGTAGAGCTGCTGTTCGGTGCTGACCACTGCATGTACCGGTGCGACCGCCGGGTCGGCGGCTTGCAGCAGGGCGTCCATCGCGGTGGAGGCCCTGGTGTCGGCCAGCTTGGGTTGGCCAGCCATGAGTGTGCTGACCGCGGGGGTGCCTGCGCTGGCCGGTGCTCCCGGTGGGGCCGACGTCGCGGCGACGGCCTCGGCCGCAAGGTAGCTGGCGTCGCTGTCCTCGGTCAGCGGCAGCGCCAGCCGCAATGAGCCCCAGCCTGGCAGGTTCAGTCCGTCCAGCGACGTCGGATTGGTCTGCAAGGACGGCAGCGTCGACCAGTTCTGCTGTGCCAGGGCGGCCTTCAGTTGCGGGCGCACGGCCAGCACCACCGGCGAGGTGACCAGGGAGCGACTGTCGCTGACCGTCTGTTCGCCGGTGGCGGCTTCGAGCCGCGCCTCCGACACCGAGCTGCCAGGAATCCACAACGCGGGGCGCTCACCGAGTTCACCGGGCCAGGAGCCGACGAAACCGTTCACCACCGCGTCGGAGTCTGCCGGCCGGACGGCGACCTTGACGCATCGGTCCCCGACCGGGGCAGCGGTCTGGTTGTACTGGTCGGCCAGCGCGCGGAGCGGGTCGGCGATGTTGGGGTCGGCGACCACGGCGACGGCGACCTCGCCCTCCACGCAGCGGGCGGCGGCCACTTCGGACCGGTTGGACAGCGCGTCACCGAAGAAGCGCCACAGGATGATCCCGCCGACCACCACCACGACGGTGACGAGGGCCGCGATGACGCCGACGCTGACGCCGCGCCTCTTGGTGGCGACGGCCCGGTGGCTGCCCGTCCACTCGCCGCCCTCCCAATCGCCGCCGTGCGCAGGTCCCGTGACGGGCGGCCTCGGCGGCGGGTTGGCGGCGAAGGAGTGCGTCGGGGCGTCGGGCTCGTCGTAGCGGTAGTCCGGCTCGTCCTGCTGCCAGTAGTTCGCGTCGTACCCGGGTTGGCGGGGCGCCGGCTCCTCGTAGTCCGCGTCGTCGTACTCGGTTTCGTCGAAATTGGTTTCGCCGTAGCCGGCTTGGTCGTCGTGGTCGGCGCCGGCGTAATCACCATTGGCATAAGCGGGTTCGCCGTAGCCCGGTTCGTACGCCGGCTGGTCGTAGGAGTAGCCCTCCGGATCGTCACCCAGCGGAGCCCGAGGGTCGTCAGGTGTTTCGTCGGGGTCGGGAACGCTGTGCCTGCCCATCCCTAACCGTTCCTGGTTTGCGAGCAGGAGTGAGCTCTGCTCGGGTGCGGCCCGAACGGTCTTGGCCGCGGCTGGCGGGTGTCATCCGGTGGACCGGTGCGCATCGTGAACTGCCGGTGGGCCGGAACTGCCGTGCCTGCTATGTGGTCAACGGTGACGCCCAAGCCTGGTCGGTGGTGTGCCCGCTGCGGTCCGCTGTCCGCGGCGGGGTCCTGCCGACCGTCGCCTGATCGACGGTCCGAGACCACATCTGCCGACCGCGGCGCCGCGATGTGATGAGGTCGCGATGGGCGGATCGGAAGTCTGCTGCCACCAGTCTGGCAGACACCACCGACATGCAAGCCCCACCGCGCTAGCACACTCGCTTTCGCGCGGTAGTGCACACTTCCGCTCACTATGCGACCAACAGTTGGCAACCCCTGTGCTCCTTGCGTTGACTGGTCATTCGGCTCCGCCGCTACGGCTGATCATTCGGCTCCGCCGCTACGGCTGATCATTCGGCTCCGCCGAAGTGAGTCGCCATTCGGCTCGGCCAAAGTCTAGTCACTGGCCGGAGTGGCGGGCTTTGAACTCGCGGCGGCGCCGGTGCAGGATCGGTTCGGTGTAGCCGTTGGGCTGCTCGGCGCCCGACAGGATCAGCTCCTCGGCAGCCGCAAACGCGATGCTGGCCTCGGGGTCTGGTGCCATCGGCAGGTAGGTCGGGTCCTTGGCGTTCTGCTCGTCGACCACGGCGGCCATCCGGCGCAGGCTTGCCTTCACGTCGTCGGTGGTGATTACGCCGTGGCGCAACCAGTTGGCCAGCAGCTGGCTGGAGATACGCAGCGTGGCGCGGTCCTCCATCAGCGCGACGTTGTGGATGTCGGGCACCTTGGAGCAGCCCACGCCCGCGTCGATCCAGCGCACGACGTAGCCGAGGATCGACTGGCAGTTGTTGTCGACCTCCTCGCGGATCTCCTCGGGCGCCCAGGCCAGTTCCTTGGCGAGCGGGATGGTCAGCAACTCGTCGATCGTGGTCCTAGCCGTTCCCCGGTCGCTGCGCTCCTGCCCTCCGGAACCCTGGCTGGCCAGTTCCTTCTGCACCTCGAACACGTCGACCTGGTGGTAGTGCATGGCGTGCAGCGTCGCCGCGGTCGGAGACGGCACCCAAGCGGTGGTGGCGCCCGCCTTGGGCTGACCGATCTTCTGCTCGACCATGTCGGCCATCAGTTCGGTCATGGCCCACATGCCCTTGCCGATCTGGGCGCGCCCTGACAGGCCCGCGGCCAGTCCGGTGTCGACGTTGGCGTCCTCGTAGGCCTTGATCCAGGGCTGGCTCTTCATCGCCCCCTTGCGGATCATCGGCCCGGCCTCCATGGAGGTGTGGATCTCGTCGCCGGTGCGGTCCAGGAAGCCCGTGTTGATGAACACCACCCGGTCTGCGGCGGCCTTGATGCACGCCTTGAGATTCAGCGTGGTGCGCCGCTCCTCGTCCATGATGCCGACCTTTAGGGTGGCCTGAGGCAGACCCAGCACATCCTCGACGCGGCTGAACAGCTCGCAGGTGAACGCGACCTCGTCGGGGCCGTGCATCTTGGGCTTGACGATGTAGACCGAGCCGGTGCGGCTGTTGATCAGCGGTCCGTTGCCGTCCCCGGCCTTGAGTCCATGAATTGCGACCAGGCCGGTGAACAGCGCGTCCTGGATGCCTTCGGGCGCCTCATTGCCATCCGCGTCCACGATCGCGTCGTTGGTCATCAGGTGCCCGACGTTGCGCACGAACAGCAGGCTGCGACCGGGCAGGGTCAGCTCACCGCCATCCGGTGCGGTGTAGGTGCGGTCCTCGTTGAGTACCCGGGTGAACGACTTGCCGCCCTTGCTGACCTCTTCGGTCAGGTCGCCACGGTTCAGGCCGAGCCAGTTCCGGTAGCCGAGCACCTTGTCGTCGGCGTCGACGGCGGAAATCGAGTCCTCGAAGTCCATGATCGTGGTGATCGCCGACTCAAGCACCACGTCCTTGACCCCGGCGGGGTCGGTGGAGCCGACGGGGGAGTCGGGATCGATGAGGATCTCGATGTGCAGGCCGTGGTTGCGCAGCAGCACGGACCACTTGGGCGAGCCGAGCTCGCCGGTGTAGCCGACGAACTGCTCCGGTGCGGCCAGCCCGGCCGACAGACCGTCGCCGAGCGTGACGAGCAGCTGACCCTCATCGATCTCGAAGCCGGTCGCCTCGTTCCATCCACCCGAAGCCAGCGGAGCGGCGTCGTCGAGGAATGCGCGGGCATACGCGATCACCTTGTCGCCGCGCACCCGGTTGTAGCCGATTCCCTTCTCGGCGCCGTCGGTCTCGGGAATGACGTCGGTGCCGTACAACGCGTCGTAGAGCGAACCCCACCGGGCGTTGGACGCGTTGAGCGCGAACCGTGCGTTGAGGATGGGCACCACCAGCTGCGGTCCGGCGGTGGTGGTGATCTCGGCGTCGACACCGGACGTGGTGATGGTGAAGTCGGCCGGCTCGGGCTGCAGGTAACCGATCTCGGTGAGGAATTGCTTGTAGGCCTCGACGTCGAGGGGCTCGATGACGCGCTGACGGTGCCACTTGTCGATCTGGGCCTGCAGGTCGTCACGACGGGCCAGCAGTTCCTGGTTCTGTGGGGTCAGATCGGCGACGACCTTGTCGACGCCCGCCCAGAAGCTCTCCGGATCGAGCCCGGTGCCGGGCAGGGCCTCGTTGGTGACGAAGTCGTGAAGCACCTTGGCGACCCGCAGGTTGCCCACGGTCACGCGATCGGTCGCGGGCGGGCGAAGCGGGGTGGGCTCGTTCATTGTCTTCCTCCCTAAAAGCGTCGACCTAGCTTACCCGTGGGTAACAGCAGCTAATTGCCGCGCGCCGCGGTGAGGAGCAGGTCACACCGTAGCGGCCGACCGCGTCACGGAACGGCCGAAGCGCCGGGCAGTGTGACAGCGACGGCCGTCGGCGTTCCGAGGCGGCTGGCCAGCCACGGCAACGCGGCCGAGAAGACTTTAGCGGCGGAGCCGAAGTCGTGACCACCGTCCCGCGGCGCCACGGCGCACTCGATACCGGTGCTGCTCGCCAGTGAACACAAGTAGTTTGCGCCTGCGGCGATGTCCGCCGGGTCTAGGTCGTCCGGGGATTGGTCGGGCGGCGTCGTCGAACCGGCCGCGTGGTAGACCGGCGGTCCGGAACCTGCGACGGCGAACCAGGCCGCCACTCCGGTGTAGGGACCGTGGGCCGTCATCACCGTCGCGGGGTCGAACGCGGCGAAGGCGGCGGCATCGCCGCCGAACAGTCGTGCGACGGTCTGCTCGCGCGAACCTGCGTTTGGCCCAAGTAGACCGTCGATGTCGACGACGGTCTGGATCAGATCAGGGTGCATCACAGTGGTCATCAGCGCGCACGTACCACCGGACGACCACCCGACCATTCCCCAGTGCGCCGGATCGGGACTCACGCCAAAGTGCGAGATAACATACGGCACAATGTCTTTGGTGAGGTGGTCAGCGGCGTTTCCGCGGATCCCGTTCACGCACTCGGTGTCGTTGTTGAATGCTCCGCTGGTGTCGGCGAACACCAGGACCGGCGCGTTGCCGTCGTGCGCGGCCGCGAAATCGTCGGCAGTGCGCTGCGCCTCACCAGACGTCGGCCAATCCGTCGGGTGTCCGAATTCGCCGCCGACCATGACCACGGCAGGCAACGGCGGCGGGGGATCGGCGGCGAACCAGGCCGGCGGCAGATACACCAACTCGTCGCGATGCCGGAAGCCAGAGGCGTCGTCTGTGATCGTGACCGAGACCATCACCCCGCGCTTGGGGATGTCATGGCGCCGCTGCATGTCCTTGGCCGTGGCCTCGTCGGTCTGGGTGGGCAATGACGCGTCGGTCGCCCGATTCCACACCGAACCCACCGTCGGCAGGTAGCCGGTCCAGGCGTCGACCGCGAGCCCGGCGCACAGCACGCACAGCGGGACGGCGGCCAGCGAGGCGCTTCTGCGCCACCATCGCGCCCGGCGCCAGCCGGCGATCGCCACGACGACCGCCGCGCCGGTCAGGGCAATCCACAGCCACAGCACGACCGGGGCGGAACCCTCGGCCAGGGCTTCGTAGTCGACGAACCAGTACACCGCGCCGGCCAGGCCCATACCGGCCAGCGCTGCCACGGGAACCCACAGTCGGCGCCATCTTCTGGACCGCCAGCCGATCGCGGCGACCAGGATCACGGCTGCAATCACCTCGACCAGGATCGGTAGCCAGCCGCCGATGAGCGCAATGTTCACCGCTCCATGTATCGCAAACCCAGCTGTGAATCAGGTGTGAATCCGCTTACGGGTTCGACGTCGGTGGTTCCGTTGCGGTCAGCCCAGCGCAGTCGTTCTGGGCGGGAACCGCATTGAAGCGGTCGTTGATCCAGTTGATCAAAGCCGACGGGTCGGCGCCCTGGTCGCCGAGTTGGATCATGTCGCCCATTGCGCAGGCCCGCGCGACCGCGGCATCCGTCTGCGCCTCGGGAATCAGCCCGTCCGGACCATCGGGCACGACCAGCATCGGCGCCGCCGTCGGCGCCTGCGGCAGTGACGTCTTCTGCAGATAGGCGCGGAGGGCTTCCGTCGCGTCACCATTGGCGGGCCGCAGGTCGTCGGGCCCGATCTGCTCGGCAAGCCGGTCGCGGTCGTGGCTCTCCGGTCCCCAACATGCAGTCAGCGCGTTCCAGTTGTCCTTGACCCCCCCGTGCCGGTAGGCGTCGAGGTCGAAGGCGGAGTCCTCACTCTTCAGCGCCGCCAGGAACTGCGCCAACATCAACTGCTGATCGCGCGTCAACGTGCCGTCGGCCGCGGCGTCCGCCAGCCAATCCAGCGCGGAGGTCGGCGCTTCTGCCACCACGCCTGCCAGGTTCAGCACCCCGCGGTAGTCAGGAGCCAACTCGTTCGCGGCCCACGCTGCCTGACCACCCTGACCGGTGCCCCACACGGTAAAGGTGTCCGACGCGGCGGGTACGAGCTTGCGTGCGGCGCGTACCGAATCGATGACGTTGTAACCCTCTGTCGTCGAGTCCAGGAACGGGTGATAGTCGTTGTAGGGCCCGATCGTCGAATCCGAGGTCGAGTGATCGGTTTCACCAAGGCCCAGGCCTTGGTAGTCCGTAGTCGCGACGAGATAACCGTCATCGATCAGCGCACCGACAGTGGATGCCGAGCCGAGCAGCGTGGGTGATGCGGACGGCGCGCATGGGGGCTGAATCCCGGTCGCAGGGTGTCCGAGCGCGACGATATTCCAGCCGCCGGGCGGCGGATCGCCCTTGGGCACGAACACCGTCGCCGTCACGAGGGAGTGGCTGTCGTTGATGCCGGAGGTGGATTCGTAGACGATCCGCGCGGCCAACGACGTCTTATCCCGTAGCACGGGGTCGAGGTCGACCAACCCTTCCGCCGACACCAGTGTGCCCGGCCCGGCGCCGCTGAAGTCGCCCTCGATCGCGGGACCCTTCGGCGGACCGGAGTGTGGTGCAGCGGGATCTGCTCCGCGGTTACCGCACGCGGCGAGGAGCAGGGTGACACAGGTCAATGTCGAAACCAGGGCGACGCGGTGCTTCATCGGTCCTCGTCTCGGGCGACCCCCTGCAACCGTTGGCACCAGCCGAGCAGTGTCTCTCGCAACGGCGCTGCGCGCCTGGAGATGTCACGTTGACACCGCACGTACTCGGTACGTCCCGCGGCGTCCTCGATGGCGATGGGCGCAATCCCGTAGTCGACCAGGTCGTACGGGCTGGCCCGCATGTCCAACGCCCGCGCATCCGCAGCGAGATCCAAACAGTTCATCAGCAACTCCGAGGACACCAGTGAGCCAAGCTTGTAACACCACTTGTAGAGATCCATGTTCGCGTGAACGCAGCCCGGCTGTTCGCTGGCGACCTGGGAGGCACGGCTCAGCCGCTCCGCGTTGCGCGGCGCAGCGGGCTCAGTGAAGAACCGGTACGCGTCGAAGTGGCTGCAGCGCAACGGCATCGACTCGACTACCGCATCGGTGCCCGCGGCGCCCAGGCGAAGCGGAACCTGGTCGTGCCGAATGTCGGGCGTCCGGTAGACCATCGCCCACTCGTGCAGGCCGAAGCAGTTCAACTGGGCGGGGCGGCGGGCGGTGGCGCGCAGCAGGTCGGCGATGAACTCGACCGTCTCGACGCGGGCCAGCAGATACTCGTGGGTGACGGTGACAGCCGATCCGAGCATGCCGTATCCGGTGCGCTCGAGGAAGCGGTCGGCCGACCCACCGCCCAGCGCCACGCCGTATCCGGGGTGCCAACGACGCAACTGGCGTGGCCTCAGGCTGTAGTAGCTGAACAGGAAATCCCAGACGGGGTGAGCTTCGCCACGTCGGGCCCGATGCAGGTGCGGCTCGACGAAGTGGTCCACTCGTTCGGCGTGCCGACGTTCGCGCTCGGTCCATGCCGATTGGTCGAGCAGTACGTGGTCGAGGACGCGCTCAGACACGGTGGGTTCCGTCGCGAACGGTACCCACCAGATCCTCGACCAGGTCCTCGAGTGTCACCATCGCGGTCACTCGATCATCGTCGGCGGCGGTGACGAGCGCCAAGTGGCTGTTGTCCCGTCGCAGCCGCGACAACGCGTCGGGCAGCGGCAGCGTCTCGAGCACCCGCGGCAGCGGCCGCACCATGGACGAGTCGACGACCGCGTCGGGATCGTCGACAAGCGGAAGCACGTCCTTGATATGAACGTAGCCGGTGAATCGGCCGGCGGGGTCGACGACCGGAAAGCGCGAATAGCCCGTCTCGGCCAGTGCCTGATGGATGGCCGCAACAGTCGGCCCCGAGCCGTCGGCGGCGGCGGGAACCGCGTGAATCTCGTTGACCGGCACCGCAACATCGGCCACGATGCGATTGCGGATCTGCAGCGCCCGCGACAGGCGATTGTGTTCCTCTGGGTCGAGCAGGCCTTCGGACACCGACTCGGCGATCATCTCGGACAATTCGATCATCGACACAGTGTTCTCGAGCTCATTCTTGGCTTCCACGCCGAACAGGCGCAGCGTCAACCTGGCGCACCAGTCGTAGAAGGCGATGAACGGCCGCGCGATCCGGATCCAGAGCAGGTACGGCGGGACCAGCAGCATCGCGGCGGATTCGGGCCCGGCGATGGCGATGTTCTTCGGCACCATTTCACCGAGCAGCACGTGCAGCACCACGACGATCGTGATCGCGACCAAGAAGGACACCGTGTGCAGCACGGCATCGGGCACACCCAGCAGATCGAACGGTGTCTCCAGCAGATGGGCCACCGCGGGCTCGCCGACGCGGCCAAGCAGGATCGAGCACACCGTGATGCCGAGCTGCGCACCGGCCAGCATCAGCGAGAGGTTCTGCCCGGCCCGGATGACGGCGATGGCGCTGCGCTTGCCCTGTTCGGCGAGAGCTTCGAGCCGGTCTCGGCGCGCCGAGATCAGCGCGAACTCCGCAGCGACGAAGAAGGCGTTGGCGGCCAGCAGCAACACCGTCAGCAGAACACCCAGCAGGTCACCCATCCGCGGACTCCTCGTCGGGGTCCAGCCGCACCAGCTTGATCAGGTCGATGCGGCGGCCGTCCATCCGCTCGACGCTTGCCAGCCAGCGCACCGGATGGTCGGGCGCGGTGTCCGGCTCGAACTCGGTCAGTGTCACCGACTCGCCCTCGACCGGAATGTGTCCCAGCTCCTCCAGCACCAGGCCGCCGATGGTTTCGTACTCACCTTCGTGTGGACGGAAGGGGGTCTCCGTATCGACCTCGTCGATGCGCAACAGCCCCGACACCTGCCAGCCGTTCCGCATCTCGACCACGTCGGGGGTCTCGTCGTCGTGTTCGTCGCGGACGTCACCGACGATCTCCTCGATCAGGTCCTCGACGGTGACCATGCCAGCGGTGCCGCCGTACTCGTCGACCACCAGTGCGGTCTGCAGGCCGTTCGCCCGGATCTGCGTCATCACGGCGTCACCGTCGAGGGTGGATGGCACCGTGGGCACGGGCAACGCCAGGGAAGCCAGGGTGGTGTACGGTCGCTCGGCTCGCGGTACCTCGAAAACCTGTTTGACGTGCACGATTCCGATGGTCTCGTCGAGGTCGCCCTCGACGATCGGAAAGCGGGAGAAACCGGTTTCCATCGCCTTGGCCACCAGGTCGGCGACGGTGTCATCGGCCTGCAGCGCCTCGATCGTCGAGCGGGGCGTCATCAGCTCCTCGGCGCTCCTGGTGCCGAACCGCAATGAGCGGTCCACCAGCGTGGCGGTCGCGAGGTCCAGCGATCCCTGGCGTGCGGAATTTCGCACCAGCGACACCAGTTCCTGCGGCGAGCGCGCCGACCGCAACTCTTCGGCAGGCTCGATGCCCAGTCGGCGCAGAATCCAGTTGGCGGTGCCGTTGGTCATCTTGATCAACGGGGTGGTCGCCATCGAGAACAACAGCTGCGGTCCGGCCACGACGCGCGCCGTCGCCAGTGGCTTTGCGACGGCGAGGTATTGAGCGACCAGTTCGCCGAACACCATCGACACCGAGGTGGCGATCAGCAGCGCCAGCGCCAGCGCCAGGCCGTCGGCGACGCCCCTGGTCAGCGACAGCGCGGTGAACACGGGTTTCAGTAGCTGCGCGAGCAGCGGCTCGGCCAGGTAACCGGTGATCAGCGTGGTGATCGAGATGCCCACCTGGGCGCCCGACAGCTGAAACGACAGGGTTCGATGCGCCCGCTGCACCAGCTTGTCGCGGCGCTTGCCGGTGCGTGCGTTGGCGTCGACGGTGCTGCGCTCCAGTGCCGTCAGCGAGAACTCGGCGGCGACGAACAGCGCCGTGCCTGCGGTGAGCACGATGAATCCGAGCAGGGCCAGCAGGGTCAGGCCGACGCTCATCGCAGCCTCGCGGAATGTTCGCCGGGTCTCGCGCCCGGCTGACTACTGGAGGGTTCGGCGTCCTGAGGTTCTAGGCCGGGCTCGCGGGCGGGCCGGTCAGACCCGACGGCCCTGTCAGACGTGGGGGCCTCCACGGGTGCCTGCGGCACGTGATCCCTTCCTTCAGCCGAGGTGGTGAAGAACTCATGTTAGCGGGTGGCGCGGGCGCCGCTGGGTCACCAACCGCTCGGCAGCGGGTGTCCCTCGGCGAATCCGGCCGCCGACTGCACGCCGAGCACCACCTTCTCGTGCAGTTCGGGCAGGGTCGCCGCGCCGACGTAGGTGCAGGTGCTGCGGACGCCAGAGGTGATGTGGTCCAGCAGGTCCTCGACGCCGCCGCGGTCCGGGTCCAGACCCATCCGCGACGTCGAGATGCCCTCCTCGAACAGCGCCTTGCGGGCCCGGTCGAACATGCCGTCGCCCGCCGTCCTGGCGGCCACGGCCCGCTTGGACGCCATCCCGTAGCTCTCCTTGTACAGTCGCTCCTCCCGGTCGGACATGAGGTCGCCGGGCGACTCGTAGGTGCCGGCAAGCCAGGAGCCGATCATCACGTTCGACGCCCCCGCGGCCAGCGCCAGCGCCACGTCACGCGGATGTCGCACACCGCCGTCGGCCCAGACGTGACCACCGAGTTGCCTTGCTGCGGTAGCACACTCGACGACCGCGGAGAACTGCGGCCGGCCCACCCCGGTCATCATCCGGGT
>Ga0193743_1001242_pt1 | contig 19000 bp, 14 predicted proteins | sample L2c2metaG_FD_143038 | JGI IMG/M metagenome (GOLD analysis project Ga0193743, IMG submission 143038) | Soil microbial communities from a riparian zone of the East river system, Colorado, United States - L2c2 | ecosystem: Environmental > Terrestrial > Soil > Riparian zone | place: USA: East River... | reverse complement strand
GGACCTCCGAAATTCGAGGCATCCAGCAAGAGAGCGGCGCAACCTACAAGTTGAAGCCAACGCCTCGCACGACTTCGGACCCGACATCTCCGTCCAAACTCCGAGCTTAACAGATTCCGGAGAGGGTTGCAGCAGGATTTGATGTTTGATACTAAACTGTTACCATATATGGTATATAATTATTGTCATAAATAGCGTGTTACCATATATAGTAATATGTAATTACTAAATATAGAAGGTGGCAGAATTATCTGATATAGCAAAATTTGTCTCTGTCAGTTTTGAGAATTTTGACAATCGGTTTAGAGCATTTGTTCTTTACCTAAATGCAAGTAAATTGTTACAACTTCGAACAATTCAGACTTTACAGTCGTGATTGTAACAGTCGGTTCTGCATCTGGGTCCTTAAGGGCTGAGCCTAAAGAGTGCTTAACTGGTAAAGGTCAAGTATTGTCTAAAGGTTTGAGAGCGGAGAGGATAAAGCAGATGGCTAACTTCGATATTATTGCTAATAAAGATTGTCTAAAGAGTACAATCGTCTATGCTAGGTTTATATAGTAAAGTAAGCATGTAAGCAGCAGGGCGAACATGCATAAGTCATAAGTAAAGCATGCTGCAAGCATGAGATGCGCAGCATCGGAAATGAATGGCGTGCGTAAGCTGTGTGTAACACATGTCTAAAGCATGTAAGTAATATCCAAAGTATATGTCTAGCACATGTTGAAGAAATGTAAGGAAACATAAGATCATCTGTTTAGATAAGATCATCTGTCAGATAAGATATGATCAAGAGATAAGATCAAGAGATATGATCAAGAGATATGATCAAGAAGAGATAAGATCAAAAGATAAGATCAAAAGATATGATCAAGAGATCAAGAGATCGTTGTTCCTATAAGATAAGATTCAAAGTATAGTTCAAAGAAAAAGAGTGTGTGAAGGAATAAAATCGTAACATAAATTGGCTAGAGGAATAAGGCATACAATGATTTCCCACGTTTTAATTTTGGTTGTACAAAAGTAGCGGTGACTAAGCGCACAGCACCATACTTAATCAGTACCAGTTCCTAATAAGGAAATTATGACATCATTGCCATGCCACCTTTCCTCAGGAAGATGCACAGGCATTGCAAACCCATTTTCTGGGCACCTGGTCCAGTTCTACACATGCTAGATGGTACTAGAGTATAGGAAAATATATCAGATAGATTATTTCCCAAAAATTAACACTTGACTTGTATCCCATAATCTAGGCAAGTTGCATATCCTTCATGGTTGATTTCAGGTACCTTTCAGATTCATTAGCTTAAATCACCTTCCTTTAAGCAGTTCCTGATATGCTTACCTCTTCTGCAGGCTTCATTGTGTCCACTGTCCATTTAGAGTGAGATTTCATTATTTTCATGAAATTGAGATTTGATCAAGATAAGATTCTTGATCTTATCAATCTTATCTCTTAAATGCTAATCAACTGACATTTGGTTGCTTTGAAGCTTCTGGTCATGTAGTTTAGGTGGTAAATACCCTACAATACATCTTATTAATAGCCTAGCTAGGAAACAATGGCTGTCAAGGCCTTTTAAAGGTATTTTAATTGAATGTCCAAAAAAAATTCACCACCTTTGGCTGGACTAACTAACCAACCTCCAGTCCGGAATTCTCGGGCCAGTATGCCCTTGACTGTGTTTTTCTAGGGTGATATAAATGAGATGAGATGTGATTAGATATTAGGATTTAGTGCAGCCAGGGGGTCCGGGGGGCAGAGCCCCCTGGCTAGCTGAGAAGGTGTGCTGCAGGCAGGCAAAGCAGAGCTGTGCCAAAGGCAGATCTTCATAAGCTTGTAACTCGAAGGGGATGTGAACCTGGATGGTGATCATAACCAAACACATCCTGTCATCCACATCCAGCTGTCATATATATTTGTGACGTCAGTCGTGGATGTGGTATTGATATTCCCGATGTTTAGCCCTGAACAAATCAATTATATCCAGAACATCGGGTGTCGAGACATCTATGAGTGTCCAGCAATTAGAGCAGAAGAGCAGAAGATTATTCTTGGATTATTCCATATTTCCATCCCCGACTTCAGTGACGCGCAAAAAGATAGCTTTAATCTACAGATACTATTAACTAATAAGGGCAGCAGCAGTAGGAAATGACATCCGCCTGCATAGCGGCGAGAGGAGCAGCGAAGTGAGAAACCGCCAGTTAGATGTAGCCATGTACTATATTGCCAACACAACTATCCATTGGGTATCAATGAGTCGCAGCGACATTGTCCTTCCGACCGTCGAGGTGTCTTTGTAATTTGCTCGTTTCACCCCAACTAACATTTTCGGTGCTCAATGTTATTTCAACAGGATATAATGTAGATAGATATAATGTAGACAACATGTACACCTATGTTATTTACAACTTCGCTCTTCCCAAAGCTTTTGGTTCGTCCGAGATTTTGACAACCCTAGCCAACGACGACATTGTCAACGGACAAGTCAAAAAGGTTGGGAAACTTTCGAAAGTACTCACAATTTCCCTGTGTTTCCACCACTAAACAACATGGGCAGCGCCACTGGTGCCTGCTCAATACCACCCTCCACAATGTGGAACTTTCTCTTTATAGAACCGTTACGAAGTTTGACCGTCAGCTCCTTGATTGCGGCTGTGTATTCAGATTCAAAATCCGTCCTGATAAAACATTCAACGAAAAATAAGAAACATTTCCAGGACCAAGTTTGAGGGAAAACGCACACGAGGAAGCCCTGTAGAGTAGCACGTTGAGATATGAGGTTCATGTAACTCTGGATACCTTTAGGTTTGGGCGCATCTAATGAGAATAGTCAAGGAGAAAGAAATTTTTTCGTCATCAGGTGAGAGCTTACTGTAAGCTGAAATAGCCCCTGCAGAAAAGATTTAGCAGAGTAAAGAAGAAAAAAAGGCAAATTTAGAACCGACCACAAAGAGCGATTCTAGCACCCTTTTTCAACCGGGTCAACAAAAAATCTAATGTCTCCCCTAAAATAATGAAAATATCAATCAAAATTCCGCTCCACTGGACAGAAAATAGAGCCTTACCACCAACGTTATCAAAGTATACATCCAAATACCCAATAGTCTTTAAATCCTTATAGAAAGCTTTGCTTTTATAATTAAAGGCCTTGTCCACACCAAGCTCCTTTTCCAGCCATGCGCATTTGTCGTCGGAACCTGCGATGGCATATACTTTCGCCCCCACGGCTTTTCCAAGCTGACAAGCGACGGAACCAACAGCGCCTGCGGCACCGGAGACAACCAGGACTTCCCCAGGTTTGAGATGACCAATCTTCTCGAGGCCCTACAGGACTAAGTCAAAAGCAGCCCAGAGAATTACAACTAAAGGTCATACAAAGTAAGCAGTCAGACCTATTTGAAATATTGCAAGTTAGATAACTCGTTAGAAAGACTGACTCTGGGAGAGAATACCTGGCAATCCAAGTGTACCCAAGAAATCAAGAGGTTCAAGGCCTTGCGGCACACTAAGTTAATGACGACAGGTGAGGTAAGGAAGAGGGACAAGCAAATAAAGACGTACACAATCTTCTCCAGTTTACTGTCTTTGATAACAGCGTATTCAGTCATACCTGAAGACAAATCAATTTCATTGGTGCATGAATATGGTAGACGCAGAACATGGAACTATGAAAGAACAGGGAACGTACCCCATGAACCTGCAACATGATCACCCACCTTAAACGCGCTCCCTGGTCCCACTTCCACAACCACACCAAGGCCTGAAGCACGCATCACCTGCAATTATATCAGCCACCATATCACCAATTCATTCACCCAACCCAAGGAAAGAAAGTATGACATACCTCACCAATTTTCACGGGCGGCAAATAACTCCTCGCATCCCTGATAAATCCTCTCATAGCAGGATCAAGGGACAGCCAAGTGCACTGAACCAAGACTTCGGATTTTCCTGGCTTGAGTTCAGATGTAGGACGCGTTTCGGTGCGGAAAGTGTCAGGTTCGATGTCTGCGAGAGGCCGAGAATTTAGCACGACAGTTTTGTAATTCACTGGACGGGACATTCTGTTCTGTGAGCGATATGTATGGAAAGAAAGAAGCTACTCAGTAGGCCAGTTCAATTTTGACATCAACCGGCTACAACATATACCCGGTTCCGACTCCGTAATCCCCCCGTCATTTGAAATTTTACGAGTCCCATTTAGGGACTCGTTTTCTTATAAGCGGCACTCAAGGTAACGCTTGGAGTGTCCGGCAAATGCCGTGATCGCACGTGATATTTTTCACATCTGTTACGAGTCCCTTCGTTCTCTAACTTCTCTTATGCAGCTCTCGTTCTACAATTGAATATAAACTACACCATCAGGGACTCGTATATGCCACGCAGAGCGCTGGCCCTCACCCACAAGTGATATTACGCTACTGTCGTATGAATCTTACGTTTGATGCCAACTTAATGCATCGAAAAAGACTCAATTATCGTACTTAATTTTGTATCATTAGGGACATTTTTGTCAATGGACATAGTTCGATGGGTCAAGTTCAGGATGAGCTTGTAGTACTTAGTACTAACCTGGTACTAACCCCAAAATCAATTGTTGTTTGGTTGGGCAAATTCCAAGAGACTCAGCCTCCACCACGTCAACACACTTGAGATAAGGAAATATGTAGCCAACATATATTTAGCAATAGATCTTATATACACAAGAATCCAACATCACTTTGACTGTCAAAGAATTGCTTGGCCCATTGGTAAGCACCAGGTCAAGAAGGCCTCATTTTTAATTTAACAGGTAACTTTCCTTTGAGCATCACAAACCTGTCCAGTAATTCCTGCTCCCATCGTGATGGATCGTAGCCGTCCTCAAAAGACAGCTCGAATGCCCTCACAAGCAAGCATGTCACTAATCGAAGCTCCATCATGGCAAGCGGCTTCCCTGGACAATTTGCCGGTCCTGTTGAAAATGGAATGAATGCGTTACGCTCTAAGACGATGTTAAAATCCTGTTTTAACCATCTGTCGGGCCAAAATTTGTCAGGATTTGGGAAGAAGTAACGTGGATCCCGATGAATGGCGTAAGGAGGGACTAAAATGGCCGTGCCTTCTGTGATAAACCTTTAACAGGATGAGTTGATGAAGTTGTGCAAAAGCAAAAGAAGATTTATACATATAAGAACCGAATACCTTGCCGCAGCTCCCGATTGCGGATGCACGCTGCAAGCCAGATGGGACTGGGGGTTGAAGGCGGAGAGCTTCATTTCTAACGATAGCGATTTTCAATCAGCTTTATTTATAAAATATCAGGCGTGTAACTTACATTACGGCATTCAATAAAGGCAGTGTAGCCAAAAGATTGGATTTGATGGGTTCGCCAGGTTCCAGGGGTAGGTATTCATCGAATTCATGTCTAAGACGTCGTTGATACTCGGGGTTGCAGATAAGATAGTAGACAACGTTGGAAAGTACAGATGCAGTGGTATCCGAGCCTGCGACGATGGCAAGAAGAGAATTTGCTGTGATTATGCTCTGCGGAGATGCCGTTACGTCAGGTTTGGTTGCCTCGAGCTACCGTCATCAGTGTCTAATCACCCCCGCTGTTGATTGTGCAGTAAATGCGACTTACATGGTAGAAGAAAAGATCCTTGCGATTAGTCACAGGATGAACCGCTCTCTTTTGAGATTGTTTGATAGCAAACAATCGAAGGTTTCTTGTGTCATTCCCAAAGAATGGAAGCGCACGTAACAGTGATGCACACAGGGAACGTGTTGGATGATGCTGGGTAGGCTAAATTTCTATCAGAACATGCTTGTACTAAGAACAATGAAAATCTTACAAGAGACCTCTTTTTAGGATAAGTAGAATGCCATCGCCGTCGCCATCACGCATGAGGGAATATACACCGCCGAATCTAATAAGGTGAAACTCAATCTTCAAGGGTAACCATGATCGCTAGAAAAAAGATGAATACGCGAAATCACCCATAAAATCGAAACTGGTATAACATATAGTGAGAATGACAATCGTGTCGACTAAATGAAGGAGATACGAACGAGAAGAAGCTAATCTGCTTCGCCAAATCAACGCAAGCTTCAACGTCACATAGTTTTTGAAGTTGTGTCGTCAATTGAGCAGAACGATTCACCAGCATGTTCTCGTAGTCTGCGAGAGCAGCAGACTGGAAGGCATTGTTCCACGGCTTGCGAAGCTGAGCATGCTGACGCAGATCTCTGACGCTGGTTAGACTATGATTCAAGTTGCCGCCCCGTGTTGATAGTAAGCGTCTTCCGTCCCACACTTGTAAAGAAAACTAAGTGAAGATGGAAACTAAGCAGAGGCAACATTTATCTTACTGGGCCCCTTTGGCAGCCCTTGTGGACCAAGGATATATGGAATCAATTCTACATTGATGATTGACAATTCATTTGGTCCTGAATGAAGCGAGTTTAGCGACGTTCTAAACGAGAATACCAAACATAAACCTCACCAATACGGACGATAGGGCCGTATTTATCGTGTAAATTTTTGTAGTATATGTGAGCTCTGCCTCCGAAACTAATCCATGCCATCCAAATTTTTGTCAGTTTACATCGAGTTGGTCCAGGATACTTTGCAAGCGGATGCAATGGAGATAGGGGATATTGCGATATGGACCCCAGTAAAGTCGCTAGAAATGTGCCAAATGCCAAAAAAAATGCAACGGAGAACGATTCGACGTGGAGAAGCAGGAGGGCAGTTGAAGCAATACAAAGAATGGTGATCGAAGCCGCAGGCAATACCAGAGACCTTGGCTCATTGTTCCTGTACCACATATGGGTGCCCTAAGTGATTGTCAGTAACATGTCAAGAAATTCCAGAGTCCCTCACAAATGCCACGAAAATATTGACGGCTAAAGCATTATGAAAGGTAGTGCCGAACATTCAGTCAGATTTGAAGAGCACCGAGCAGCAATAGTTTTCTCTTCAGTGGGGAAGTTGTAGAAGTGGTGCCATTATAAAGGACTCCCTCGTGGGTTTGAGAAGCTTACGTAGAACTATTATAGATCCGATTTACATTGCACACCAAAGTTGTTCGATATGCTTTCCGAGTACGGGTAAGTGGCCTGCCATAACAGACTGCTGACTAATGACACTTGTTTCCCAAGTCTCGTCTCAGTGGGTTGTGACATAAAAAACTTCATCACTATGGCTGGCCAATTGACGAATCGACAACAACTTGACCTGTACGCGTTTTGAGAATTCTAAAGAAAAAGATACGAGCATCTTTGACATCTTTTTAACCAGGCACAAATCGATGCTCGATTACCTCCACAACGCAGGCTATATCAAAACATATAATGAGTTCCGAGAGGAAGTGCCTGAGCTAGTAAGAGTGTACACCGATTGCGTGCGTTCAGGCAATACTAAATCAAGCATCTCTCCAAGCACGATTTTACCCCCGACTCTACATCTCCAACGAGTGGGCTACTAGTCAAGAAATGGACGAGCATCATTAGAATGCAGAGAAGGGTATGCCACATTCGACACGCCTTCTATCCTTGATCTGATGTGCTTTACGTTCTACAGATCATGGAACTCGAAAAGCAGTTGAAACAAGCACTGGAGGACATGGCCAATGCCAACCCACTTGCCTCAGGAAGTTCGAGTCGCGCTAATAAAGAATGGATACCATCAACCACCCCTCGGCATACACTCACTGGTCATCGCGACAAGATAAATGCTGTCAGCTTCCATCCACTCTACTCAGTGCTCGCGTCGGCATCAGTAGACGCCACGGTCAAGATATGGGATTGGGATACAGGAGAGTGTGAGCGTACATTGAAGAGTCATACCAAAGCAGTATCAGACTGTCAATATGACTCGACGGGCAAAGTACTAGGTGAATACCGATTGGCGATCTGTTGGCGCAAATGACTGATGGTGTGCTTCTCTTGATCAACAGCAACCTGCTCTGACGATCTGTTCATCAAACTCTGGAATGTCCCCGACGATTATAAGAACTTTGCTACATTGCGAGGTCATGAGCATTCTATCTCAAGCGTTTGTTTTCTTCCTGGAGACAATCAACTGATATCCTCAAGTCGAGATAACACGGTGAGAGTATGGGACGTCTCAACTAGGTGCGTGATTGTCGACCATACCTCCCTCCTATCAATTCATCCGATCGCTGATCTTGATGCGCCTAGTCATTGTATCAAAGTTTTGAAACCCCACACAGAATGGATACGTTCTGCACTACCCAGTGCTGATGGACGGCTACTGCTAACGTGTTCAGATGATCATGTACGATTCTCTGTCTAATCCTGACCAAAAGTACTGTGATTTACCCATCCTCCAACAGACGGCACGTATAACCGACATAGAATCTGCTGCACTCAAAACAGAAATGCGAGGACACGATAATCGCATTGAATGTGCCGTATTTGTCCCAATGGTGTCTATTCCAGCGATCAGAGAGCTTGTTGCTCTGGTGGGGTTACCTTATAGCTCTGATAATGCTCATCTTATCTATATCATTTCCTCATATGCAGCCCGCAAATGCACAATCGTTAAAAGTCGATTCATTAGGCATATCTTTCGTCATGACGGCTTCTCGGGACAAAACGATTAAGCTTTGGGACGCTCTCCGGGGACAATGTCTATGGACGTTTGTGAGTCGTTTCTTTCTTAGATCTGCTGCATTGACGATTTGTGTATTTGACAGGTCGGCCATGATGGTTGGGTTCAAGCCTTGACGTTTCACCCTTGTGGAAAATTCCTTCTCTCCGTGGCTGACGATCATACTATGCGAATATGGGATCTGAAAACGGGTCGATGCCTGAGAAAGAGTACGTTTTTCATGATAATTCATACTGATATCACCTTTTCCTAACTCTTTGTTGTTAGTTGAAGCCCACAGTCCCTTTGTGCAATGTGTGGAATGGGCTCCAGCTCCACTCACTGAAGGAAGCGAAGATGCAGATAGAATTCTTAATGTCGTTGCCACAGGTGGTACAGACAAGGTAAAGACCAGAAATTATATACACCACACTCATCCTCTTACAACTATTGCAGGTGATCAAAATATGGCGACCTTAAATAAGTACTTTTGTCGGTCTTCTCTAGAGTTCTAGACTGGTGTTCGGGTCTGTACATCACTCCTCCCTGACACCTTATAACGACATTACACGGCACATAAAGCGGATTATTATGATTCCAATTACTGCTGTTTAGTTCTTTCTCACAAAGAATGTGCTAATTGTTCCTTCCACGTTCTTTAGTTTTTGTTTTTGTTTTTTTTTCAACCCATACCCATCATGCTGTTGCTGTCCTGTCGTTCATTGTAATTGTATTTGTATACGACCTGCGCATGCATAATTCACATAATTTAGGACTGACATTTATACACAACCTCTACACAACCATCATGACGCGGAGGAGGTAATTCTAAAATCTGGACTGCTAAGACTACGGGTGATTGTCGTTCAGCGGGTAAACGGTAGCTTATAAATGTTTTTTTGTTCTGAATTTAGTGTATTCGCAACAAAACCTTTTCTAGGAAGAGGACTTGCTCGGCGGAGGGGTTGACTGCCTCATCAATTGCATAAGCGGCTGGATCTGCATTTATCTTATAGCATGAAGTTTATTTGAAAGAAGTACTTTTTATTCGTTCCACTTGTCAGCGTGCGTACCCATAAATTTTCCATACTTAGTCTCCCGGGATCCTCAGGAAAAACAGAGGTCGAGCAGGAGTCATATTTTAGGTTTTGAAAAACCAGCATTTATGTAGTCAAATTTGTTCTTTTTTCGAGCGACTATCCGTTTTTACTACTACTTTCTGCTTTTTATTAAGCCTAGATCAAAGTTTGTGTTTGTTTTTGTTACATAATTATGAACCGAACACTTTGCCGTTCATTTTGTTAGGTACCTTCAATCATGAGGGCGGCATGACTAAATACGAGCGCCCTGTGACCTGTGGCCGACACGCTCCGACGCGAGGACAGGTTTGTGGCTGTATAGCCTGTCATAAGTGTAGGCCTTTATAAATATCGAGTTCTCACCCGACCACCTCACTTGCTACAAGAAATGGCTCAATTCTCAAATGTCATCATCCAAGGAGGTACAATTAATTCGGCGATGGGTGACATTATTAACAATTGGGATTCAGAATCTGGTATGTCGCGATTTCCAATCCATTCCAAATTTATTAATGACCACATGAAGGACTGCGTGCTTTGAGTCAAGTAGTTTCTCATGGAGCAATTCATGACTCTGCTGAACGCTACCCGCCACCAAACTGCCACCCAGGTACCCGCATAGTTGTTCGACAGGTTATTTTGGACTGGATCCATAACGAAAGTCAGGCGTTTCCCTTCTTTTGGCTTTATGGACCTGCTGGGGCCGGCAAGACAGCGGTCCTTCAGGCAATAGCAGAGTTCCTGTGCAGTTCATCTGGATATTATGAGAATTTTGGGGGCACTTTCTTCTTTTCCAGAGGAAAGAATGGCCGCGATCAAGGTCATTTCCTGTCTCCAACAATCGCATATCAACTCGCACTGAGAGTACCTGGACTACGTCAGCACGTCAACCGCATCATGAAAGAAGATCCAACACTCCATACAAAGACAATTGCCGTACAACTACAAACTCTTATTGTCGATGCCTTCCAGTCTCTATCACCTCTTCCACAACGTTCCTATCTTGTGATCATAGACGGATTGGATGAATGCCAGGACAAGGCGACCCAACAGCATATTCTCCTTCTCCTGTGCGAAGCGATCACAACTCGTAAATTACCGCTCAGATTGCTAATCGGAAGTCGCCCAGAATTTCATATCCGCAACAGTTTCGACCAGAAAGTTCTGTATACAATCACCCGGCGAGTCATCCTCGACGAAACTTTTAATCCTGGAAGAGACATTCAGGTGTTTCTGCAAGATGGCTTTGCTAAGATCTGTGCCAAGCATGCGGATATCCTTTGTCATGTGGAACAACCATGGCCTTCGGAAAGCATTATTGATCTGCTTGTCCAAAGGTCATCTGGCCAGTTCATCTACGCCGCGACTGTCCTCAAATTTGTTGGTGCCGATTTCTGTAGTCCGACGAAACAGCTTGACCTTGTTTTAATGCCTGATTCCAAAGCGTTTTCAGACCTTGACCAATTGTACACTCAAATCTTGTCCGTTTATCCAAGCACAGCGAACATTGTCCAAGTTCTTGGAATCATCTTGGCATTTGATACTACGAGTTTAACACCACAGGTGATCGAAGATATTCTCGGGATGGAGGAAGGTGAAGTGAAGCTAGTGCTAAGGGGTCTGTCGTCCTTGATAGCATTTGTGGGAGATGAGAACGAGGAGTACCTGACTAAGAGGGTCCGTAACCCATACGTCGGGAGTGTTTACTTGACACATGCCTCGTTTCGGGATTACTTGGTGGATTCAAGTCGCTCGGGCCCTTTCCATATCAATCAATGGGCCCATAAGAACCAGGCTATTATATGGAGCTTTGCCCTGATTACTAAATGGATTGGAAAGTCTTGGAGGTAGTAATTCGTTCATCCCGCTCTCAATTTCCAACCTTTAGATTCACAGTTATGACAGGATCCCCTCCGCCACCCGGCTTCCACACAGCAAAACCTGGGATTATCTTAAAACATATCTTGCAACCTATTTCCTCAATTCTCGCAAACCAGTCAAGGACGCAGTTATGACAGACATTAATGACTTAATGCAAGATTTCTGGAAGATCTCAAGTGGTGGAGCGGTTGATGTATTTTTCCCCGCAATGCGCTGTCTAATGTGGGTTTTGAACGTGTACCAGGATCGGGTGGCGGACTCGCGGATGCCATGGTCAATAGCGATGGAGAATCCCGATCGGCTCTCTATTCGTCACGCCATCCCCGGAACCGGATCAGTACTTGAATTGGATCCCGATTGGATCCTCTCCGAAACTGAGTCAGACCGTGAATCCCTTGAAGCCACTGAAAACGAATTCTTAGGACTATATCAGAAGATTCAGAAGATGCTGGACCGATCCCTTACCAAATCCAGCGATATCAGTGACCTCCTCAGGTTCCTACCTGGTATCGTGGTGCAGAAGGGTCTGACCATGCAAGGGATGGCCAACTTATACAGGGTTAAGATGGATATATTGGACCGCCTCTCTAAATCTACCTTTGAACCTTTCACTAAGCTAGGACAATCCTCCTATGTGCTACAAGACTATCTGTCTGACTTCTTGCGGGATCGAGATCGATCTCATCACCGTTACTGCGATCCTATGCGACATCATGTTCTTATTTGCCGTCAGTTTTTGTCTCTACTGGATGGATCGGATGTTTCTGATCTTCAGTTGTAGGTCTTCATTTCAATTTGAGTTCACATTTTCTGATCTGTTCCAGTCATGAACTCCTTGAATATGCTCGGTCTAACCTCTGTCAGCACTTGTGTGCTGCCACCGAGATTTTACTCTATGGAGAGAACATTCCTGGCGGCCACCCAGCCGTAGAATTTTTCAATGATTTAGATAGAGCCAGATATTGTCATTTTGATGCAAATCAATCACATTTCAAAACTTACCTGGCAGCATATACTATTCGGTCTGTTTTGAGATGGGCTGATACCTTGAACCGTCGTCTGAAGGTAAGTGTACTATATATGTTTTGGTTTCATTTTTCTAAAGCAACTTCCTAGCGCGCGACTCTTTCCATTTCCAGGGTCAAATTGATCGAACGACTGGCTCAATTAACAGATAGGATCTATCGCGAAATCCTATGCATAGAAACACATGGAAGCACGATGACTATTATTATGTCTGCACCTCTTCGTAGAGTTTACATGGTTCCCGAGACTCGACCGTGCAGGGCAGCAAATGCCGGCGTTGTTCAACTTTCTTGGGACCTCCTAGTCCATGAGTCGGTGGAGGATAAAATTTGCTCTTTCTTTACTGACTTTATGACAACTCCGGAAAGATCTGGGCCCTTCTACATCAGCCCGCATGTTTACCATACTCAAATTACAGAATACTCTTTGGAGACGATTTTTCGGCGCCAGAACTCTGACAGCCTTCGGTGAGCTCTTTTCTCTCAGATTTGAATATCATGTTTCAATCGTACTTTTATTGCCAGACCTTCTCCCTTTAGTCCTTACAATCACATTCTCATTGCGGACTGGAGCTTCAAGGAACACATTTCCCGTGCTCTTCCAACTGAAATGATCATTTATCTACTCCGATCAATTTATACACTGTTCCTTGCGCGCGATGGCACCACAGAATCTATGATCAACTCACTAGACATCATTGTGAAATGGCTAGAAGTCAGTGTTTTGCTATGACTGATGAACCCCAACTTAATATCCAATTTGTGTCTAGGGACTTGGATCTGAGCGACCGAACGACTTATACGATCGTTTCCAAGCTGCGTTTGCCGCCGAAAAGTCTATGCGCGTAAACCTCCCATCAATTATTAGTTGGAAGCGCAAATGACAAAAAATTATAATGCAAAATCTGATTGAAGCAGTTGACCTAGATCCCATGTGGCCATCGGCACCTGTAGTGCCCAGGTTCTTTGTTTAACGCAGAGCTTCTGGCTTTTGTTACGCTATCGTATACTATGCTGAATTCGAGTTCAGTGTTTACTCCGGAACACCTGTTGCCTTTATAACATAGGACTCCCCGCTTTGTCTGCTCCGCTTCGTCCCATTCTCTTTCGATCTGCCATCTATATCACAATTGGGCACTCCCACAAGCACTCGCACCATGTTCACAATAAATTCAGAGACGACCGTCAACTCAAATCGCGTATCGTTGATTCCCCAGCGTATATCTCTTCGATAATTACCGTGGCTCGTAAACCATTCTACTGCGGCAGTAGCGTATTTGATAATCGCCTGATTCGCTTCAACTCATTTCGACTCGTTTTCGAGCCTGCCAGTGAACCGCCGAGAGGACACTCGGAGTCATCATTAAAAATTCTGACCAGAGCACTTCCTGGGCCTTCCTTCCCTTGCCGTTGGCTCTCAGTACCCAACTTCCCTCTAATTCCGGATCGCCCTCCAACAGGATCTACTTGTAACTAGATCGAGTCTAGGATCTGATTCCAGACAAGCCCATAACAACCCACAGGCCTTGACACCGCCGGATGCACTTGTCCTTGATGTAGTATTATCGGAACGGAGATGTCGATGAAAATCAATCCAAGCCGCTGACGGGAGCTCGCTGGGATCTTCGAAACCAAGTTTGCACATCCCTCCGAAATGGAAATCACTTATGCAGGTGCGCAGCCCTCATGCGTGGCGTTCCATTGATCAAATTCCAGATTCTCATCTTTACCTTTGAGGATTACCTGGTCAATCTATCTACGGAGATTCGCTGAATTTTGGCACAAGCACCTCGATTCTGTACTCCTTTCAAATATTGCTCAGGTAGCCAACAGGTAGCTACACTCGAGCTACACTAGCCCCCTCGATTCGCAGTGCAATGTTGTGATTAACCCTCATTCTATTTATGAAATAACCTTCACAACTACAATGTGACAATGATCTAACCAAATTACGGGTTGCTGGACTACTCCCTGTCACACCAGGAATGGCAAGTAATTTATAAAAGATGGCCAAGTCTATCATACTAGTGCCTACTCGCCAATTTGCGATTGGTGCTTGTGAGCTTGAATGCTTGATTAGTATTTAGAAATCTGATAAGTGAAGTTTCCCTTGCACTGATTATTTGATAAGAGATAGGGATTCGGAACGGTTTCTCCAGCCATGTATCCATTCGTGGGGGGGGGGTCTGAAGCTTGAAGCTTGAAGGCCTGAGAATTCACTGAACACCTTGTTTGTCAAGTAACTTCATTTTAGCCGTTTAGTAGTTGCCGCGTCTGTATTACTTAAAAATATAATGACTTATACATACAATAGGCCTAGGATCTGGCAAAAGTCCGTCGACTTTTGAAGATTTCGGCTGTCACAATTGTGTGAATGACCTTGAGAGCGCTCACGTCAAACTGTTTTGTTCATCGTGTCAGAAACCTCTTATTTAAAAACCAGTCAAGAGTGGGTGGTAAACCGCTATGGATCAATACGTTTGCGCAACTAGTCACTGGCCATCGATATCACGAGCTCAGAATCCCTCAACCTGCCACGTCAAGCACGGAGCTGGCAACCTTTATAACTTTCCAACTTCCATGCTTAGTATATCCGACTTTCCCCCAAATTGTCCTTTCCTTTGTCCTATAAAATTTCGTCTCGGATCGAACTTGAAGCTTGAAGGCATGGACTCTCTTCTCTCTATAGAACCCGTTACCGTCACTGTGTTATCGCGCCATGATATTAAATATTCTCCTACCTAACTACTTATCCAAGTTGGGCTTACATGCACATTAACATAATCTGTTATGGGTTCTGCCCGGACCGTCGTCCATGACTGACTGGAAAAAAATAGGTTCTAGTGTTTAGACGTACGTCTAACGTTTGACAAAAAAAATTTGAAGCTTCGAAGCAGCCACCTTCGAAGAATCGAGGATAAAAATGTGATGCACACATATAGTTATAGATGTGCATATCGTGGCTTACTTTACTTACTTACTCATGTGAACAATTTTTTGATTGTGAAGATATCAATCACTGTCAGCAAAGAAAAGAAAAACTTTGGCGAAACGAATTGTCCATTTTGGAGAGCCGACTTACACAGCCTTTAGCCCACAATTCATCTGTTCAATAGTCAATGAGAGTGGGGGGAAGCAGGCTAGCAAGTAATAAGAATAACGAATAACAAGTTACAACTTAACAACATCAAAGTACACTAATTTTTTCGTTGTATACAATGCATATGTACACGGATGAAATGAGAGATGGAAAAAAATAAAATACCAAGTTGAGCAACAAAGAGGAAATTGAGTAAAAAAAATATATGGGTATTTCTATACGAAAGAGTTCGGGGTTGTAACCACAAATCATTGGGAGAGACAAAGGGAGAAAGACAAAAAGTCAGAGGAGAGGGGAAAGAAGATAGGGGAGGAGAGGGGAGAAGAGGAGAGGAGGAGAATCCATATATGCGCGCTCACAAGCAATGATTCGATAAGAATGGATCTTGGAGTTGATAAGATAGGGGATATGCATTGACGAAGACCAAATGACAGAGTAAATCAATGCGACATCTGAAATGAAAGAAAGGGGGAAAAAAAAAGGAAAGGGTAGTAGAGGGTTCAAGGTCACACGTCCAAGAAACGTACAGAAAGGAGAAATGAGGAAGACGATGAATCGAAATGAAAAGATAAGAGGTTTTTGCCGCATATATGCGCGAAACATAATGTGAAAACCATGTGGTTCTGAAGCTGAGCTGAGGAAGGTCGTTCTACATCCCGTCCGCGCCATTCCGGTCGATGTCCACGAGGTCAAGAATCCAGGCAAAAAAAACCCATCTAGAAGCATAAAGAAGTATGACGATCGCAGTGTTCTCCAAGCCGACCTGCTTCTTACTGTATCCCCTTGCTCTGCTTCCCCTGCTTCTGCTCCTCATTACTATCCACCCAACCCATTCTATACCCGTCCGCACCGGTTAGCAACTGCAACTGGATAGACATTCCCATCTGTTCAAGTCGGCTACACACAGCCGGAAACGAAGTGCCGGTTCCCGTCTCCCGAATTTTGTCGATACTGACCTTCAGAATCGAATGGAATAGATCGAATGCATTGTTAACCAGTGCGTATCGCGGTTACGTACGATATTGGCCGCATTGATAATAAATCACGACAGATAAGCGTTTGCGGGTGCGTGCAGATAGGATAGATAAGAAGGATGGACATGACAGGGGACAGGGATATCGGGGGTTGACTGGCCAAGACAAAGATAAGGGCAGAAGGACAAAGGAAAGGGGTCACTAGGCTCTACATCCTCCTAGGTACATCGCATACCAGAGAGAGCAATCGGATCATGTCGGTACCGAGATAGGCAATGCACAACGCGCCATGGTCTGCCATGGTATCAACGATCCCCCTGATATTATGAGCATGTCATCAAATAACTATATAATCAGATGCATACTGTGCAGCTTCGAATGTCGGCTACGGCAAGCAAAATAGCTTTTGTTTGACACAACACAGGCAAGAGTCAAAGAGTCAAAAGATGGTTGCAAGAGATGCCTGTAACCAGGGATGATGATGACTGGTTGGAGAAATAATCTTCCCTATACTAGGATGCATTATGATATTGACAAGAATCGAAGAATGGAATGTTAGATGAAATGATCAAGACGCTGATAGATAGAATGGATGATAAACGAAGACGGAAAAGGAGAACCAGCGAAGACGCATGTACGACCGGTTGCGAGTCTTGGATAGTCTCTAAAATATTTTGAAATGTGGACTTGAATAGAAAAATTCAACAACCCGATGAGAGTCGGTACTTCACATCCGTCGTCCGAGTCCGCATGCATACAGATGCATACGTACATGGCTTCCTTACAAAATATAAACCAGAATGGGGTAAGCCCAACATTACGCGGATAACGCGATAATCGTCTCGGAAATTCAGATCCGGTATAATGCGGAGAAGATGCTGGACCGGTGCGTGTTTGTCTGAAATGGTGAACGTGATGTGATATGATGTGATATATGTCATTTGTTCTGTGATTTCTGTAATTTGAATGAATTCGAAGGATAAAAGGATGGAGTTCAGCAAAAGCTTGGAGGAGAGAGGGCTTTAGGGCGTAAATATGTATATCGCGTCGGTGATGCTGGCGTGAAACGACTCGGGAAGGTGACCAGATACGAATAGAAGCTCCCCCACAAACCTGCGAGCAAGGTGGACCTGACCCCTTTAGGCACTGTCCGCGGGAAATCCAATTTATTAGAAAGCTGCACTGCCATGTGAGGATCAGGTGGAGCGAGGAGGGTCAGGTAGACAGGTGGGGAGATAGAAAGACAGATCAGCTCCGGATGAAAGTTAAGGCAAGGTAGACATAGTCTGTCCCACAGACGAGGAGGCTGGGCTGTATGATGGGAATTGACAAAAAAGGCAGGATAATTCGTTCCAGTCGTAAACTAAATGCAATCGAGATCGTGCCTGAGTTTCTTGGTCTTTAAAATGCAGCCGCACAAGTCATAGCAATAGGTTTATTGTCCCAATTCTGATATTGGGAGGGGTGATGATGGTGATGGTGATGGTGATGGTGATGATACTGTGTTTGCAACGGAATAGCAAATGGCGAGGTTTGAGATATATGACCGTTCTGTGAGAATACGGATTGAGGGGAGGAGTTATTAAATGATTGTGATGCTTGAAGTTGTGCAATATAGAAAGGGTCTGTTGACGCAAATATGGATGGCGAGGAAGAGTCGGAGTGTGATTGAGATGGAGAGGTCATGGAAGTAGATGAGTTTGTATAGTTGTTCTGGAAGGAGGATGACATAGACGACGTAGAGAAGTGAGGGGTGCCAGGCTTATGAAACGAGTGGGACATTACAGGAGAAGAGGGGATAAGGAGTTCTTCTACCATTCTTTCATCTTCTTCCATGTCGCTATCGAGGTGCAACTCTGCCAGGCGCTGTGAGGTGGGTCTATTCCAGCTTGCGAAGCTGGAAGCCCGAGTGCGTGCCATAGGAGTGTTACACGGCTGGGTATTCTGCAATCCTCTCGATGGGCCACCACGTGAAGTCGAGCCAGAGAGGGACTGAGCGAGCTGTGCCTATAGTTTGATATTAGTTTTCCCAGTTAAGGTATCAGTTGGAAAAAGGTTACTCGCCTGTAGTATTGCAATATCATTTGCTTCCTGGCCTATGTGGCTTTTGGAGAGAGAAGATACGAGGTCGTCGACTGAGAAAGACATTTTGATGGGAGTAAGGAGAGAGCAGTTGGAATTCATAAAGGCGATCGGAATTATATTTCACTGCCCGGATTCCGGCCCCCATTTCCTCCAGATCTGGATCGTCTCCACCTCTTCTTCTGACATGTCCACACGTATTAGGCGGCCCTCTCCGAGTCTCGCGACATTTCATCAAAGGTCAATTACAGCCTCC
>Ga0193743_1001241_pt1 | contig 19002 bp, 20 predicted proteins | sample L2c2metaG_FD_143038 | JGI IMG/M metagenome (GOLD analysis project Ga0193743, IMG submission 143038) | Soil microbial communities from a riparian zone of the East river system, Colorado, United States - L2c2 | ecosystem: Environmental > Terrestrial > Soil > Riparian zone | place: USA: East River... | reverse complement strand
CACGCTCATGAGTGCCGACCTGTGACCCTTGATGACATCGACAAAGTGAAGTCAAAGAAGTCTTCACCCTATGTTCTTCGATTTGCCAAACTCTAGGAAAGAATGGATTTATCCTGGACATGTTGGGGAAATGTCGTTTTTTATCATTTAGTGTTATTGTATGCCTGCTGCGCCATGGTTCTTTTTAACAGATAAGAAAAACAATTTGGATGTTGAGGTTACTCTGCCGGCTGCGGACCGACCTTGAAGCTTGAGCGCTTGAGCTTGAAACCTCGTCGGTCAAGTACCCTGAGATCTTATCGAGCCCGCCAGAATTTCGTCTCTGTCCATTAGACCTGTGACTGCTCCCTCTGTGAGGTGACTGCTCCCATTCTCTCCTCCTCATTCTCCGACTGGTCACAAGTCTATATGTCTAGTTCGCCATCCGTCCTAAGTTCATGCAACCAAACTTCCGCCCAATGCCGAAGCCCCGAGCGTCAAATCTCAATGGAGCTAGTACGTCCGAATTCAATGCACACGATCCCGCCGTTCCACATTTTACGGCCGAGGTCTAATGATTCCTGATTTCCTCTCAACTTGAAGGATGTATCTTCAGAATGTGGAAGAATTAAAAAAAGATATGTAGCATGTACTTTATTTTGGCAGTTGAAAAAAATTCCTAGTACTATCCATTGATGTCTGGAGTTCTCTTACCACTCGAGATTCTATCTCCAAAGGCATCGACCTGTCACTGGCACCGTATGTCGGGGTCTGCAAGGGAAATTAGGTGCTATCATATCAAATTATCAATGCACGATGGCTAGGAATTCAAATCTGTTGTTGATCGTTCTGTCGCTAGTTACGATAAATTTCTGCGGCAGTTTGTTCAAGAAGCATCCTCCAAAAATCCTCTCTGGACGTAATGCATTGATGTCCTGATCAAGGACAACCCGGACCCCGGCCCAACCTCCTGAGGCAGTTTGCAAGGAAGTAATCAACAAGACCGAACAATCAAAACCGCCGAGAGAAACAGATTTCTAGACTGGACGATCCGGAGGTGAATGGGTGATTAGGGTTCCACGATTTTTTCTGTAATGAACTTCTGCATCTATCACCTAACAGTCCAACCGTGGCTAGGACTATTTATACTATTAAAATTAGGTCACGAGCACAGTTGCTGTATCGGGCGTAAAATTTCATCGTGGAACAGATGAACGAAGATGATATTGTAAGTAATTATGCCTCTGGGCCTATTTAAATCCTCGATAAATAAAGGTTGGAGCCGAAGGCCCCGAAATTTGTCGCCAACGCTGGGGATCCAACACCGCCGTTCGTCCTGCTATGTTTTTGGTTTGAATTTGGAGAAATGATAGATTCCATCGTGGATATCTCACGTCGATTTCGTCTTTTTATTCCGTCTCAATCACTAGCTTAATTAAGTTTACGTTGAAATAGATAATATGCTTTTACATAACTTAATTAATAATAACGAGGCCTATGTACATTATAGCTCGTGTACATAAATAATTCATGTCTATATTGAATGTGAAGGATGCACCAGAACATACATGGCAGGCAGTGCACATCCAACAACCCTTACAGTATTGATATTAATCAATGGTAGGGGGTATAAGGATCGAGGGCTGTCGGCGGGTTACGAGTGTGAGATATATAACGGTAGAGGTACAAGCAGATAAGCAAATGTCACCACACGCAAAACTCTTTGTGCACTCATTCTGCCGTCGTTGTCTCTGCCACGGCTTGCTTTGGACGTGAAAAGCGTCCCATTCTTTTCCGAAAGAACATCTTGACCGAAGTTAACATGCCTACGGATCTGTAAATCAAACAATATAGCTGTGAGTAGCGTTCTCACAAGTTGCGAGAGAACACAAATGTTCCCCACTTGAAAAGACAGAACGTACTCTGGATAATTATGTAGGCGGCGGTGACGCATTGAGCGTTTCACCCGTGTTTTGGGCAGTCTAGCCGTGCAAGCGGGCTTTTTGTAACAATACTTCAAGCAATAGATACACCAAACATGGTGAAAGGCGTCGTCATTGATGTGCATAGGGTGGTCCATGGGCATATCATTTTTGCAACCGCAACGGATGAAGCAATGATCGTCTGCCAGATGTTTGCATGAGCAAGTAGCATCAACCATAATCTGGTGGAGGAAGGTAAGGGAGAAAAATGGTCGCTAGAGTGGAAATCCAAGGGACGGTATTGATTGGTTGAAGAGTTCTACGGTATCTTACATGGCTCGTTATCAGTCCGATGAGGACATAACATTGACCCCTTTTTGGGGTCACGGAGGCAAGCATTAACGGATATGAAATGTTGTCGTAAGCGTGGTGCTCTTGAGAGTGTCGAATTGGGGACCAGAGGTATAAAATTAGGGTTATGAAGATACAATCGGTAATACCCACCGCTTAGCTTGATTCTGGTTTTCCGAAGACCAAAGTAGATACGGGCCATTCGAAGTGGAAAGAATGCCTTTTAGTAAAGCAGCACTAGCTAGCGGGAATCAGATATATATGCTAGAATAGCTTCGATTCTTCCAGGAATAACGGCGACCTCTGAAAAATAGACATAAGTCCATTAGTCAGTATGATATACTACCTATACCTCACAAGGTCTGTCAAAGGGGCATCAAATTGGCATCAAAACAAAAACAGAGTAGGTAAGAATTTCGAAAACGCAACATGGGCAAGAAAAAGCCACAACTGGATCAAGAGTGGTCAACATGATCGAACGAGCAAACGGTCAGAGATGGTTGCCAACCAAGTCCAGTCCAGATTACCAGGCTAGCTGGGGCCAGCTATCCAGCGGCGTGAGTGTGTTAGGTAAGCTCAATTCGTGACGGCGCGTTATGAATGGACACTCGGATATTCCCCAAAGCCTGCTAACCTGCAGTCCAAATTCGCAGACAAATGGCTGACATGAAATCGGACCATCGCAGTAATGAAGTTCCTCCCTCTTCTCAACGGCAAAGCTGTGATTAATTGAAGTGTGTTATGTACATAACGTACAGTTATGCCTGCCGTTGGTTTGCATTTGTTGTTTTTTGAGCACTGAAAAATATGTATCTACTGAATTCACAAAAGCTGACCTACGGTCGGTCTACTGGTTCTCTGGAATTTCATTCGAGGTTCGTTCTGGTCTTATCTTATACATTCATCTCATCTAACCAGCATGTTATCTGGGTCTATCACAATAATAACGTGCATCATGAATGGGTGCAGATTCCAGAACGCGTACGTATGCATGGTGACTACCAGCTGGAAAGGGGAGATGAGAACGTTCAGTCGAAAGACGTTCATCAGATATTCACCCGAGAAGGGTATCACTACTTCTCGAAACGCGTTGTAGCTTGTATTGGCACCTTGGAAGAGATGCAGTGCAGATCTTGGAAAGTGCCCCTTAGCTCTCCGATGGGCTCGGGTATATGTTCAGCCTTTCGTCCCAGCTGTAAAATTTTAATGAGGTTATCATTTCCGCTCTCATATACATGCTGACATCAACTCAAGCTCAACTAGCTTACTCCTTCAGATTTCTGATGATAGACCATTCAAATTTCTGTGATATGCTCGACGAATCGCCAAAGATTCTTTTATGGCCCTCCCTCTCGACCTTGATGTCCTTCAGCTTCCCGGCTTACCTCTCCCCTGAGGAAAGAAAGTAGACGGTCCGAATCATTGTCTCCACGAATATAGAATCTTCCATCTCTTATTTAGTGACAGATCCGCTGCACTGTTCACCTTGTGCTGTTTCATAGAAGAATGTCCGGTTCTGAGCCATCCATCTAGGGCATCAAATTAATGCAATCATGAAAAAGGCGCCATCATGCTTACGGTGCTTATTGGTCTATCTGAACTCTGTGCCTATATACTCGCCTATATCTTTGTTCTGAGAGAGCTTGTGGAGTCTCCATCACCTCTTCTGACAGGAGAACCTATCTCGCTTCTCCTGGCCGAAATCTCATTTTCTGTCCCATTTATGGCGCCTCCGGGTCGCTCTAAGCTCATCTAATCTGTCATTTACATCCGTGGGAGACAGATGTTATAGTTATAGTACGTCTCTCAATCATCACGAGTCAGATCGATCTCTTAACATAATTCTTTAGCTATGCCTAGTGCAGGCATGTTCCTGAGCAATGTGGGGGGACGATCGGACGACAATAAAGATTCACCAGCTACAGAGAACGGGTGATCTTTTTTGATTCGGAGGAACCGGGTTTATAGTATCATATGTGCTTTAGCTCAACTCGTTTTCCGGACCCAGCTCAGTTGGATCTTGCTTCTCGGGTCGGGAAAGCACTTCGTCGTTTCGTCCAATCTGCTCAGTTTACATACTCTGCCTACAGCGCACCTTATAAACTACTGAGTAATGCCTTTCCTAATACATAGCGCACCCTTCATCACATGTTTTCCGCGAAATGCACGGCGATGACAGGTTAACTATGTCATCCGTCAATGATCTGAACGTCTGGCTTGGAAATCCAGTAAGGCTATTTCTAATTCAGTAGGGCGGCCAGCTGCAGACATCAGTACTGGCTCGTTGGCAAAGATCGGTTACAATTCTACAACAAGATGGTTTATTGAACTGCAGCAGGTTATCTATCAACACAATATCTTAAGCAGAGGTAACCTACTGACTCAGCTCTCGCGCTAATCACTATGATAGATGGATGGTATCGATGCCACGAACTGGGCCAACAGGAGTACTGTATTTCTCTATCTACTATCATGATGTATTATCTGCTGGTACCGCCTTTTTTTTTTTCAATTTACCAAAACAACAGAAAGTATCTTGGATATGTCCGAGAAGTTCTATTCCTCATCTTATGGCTACAGCATTGGAAGGGATGTAACTTTACTTCTGGTTGCCATTCCTACTACGTTGGAATGTCTGGTGGATCATATTCATGCTCAAAATACAGGTTGTATCTTCTCAAGATTCAAGTCGAGTTTTGCTATCGCCGAGCGAGTAGACAGGCCAATATCTTTCAAGAAGTCTTCTCCAATACATACTTGCGAATCGAGTCTCAAGACATCAAGGAAGGCATGCTTTGTTTCTGAGCCAATCTGGTAAATGCAGAACAGCGCTGTCAGTGATTTTCATGTGAAGGGGACTTTTTGAAATAAGGCTTTACCAATAGTAACATCCTCCAAATGGTCGTCAAAGTCACCAAATGCAAAATGTAGGTTCTGTTCTTGGACCATTTTCACCGCTTGGATGGGTAAATCAGAATTCGTAAGTTGGAAAGTCGAGCCAGGCGTGAATGCTGGCGGACCGCTCTGTACAGGTCGCCAGGAAACTGTAGATGGAGCTGTGAAGTATGGCTTTGAAATTCCGTTATGAGTAAGTCAAAAAAAGTCATTCGTCATGAACTTGAAGTGGAGCTCACAATTAGGGCAGCTTCACTGGTTCCTAATTTGTCTCCGTCAAGCTTTCATTAGATGATTAGGGTTGCAAACAGGCTTTAGTGGTTGTCTGACGCACCACAAATGCAATGGCGTCCTCGAATTGAGCTTTAATCTTGCTTGCTACCTTCTCTCCGACCGGAGCGAGCGCAGTATCATCCAATCGTTCGCATGCTTGGTAGTAACCAACAACCTTCATTCCAACAGAGTCGGCGTACTGCGATGCCTTGGATCGTAAATATTGGTTGAGTTTCATGGTACTGCAAGTCGAACGCAAAGGATCGCACCAGATCAAGACCAATCTCCATCATGGGACTGAGACTTGTCCAGTGGTGAAGTAGAGGTACGGCGTCTGCTATTTCAACGGCACTACCTGGATGTTGCGGATCTTGAGTACCGAGCAGAACTCCATTAACAGATTTGTGGGGATGCTTAGCGGCGTGAAAGAATATCTTATAGTAGGCTTCAGGACCTATGGTATAAGCAGGAGACATCCTGAGCACGAGCGACGCGAGTAAGTTGATTCGGATATAGCCGAGGCTTCTATTCACGGGTCGATGTCCTTGAGACTACTGTCACTGAGAGACCTTTCGACAACTTCGAATATCTAGCTTAATTTGCGCTCTATTTGATACAAAACTTTGTAAATGACTTCTAGTACCTTACATAAATGTATTCTGAAAGCTTTTTGCATGCAAAACACAATTGGCAGTGAAGAAAAAGTTGGAGGTTTGTCGAGCAATATGTGACTTGACGAAAGGTGGATGTGTGGGTCTCTGATAGTACAGGATACAAACAGAATGGAGAAATTTTACATTCGAAGGAAGAGTGCTTCAAATGGATTGGCAAGATCATATTTTAATGCACATGGTTGATATTCATGCGCCAGACGGTCTGAAATCCCATAATTTGACAGAGGAATCAACCGTCACCGGTTGTGGTCGCTTTCTACGTCGTACTATAGCTTGACCATTGATGGACGTCGAATCTTCGTCAGAGGTGCTTAAATCGTCATCATCTTCATCCTCAAGGAAATGTCTTGACCCAGATACTGAAAGGAGGCTGGCCATGAAAGGATGGAAAGCAGTTGAGCCAACAGCGTCTAAATGAAACCAAAGGTTCAACGATCGGCAGCAGAGGGCCGGTTGGGATGGTGTCACCATTGTGTGCTCTATACAATAATTTTGGTCCACAGACCTGTCCATCGTTAATGCCGTATGCTTCATGCCCCTCGTCGCCAAATACCTCTGGATATGCAAGGTCAAAAATGGAGATGTTCCCAACCTAGAAACACAATCTTAGCGATTGGACATCTTCCTGCACGTAAAGTTATTCTGACCTGATCACCTATGCTTAAAAGCTGTCCTAAGGGATCGATATCAAAACGCATTTTCTGGTTCCTGGTCATCTCATAGCTAGCCTGCCCTGTCGAGTCATGGGATTTTATTGAAGGCACGGTGAAGATTTCTAGCGGGACATCGATATGTGACCGGATATCCCAGCTATATACAGACCCACTTGCGGACCCACGATAGGCCGCATACAACATATGAGGTTTAGCAGGATTAAATTGAAGCTAATGCATAGAGATTAGTTTGGATTGACCGGGCGTTGGTGCGAGATGGACTTTGCCTGCGTAACTCCTGCTCGAGGACCACCTTGAACAAACATTAGAGGCTGTTCTTGTTGGTCGCTAAACATAGCAATGTTGGAAGACGTAGGCAAGAAACTTCCAGCAGCATAGAAAAATTCCTCGCCGTTATGTGAGGGTGAGAAGGCGATAGCAGAGATAATCCCTTCGAAATAGTAGTGAAGCTAAAATCCAAGAATGTGGGCCTGAATAATGTACCTTTCAAGCCGTCTTTACATTTTTTAGATGGTGTAGTGTGTAGCCGAGTCCCTTCTCCCGGACGGGAAAGGTCGAATAGTTCGATGGCATCTTCAAAACCGCAATAGAGCCTGGGATGGAACATGATGAGAAGACAACGTGAAATATTCACGCAGAACCAACTTCTGCGCGGTAGGATTGAAGACCAAACTATGCGGGGCAATCTGTCGCTCTCGATGGTCAACGATCCGATATGAAGCACGAAGCTGCACGATATTGTATTAATCAAACTTGTGTCCGAATAGATAATAAGAATTCGTACTCGACCGTCCGAAGCGTCAAGCAATTTAACGGGGCATTCACGTACAGATGTGACAAAGCAAAAGGAAGCTGGATCAAATGGCGTCGCTGTGGGATACCAGATAAAATCAAGAATTGGTGCCGGTTGGTAGAACAATCGTGCAGTCTTGCAAATGGCTGAATGAAGCAAAGTGGTCGTTATCATCTTGTACCTTTTCTTAAAGGAGATTGTAGCCTACTCAGTACACCTGTATATTTGGGCCTCCAAAGATATGAAGTTAGTAGAAGAGATGTACTGTAGCTATGGCTCACGTATCAAATATCTGAAGAGTTCTATTTTCCCATTGAGAAAGAATAACAGAGCCATCGGGAGACCTGAAAAAGATACAAAAACTTAGGATGGATCATCATGCATCATGCATCATAGACACACTGACCATTTCGCGCTTCTTGGGAAATTATTCAGGAACATAGGATCAGATTCAATGTCGAGACTCGCTTCGAGGGCTGGTGATTTAGAAGTATTATAGGTGACTGGCGTCCAAACGTCGGCCGTTGCTGAAACTTCCATCGAGTGGTTACATTCCCGAGTAGTATACCAGACTGAGAATAAGCACTAAAGCTCTAGCAGTGCTATGTCTATGCATCACGTGCTTTTTTTCCCTGGCAGCTTTGAATTTTAAGAGCGTTGTACATACCGTTAACACCTGTTTTGAATATTTTCCGAGCTGTTGGCGATGTCCGGTCTCGCCACCCAACTAGCACAAAATGCTTCCCTAAATTCTGCTCTTTTAGTCGACCGATCTCGTCGAAAACCAGTGTCTTCCTACCTCTTTACTGGACGAGAAACAGACCAACATGACCTAGAGGCAATTCATGCTTTAGGCGTGAATTCTTTGATCCATTTATCTTCCATTGAGCCTGCTTTAGCGAAATATGAAGACAATCTATTCTCTGACCTCGCAAAGTCGACCGATCGGACTTTAATTTCGGTGGATGCTAGCAGAGGTTTGGACAGGTCGATCGAGGAGTTTTTGTTGCAGTTAGGTCCTTATTTGATGGAGGTGCCTTCGTCGTCTATTTTGGAGTGGCTTGTGAGGAGGTTTAGGTGAGTACTACTCTATGATTGACCACGATTCCTTGAGACGTTCTAATTTAAAAAAGGATAAACGAATTCAATGTTGAAGCCACGCTCACATTATTTCTTCCATATCATGAATCTCCCCATTTTGCAAAAATGGTTACTATTTTACATATTCAGTGTGTTATGGCCTTGGTTATCTATACTTGATTGTCCGTTGATTATTTCCTTCCAAGACGCAATTCAACATGGAACTTCCTTCTTCCCTACAAATCTGCTGGTCAAAAACTTCCTCGGGTATCTCTCGTTACTGAAATGTTGCGAAACACCGAGGTTGCGCGATTCGTGACGTCCCTGCTCCCACGAGCCATCAAGAATGGCTTTTCGCATCGCGTTTTGCTCGCATTTAATGCTGCAACGTTGCACGAATTCATCACGCGTAGTAAAGTGCTGGACGAAGGCACTATTGCATATCTTCTGCCAGCTTTGTTGGAACCTCTGCAGCAAAATTTATCAATACCCTCTGAAGATTATATTGTGCGTTTGCAGAATTCAATACAAAAACAAAGCTAAACGAGCATTTTTATTCAGCTCGGAAGTTACATCCTCCTTGCAGCCTTGTCCCAAAAATATCAATTTTCACCATCCGCTTTGAAGGTTATTGTCGGCGCTATGTCAGCCTGTGCCCATATTGTTCGAGGAGACCAGCTTATCAACTCGCTAGTGGCTGTGTGTGATTCTCAAAATGAGCTTGAAAGGTTTAGCAATAAAATGTTGAAGTCTATTCTTCGTATCCCGTGAGTTATGTTTCTGTTTGGGATGTGCCTTGATATTAAAATTGTTTGCAGAAATATCGGCAACGACTTGGCTTCTGCTGCTTTATGGTCTGGAAGCGAGAGAATGCTTTGTCCGTTGGTAAATGGTTTAAGCCCCAGGTATAACTTTTTTTTTGTGACCTTGATCAATTCTGAACCTTTTAGGTTGGTGGATGAGGCTTCCGTGGCGCTGCTAGAGAAAATTATTGCAACATCTGCTATGCCATCTACTGTCATTGTCGCACTCACGACTTCACTTATGAAAGATGTCCTCAATCCTACCTCCGAAACGCAGATTGTCATGACAGCACGTCGCTTATTATCCCTCATTCAACCACGGCATCCATCAGTGCTACAAAAAGTTGCTGAGACCTTGTCTGAAGCTGATGAATCCCTAATTGACGCCGTAGAACAGCTGGTCATTTCACTGTCCATGGTAAATTTCTCGCCCATATAACATTATGGAAACATATTAAATACGTTTTTGAAGATGGATCCAGCGTCAGGACAGCCAAGCAGACGTGAAAATATCGACATGATCCTTACCTCTTCCAGTGCCGATGCGAATGTTCGGCTCATTGCTGTGAAGGAGTTAATCAAGTCAATTTCTGGAAAGGAGGTTTCCAGTCTCGAAAACATGGTACGTAGACCCTCCTTTACATCCATCGACCACTCCTCGAGTCTTCATTAAGGAATCTATTCGGAATGCCCTCATTTCTCGCCTTCAAGATAGCAACATCTTGATTTTGGAAGCCTTATATGAGAACCCAGCAACCATTACTCCAATCATCTCCTCAGATCCGCAGGCGTACATCTCGTCACTGTCGTTGGCCATTGGTGCTACAGCCAAGCCCAAGCGCAACGTTCTTCGATGTCATCTCACTTACCTTGCTTCACACTTCTGGACCAGCGCCAAAGCGTCTACACAGGAACTGATTTTCCATCAAGTTATCTTTCCTTTCCTTTTGTTCTCAAAGCCAAGGCAAAAGACTGCCGAACTTGTATGGGAAATCATAGGAAAGGATCTTTCTCAGCCTCTTGGAGCGAGCATCACCGACTGGCTTGCCGGTTGTGCAGCACTAGCCAAGGGAGAAGGTATACCCGAAAGCGACGATTCAATAGATGGCATGAACTGGATAAACTTGAGTATTTCTGCAAAAATTGCTGGTACGCTTTCCTTTGTATTGTGATGGTAAATACTCATTCCTTTTTCTTTTGGCAGGAAATATTCTCTCGTCCGATCGATTCTCCACTCATCTGAGTACTTTAATGTCGAAACTGACTGATTTCAACCCTCATATCTCATTGATGAGTCACTTGATTGCTCTTGGTCTTATCAAGAAGTTGTCGGGCGAACATCAGCTTGAAGTTGCTCATGCAATAGTCGATGCTATGAAGCTGGAGCAGCTTTCCGGAATTGACGATTTGTCTCAGGAGCAGAATACACTTGAAGTCAGTTCTGTCAAAAATTGCCCTTGATTTTATATTGACAACATGTCTAGTCGTTTGCCAATTCATCGAAGTTCACGAAATATGTGATTACGAAGCCGAACAGCAAGATTGCTTTGCATTGCGTACAGATCGCGATCATCGCTGTCATCTCCCAGATCACCAGACCTAGTCATTTCAGTCTCAACTGGCTGATCGAAACGAATTCTGTACGACTGTTCATTCATCTTATATCGCTTGTCTTTGCTCATATGAATTGACTTTCTTCTTAGATGCATGTGGGCGGAGGTCTTTACTATGTACACCTTATGCGAAGGATTTATCATTTGGCCAATGCATCAACATCTCTCCCCGTTTTAGCATCGACTCTCCTCCAAGCCTTATTCATTAATTTCAAAGAAGATGCATTGGCGTTTTTGGCCGGCATCTGGTCCACGACCGATGCTGAAGTTCAAAAAGAATCAAGAAGCGTTACCCTGTTGCATGCTGCGGCTTTCTTGGAAGCGCATATATTGGAAGACGATGGGATTGACTTCCAAACTATTCTCCCACCTCTTTTGGTGGCGTTGCAAGAGCCTGATGCTTGTCAAGGTGCTTTGGAATGTATCTCACGTATACGGATATTGTCCGATCATACGCTCTCATCGGTGTATCGATTTGATACTGTGTATGGTGACAGTGAACGTGAGTAAGCCTCATTTTCAAAATATCTTTTGCAATTATCTGTCCTGCATCCTCAGGGACACTTCAATATCTGGATCAGGAGGATTTGAAACGATATTTAAATGCTCTTGTTGAACATCGTGACCACTTTTTAAATGATCCTTCACATCTCAAAAATTTCCATGAACAACACCTTATCCGAGCCAAATCCGACAAGAAAAGAGACGCTGAGTAAATGCTATTTAATCTTCAAATGTTCGCTTTTACTTACAGCCATGATGTTAGTTATAAGCATCGCGTCGTTTGTTACCTGCTGTCACACATAAATGCCTGCTCTTCTGAATTTGCGCGGACCAGGTTGCTCAATTCTATTGCTACAATACCCAATAAAGCAAAGAGCCAGATCGTCCTTCCTACCATTCAGGCTTTGACTGAAAAGGCGACTTCTATACAACCAGCAGATATTTTCGTCGCATCCTCTGAAAAGCTGACAATCCAATTGTTATCCTGCTTCGATGTTACTGCTGCTGCTCATCTCAATGACGATCCTTCTGCCTGGGACCTTTTCTTATTAGTCTTACGAACATACCTCCGCTCTGGTGGGACTGTTTCCTCGACATTCAACTTCTCTTTCTTATCAACCTATTTACCTCAGGAACGCCGCGGTCGATCCAACAAGCGCTTGTGCATGTCGTTCAGGATGGCTTGTTCTCATCTTTAAACCAACAGCGGAAAATTTCGGCCTGTGAAGCGCTATTAGAAATTGGCTCGCAAACTTCCTCGGGGGTATGTTTCTCCGATATCCCTCGCCAGCATCCAATTGACCTGATCAACACAATTCTAGCAGTCAATTCCAAGGGATTTGCTTTCTACCATTTTGGTAGACGTACCACTGATTGTACACTTCCTTGGAGCACTGGCCCCAGCGCCCGTAAGCACAAGTCCGCGTGCTAGCAAACGAGCTAAAACGATGACGGAGTAATTACTATTATATTGGACGCTCCCTGAATGGCGCTGATGTATTTTTAGATCTTCCGATGACACCCTTCCTCGACTGACCCTTCTTGTTGAGATACTTGGAACAAAGTCGCTTCCAGGCTCTCTCGACCTTATTTCTTGCCTGCTCGACACCTTGAACAAAGTGGTGCAATCCTTATCCACCGCACAAGCCGACGTTAGTTACATTGAGCAGTTGCTGATGTCGGCGGTGGAAAGCGTAGCTTCCAAGATTACGGTATATTGAATTTATTTTCAACAATGTTGCATCTAAAGGTACTATTTAGGAGGCTCCGAACTTGTCACCGAGCGTGATAAGACTGGATATCCTTGTCGAACTCATTCGAGGTTCGTGATATGATGAAATTTTCTTTCATGCACCGAAACCTTAATGTCATCACCAGTTTCAGGCAATCCACAAACTTTCAATCAAGCTCTGCTGTTAATGGCAAATTTGGCTCGTTTGGCCCCAGAATCGGTGCTTTATAATGTCATGCCTGTTTTCACGTTTATGGGGTCGAATGTGTTCCATCGGGATGACACTTACAGCTTTAAGGTCGTCCAGCAGGTACATATTTATCATATACAATTGACTACTCTGACCTCATAGGTAGACAATCGATGGGATTGTACCTGTCATGGCGTCGTCCCTGAAACTCGCTCACGCTCAACATGTTGATTTATACATCGCTTCAAAGGAATTTCTTCGAGTTTTCACAGATGCTGCCAATCATATTCCACGTCATAGGCGCAACAAGTTTGTATCGGTTCTTAAGTATGGCATTTGAACTCACGCCTCGCCTCCTCTTAGTTTCTTTGCACACTTAGTTGATGCCCTTGGCGCCGAAGACTTCCTCCCTCCAGTCATTATGCTCTTACTAGAAAAGATGGCCAATCGTATTGTACGCCAGCCCGCAGTGGAAGTTCCAAATACACTATCATTACCGGTGTCAATATTCCAACATAACAGTTATAGCCTGCAAATACATGTCAGCTTTTTCTCCTCTTGATATACCGAGCTAATTTTGTGTACACAGACTGCGGAAGAGATACTGAATGAAAGTCTGCGCCTAACAGATCATGTTGTTGACCCGAACTCAATTCGACCCATCTTTTTGGAAGGCACCACGTATGAAGCACAGTTTTTTCTCCTTCGTGCTATTAACCAACTTTCGCAGGGATGGCGATCACTCTCTTCCCCCATCGACCAACATGAAGCGGCGTGCGCAGGCGCTGATCCTTTTCGTTGGTCATGCTCTGAAGCCAAGAGTACCTCCTTCATTAGAGGATGAATCAATCAGTACACTGATAGCCCACCTCATCACATTGGCTACCTTGACAGGAGAAAAAACAAACGACACAAAGGTCGACGAAATTTCTGAAGCTGCTCGTTGGTCTATGAATAGGCTTTTAAGTGGCATGTCCGTCGTGAATTTTATGGAGTCTGTGGAATCTATGCTCATGTCTGGAGATGCCAAGGTAGGTTGAATTCCTCTCCGGGGTTCGTACAATGCCTCATCTTAGAGCGATTTTAGGTTCAAGCAGGGGCACTGGAGTTACTTGGCAGCAGATTACCAGATGTTTCTGTGAAGATGAGATCAGAAATCGCTGAGCCGATTACCCTGATCTTGATCTCAATCAAAAGTCTGCTTGCGATTCATAAGGAGGGCCCTGTTGTCCTCAGTGCTTTTAGAGCTTTGAAAGTCATTGCCACCACACTATGCTCGGGCGAGGAAGGCTCGATGGTGGAGTTGGTGCCTTATGCCCTTTCCGCTAGCAAAGGAATACATAGTACGGGTGCGGCACTCGGAGCACTAGCAGCTATGTCGTACGTTTATCCCCTTGCATGCAGAACATGCGGCTTATCCATTTAAAGCACAAAACTCGGTCTCCGTATCATTCCCTTCTTCAGATCCATCATCTCTCACAGCATTGTGGTCCTGCGCGGAGAGGACAATTGTAAGGTTCTCAACAGTTTAAGGCTATTGGTTGTCATTGCTCAGTCGTTTTTTGATTTTTAGCACTCTTTGAGAATGCCTTTTCTATTTTACACGGTCTACTGACGACAATCCCGGCGTTCTGGGGTAGTGGTGAAGTAAAACAAGTTGTCCTCCTTCATATGGACCAGCCCTCATCCATATCCTCCATGATGTCGAGTCTGGTGAAATCCATTGCAAAGAGGATTCCATCAAAGGTACTCTTACCAACGTTGGTAGAAATGTGGTCGACTGTGCAACCTTCTAAGGAATCGGTGAGCCTTTAGATCTCGTCATAACATATCCCACCTAATGCGGAGCATAAGACCAGGATATCCGCATATTTCGAGGTTGTGGCACGGGCTTTGCAACATGCAGATCGTTCTACTGTTTTGGAACATCTACGTAGCTACTTTAAGAACTTCCTAGAGGCACTAGATATCTGTCAAGTCGATGAAGAAGTACGTGATATTGCAGAGTTGACCTCAAACATAGTACGCTCATTTATTTTGCAATGACACAGGCGGAAACCCGTGTCATTTCAGCCTTCAAAGAACTCGTGGTCAAATTGAACGAGGCTGCGTTCAGACCTCTCTTCCGTCGCCTTTATGACTGGGCATTTACCACCGATTCTGGTGCGTTTGTTTTTATCTATCCTCGATTCACTAGCCAATATAATCAATCTGTGCAGCGGATGATGCTCGCAGAATCACTTTTAATCGTCTCTATATTGCTCTACTAGACTTCTTCAAGGTAATCAATTTTTATCTTTTTCTCGTGGATTATAATTCCAACTCATCCTATAGGACTTGATGGTTCCATACATGTCCTTCCTACTTCAACCATCCACAGACATCTTGAAGGGATTCACGTCGTCAACTTCGGTCAACTTCGCCCTATGGTCAAGTGTTATACAAACATTGACGAGAGCCTTGAACTTCGATGAGGGTGGTACGTATCCCTGTCTCGTTGTTTCACGTCCTTTATTGAAAAAAAGTTAGCATTCTGGCGTGATGACAAACTCCGACAAGTATCAACTGTCTTAACTGGCCAGATCGAAGTCTGTATTAGGTTGAACTTTGCCGATGGAAAGCCATTGATACAAGAGTGCTTTGGCGCATTATTGGAGACCATCATGGACGACACTCTGCTCAAGACCATCAACTTGGACATTCTCATGCATACCCGTTCAGAAGATCCTCGTGTACGCCTCTTTGCACTGGCCTGCTCTGTAACTCTATGGCGTTCGCAAGGCGGAAAACTAATAGGTATGAGCAACAAAAAAAAAAGGCTTTCGTTACGATCTTGCTGATTACAAACGATCTGCAATAGGGTTCGTAGCTGAGACTGCCACATTCATTGTTGAGTGCAGTGAAGATGAGAATGACATGGTCGTAAAAGAGTCCTTCAAACTGAAAGATGCAGTAGAAAGTATATCAGGAAAAATCGATGGTTTGTGATATATGTGAATCAGAGTCGACACAACAGGAATAATGACCGTGGATGTTGAGATGAAGGGGACATGATAAAAATTTGAATAAATAGGGTACTACTGTAGATAAGTAAACGAAATGAAAAATCCGCGTGAAAAAAACTATTATTGAAAGAGGAAGGTTACGAGGGTATGAATTATAAATTTCGGAGGTTATTGAAATGTATCTAATTCTTCCCGTAGCAACTGCTCGATAGCCATGCATTGCGAAAGTAGATGGATAATGACCGATCGACCACAGGCATTATGGACGAAAGGATGCTACAAAGAAAGGACTTGATTCAACATCATCAAGAATAGTAATGGGGAAGGATCAACGTACTTTGAGCAAGTCACTCGGGTTAGGACGGGAAGAAGCTGGTTCAGAACACTTTCGTAAAAAATCGTGAAAAGCAGGAGAGTATAATTCTGGTTGGCGGAGTGGTGGCCAGCGATCGCCATATTGTTGGGTAGTATAGAAAGGTGGTTCGGTCTGCGCCATTTCCCACACTGTCGCACCCAGTGACCAAACATCAACCTTGAGGACATTGTATGGGGGTCTGAGAAGGAGAAAAGTTTGCTGTTTTCGACTTTTACTTTAAATCACTGATTAGAGATTGCTTACTTTCGGACTTCTGGTGCCTAAAGGTGATGAATGGATATATTAAATACTTAGACGTGAACAGGACGGAATAAAAAGACTTGCCTGCCAGTAAACGACGCCTGCAGGATCAGAACGCATTGGAAAATCTCTTGTCACTTGAACAGCATTTGAAAAATCAGCTAAGTACGAAAGAATTGTTAAATGTATGCGCCACTAAGAGTGAGAGTCTTACCAAGCTTGAGGAATCCATGTTTATTAAGGAGTAAGTTGTCAGAGCGCACATCCCGATGTGCGATAGAATGCTTTTGAAGGTAATCCAAAGCAGATAGAACCTAAAGAAAGGTCAACAAAAGCAATAACAAAGAAAAGAAAAGGCGGACATCACTGGCAAACCGAGCGAGCATCCTATCCTGCAGCATCAACCCTTCCCCCACCAACCCCACCATATCCGCCAGACTCCGCTCCATAAGCTCCATCCGCACCCACAACGAATCCTCAACGAGATCCACATAAACACCATCCATCCCAAGTACATTCTCGTGACCTGTCAACCCTTTCATCAACGTCAGCTCCCTCTGCAAATCCACCAACTTGGGCGATCCCGAAGGCACAATCGCCACACTTTTGATAGCCACCAATTTGACTTGATCAGGATGCTGCGACATCTCTTCCACGTCTTTGGCTTTGGTCATGGGAGGTAGACGGAGTTTGGATGCCGTTAGAGGGTTGAGACACGCGGAAAAGACGGAGCCGCTTTCGCCTTCTGCTATTTCTTTGAGATCAAGGTAGTGGTCACGGGGATCGACACCTTCATCGATGAACTCTTCGAGGGGGGCGACGATAGCAGAGAGCCAGCCGCGGTACTGTTGAAAAGGTGATAAAGGAGCTGTACTTACACTTGTGGTTGCCGTGCTGGGTGCGGTAGCTGAAAGAGGTTCGTTGCTGATGACGATGGTAGGTCGTGGTGCAGGCACTGTTGCTGCTGCTGCCATGCTAGCGTGTACAGCTTCTACCATAGCTTCATCAGGGTATTCAAATGGTTCATCATCCTCATCGTCATCACCAGGTGAATAATTGTAATCAGGATTATTAACGCCACCATCATTTTGCGCTTTCATTCTGGGGGGCTGCGGCATCGTCGCTGCTGCAGGGGGTAACGGCGGAAGGATTCCAAACGCCATCTTTTCGGGTAGCGGTGAAGGTGTCTGTGACCCAACTAGATAATACTTTAGAGGCGAAGACAAACTCGCAGAATCAGTCGCAGGCGTTGGATAATTATCCTGTGACGGCGAGCTTGGCGAAAGTGAATGCGAAAGTGATCCAGCAGATTCTTCACTGCTATTCCCAAAATAAGAACTTAGTGGAGATGGGGGATGTTTTGAATCGGTGGGGAGGGCAGAAGGTGGGGAAGGAGAATTTCTTGCACTGTTGCTGGAAGATGCTGGTACTGGTGCCAACAACGCAGCATTAACATTCGCACCCCCTTTCAACACTACAGCTCCGGTCCTCCTCACTATAGAAACTTTCCTCACAATCGTTGTCACAGCAGCAACCGCAACCGCCTCAGCCGTCAAGGTGCTCGAACTGCTACGGTTCGAATCACGGTTCGCTTGATCTGTTGCTGGTAGGGCTTCTTGGCTGCGTTGTATGACGTGATCATCTGGAATTAGGAGTCTTTTGGAACCAGGTGCTTTTGAGATAAGGACGACGGGCTCTTCATGATCACTGTAGTCGCTTTCGTCGCTCCCTTCTCTTTTCTCCTCAAGGTCCCTTACATCTGCATACCCGCTATCAACCCCGTCACCGTCGCCTTCCTCCGCATTCTTCCTCTCTTCACCCTGATTATGTGTCTTGGTCCCCAAGACACCTTCGCCAGCTCTCAACACCCTTGTAGTAGCTATTCTCTCCTCTTCAGGACTAAATGGCAAGACGGGCGAGAAACCTTCTGTCAGAGCGGCAGATGGATTTGGAGAAGACCCAACGAGGTCACCAACGGTTGATATTATGACCCCCGTTCTGCATGTACCCACGTCATTTTCTGGGCCAGCTGCTGGTGCTTGAACTTGGCTTTGACCTAGATTCGGCCCTCCGCCAGGACTCTGAACAGACCCTTTCATACCAACCGGCGGAGGACCTAAAACAATTCCACCAACCCCAATCTCTACTCCAGCACTAGGCAACCCCATCCTCTGCATCATCCCAGGATTCATCATCGTCTCAATCTCACTCCAAAGTTGAGCGGAATCAGGACCCGTACTGGATACAGGTGATTTAAGACTTTGCGGTGGGTGTGGGGAGGTTGGAGGACTGAGCATACTTGGTGCCGTAAAAGGTGCTGTTGAGGTAGGTGAAAGGATACCACGGAGGGCCATCGCAGCTGATGCTGCTGTTGTGTTACTAGTATAAGGAGGGACAGC
>Ga0193743_1001240_pt1 | contig 19036 bp, 18 predicted proteins | sample L2c2metaG_FD_143038 | JGI IMG/M metagenome (GOLD analysis project Ga0193743, IMG submission 143038) | Soil microbial communities from a riparian zone of the East river system, Colorado, United States - L2c2 | ecosystem: Environmental > Terrestrial > Soil > Riparian zone | place: USA: East River... | reverse complement strand
GCGAGGGCGCGCAGCGCCGATCCGCCGATGAGACCCAACCCGATCACCGCGATGTCCACGCGAGCGACTCTCGCACACCGAGAGGCGTTGCGGCGCGTGGTGCCGGTGCGTCGAAGCCGTCGCGTTTCGCGGGTCGGATCAACCAAATCGGACAGTCGCCCAGATACGGTGTTTCCGTGATATTTCGGGGCAAAATCGCCGGACTCTTTGCTGCCGCCGCCGCCACCGCAGCGGTGCTTCTGTCGGCTTCGCCGGCCTGGGCGGCGGTGGTCTCCGCGACGCCCGACCCGTTGCCGACCTTCAACGGCTTGGTGCTCGCGACGGCGTACTCCGGGAACACGCTTTTCGTGGGTGGCGACTTCACCAGCGTGACCGTCGGCGGCAGGACCGTCGCGCGGAGCCGGCTGGCGGCGGTCAACGCGCGCACCGGGGCGTTGCTGGCCTGGGCGCCGGCGGCCGACAGCCCGGTCCGTACGATCGCGGCCTCCGGCAGCGCGGTCTTCGTCGGCGGCGCGTTCACCGCGATCAGCGGCGCCCGCCGCGACGGACTCGCCCGCCTCGACGCCGGCAGCGGCGCGGTGCACAACTCCTTCAAGCAGTCGCTGACCGGCATGCCGTACGGCCTCGCTGTTGCCAATGGTCGGCTCTACGCCGGCGGGTCGATGACCAGCCTCAACGGCCAGGCGATCGGGCGGCTCGCGGCGTTCGACCCGGCCACCGGCGCCGTCGTGGCGGGCTGGCGCCCGCGGGCTGACGGCACGGTCGAGTCGGTCGTCGCGGTCGGCAAGCGTGTCTACGTCGGCGGAAACTTCGGCTCGATCAACGGGGCCGGCGGCACCCGGCACCTGGCTGCGCTCACCTCCGCAGGTGTCGTCGACACCGGATTCACCTCCCGGGCCAGCGAAGTGGTGCATGCGATCGCGGTCGGCGCCTCCGGTATCTACGCGGCGATGGGCGGCCCGGGCGGCCGGCTCGGCGCGTTCACCACCACCGGCGTCGGGCGCTGGACGCTGACCACGGACGGCGACGCGCAGGCGGTTGCCGTGCTCGACAAGGTGGTCTACATCGGCGGCCACTTCGACGCCGTGTGCAAGTCAGCACGGACCGGCGCCCATGGTAACTGCATCGACGGCAACACCCGCCGGATCAAGCTGGCCGCGGCCAACGAGTCGGGTGGCGGGTTGCTGCCCTGGGCCGCCGACGGCAACGGGTCCAGCGGCGTGCACACGATGGCGGCCAGCGGGACGCTGCACAAGATGGTCGCGGGCGGGGCGTTCACCACGATCCGCGGCGCGGCCCGGGCCCGGCTGGCCCAGTTCGGCTGACGGCGCCGGCCGGTCGAAACGCTCGGTACGCTAGCCGCAAGGTTCGAGAGGGGGTTGACGGTGGCGCAACAGGCGATGCCGACCTACCGCGAGCCGCACCCCGTGCGCGGCAGCGCGGTGGCCGCCGGCGCCGGCGCCGGCGCGGTCTGGCTGCTCGCTTTCGGCGTGGTCGACTCGAGCATCCGGGGCTATGCCTACTGGACGCTGCTGGCCGGCGCGATCGCGTGGCTAGTGTCGGCACTGTTGGTCCGGGCCGGCGACCGCGGTGTGGCGGTCGGTGTCGCGGCCGCCACCGGGCTCGGCTGGAGCATCGCGGCGTTGGTGGTCGGGGTCACCTGGGTGACCCACGGCAACTGGCCGCTCTGGTGACCTGCCGTGTTCGATCCGCGACCTCACGTGGTCGGGATGCCGCGTTACGTAAGGGATTCGCTGCACTGTGCGACCGGCCTTGACTAACCGCTCGAGCATCGGAGACGCTGCCGCCATGGCTTGGAAAGTGCAGCGGCTGGATCCTGAGCGCAGCCGCCGCCGGATGCAGCTACTGGCCGAACTCGCGGGAGCGAAGTCGGTCCGCGAGCGCACCCAGCCGCGACGGCTTCAGGGCGACCGGCTCCGTGAGTTGATCGCAACCCGGCGCCGTCTGGCCAGCTGACCCGTCCCTCCTCGGGGCGTTGGCCGAGCCACCGGCGGCCTGACCGGATACCGTCACGTTCACACCGAAAACACCGGTGCACGGCGGCGGCCGCGCGCCGCCGGGGGTCAATTGGGGGAATCCGCCGTGTCGTACTTCGCTGCAGCCACGCTCCGCGGTTCGGCCGGCTGGACCGCCGCTGAGGTCAATCTGAACGGTGTCATCGACGTCGAAGAGGTCGCCGACCGGCTCCGCGACGTCGACCTGGACGCCGACGTCTCACTGCTCTTCGTCGAATCCGACGACACCTATCTCGTGGTGATGCGCCTCGACGAGGGCGAAGACCTGCGGATCTTCGGCTCCGACTCGGCGTTCGCCGACGAGTCACGGCTCGGCGCCGTGCTGGTCGGCGACATCAAGGCGCCGGCCATCGAGATCGACGAAGTGGTCGAGCGGAGCGCCGACGCCGATCCCGACAAGCCCGCCGCCGACCCCGACGCCGACCCGGTCGGTGACGCCGACCTGCTCGCCGACCTGGGTGTGTCGGCCCGGCGGCTGCTGGAGCTGTGCGGCCACGAGGGCCTGATGCCCGCCGACGTCACAGCCGAGCTGTGCCAGACGATCGGCTGCGGCGACGAGGTCGAGGAGCTTCGGGAGGCGTGACGTCGGCGCGGCGCGACCGTCACGAGGAGTGGATGCGGCGGGCGTTGACCGTCGCGGCCGGTGCGGCCGCCGGCGACGCGGCCGACGTGCCGGTCGGCGCGGTGCTGCTCGACGCGTCCGGCAACGAACTCGCGGTGGGGCACAACGAGCGGGAGTTGACCGGCGACCCGACCGCCCACGCGGAGATCGTCGCCATGCGGCGGGCCGCCGCGACGCTCGGCACCTGGCGCCTGGAAGGGTGCACGCTGGTCGTCACGCTCGAACCGTGCACGATGTGCGCCGGCGCGCTGGTGCTGGCCCGGGTGTCCACGGTGGTGTTCGGAGCGTGGGAGCCGAAGACCGGCGCGATCGGGTCGCTCTGGGACGTGGTGCGGGACCGGCGGTTGACGCACCGGCCCGAGGTGTATGGCGGTGTGCTCGCCGCCGAGGCGGCGGACCTGTTACGCGGCTTCTTCCGGCCCCGTTAGCGCCGGCTTGATCAGGTTTGCGGCAACGTCGCGGGCGGCCTGGGTCCAGGGCGTCGGGCGCATGGTCTCGGGGTCGAGCCGGACGATGGTGCGGCGCCCCTCGGCGTGCGTGGTCGTGCCGTCGGCCGACGTGATCCGGAAGCCGTAGCCGCCGCTGGTCCGGCCGAACGAGTCGAGCCAGAAGTGGATCGCGACGTCGCCGGTGCCACGGATCGGCGTCCGGTAGCTGATGGTGAACTCGACGACCGCGTGGAAGGTATCGGGCAGGGTCGGGCGGCCGTCGGCGAAGGTGAAGCCGCGTTCCTCCCAATAGGCGGTCAACGCGCGCTCCAGGAGCAGCGCGTAGCGGGCGTTGTGCACGATGCCCATCGCGTCGAGGTCGTCGTAGTGAATGCGGATCCGCTCGATGTGGCCGTACTCCAGAACGGTTGTCATCTCTCAGGCCTCCGGCAACAGGTCGGGATCAGTGGCGAGGGTGCGCAGGCGGTCACGGGCGGCGCGGCGCGCGTAGTGGTAGGTGGGCCCGGGCGACTTGAGGCGGGATAGCAACACCGCGCTCAGCGCGTACGACTCGAGCTCGTACGCCAGTTGGTGTGTGTCGGTTTCGCTGATCAGCTCGCCGGACCGCACGGCCTCCCGCGCGAGACCCTCGACCAGGGCCGACCACATCTCGAAGTTGGCGGTCAGCCGGTCGCGGACGGCGCCGGGGCGGACGCTGAACTCGAACTGGACCTTGGCGAAGAAGCAGCCGCCGGGCAGGTAGCTGTCCTCGTAGAAGCGGATGCGGTGGTCGTGCAGCGACCAGAGGCGGCGGATGCCGCGGGGCGCCTTGAGGGCGGGGCGCACGACGTGGTCAAGGAACTGCTCGCGGGCCTGCTCGATGGTGGCGAGCTGGAGGTCTTCCTTCGATCGCCAGTGTGCGAACAGCCCGGACTTGCTGACGCCCAGGTCGGCGGCGAGTTGCCCGAGCGAGAGGCCGTCGAGGCCGTCTTCGGTGGCGCGGGCGACCGCGCGGTCGAGCACCGCCGCTCGGGTGCGGTCGCCACGCGCGATCCGGCCGTCGATGGTCACCCGGTCAACCTAGCGGGTTAACCGACCGACCGGTCGTAAACTTTGTTGTGGCGCGCGTCTCTTTCGCGTGGTCAGGCGATGGCCGTGTCGAGGGCGATCTCCACCATCTGGCCGAACGACTGCTCGCGCTCCTGCGACGTGGTCTTCTCGCCGCGCTTGATGTGGTCCGAGACGGTCAACAGGGTCAACGCGCGGGCCTTGAAGCGCATGGCGATCGTGTAGAGGGCGGCGGACTCCATCTCGACCGCGAGGACGCCGTAGTCGGCCAGGGCGTCGAAGAGGTCGGGGCGGTCGGTGTAGAAGGCGTCGGCGGCCAGGATCGGGCCGACCCGCATCGCGATGCCGCGCCGCTCGGCGATGTCGACGGCGCTGCGCAACAGGCCGAAGTCGGCGACCGGGGCGTAGTCGATCAGGCCGTCGAAGCGGGCGCGGTTCATGTTGGAGTCGGTCGACGCGCCGCTGGCCGCGATCACGTCGCGGAGTTGCAGGTCCTCGGAGAGGGCGCCGCAGGAGCCGACCCGGATCAGCGTCTTCACGCCGTAGTCGTTGATCAGCTCGTGCGCGTAGATCGAAGCCGACGGCATGCCCATGCCGGAGCCCTGCACCGAGACCTCGACACCCTGCCAGCGCCCGGTGTAGCCGAGCATGCCGCGCACCTGGGTGTAGCACTTGGCGTCGTCGAGGTAGGTCTCGGCGATCCACTTCGCCCGGAGCGGGTCGCCCGGCATGAGGACGCGTTCCGCGATGTCGCCGGGCTCCGCCCCGATGTGAATACTCATGGCGGCGATCCTGCCAGGTCGCCGAGGTGTAGTCCGCCGGCGGTGGTGCCGGCGCGGTGCTCGACTCCGTGGTCGGGTAATCTCATCGGCGGTGGCGTGTCCGAGTGGCCTATGGAGCACGCCTCGAAAGCGTGTGAGGGTTTGCGCCCTCCGCGGGTTCAAATCCCGCCGCCACCGCCGTTGACGCCGGGTCCCTCGTGGGCTCGGCGTCGCTGTTTCTCAGCTGAGCCGTTCCGAGAGCTCAATCATGTTGCCCCACGGGTCGCCGATGAGGGCGAGGCGGCTGTTGATCTCTTTGAGGTCGAACGGCTTGCCGAAGATGGTGACGCCGCGGCGATCAAGTTCGGCGAGGGTGTCGTCGACACTGTCGACGTGTAGCGCGAAATGGTGATAGCTCGGGCGTTCCAGGCTGTCGATCACATTGGTGTAGTAGGTGCCCGGATCAGGGTTGCCGCCGCCGAAGAGCTCGACGTAGAAATCGTCGTCATCGGGTGGTGCCAGATAGGCGAGTTGGAGGGCGGCCCAGGACCACTCGGCGACGACACGGAAGTCGAGCTTCTCGGTGTACCAGCCCTTGGCCTCGGCGTAGTCGGGCACGCGCACGGCGACGTGGTGGCCGCGGGCCGACGCGAACGGGCTGGACGGGTTCCTCGCGGATGCTGCCTGGTCGGCCATGACACTCCCCTCCGACACCTCAATTCGCCACGTTAATGGGCGGGTCCACGCCGTTTCCCGGAAACCGGTGGTCTTGCCGCGTTGACAAATCCGACCGGCAACCTTCGCAACCCCCGAATCGTCGGACCCACCGGTCAGCATTGACCCCGACGAACCCATTCGACTCACGGGGGTGGTGGGCAATGCCGACGTTAGGTTTACGACTTCGCGAGTTGCGGCTGGAGCGTGGCTTCAGCCTCGCCGGCCTGGCGGCGCGGGTGCCGTGCGACAAGAGCCATCTGTCCAGAGTGGAAAACGGTCATCGGCGGGCGACCCCTGATCTGCTGCGCCGCGTCGAAGCGGCGCTCGGCGCACCGGGTCAGCTGGCCGCGCTCGCCGAGCCGGTCCGGCGGCCGGTGGCCCGTGACCACGATCTCGACGTGCGCCTGCTGGCCGGCTGCCTCGCCCTGCTGACCTGGTGCCTCGGCTCAGCAGTTCCCGATCCCGTGGGTGAAGAGCCGCTGGACCGGCTCGGTGTAGCCGACGACGACCTTCCGCACGGTCTGCCCGTCGTGCATGAAGAGATAGGCCCGGTCGCCGCTGGTGACCATGAGCCCGTCGAACTGATAGCTCCCGGCCGGTGCCGTCATGGCCGTGGCCTGCGGATAGGTCGCCTGCGCGGTCGCGAGCGGCGAGCCTTCGCCGATGCCCTCCGGCGTGGTGAGCGGCGGGTGCACCCACAACAGCACCAGTTCCCCGTCGGCGAAGACCGGGTCGGCCGCGCTGGTGGCGGTGAGGGCCGGGCCGCAGGCGGCGGCGGGTTGGGTCAGCGCGCCGAGCCGGGTCAGGTCGGCGTCGCGCTGGCCGAGGCGCACGTCGCCCACGCCGTCGAAGTCCACCGTGTTGGCCGAAGCGGCCGAGGCCGTCGTAGACGCGTAGGCCGGCGAAGGCTGTCGATCCGTTGCATACCCCGCAAGCAGCGCGAAGAGGGCAAGCGCAACGATGACCAGAGGGACCAACCGTGGCTTCATGTAACCTCCCCAGCACACAACGTAGCCGTTATCCACAGGTTTATCCACAGCGTGTGGATAGAACGTGTGTACGAGCGAGTGCGTCGTGACCTGGGCTTATGTGACGTCGTGCGGTCAGACCAGCCGCTGGTCGACCAGTCGGGGCGCGGCGAAGTCGCGGTTGTCGACAACCAGTTGCGCGGCGAGCTCGTCGCCGAGCGTCGTCTTCCCGGCCGCTGAGCAGCCGTCGATCGCCACCCGCACCGGGTGCGGCCGCTCGACCTCGAGCACCGCCGCCGGCACCGCCGCCAGCACGTCGCCCCGCTGCCCCACGACACCTCTCCGTCCGACCGCCCGGGATACGAAAGCAGGGCCGGCCCGCAACGGACCGACCCTCCTGAGAAGTTCGCGACTAAGAAACGCGCGGAGGATACGAGATTCGAACTCGTGAGGGTGTAAACCCAACACGCTTTCCAAGCGTGCGCCCTAGGCCTCTAGGCGAATCCTCCGTCGCACAGGATACAGGTCCGCTCGGAGCAATCCAGGCCACCCCAAACCCGGCGATGGGCCGCTCCAGGTAGGCTAGGGGCACCCCTCGTGCGGCGTACAACCTGTGAACCTCCCCAGGGCCGGAAGGCAGCAAGGATAAGCGGGCTCTGACGGGTGCACGAGGGGCCTTTCTATGCCCGGCGCCGGTCTCAGGACCACTCGGCTTGGGCGGCGTGCCAGCCGAGCTGCATCCGGGTGCGCACGCCCGCCAGTTCCATCATTCGTTGGACGCGGCGCTGGACGGTGCGCATCGACATGCCGAGATGTGAGGCGATGGCACGGTCGGTCAGGCCGGCCAGCAGCAGCGAAAGCACCTGGTGGTCGAGGGGGAGCAGCGCGCCGGCGGGGCGTTGGTCGGCCAGCGCGCCGTCCGGGCCCAGGCAGAGCGGCCAGGCGTGCTCCCAGGTCGCGTCGAACAGGGCTTGCAGCGCGTCGAGCAGGCCACTCGGGTGGACCACCACGGCGGCGGGCAGGTCCGCTGCGTCCTCGGCCATCGGCAGGATGGCGAGCGAGCGGTCGGCGATCACGAGTTTGATCGGGACCTGCTCGGCTACGCGCACCTCTTCACCAGCGGTCAGTGCCGCGGCGACGTTGGGGACGCCACCGTCCTTTTCCAGGAGCGCACGCTCGACGACCACCCGATAGCTGACGCCGCGCCCCACCGCGTCGGCCTCCGCCGCGTTGTCGGCGCCGTTGACGACCAGTGTGGTCGCGGTGACCAGGGCCTGCACCTCCTCAGTGGCGGTGAGCTGGAGCTGCTCGAAGCGTTGCCGGATGACCTCGACGCCGGTGACCACCTCGACCAGATCGCCGGAGGCGCGGTCGGCGACCGTCGCCCGGTAGCGCGCCGCCAAGGTGGCGAGTTCCTGCTCCGCGCGGCGGAGTTGGTCGCGGCGCTGGGTGACCAGCGGGGTCAGCGCGAGTGTGGGTGAGCTGGCGATGTGCCGACCGCCCGAACGGGCGGCCAGGCCCAGGTCGCGCAGGCTGGTCAGGGCGGCGGCGGCCGCGGGCAGGCTGGTGTCCAGTGCTGCGGCCAGCTCCGCCGTCGTCGCGGCAGGTCTGGCGACCAGCTCGCGGTAGGTCGCCTCTTCGATGGGGCGCAGCCCGAGCGCGGCGAGCGGTGAGGTTTCGGTCACTGTTACTTCCCCCAGGTCAAGCGCTGGCGAGTATGCGCCATGACCTAAATACGACGCAAGCGGAGCGTCCCGTCCGTGTCGTGCGTGTGCCAATGTGGGCGCAGTCGGCGCAGACCCCTCACCCCCCAACTGCGCCGGCTACCTCTTCCGATGTCCGGGCGTTGCCAAGCATTTGGTGGCGTCCGGATCGCCGTTATGGGGCGGGCAACCTGTCGGACCGGCGTGAGAGGCTAGACGCCGTTGGGAGGGGACTCGTGGCGCTCGCGCTCTACCGCAAATACCGGCCCCGGACATTCGCCGAGCTGATCGGCCAGGAGCATGTGACAGAGCCCCTGTCGCAGGCCCTGCGCAGTGGGCGGCTTCACCACGCCTACCTCTTCTCCGGGCCGCGCGGCTGCGGCAAGACCTCCAGCGCGCGCATCCTCGCCCGCTCCCTCAACTGCGAGCGCGGCCCGACTCCTGAGCCCTGTGGGGTTTGCGACTCGTGCCGGGCGCTCGCACCCGACGGCTCCGGCTCGATCGATGTGATCGAGATCGACGCGGCCAGCCACGGCGGCGTCGACGACGCCCGTGAGCTGCGCGAACGCGCGTTCTTCGCCCCGGCTGCCAGCCGCTTCAAGATCTACGTGATCGACGAGGCGCACATGGTGTCGACCCAGGGCTTCAACGCGCTGCTCAAGCTGGTCGAAGAGCCGCCCGACTACGTCAAGTTCATCTTCGCGACGACCGAGCCCGACAAGGTCCTCGGCACCATCAAGTCGCGCACGCACCATTACCCCTTCCGGCTGATTCCGCCGGGCATTTTGCGGCCCTACCTCGAGCAGCTCGCCGACGCCGAAAACGTGAAGGTCGATCCCGCGGTCTTCCCGCTGGTCGTCCGGGCCGGCGGAGGCAGCGCCCGCGACTCCCTCTCGGTGCTCGACCAGTTGATCGCCGGCGCCGGCCCGGAGGGCGTGACCTACCCGCGGGCGGTGGCCCTGCTTGGCGTGACCGACGCCGCGCTGATCGACGAGATGTGCGACGCGCTTGCCGCGGGTGACGGCGCCGCCGCCTACGCGACGATCGACCGGGTCGCCGAGGCCGGCCACGATCCCCGCCGCTTCGCGTCCGACCTGCTGGAGCGCCTGCGCGACCTGATCGTCATGCAGCAGGTCCCCGAGGCCGCGGCCAAGGGCCTGATCGACGGCCCGGCCGACCAGCTCGAGCGGATGAGCGCCCAGACCCAGCGACTGGGCCCGGCCACGCTGTCCCGCAGCGCCGACATCGTGCACAACGGCTTGATCGAGATGCGCGGCACCACCGCGCCGCGGCTCCTGCTCGAGCTGGTCATCGCGCGAATGCTGTTGCCGACCGCGGACAAGGGCGAGAGCGGCCTGCTGCAGCGGGTCGAGCGGATGGAACGCCGGCTGTCCCTCGCGGGCGACCAGGATTTCGAGCCCGGCGAGCCGGCTGACGACTATTCCGGTCCGGCCGTGCTCGCCGGGCGCGGTTCGGCTTCGGGCGCCCGGTCACAGACCGGAGCGGGCAGCGGCGGCACGGCCGAGCAGCGGCCCGCGGCCGATGCGAGCCACGGGCCGGCCAGTGGCGCCGGTTCCGGTTCGGCGGGCAGCGGTTCCGGGCCGGCCGCTGATGGCGGTTTATCCGCCGGCGGCGGCTCCAGGCCGGCCAGCGGCGGCGCGGCCGCCGCACGGGCGGCAGCCGCCGCGGCCGCAAGCCGCTCGGGCGGTGCACGTCGCGGAGACGTCGGATCCGCGGACGACGCGGCCGGCAGCGACAATGATCCGCCTTCGGCGGCAGGTCGTGCCGGCGGCGCGCGCCGCACCGACGTCACACCTACGGACGACGTGGCCGGCAGCGACAGTGACCAGGGTGCGGCGCCGGGTGGCGCGCGCAGCAACGACGTCGCAGCTGCGGACGACGCGGCTCGCAGCGACGGTGGTCCGCGCTCGGCGGCACCCGGGGCCGACCTTGGCCCGGCATCAGGTGCCGGTTCGCCGGGCGAGGACCGCGACCGTGCCGGAAGTCCGGCGAATGTCGTGGCGCGTGCCAACGGTATGGCCGCCGCCGGCGAGCTCGTTGACGAACCGGTTGCGGCAACAGGCAACGACGATAGCGATCGCCGGCCGCCGCGCCGGGTGCCGCCGCAGGCGGTGATGGCCGACCCCGCGACCCCGGAGCCGGTGATCCCGGAAGCCGCCGCACCGGGCGAGCTCGACGCGGCCGGGGTGCGCCGGGTCTGGGACGAGATCGTCGCCATGGTCCGGGTCAGCAACAAGAAGATCGCCGCGTTGGCCAGCGAGGCGACCGTCCGCGACATCGACGGTGACACCCTCGTCCTCACTTTCCGGCATGCCTTCCACGCCCGCACGCTCGCCGAGAACCCCGAAGCCGTCGTCGACGCGATCTACGAGGTCCTCGGTGGGCGCTGGCAGCTCCGCTGCGAGCTGGCCGGCGACCAGCGCGGGGCTGCGGGCCCGCCGCCCGCACGTCCGGCCGCCGCACGCGAGCCGAGCGGCAACGCATCGGCGGCCGGCGGTTCTCCGCCGGGCCGGGAGCGCGGCGGGCGCGAACACTCGTCGAGTGGCCAAGGGGAGAGCGGCGCTTCCGGCGACCGCTCCGACGACGACCACCAGGCGGGCCGCACCGACCTCGGATCGGAACACGCATCCGGGCCGGAGGTCGCTGGCCCGGCAGACGGCAGGCCCGGCACCAACGCCGAGTCCGGCCCTCGGGGCCGCGACGACCAGCCCGATTTAGCCACCGAACAAGAACTGCCGGCTGAGCGCGACGGATCCGGCGCGGAGCGCGCCGATTCCGGTGGCGTGCCGCGTGACGAGGTCACGGGCGCGGATCTCGGCTCCGCGCCGATTTCGGAACAGGATCGGCGGCCAGTAGGAAACGCCGGGACACAAGAGGCTGGTCAGGATCGTTCCGGATCGGCCGTTGCCGGGATGTCGTCTGACGGCACAGACGCTCGGCGCGGATCTAGACGTCCGAGCACGGCTGGATCCAATGGCCCGGACCGCCGCGCCGCCGCTAGCCCCGCGCCACCCGCGGATGACGAAGACGGCTGGCCGGAAACCGCCCTACCCGGCGGCCAATCGGCGGATGCCGGCGACAGTGACTGGCCGGAAACAGCGACCCCGACATTCGGCGTCCCGCAAGCCAGGACGGAACCCGTCGAATCGCCCGGCCCGGCTGTTGCCGCAACCGCGACCGCGACGATCAGCGCCGCCGCCACCACGACCAAGCCGGCGAAATCCGCTCCGAGCAGCGTCGGCGCCGCGGCGGCCGCGCGCGCCGCGGCCCGTGCCGCGGCCGGTGGCCGCGCGAAGCCGGCCGCGCCCCACGCCGACGTCGAATTCGCTGGTGAGCCGCCCTTCGACCCCGACTACGACGGCCCGGCGAAGGGTGCCGAACGCAAGGCCAAATTCGAGGGCTTCGACCCGGGCGACGAGCCGACCGACGAGGTCATCGACGAGAAGACGGCTCGGCAGAGCAGCGAACAACAGGCATTCGCCCTTCTCCACGAAGCGCTGGGCGCCGAACGGATCGGCGAGATCGACCTCAAGTAGGCGTGCCTCGATAAACCGCCTGCCCGCCCCGCGACGACAACAACAACCACAAGCGCACCTCGCCCGCGCCGGGTCCGATCACCCCACTAGTCTCTTAAGAGACCGACGGATTCGACGACAGGAGTCTCCCGTGCGCCCCGGTGGACAGCCCAACCTGCAGCAGCTCATGAAGCAGGCGCAGAAGATGCAGCAGCAGATCGCCGACGCGCAGGCCGAGCTCGCCGAGGCCGAGGTGACCGGCACCGCCGGGGGCGGGTTGGTCACCGCCACGCTGAGCGGCACCGGTGAGGTGCTCGCGGTGAAGATCGACCCCAAGGCGATCGACCCGGACGACGTCGAGACCCTCGAAGACCTCGTCATCGCCGCGTTGCGCAACGGCACCGAGGCGGTGCGTGCGCTCACCGAGGAGAAGATGGGCCCGGTCAGCGGCGGGATGGGCGGCCTCGGCCTGCCCGGTCTCTAGGAAACCGCCGTGTATGAAGGCGCGATCCAGGACCTGATCGACGAGCTGGGGCGCCTGCCCGGGGTGGGCCCGAAGAGCGCACAGCGGATCGCGTTCCACATCCTCGCGGCCGACCCGGCCGACGTCACCCGGCTGGCCAACGTGCTCAACCGGGTGAAAGACCAGGTGCGGTTCTGCACCGTCTGCTTCAACGTCGCCGAGTCCGAGCAGTGCCGGATCTGTCGCGACCCGCGGCGCAGCGGCGAATATCTCTGCGTCGTCGAAGAGCCGAAAGACGTCGTCGCGGTCGAGCGCACCGGTGAGTTCCGGGGCCGCTACCACGTGCTCGGTGGGGCGATCAACCCGCTCGAGGGCATCGGCCCTGACCACCTGAAGGTCCGCGAGCTGATGAGCCGGCTCGGGTCGGGCGAGGTCAAGGAGCTGATCCTGGCCACCGATCCGAATACCGAGGGTGAAGCCACCGCGACCTACATCGCCCTCCTGGTCAAGCCGATGGGCATCGCCGTAACCCGGCTGGCCAGCGGACTCCCGGTTGGCGGCGACCTGGAATACGCCGACGAGATCACCTTGGGCCGTGCCTTCGAGGGCCGGCGTGCGGTCTGAGTCACAGTCCCGCCGTCACAAGCCGCAAATCGCCGTAACTTAGGCACTGCAAAAGCCACCCATCGGGCATATGCGGGCAATCTGTCCGCTTCGATACCGGGGGCCGGTGTGACACTGGCCGTTACGTGTGCCAGCATGACCGTCACACCGAAGACGTTCTCACGTCCGGGCACAGCGTTATCCCCCGATTACCCGAGGTTCCGAGTTGGCAGGTCACATTGTCATTACGGGCAGGCCTGAAGTTGGTTACGCCCACCGCCCGCCCTTGACGCTGAGCGACGACGCGAGAAATTGTTCGGTACGCAGCGGCACGACGTCGCTGTCGTTCGCGCGCCCGTTCGGCTCACCCCAGTCGGGCGGTCACCACGAACTCTCCACGTACGCGCCAACCGATCGGTTGTCGACGCGGCGGGGACCGGTCCGCCCTGCGGGCTTCACGGTCACCTGCGCGCGGCGACCGGGGAAAGGACCGGGCAACTGATGGTCGTTGGCCCCGACGCGTCCATTTCCGATCAGGTCCCTGTCGGAGAGCCGCCGGCTGAAGCCGCGGGCTCCCAGAAGGCGATCGAAGGACGCTCCCTAGGCCAGATCGCCTGGCGCCGGCTCAAGCGGGACAAGGCCGCCATGGCCGGCGGCATCGTGATCATCCTGCTGATCCTGATCGCGATCTTCGCGCCGCTCATCGTGCACGCGTGGGGTTACCCGCCGAACTCCTTCCACCAGGAGACGATGGACCCGGCGACGCAGGCGCCCACCTCGACGTTCCCGTTCGGGTCGTTCGATCCCAAGCACCTGATGGGTGTCGAGCCGCCGTTCGGCCGCGACATCTTCAGCCGGGTGCTCTATGGCGCCCGCATCTCGCTGCTCATCGCCTTCCTGGCGACCCTGCTCTCGGTGGTCCTCGGCGCGACGCTCGGCGTCATCGCCGGCTACATGGGCGGCTGGGTCGACTGGGTGATCAGTCGCGCGATGGACCTGTTCCTCGCCTTCCCGATCCTGGTGTTCGCGATCGCGCTCGCCGGTGTCATCCCGGACAAGGCGTTCGGGCTCTCTGGCGACACGCTCCGAATAACCCTGCTGATCTTCATCATCGGCTTCTTCAACTGGGGTTACATGGCCCGCATCGTGCGCGGCCAGACGCTCTCGTTGCGCGAGCGCGAGTTCGTCGACGCGGCCCGCAGTCTCGGTGCCCGCAGCGGCTACATCTTGCGCAAAGAGCTGCTGCCCAACCTGGTGGCGCCGATCCTGATCTACGCGACGCTGCTCATCCCGACCAACATCCTCTTCGAGGCGGGTCTGTCGTTCCTCGGTGTCGGCATCCGACCGCCGACCGCGACCTGGGGCGGAATGCTCAGCGAAGCGGTCCGCTACTACACGATGCCGCACTTCATGTTCTGGCCCGGACTGGCGATCTTCATCACCGTGCTGGCCTTCAACCTCTTCGGAGACGGACTCCGCGACGCGCTTGACCCAAAGACGCGATGAGCTCCGACCGGTTCCACCCGAAGCCCCACCACCTCTCAACGAAGGGGAGCAGTAGATGAAGAGAAGGTTGGTGACTGGCGTCGCCGTTGGCGTCGCAGCCGCCCTCGCGCTCGCCGCCTGTGGCGGCGGGGGCACTGATTCGAGCACCGACACCAGCGGTGGTGGCAACACCACCGCCGCGTTCGACGCCGCCAACGGCAAGGTGTTCAACCCTTCTGACAAGAAGGGGGGCACCATGAAGTTCGCGATCTCGTCGGACTGGGACTCGGTCGACCCCGGTGACACGTACTACGGTCTGTCGTGGAACCTGGCCCGGCTTTACACCCGTTCGCTGACCATGTTCAAGGTCGGCCCGGGCAAGACCAGCAGTGAGCTGACCGGTGACCTCGCCGAAGGCCTGGGCGTGCCCAGCGATGGCGGGAAGACCTGGACCTACAAGCTGCGGACCGGCCTGAAGTATGAGGACGGCACCCCGATCACGTCGAAGGACGTCGAATACGGTGTGTCGCGTTCGTTGGAGAAGGGCACGCTGGTCAACGGCCCGACCTACTTCAACGACTTCCTCGACCTCAAGGGCTACAAGGGCCCCTACTCGAGCAAGGGTCAGGACAACCCGGCGATCGACACGCCGGACGACCAGACCATCGTGTTCCACCTCAACAAGCCGTTCGGTGGCTTCGACTACTTCGCGCAGATCCCGGCCACCGCGCCGGTCCCGGCCGCCAAGGACACGGGCGCGAAGTACAAGGAACACGTCATCTCCTCGGGCCCCTACAAGTTCGAGAGCTACGACGCCGGCAAGGGCTTCAAGCTGGTCCGCAACGACCAGTGGGACCAGGCGACTGACCCCAACCGCAAGGCCCTTCCGGACGGGTACGACGTGACGATCGGCGCCAACGCCGACGACATCGACAACCAGATCATCGATGGTTCGCTCGACGTCGACATCGCCGGCACCGGTGTGCAGCCCGCGGCGCTGAGCCGCGTGCTCGGTGACCCGACCCTGAAGGCCCGCTCTGACAACCCGCTCAGTGCGCGCCTGAACTACACCTCGATCAACCCGAACGTGGCTCCGCTGAACAACATCGAGTGCCGCAAGGCAATCGAGTACGCGGCGGACCGCACCACCTACCAGACGGCGTACGGCGGCCCTGAGGCCGGCGGCGAGATCGCGACCGGCCTGCTGCCGCCGCAGATCCCGGGCTTCCAGAAGCTCGACGTGTGGTCGGCCGGCGCGGACAACAAGGGTGACCTCGACAAGGCCAAGGCTGCTCTGCAGGCCTGTGGCCAGCCCAACGGCTTCGCCACCAACATCGCCTACCGGGCCGAGCGCCCGAAGGAGAAGGCGACCGCCGAGGCGCTGCAGCAGTCCCTCGACAAGGTCGGCATCAAGCTCACGCTCAAGCCGTTCCCGACCGGTGACTACTTCGCGCTCTACGCGGGCAAGCCGAGCTACCGCAACGAGAACAACCTCGGCCTCATGCTGAACAGCTGGGCGGCTGACTGGAACGACGGCTTCGGCTTCCTGTCCCAGATCACCGACGGTCGCGTCATCCGGGACACCGGTGGCTCGTCCAACCTCAGCGTCAACATCCCCGCGGTCAACGACCTGATCGACCAGGCCATCACGGAGACCGACATCGCCAAGCGCGACGCGCTCTGGGGCCAGGTCGACAAGCGGGTCATGGAGGACGCTGTGATCCTGCCGGGTGTCTGGGCCAAGCAGGTCACCATGCGCAGCACGCGTACGACGAACGTGTTCGTCAACGACGCGTACGGCCAGTACGACTACCTGTCGATGGGCCTCCAGTAATCCGTCTAGCTACACCCCTTGGTTAGCAAGCACCCCAAGTGAGGTAGGTGAAGGCGCGCGGCGGCCGGCCCGCCCCGGGAAACCGGGACGGGCCGGCCGCCGGAGCCGAACTCCGTGGTCACGTACATCATTCGGCGTCTGTTCGGCGCCGTGCTGACACTCGTCATCGTCAGCATGATCACCTTCGGCATCTTCTACCTGGTGCCGCGGTGGGCGGGCGGCACCGCCGAAAGCCTGGCGTCCCGCTACGTCGGCCGGACGGCCAACGCCGAGCAGGTCCGCGAAGCGGCGCACGGCCTCGGTCTCGACCAGCCGTTCTTCGTGCAGTACTGGGACTGGTTCAAGGCCATCTTCGTCGGCCGCGACTTCGCGTTCGGCGCGACCCAGGCGCACTGCCCGGCGCCCTGCCTGGGCTACTCGTTCATCGGTCGCAACCCGGTGCTGCCCGACATCCTCGACCGGCTGCCGGTCACCGCGTCCCTCGCCTTCGGCGCGGCTATCATCTGGCTGATTCTCGGTGTCGCGACCGGCGTACTTTCGGCCCTGCGGCGGGGCAGCATCTTCGACCGGGCGGCCATGGGCATCGCGCTCGGCGGCGTCTCGCTGCCGATCTTCTGGACCGGCCTCGTCTCGCTGGTCATCTTCAGCTACAACCTGCACTGGACCAAGCCCGGTGGGGCCTACACCCCGATCGAGGTCAATCCGGCGGAGTGGGCGTACAGCCTGGTCCTGCCATGGATCACGCTCGCGTTGCTGTTCTCGGCGGCGTACGCCAGGCTCACCCGTGCGGGCATGCTCGAGACCATGGGTGAGGACTACATACGCACGGCGCGGGCCAAGGGCTTGCGGGAGCGCACCGTGGTGACCCGCCATGGCCTGCGCGCCGCGCTCACCCCGATCGCCACCATCTTCGGACTCGACGTGGGCCTGCTGATGGGCGGCGCGGTGCTCACCGAGAGCACCTTCTCGCTGCCCGGCATCGGCAAGTACGCGATCGACGCCATCAACGCCAACGACATGCCCAAGGTGATGGGCTTCGTGCTCTTCTCCGCCGGCTTCGTCGTCATCGCAAACCTGATCGTGGACGTGGTGTACGCGGTCATCGACCCGAGGGTGAGGCTGGCCTGATGCCCGCTCCAGATGCCTTCCTCGATGTGCGGGACCTGCGCATCCACTTCCCCACCGACGACGGCCTGGTGAAGTCCGTCGACGGCCTCTCGTTCTCGCTGCAACGCGGCAAGACGCTGGGCATCGTCGGCGAGTCGGGCTCCGGCAAGTCGGTGACCAGCCTCGGCATCCTCGGGTTGCACAACAAGCGCAACGCCCGGGTGTCCGGCGAGATCGTGCTGGACGGCACTGACATCGTCAGCACCGACCCGGAGACGGTCCGCAAGATGCGCGGCCGCCGGATGGCGATGATCTTCCAGGACCCGCTGTCGGCGATGCACCCGTATTACACGGTGGGCGCGCAGATCATCGAGGCCTACCGGGTGCACAACAACGTGTCGAAGTCGGTTGCCAAGAAGCACGCCATCGACTTGCTCGGCCGGGTCGGCATCCCGCAGCCCAGCAGCCGGGTCGACGACTACCCGCACCAGTTCTCCGGCGGCATGCGGCAGCGCGCGATGATCGCGATGGCGCTGTCCTGCGACCCGGAGCTGCTGATCGCCGACGAGCCGACCACCGCGCTCGACGTGACGGTGCAGGCGCAGATCCTCGACCTGATGCGTGACCTGCAGCAGGAGTTCAACTCCGGGCTGATCATCATCACCCACGACCTGGGCGTGGTCGCCGAGCTCGCCGACGACGTGCTGGTCATGTACGGCGGCAAGTGCATCGAGTACGGCTCGGCGGTGACCATGTTCGAGGAGCCGCAGCACCCGTACACCTGGGGTCTGCTCGGCTCGATGCCGCGGCTCGACCGCGGCGTGAGCAGCCGGTTGTTGCCGATCAAGGGCAACCCGCCGTCGCTGATCAACGTGCCGAGCGGGTGCGCGTTCCACCCCCGGTGTGTCTACGAGGCGCAGACCGGCGGGCTGGGCTCGACGCGGGTTCCCGAGCTGGCCGAGGCCGGCCGGGGCCACCTGGTGCGCTGCCACCTTCCCGTGGCGGAGCGCAAGCGGATCTGGCACGAGCAGATCCGTCCGACGTTGGAGGCATCATCATGACGGAGAGCACCGCCCGGGAAGGCGTCGCGACGCGGTCCCAGAAGCAAGAGGCGCTGCTCTCGGTGAGCGGGCTGCAGAAGCACTTCCCGATCACCAAGGGTGTGTTCAAGCGCCAGGTCGCGGCGATCAAGGCCGTCGACGGCATCGACTTCGAGGTCTACAAGGGCGAGACGCTCGGCCTGGTCGGCGAGTCCGGTTGCGGCAAGAGCACCACCGGCCGCCTGATCACCCGGCTGGCCGAACCGACCGCCGGCAAGGTCATGTTTGACGGCCGGGACATCTCGCACCTGAGTGTCGGCGCCATGCGGCCCTACCGCCGCGACATGCAGATGATCTTCCAGGACCCGTTCTCGTCGCTGAACCCGCGGCACACGGTCGGCGCGATCGTCGGTGCGCCGTTCCGGATCCAGGGCGTCAAGACCGAGCACGGCGTCAAGCGCGCGGTGCAGGATCTGCTCAAGCTGGTGGGCCTCAACCCGGAGCACTACAACCGCTACCCGCACGAGTTCTCCGGTGGCCAGCGGCAGCGCATCGGCATCGCCCGCACGCTGGCGCTCAAGCCGAAGCTGATCGTGGCCGACGAGCCGGTCTCCGCGCTCGACGTGTCGATCCAGGCCCAGGTCGTCAACCTGCTCGAAGACCTG
>Ga0193743_1001239_pt1 | contig 19058 bp, 19 predicted proteins | sample L2c2metaG_FD_143038 | JGI IMG/M metagenome (GOLD analysis project Ga0193743, IMG submission 143038) | Soil microbial communities from a riparian zone of the East river system, Colorado, United States - L2c2 | ecosystem: Environmental > Terrestrial > Soil > Riparian zone | place: USA: East River... | reverse complement strand
AGATATGATCAAGAGATATGATCAAGAGATAAGATCAAAAGATATGATCAAGAGATCAAGAGATCGTTGTTCCTATAAGATAAGATTCAAAGTATAGTTCAAAGAAAAAGAGTGTGTGAAGGAATAAAAATCGTAACATCCCCTAACACATTTGAATTGATGAATGGCCATTCACTTACTGATTTTCTTTTCAGCTTCTTTTAAATTTTTTTCTTCCCTAATATTGTCATTGTCATCTGGGATGGAGATGGGCTGTCCAACCTCAGAGGATGCACAAGTTGAAGGGGCATAAATATCCATCATGGAGGATGCATGGGTTGAGGTGCCACCAATGATGGATGTGTCATCCTCAACAACATTGTCAGGCTCTGTGTCGGCTATGCAAAGGTAAAAATTTTCATGATACATATTATTTAAGAGTAAAAAGATTTATGTTCACTTTCAGATATGACAGGGCAAGGCTTTTGTGGCTTCTTAATGAGTGCTGTGAGTGACTTCACTGTTTTGATGGCAGCTTGTTTTGCTTTCCGGCCTACTTTGATAGCAGTATTGGAGAGTGAGGACTGAGATTTTTTGGAGGATGTAGATGGTGACTGAGCACACTTTTTGTTGGCCATGATTGAAGACAATTTCATTTTCATGTTTTTTTTTTCCTGTTTATATTTGATATATACATTGTTTTGTATATTTTGATTTATTTATTTATTTTTTGTGTACAAATACAGCATCGTTTGGGATGGCCGGGTACACCGGGCAGATGCCAGGTGACTCCGACCCGCCTCGAGCTATGGACCCGACTCCGGGACCCGGCATGACCCGGCATAACCAGACTGTTCACTAGGCGCATCTATGCGAGCGGGAGGAGCTACCTATCTCGCAGAGTTAGGTTCTTCTTCCCAATTCATCCGAGGCATGGGCAGGTGGTCATCGGATGCTTGGGAAATCTACATCCGTTTGCACCCCATATTGCTTCAATCACTTTTACGTCACCACCTTTAATTCCTTTTTCTCGTACCTCCTCATATCGCCGCTCGTCTTCTTCTCGGCTCATCTTGAAAAATTAAATAAATATTCTTATAGCACTACCTGTACTCGAAACCGAGAAAACCTCCAATAAATTGCTTTAGGGACTCGTCCGGCTTCTCGCCGCCCGAGTTTCCGCCCGCTATTTTCCTCTTCAGCATGAGGTCGGAGCCGGAATCCATTGGTTGGCTTTATAATGTTCGCTGGCTTTGTAACTTGTATCCCTTATAAGGCAGGTCCATCTTACTAAAATAACTTGATTCTTATAACACCTTGTGATGGTAACCGGCTATTGTCGGCATTACAACCCTTATAAGGCACTTTTCGGATTTCCGAACAACCACCGTGACATAAGAGCCCATCCTCTTTTTACTTCTCTCCAGTTAAAAGGCTTTGCCCAGTTACCAAATATCTCTAGGGCCATGGAAGATGGCTGGTTGGGCAGCCCTTTATCGGATGGGAGGGTCGACACAACTAGTCATACCCCTGAATCGTTGGCCTGCTCTCAACTCTTAGATACTGGTAGTCCAATCATCCAATATCGATTATACAAACGTCGGTTTAGTGGTCTTGTGGCTTTGGTGAGTGCAAAAGCTTCTAAGGTTTTCCCGAATTATTTTATTTTGGTGAACTGCAGATATTTTTGAATATTTTCGCTGGCATGGCATGGGCATGGTTTGGCCCTATATCCAATAACAGTACGTTGAACCCATTTTTTGTTGTTGATATCTTCTCTCAAGTTATGGCCGACTGATCGTTCCATAGTGGCTACCGAATTCGATATAACTCTTGACCAAGTCAATTGGCTTGGGAACATAGTTGCTTGCATCTACCTGCCCACCTCTCTCATCATCCCAAAATTTGTGTCGCTCTATGGGATCCGAAGATGTGTAAGTTATTCCTAACGACTTTCAGATGGTTTCGTGATTTAGGAACTCTACAGTGTGATGTTGGAGCCGTAGGCCTGATCATATCGGCCTGGCTGCGATATGCTGGGACAGCGCGCTCCCTTTCCCCCAATGGTGCCTATGCGCTGTTGATCTTGGGACAAGTAACTCCACCATCAATCTTGTGATGAAAATTAATCGAGTCGTTATCCTAGCTTTTCAGTTCCATACCCCAAGCAATTTACCAAGTCATAGGCCCAAAGTACTCCGAAACATGGTTTGGACTGGAAGGACGCACTACATCGACGATGTTAATTGCCATCTGTGAGAGTTCTTGCCCACTCGGCCCATATTATAGATTAGTGTGAGCTTGAGTAGCAAATCCTTTTGGAGGCGCGTTGGGACAGCTCCTGAGTCCATTAGTTGGCAATACTCGACAATCAGTACGCATCCTTTGTATTTTCGGAAAAGTATCATTCAAGATAATTCTGACATTCAAATCTTAGATACTGGTCCTCGGAATTATGACCACTACTGTCACTCCTTTAGTTTTTCTTATCGGGAAGGTGCCACCGATTCCTCCTAGTAATATGTTCTTTTCTATTATTTTGGCATTCTAGCTGAATTCGAGTGTAGCATATGCTGCATCTAGGGAAACACCATCTTTACTTACACTATGCCGCGCAACGCTTGGGATGAAAGTAGTCCCAGAAGCGTACATGTCCGTACAAGAACGAATCGATTTCGCGATTATTCTTCTGATTTTTTCATTTCTCACCGCTAAGTGAGTATTGGAACTAAAATTGGAATTTAAAAGCCCATGTAATATTTATTTTTTTCACCTAGCACAAATACATTTGCGCTCCTTTCCGCGCAGATTCTGGTAATAGCTTCACATTTATTCTGCTACCTAGCTAACTCGGTTTTCGGATCATCTAGCAACCTATGGGATATTCTGCAACTGCGAGTGGCTTCATGGGCGCTTGCTTGCTCTTGAGCGGCATGGTAGCGGCCATTGTTGCTGGGCCACTCATCGATCGTTTTTTCACCCACCACCTGGCACGCTTGAGCAAGATTCTTGTCCCATTTATTGCGGTGGGATGGCTCTCCCTTATCTGGGCTGGTATGTGCTCTATTTGACCAAAAATCAAGAAAGAAAGCTGATTGAGGGTTGCTTCTAGTCAGACCAAACAATACCGCAGCCTTGTTTGTTATCATGGCTGTTATTGGGATTTGTTCCATCACAATGCTCCCAGTTGGCTTGGAACTTTCCTGCGAACTTACCCGGAATGCGAATGGCAGTTCAGCTCTTGTGTGGTTCGGGTACGTTATCAGTTGATCTTCTAATGATCGTGATTCTGACTGTATCGAAACAGCGGCAACCTTTTCGGGATTGTCTTCGTTCTGTGTACGTCCTTGTAGTGATTTATTGATATGAAGTTAACTAATGGTCAATAGCTTGTACCGCTCTGCGTGCTGGTCCCAATGCTCATCCGCCTCTGAACATGCTGAAAGCTCTCATCTTCATGGGCGTTTTCGCAATGATTATCTGCTCTCTGGTATTCCTGCTGCGCGGAGAGCAGAAGAGGAAATTGATGGATGAAGAAAAACTAAAGGAGTCTGCAAGGGTACAGAGAATGCCAACCCTATAAAATCCATTCCGTGATATTGATGTTTGCTTTAAGTATGTTAGTTCAAATGAATGGTGTAATCGTAGCTTGTATAGGGCGGCTTCATGATCAAGGTTGGAAAATTGCTGTCGTTTTTCCAGCCTGCCTTATGTATGAACCCGCATTGTGAGGCATTGCACTGACCATATCTAATGGCTTATAAGTCATAGGTATACTGACTATGGCTAATCTAAATTGTTGATAGATCCCTTCATGTGATTTATAAAACAAATATTATCAAGTGCAGTCTGTATTCTATTATATCATTTATTTAAGCAAGCGAAAAATTCCAAGCAACCACACTGTAACCTGCCAGTGTCTGTTTATTCAACTATAAAACGTATTCGTTGATACAACTCCCGTTGTTAGTCTTTCCTTTCCTTTGCCACCGCTGGTCTGTTCTAATACAGGAGGGTCACTGAGACTGAATTTGTCATCGCGGGTTCTCCACTCGAGCAGAGCGGCATAATCCTTCAATTGCGCTACCAGACGCTTCAATTGTACCTTTGCTGGGTCCTTTTTGGCCTGGGGAGATGCGCCGTCTTCAACCTGTGCATCTTCACCATCTTCAAGCTTCGACCTGATAGTAATCCAGTCTGCAACTTTGATGATTTCCTCAGGCTCCCAGAAACCCCACCATTTCCCTGCCTCTGCGTCTTCCTTTTCGTCCAAGGTATCGCCATCATCAAGGCGCCCCTGAGCATGCTGGAGGTTCTTAGATCGACCTTCGGAAATCGGCTTCTTCTCCCACACGCCGACGAACCAAGACCACTCCTTCATCTCGCTTCTATGTTCGGCGGATAAAATATGTCCTTTCTTCTTCAGCTTCCTCGCCTTGTTAGCAGATGCCACCTCAAGGTACTCGAAAGCAATTTCTCGCTCTAGAACTCCTGGGGAGAAAGCGTAATAGGTCCGGCCTTCGTTATCCACGCCCAAAATTGAGAATCGGGGTGTAAGACCCTGGGTTGTGAGTTTTACGACATTGTTGATATCCAAGATCCGGTCCTTATGTGCTTTTCCTTTGACTTTATCCTACGTTTTTGATGATCATGAAAACCGGTTGCTGCAAATGAAGAATAGGACCGTTACCTCATTTTTGTCTTTCAAAACACTGTCCACATTTTTTTGCTCCTCCCATCTCTCGTTCTCGATCCTGGTGGCCTCCTTTGCATCACGGGCGATATCTCTAGCATCTCTAATCCCCTGGTCAATTTCCTCACGAACAATGGCAGTCTCGAGAACCAAATGAATGAGGGAAATGATGACAGGGATCATCTGGGCTGTATGCACAACATTGACATTATCTCCACAAGGCCCGACTGGGCGGACGTTCCGGAGATTTCGCATGTTTCGAACAGCAGATAGGGGAGCAGGCGAAGGATCAGGGAACGTCAATGGCACCCATATCAAAGATTTACCGTCAGATGTCGATGCGGTGGATGAAAAGAGACTTGCGACATTGTCGCGGAGAACCACAAGGTTTAACCATATCTTGTTCAGATTAACGCCTGCCGACCTTATGGCTTTGATCGCTATTTTGATCTCCTGCTCAGATAATTAGAATCGAATGACCCGTGGTATTGTAGTTACTTACCTGCGCGAGGTCGGTCTCATGATCCTTTGCTAGAAGTCCGAGCAGTCCCAATACCAATGCTTTAACGCAGGGTTCGCTCACCCAGTCCAGCATGTCGGCGTCGTCATCGTTAGTGGTCTTTCCTGCTATGAACTCCAATTCTTCCAGACTGGATTTCGCGATAGTTGGCTCAAATATACGAGCGAACCTAAGAGCAAATTCTCGAATGAAGATTCTTTCCTCAGCTTGGACCTGAGTGATAGTAAATGGTACAGGCGTCCATTGGAGCTGGGGCAAAACTTTCTTTGTAGGTTTAACAATGTCCTTGGCTTTCGTCCTGGTAGGACCTTGAACCTGTGATTTCTTCTCCGTTTTTGCTGTCTTCGGTACAACTGGGAGGTTAGTATGGGAGCCTGGAAGGCTGGAAAAGGGTCAGTGCATGAATTATCAGGTGAGCAAGCATATGATTACCTCGTCTCTTCAACTCCCAGCGTTTTCTTACATCTCCAGCAATTGCAAATACCCCTGCAACGCGGACATCTAAAGAGACCTCGAATTGAGTTCATGAAATACAAGGTACTTGAAGTTTTCCTCACCTGAAAAAAGACACATTACCAGTCTTGGTGCACCCTTGCAAAACATCGAAGTCCTCATTATATCTTCTCTTTAAGCAGCCTTTACAGTATTTATTAACACAACGCCGTTCTCCCGTGCCTTTACCTTTCGTTTGGTGGTGTTTCACGATGTTGCATTGGATAGTTGCTGTTAAGATATTGATTGCTTCAGATGCTACTGAAGTCTAAGACGCGAACTCACTCAGAATGTCGCGTTTTGTAGAGCACTGATGACAATAGACATATCCATTGGGAAAATCTGGACAAGCATTCGGAGTAGGTACGATTGGGTGCGCTTTGGCTTTGGAAGGCGTCCCATCAGCAGCAAAGAGCTTCACTTTCTTTACATCGGATATAGGCCCATCGTGGATGGAACCACGGTCAGAAAGTTTGCGTTTATGAGACATGGATGGATTGGTAGAAAATTGTAGTGGCCGAAGAGGCGTATTCTCTTTGAGTTTCATGCTTGATGCAGTGTGGATGGGTGCCTTGAGAGGGTGATAGCTAGCTAAGCTCAAGGGTGATGCGGGTACTTGAACATAAGCATGATTTAGTCTTTGAATGGACGGATGCGCCTTCGAGGTCAAAGCCATGGTTGGAGAGGAGACGGTGGTTTGAGTTCAAAAGCAATGGGTTTACCAAACAAACTTTAACCAATTAATACGCGACGAGGTCACGTGAAATTTGTTACGTGTGAGGTTGCACGTGTTGTAACGCAGCAAAAAAGTTTCCAAATTTTGACAACTGTCACCTCCGTAACCTATCTTTTCTTCACCCGTCTTTCCCCTTACTCTTGGACGACATGGCACACGCCGATCACACGCGAGACCCCTGGAAAGCATCCTATATTACTTCTCAAGGTTTTTTTTTCTAAACTTTTCGCCACTACAGCCCATGGGTGATTCTTAATGATTTTGGCGGTGCATTCTCAATGGGGGCTATTGGTGGTGGTATCTGGCATGGAATAAAAGGTGCCCGTAACTCTCCAAGGGTGTGTTTCCCACTGCGCGGCAGTTCTCGCTTCTCCTTAATCGTTATCTGTCATTCTGCAGGGAGAACGGTTTGTTGGCGCTATCTCGTCAGTGAAAGCACGAGCACCCGTGACGGGTGGTAACTTTGGTATCTGGGGTGGTATGTTCTCAACATTTGATTGCGCCGTCAAAGGTTGGCGGCAAAAAGAGGACGCATGGAATGCTATTATCTCTGGGTTTATGACGGGTGGCTGTTTGGCGCTACGGAGTATGTTTGTTCTGGTCACCAATTCTCTTTGTCGTTCTGATCATGTTTATGCTATAAGGTGGTCCACGTACGGCCCTAAGTTCGGCCATCATGTGTGGTATCCTTCTTGGCGTCTTCGAGGGCGTCGGTGTTCTATTTAATCGAGTAACAAGCGCGGGACAACGGCCACAGATGGCACCACGTAAGTGAATCGTCATGCTGAAGATCGCCTCTCTGACTAGTCCACAGTACCTGGCGCTATGGAACCCTCTCCTGGAATGCATTGAAACCTATTCACACAACTAGATAATATATATATCACTATTTCTCACCACTCGCCTCCGCTCAATATGAACTTGAGAAAACGTCTTCAAAATATGCCCTCCTTGCCTCCATGAATGCGTCTGACTCACGTTGTCTGTTTGTAGATAATCAAGAACCTCTATCATTCATAGCTATATGCTGTACTCCCGAACGATTTCATGCCTTGAAAGGGCGCTTTTGCCCCAGTATGGCGACAGAGTTTATGTTTATGGTCCTAATGACAATGGCCAGCCATATTACATTGTCCTGCACACATGATTTACGTACGCCGGGTCAAATTTCTATCAGCCATTCATTGTCTGCGACGTCCTGTGTGTGACACAAGTCCTGCCGTCTTGTGGTGGACCTCCCGATGAAAGACTATGTGACCCCGAACTAATATTGTTTGGAACATTCAAGCTTGGCCCTTTTTTGACCAAGATTTTCGTCTACCGGGTAGTTGGTCAAGTAGTTGGCTCAAGACCATGCCTTCTTGACTATGTTTATCAATTCACCACCTTGACTTCGGAGCGTTCCTATCGGTGTCACACCTATTTAAATATATTCATCGCTTGCCAAGGTAGCTTTCGGGTTTTTTCTTACTGTAAAAAAATATATGACGGCTTGATAGGGAACTTTTGTCTGTCGATGGAAAATGATTCGCCGCTGGGATTTAATTAAATATTCCTAAATGACGTCATTAGGGTCACTGACGTACTGGTGATTCAGAAAGTCGGAATATATAAAGCCTTGCTCTCACCGTTTCTAACAGTTCTACGTCTTATTCCAACACCACGATTAACAATAGCCATGTCCGCGCCCAATATTTCTCTAGATCCTTATACCTCTCAAGCGCAGAACAATGATATTACTCCGCAAGAGAAGATAAACGGTATCTATATTTTTATGTGCTACTCCGATATGGTTTGACTGTTAAGATTAGGTCTCAAAGAAGTTATTACATCTACACAGACCGCCATGCTTACTACCCGATCCGCGGACGGTCAACTTCATTCTCGCGCAATGAATCCAGTTTCTCGTATGTTATCTCCCAGTATATGTTCACATATTGATGACTATCTGCGCCTAGCTGAAAAAAATACGCAATTGACCCTGACCTTTCTCGCTAATAACGTGTCGCACAAATTCGAAGAAATTCAGAATGACTCTCATGTTAATGTCAGTTTCTTGAACCCCGAGACAACCAGCTGGGCCTCGTGAGTCTTTATATTGGGTATCCGTTAATGGTACTGAATGATAATTTCCCGTCTGGCTAGCTTCTCGGGGAAAGCCAAAGTGAGCCAAGATCGAGACGCTATTAAAGGTTGCTTTTCATCAACGTCAGTATTTACCTAATTTCGATCTGCCAGCATGACCTTTTATTGTTTAAGAACATCCGCATGGTTCGGTGACTTGAAAGATGGCGTTCACAAGGGCGATGCTAACGACCCTCGAGTTTCAATAATTCAAGTCATTCCCGATGAAATTCGATATTGGTATTCGACCAAAGGAAAGATTGGCCGTGCCGCAGAAATCGGGGTCCATGCCATTACTGGCAAGACTGCTACCCCAGGCGAACTGCGAACCATTACAAAAGACGAGGTAATATTTTGTTTGACAAATGGAGTCGTACTTTTGCTGATAACAAGTCCTCTAACACGAACCCAAGATTCTCTTGACAGAAGGTTTGCACACCAAGTAATTGGCACTTTTGTTTGGGCGTCCTGTCAAAAGTCTCTGAAAAGTACTAGCACAAATCGATCAAAGTCTGTTGTAATCATTAGCACGAAATGCATTTGTTCTTCTTTGGAAGGTCATTTATTATCAAAGATGTCTGTCGTGTTTCCCACCGCAAAAGCTTAGAGCTGATTGCAAGAATAATATGACAGTGCTTGAAAAGAAAAACATACTACTAGTTGACATCACGGGGACTTTAATAAACCATGCTGTGATTCTGAAAGGTTAATTTTTATATATATATACAACCCACAACTTTGTCTTCCTCTTATCCTCAGATCTACTCGAGTCTAGTAGCCCTCATGTTGGTTCAGCCTGGAGACAGATCTCTTGTAAAATGTAATTAAATAAGCGTAATTTGCATGGGATCCTTCTTCGTCATACGCGTGACATAGAAGCAGTCCCTTAGATCCTACTATCGCCTTGTACTTACAGTTCACATGGACGTCCAGTTACTGTCCCATGCACCACTCGTCGACGCCATGGTCACTTAAAGCAACAAGGGTAAGACAAGGTTACAACTTCGTGATTCCCAGCTTTTTGCCATTTGTCCACTTGAACCTACAAATTCAAAAAAGAAAGAGAGGAACCTCCACACCGTGACCAGTCTCGTAGGTTCCAATGTTGACCGAGGACATTCCCTCTCTTCTAATTGTGAGCAACATAATCACCGTGCTCCTCTTATAAAGCCAAGCAAAGGTTGTTATTTTAGAATCCAGAAATCGCAGCGAATCGAGGAACCGTTCCCAAAACCGGTGCTAAATCAATCTGCAGCTTACCCTCCGAAATTTTATCTATCGTGTTCGAAAGCGGGAAAAATGTCGTTGATGATCTTTGTCCCGGCTTCAATAACGTCCTTGATGCTCGATCATATCATGAACCCCCGTTCGAAGTGCTGGTCTCCCATACCTGTTCCTACTTCCGCCAAGTAGCGCTTGCGACCCCCCGGCTCTGGACCGCCTTTTATATTCACGAAAATTGCGCAGACGAATTCATTGTGCTATACATCGAACGTTCAGGCATGTGCTTGCTGGACATCCGAGTTGACCTCACAGTCCACAAATTGCAGATGGACGAGAGGAGGTTGAACGCCACCCTTCAAGTGATCCTACCACTTTCATATCGATGGCGCAGTCTCTCGATTACATATGATTGTGAAAATGCGAGATATCCTCTAATCTCGAAACTTTGTAATCAACCAGCGCAGGCTTTACAACACCTTTCTATCACCGTTGATGATGTGGACTCTGCCGATTCCAGTATTGTCAACAGAGATATCACATTCCCCCACATCTTCAAGGAAGGCACCCCGACCTTGGAATTTGTGCGTCTTCGAGGACTTGCCATACATTTGTTCCGGCCTCAGCTGGGCAACGTTGTTACCCTTCATCTGGACCAAACCACCTTTATACCCGTCCTATACTCCACATTCCGAGATATTGTAACTTGCTCGCCTGTCCTAACTAATCTCTCAATATACGGCGATATAATAGGCGCCGCCCAGTGGCCAGCGGATACAAATCTCATCTATCTCCCAGCCCTTCGGTCTTTGCGAATATGTGGAGTGGCAGGGGAAATGTACACCGGCATTCTACTGGGAATCCATGCACCTGGGTTGGACTCATTGACTTTGAAGGATCTCCACGCCCATGATCTCGACCTGTTGTGGGAAGTTATGGACGTGTCGAGATACACAAGTCTAAAATCGTTGATATTCTGTGATTTTGAACCCACAGTTTCAACCTATGCCCATATCTTTAAAGCTTTCCAAGAGATCATCACTTTCACTTCTCTCCATTCCTCGGCCGGCGAATCAATCTTAGTGGATCTCCTGTTAGAGGGTGTTCTCCCCGGAGAAGCAGGATCACATGTTCCATGGCCCAAGTTACAGATTTTGTCATTCCCATTTGATGCCTACAGTGACGAAGAAGACCTCTTTGGAGACATAGTTGAAGTACGCAGAGGTTGTGGCTATCCACTTTCTAAAATCGTATTGGGACAGACGTTGGAGGAAATGGTGCCAGGAGGAATCAGAATCCAAGTGCGCAACATTCAAGCTGAATTTTGCTGGCGCACCGGAGTGTGGCCTGTAAACGGCACCCAATTCGATCACGATGACGGTTTATTTCCATAGATAGTGTTGTCCCGTTGGCAGCGATGGAAAACTCATGGTGCACAACGACTTTTTTTTTGTGTTAATCTTCAAATAGGGGTTGGAACGACTACACATGCCAATACTTTAGTCATCGGTTTATACACATTGAATAGAAACTTACTCGGGTCATATCGTCCGATTGAGTTGCGTCCAAAATACCATCTTCAAGAAGCTCAAAGCTCTCAGGACCGTCAACCTGCATTTCGTCGTCGAAGGTACTTCTGTCTGATTTTTTGAAGTCCTTCGGTGGCTGAGATACATATGAGTAGTCTACTTCCTCGCCTTCACCTTCAAGCATGTCTGTCAACTCTTGTGCATCCATAGCTTCGATGCCTAGACCCGTTGAACGAAGGAGCTCCTCGTCTGCAGCAGACATCTGAGATGATGGAAGAAAAAGAGGTTCATTTTTCCTCTCAGACGACGATGACGTGCCATTGTGATTCTGGACCGGAGAATGAGGTATCTGTGAAGAGTTGGCCCTTGGAATAATAGAAGGTGGAGGCATAGATCCTGGAGCACGACTTTCTGATCGGTTGATTGAACTGGATCTATCGATCAGACCATGAGAGCCTGCAGGTTGGACGACCTTCATGGGTTTCTTGATCCTAGGAGTTTGGCTCGATGTCTGCTCTCGCTCTCGTTTCTTAGGATTGGGATTACTAGAACCGTTTTTGTTTGTTTGAGTGGCAGTTGGCGCACCCTGCACCTGGCTTGTCGAGATAACAAACAGGGTTTGTGTCGCATCGCCCTCGATGTCGATAAAAAGAGGCGCTGCAGGATCGGTGAATCGAAGGTCAAGCGGCAGTGACATGGAATCTGCAAAGGAAATCGTCGCCTAAAGCAGATTAGAGAGATGCTTTTGCAAGTATCATCGTGACTAACATTGAATTCCCGCAAATGAAATGCAATTGTTGTTGGGGAGGTGTAAATGTCGTATGTATCAAACTCTTCTGCGCTAATAGTCAATTCCGTTGAAATTTGCCCTCTTCCTGTTGCATAGATTTAATAAACTTCGATTACAATGCGGACAAGCTTGAACCATACCACGGGTATCGATTGAAGACTCTAGACTTTTTAATCCAACCTCTGTATCGTCAAAAGTCCATACGAGTTGAGGATCGGAGCGAGTCGCTTTCGCAACCGGAAAGTGCTCGATAAGGTCCTTCAGGGCCTTAGGACCGATCGTTAAGCGTGATTCGTTGTAGGAGTCAGGTACACCAGGGGCCATTAGGGATGTTGGTGTTAAAAGAACGAGGCGATGAGTTTTTACAACACCTGAGTATAGATAATATGAGAAATGGATCCTAGAATTTACTCCCTTACTTACCATGCTTGCAATGCAGCCTTACAATCAGTTTGCTTTCAAGGGAATCCCGGTCCTTTTGCTCTGCTTCTTCATCGGTTGCTTGATTTCCTTCTACGATCGACAGTTCACATCGTTCCACAGATTTCTCAACAGTTCTGTGCTTCAAAATAGAAACTAGGGCCTAGAAGACGCGTAAATATTTGAGGTAAGGCCACTTTCAGGCGTCACCTTTGTCATTAGCTGACCCGTTACATTCTGTGTTTCTTGCACCTCGTCGCCCAGAATATCGTTTATAGTCTGAGTCACACTTAGCCTATACCTGGAAAAGAATTCCCTGTCATATTTGAATCGACAGTAAGCTGATTTTGAAGAATTTGTTGCCGAAAAAGACAAAAAGTCTGAAGTCGCGTAGATCGATAGTTCATCGCCATATTTTGAAAGACAGTTAAGTGCCTTGGCGAAGACTAGATGGCATGGCAATTAGAGTCATTCTCGACGTTTTTCCTTGTCATCACAGGGATCTACCTTTGAGCGAAAAAGCATCCAATGTGGCCTGCATGTTTTGAACGGCAGGTTGAAAGATCCTAAATATAATGTTGGATTGATCCAATCATGATGTGATCAATGGGTTTGATTTTGTCTTTTATCAACGATCCTTACTGGCAATAATACGTCTTATATTCAGTAAATCAACAATCCCTGTCTTTGGCTTGTTCAGTATAAGGTGCATGCCTTAGCAGAAATCTTGGGCATCTTCTGGACAGAAACCATCCGCAGGTGCAGCAAATACTGTGGTAACAGCCAAAATAGCGACAGCTACAGCGAGTATTTCATGATCTAAGTAGTCGGTTTTGACATTGATGTCTCCAACTGATTGCTACTAGTAATACTTCATTGTCCATACATTTGGGGTTCTGTTTTAACCTAGAAAAAGATAAATGAGATGCCCGAAAGGCTATGATCATGAGAGAGAACAACTAGATGAATATCCCGTTGAAGAAACAATGACTTTTCTCGGGATTTATACACATGCACAAAGCTAGCCCTGCAAAATGTTCAAGTTGTTTAACCCAGAAAATCATTGCCAGGTGGTCCAGGAGCGAATTTGCTTGCGAGAATACGCTATGATGCTAGAAGCAACTATCACTGATCAGGAAATAAGCTAGTGTGTGCGGTTTCTTCAAAATGGTCGAATATATCTGGCATGGTTGCCACCAAGAAAGACAGACGAACGACGTTATTTTGAGAATACTAATCAAGGCGTTGCTGAATCAGAAGAAACGTCGTCAACATGCTGAGAACATTGGTAACAGCACAACGGCAGCAACACCAAATTTTGTGGGTAATGGACGGAGACAGATAAGGACAGGCCCAGGGCATGTCAATCTCCTGGTTCGACCCAGAATCGTACATGAGCAGCCTAAGACTAGAAGGGCTCGTAACGAACCTACGCCGGTCATGAATTTGGGTTTATGGGTGGCCGAGATTTCTTGATTCGGCAAGATTTTTTTTTGAGTTTTCCATCTTTGAACATTTACTACAACGACCATTTCAAATTCGTCCCAGGAGATTACTGGGTTTTACATCGACTAATTAGATTGTAAAAAAAAATAGAGATGGTCGAAGCACACCATCATAGACCAACACTTAAGCAGGTCAATTTTATTACTCAGAGAGACTGAAGCCTAAAAAATCGGAATAGCTAAACATTTTTTGATTAGAAAAACAAGTCATTCAAGTCCAAGCATGCCACAAAGGGATCTCTGAAAGACGCAGCCAAAGGTACGAGATCGAACCGATCCCCGATATTACCCCTTGCTACACCCACAATGGCTTATTTTTGTGGAATTAATAGGTCGTATTGCTCGACAATCACCCAAGGCATCCCCAACATCAAATACTGCAGCCCAATCTCGGTTGAACCGCCGGAATAATGCAAAACAGGCTCAAGTCAAGAAACGAAACTCTCTCATTTCCGCTACTCGCATATTCAATGGCGTAGATGGCGCACCACGCATCGTGGCTGTTATACCGCTCACAGAAGATGTGAGCGCGAAATCTACCGTCGCATCTCTTGCCGATTGCCTGGATCTCTCGGGGAGCGAATGTCCAGAGGATGGACTCTGGAACATGAGGTGTGCGGACTTGCGAAAATTCTACTGGTTGCTAAAGGTCTCTGTCCAGGGCTGAGCGTTTCAAATCGTCACTCCAATTTCGAACGCTTCCTTACAAAAACTTTTACGCTGCTCTTGACGCTTGCAAAGTAGCAGATTACGTCGTCTTCGCCTTATCGAGCTCTGTGGAAGTGGATACATGGGGAGACACACTACTCAGAACATTACAAGCCCAGGGATTGCCTGACGTTGTCAGCGTCCTCTCACCCGACGCGACTCTGGATCCAAAATCTCGTCCAGGGATTCTCAAATCCCTGCTCTCCTTTATTCAGTACTTTGTTCCAAACCAGACGAGGATCTTTGATCTGCACATTGGTTCTGATCGACTAAATGCACTCCGTGCTTTATCTGAGGGAAAACCCACAGATATACGATGGAAAGAAGGAAGGTCGTGGATCTTGGGTGAATCTATAGAGTGGGAAGACGGTAGTTTGAAAGTTACCGGCGTCGTACGCGGTACTGCTCTTTCCGCTAACCGGCTCCTACATCTTCCCAACTTTGGGGACTACCAGATTCTAAAGGCAAGACAATATATTGACTACATGTTTGGCCTTCAACTGATAAACTTACACCTAGATTATGTCGGCTCCAACTTCTCGACCATCTAAGGCGGGCAACGCTCCAAGCATGGAGGTAGCAAGTATTGCAATTGCAGAGCCAGATCCTTCAGCAGCAGATTCTTTAATTTCCAGCAACGACCCTGACGACCTTGCCAATGAACAAACCTGGCCAACAGAAGAGGAGATGAACGACACAGCCGACCCAGAGCAAGATGGGATTCCGGAGGCAGTGGATGGCACGACCCCGAAAGCTGTCAGACGGATACCGAAGGGTATGAGTGAATATCAAGCTGCTTGGATTATTGACGACGACGGCGACGACGGTGACGAGGACGGAAAAGAAGGCGAAGATGACACGGAGATGGCGGGTATACAAGAAGAGGAAGAGGAGATACAGGATATGCCAATTGAAGACGATCACCAGATGGATTTAGACAGCAGACAACACGTCGCTTTCGAGGATCTCGACGTTGAGGAGGACGAAAAACAGTGAGATCCAGCTAACTTTATTCAGTTGATGTCTGATATATGTCTTTTACAAAGGCTGGATAAATGGAGGAACCGACGACGAGAGGAAAAGGACGATCTTTCCTTCCCCGATGAAGTAGATACACCCAAAGAAATATCCGCAAGGATCCGTTTTCAACGTTTTCGCGGCATGAGGTCTTTCCGAACAAGTCCTTGGGATCCATTTGAAAATCTTCCTCGCGATTATGCTCGCATATTTCAATTTGAAGATTTCAAACGAACTGAACGTGCTGTTCGTCGCCGGGCTGAGCAAGAAATGGGAGTCGTTCAGGTTTGCCCTTTTTGCATAAATATATGCGCCGCAAATTTATTTATTGGTTGAATTTAGCCTGGCAACCGTGTCACCGTTTACCTCAAAGATGTACCACAGGAAGCAGCGATCAATCCAACCATTTATGTCTTTTCCTTGTTGCAGCACGAACATAAAGTAACCGTGGGCGGTTTCACCGTGCAAAGAAATACTGAGTACAATGGTTCCGTACGATCTAAGGCATGTGTGATGGTACTCTTTCTATCAGTCATGCGGCTTACATGAGCATAAGGATCCTCTCATTCTATGTGTAGGTCCTCGTCGGCTTGCAGTAAATCCCATATACAGTCAACATACGCGCGGAGGCGGAAAAGGCGCCAACAATGTCCACAAGTTTGAGCGTTACCTCCGACATGGTGCAACCTATGTCGCCAGCATATACTGTCCCGTTATCTATGGGAAACAACCCTGTACTCTTCTCAGGGAAACCTCAGACGTACAAGGTAAGCCGCTATTGAAGCTTTTTTTTTATTCTCAGTATTAAGTTTGTATGTACATAGCTCCACAACTTGTAGCCATGGGTACTTTCCTGAACCCTGACACGACGCGCATCGTTGCCAAACGCGTCGTCCTCACCGGCCATCCCTTCAAAGTACACAAGAAGACGGCTACAGTCCGTTATATGTTCTTCAACTCCGGTAGCCGACTACTTCTTTTTTCGCTGCCACGTCTAATATACTTCTGTTTTTCTAGATGATGTACACTATTTCAAGCCCATCCAACTCCATACAAAACACGGCCGAACGGGCCATATACGCGAGTCCCTCGGGACGCATGGATACTTCAAAGCTCATTTTGATGGTCCCATCAACCAGATGGACACCGTCTGTATGTCTTTGTACAAGCGTGCTTTCCCCAAGTGGGCACAACTGTGGACTGAACGTCGATCGGAGACTCAAGACCGCCCGTCGGACGCTATGGAAGAATAAAATTTCTTCGATGCACCTTTTCCCTTCTTCTAGGCTTTGACTTTTTTTTTACCTTCGTGCCCTGATGTCTACCATTAACATGCGATGGTCAAATAGAAAAACGTTACAACCAAAAGCAGTACAAAAGTAATATTTACCAACGCATAAGCACCAAACGCAAATTGTAGCCCGTTGAACCCCATTTCATAATCAAGAGGTTCAATCGGCGACGATCTTGTCTTAATCCCCCGAAAGCTTGTCGGCTGGGGTCTAACGGCGATCGAAAACTGAGCCGGTATGAAAAAGGACAAGGTCGAAGTCCACACGGCTTCATTTACTTCCATCTGCAATTCAGATATCTCTTCAATGCTCCCGTCATCGAACTGGATCTTTATCACTTCCCTTTCGATCTGCTAGTACTGAAATCCAAATCGTCGAGCACTGGAGTAGCGAACAAACGGAACGATATACTTAAACAAATCCAGTCTGCGGCAAGTTCTCGGAGTATCATCGATATATCACCCTCGTCACTATAAGTACTCGCTTATTTCAATTTTAAGATTTTAAACGAACTGAACGTGTTCATCGCTACTAGCTCTCCTATCAATAAAAAAAATTACAGTAATATAGTTTCTCTTTTGAAAACTGGTATTTACTAAACTACTTTACATGCTCACAGTATTTTCTGTGTCGACGAGCCATCATCAGTGTGGCTGTGTTTATTACCTGAAATGGTCCTCGGTGATCTCCGTCAGTGCGGACTTGAAAGCAAACCCCATGTCAATATAAAGGTGATCGAACTTTATCATCACCGTATGTCAGAGTCTGCAAGGGAGACCAGCACCTATATCACCGCTCTCCCGTAAGACGCACGACCGGAAATAGCGCTTAACACAACTGGTACCATATCTTCTTCTCTCTGTCGTAATGGTGTTCAAGTTTACTGAGTACAATCTAAGGTTTGAGCGTTGTCTCCGATACGGTGCATCTCATGTCGCCAGCATGTACTGTCCCGTCAGCCATGGAAATCAACGCCGCTTTTCGACAAAGATTACAAGGGGGACTGTTAATCTTGATGGTTATATTTACACAGTTCCATGACTCGTGGCCATGGGTACTTTCTTCAATCTCACGGACAGCCCATTTGAAGTACACAAGAAGACAGCTATTGTGTTCTTTCGACGCCGGTAGCCCCACTATTACCGTGCCATGTCTCACATGCTTTTCTTTTTCTAGACCATGTACACTAATTCAGGTCCATCCAACGGCCTGTGTACGCGAGTCTCTCTAGACCTATGAATTCAAAGGTTATGGTGATGGTCCATAAATTACATGGACGCCCCGGATGGGTTCTGAACAGTCGATCGGGGGTTCAAACGTTCAAGGCCTCCCATCTTTGCAGGAGATGAATAAATCTGATCTTCGCCTTCCAAGTAAGCTTGGTTTTTATTTTACCTTTGTACCCTATATAATGTTCGTCGTTCTATTTAATATACGGCTAGATAACAAAGCATCACGACCAAAAAGAAATACCATTCATTCGATTATTAAGCTTTTATCAAACGAACACCGAAAGTATCGATTTGAAACCATTCATCCTGTTAGTGTAATGTGGTATAATTCCGGCCATTAGGGTTCGAAGCTGACCTGATGACTTGCAACAGAAAAGAACAAGCAAAGTTACTTGGCCGTTTTCTCATCTGATGGATATCGATAGGTGCCGTACATGGACCACCTTATAGCATGAACATAGTCAGAATGAGAAAGAGAATGGTGACCAGAACAAATATAAGTACTCCGTAGCGGTAGCGTCAAACAGCCACATGTCATAAACTCAGAGATAATAGCATTCTATGCGTCCTCTTTTTTGCCGCCGTTCTTTGACGGCGCAATAAAATGCCTGTCCTAATTGCCTGGAATTTCTGCAGATGTCATGTAATTCTAATGCTAGACACTGTCGATACATGCCACTGTCGATACATGTGCGCTATGATGACAACGACAAAATCCATATTGATATACCACTTAGACGCTAAATCTTCATAGTCATAATACTTGGACTTGAATTTTGCATCGGGTAATGAGGATATGT
>Ga0193743_1001238_pt1 | contig 19060 bp, 17 predicted proteins | sample L2c2metaG_FD_143038 | JGI IMG/M metagenome (GOLD analysis project Ga0193743, IMG submission 143038) | Soil microbial communities from a riparian zone of the East river system, Colorado, United States - L2c2 | ecosystem: Environmental > Terrestrial > Soil > Riparian zone | place: USA: East River... | reverse complement strand
ATTCCCATCCAAAAGTGAACGAGGGCTACGCTCGGCTTCTTAAGGCCGACGTCAAGTGCCGCCTCTCATCGACATGGCGTCTCTCAAGGGCGAAGATTAATCCATGAGCAAACACTTCCGGGTTCCCGGCCAAATAGCAGCAAAGCTGCTGGAGTCGGAAATCCGCGTGTCTGCTGTGCTGCAATACGCCGGCGGACTCCGCTCATGTGATTACTGCTACCAAGCCCCGACGATGTTCTCTGGTATTCGCATTGCTGAATCTGCCGACATTGCTCAGCCGAGATGGCCTGCTTTACACTGAGCACATGGAACCGGCCAAAAATGGCGTCGCACTGGGATCAACACGACCACTCCGTGTGATCATCGTTGGCGGCGGATTCTCGGGGACCCTGGTTGCGGTTCATTTATTACGCCAGAGTAGCTGTGTTGAGATTGATATCGTCGACTGCCGCTTGCCCGGCCGCGGTTTGGCCTATTCCACCAGGTACGATGCACATTTGCTGAATGTGCCTGCGATACGAATGAGTGCATTCGGCAGCGAGCCGCTGCATTTCCTTCAATGGTTGCAGGCACACGGAATCCCTTCGGCAGATCCTGGCCTCTTTGCTCCGCGCAAGTTGTATGGTACTTATATTCAGGATTTGCTTGCGACCACGGCCCGTTCTGCTGGCACCCAAAGTAGGCTGCGGCATCATTTCACAGACGCTGTCCGTATGAGTTTTGAAGGTTTATCCGTGAATGTCTATTTGCGGAACGGTGAGCGTCTACAGGCCGATAAAGTTGTGTTGGCATTGGGCAATCCTGCCTCGCGTAGCTTTTTCGATCCTTTGCCGGGCTATTTCCGATCACCTTGGCGGCCAGATGTGTTCCGTGATCTCGAACCCGGAAAAGAGGTCCTCCTGTTAGGTGCAGGATTAACAGCCGTGGATGCGTTCCTGGCGCTTGTTTCTCAAGGCCACACTGGTCAGATTCATATGGTCTCGAGGAGTGGCAAACTCCCACATTCCCATGAGCCGTATCGGCCGCTGCCTGGTTCTTTCCTCTTGCCGGCCAAATTCACCGCACGCGGCTTGCTGAAGGCGATCCGCGCGGAAGTAAGGACAGCAGGTTCTCAGAGCGTGGACTGGCGCGCTGTTATCGATTCCTTACGGCCTGTAACCAACGAGATCTGGCAACAACTCTCGCAAAAGGAGCAAGTGCGCGTCTTCCGTCATCTCAAAACATGGTGGGACATCCACCGGCATCGCATGGCTCCCGAAATTGGAGTCAAGGTACAAGCTGCTCTCGCAAGCCGCCAATTGATAGTCCACGCTGCCAGGTTACGCCAGTTGAAGACTGCCGAAGCTGGCCTCAAGGCGGACATTCGTTTGCGAACCGGCCAAAGCATCTCGCTAAATGTAGAAAAGGTCATAAACTGCACGGGACCAGACAGTGATTACCGTGCCACAGAGGATACGCTAACCCGTTATCTGCTGGAGGCAGGATATGCCACACCGGGTGCAATCGGCAAAGGATTGCGGACCACAGAGCAAGGTGAACTGATCGGCGCGAATAATAGACCTAGCGATTGGTTGATGACGCTCGGGCCACCGCGTCTTGGTGATCTGTTTGAGACCGCGGCTGTTCCAGAGCTGCGAAGACAGGCTGAAGCCCTGGCCAATCACCTGCTCTCGATTAGCCGGGAACCTGTTGAAGTGACGCCGGAACTCTTCATGGCTGCCGGCATTTAACTGCTAAAGGCGATCTGCATAGGCGGCGAAGGATTCGTTAGCTTTTCATGAGGAATCGCCCAGTGGACCACCCACATCAAACGTCAAAGCTGCTACGATTCGTCTGGACCAAAATGAACGAAAAACGCAGATTATCCTCTGATTGGTGGTCAGTTGTGATCGCCACAAGTATCGTCCTGCTCATCAAGTTTGGCGTGCTTTCAAATATCCCTTGATAATTTCAATGCGATAGCGGCTATTCTCGCGCTTGGAGCATTCAGTCTGGTCGCGTTTCCGGCGATTGGACACGCGCTTGGTATGTCTGACCACGCTTTCGGGCTTTGGGCGGGCTTAGCCGTCGATAACACGGCGGAAGCGACAGCCGCCGGGGCGCTCTATTTCGGATACTGCCGCCAAGTTTGCCATTCTTGCGAAGACCACGCGCAATGCCACCATCGGCTTTGTGGTGCTCGGCTACGCTATTTACTGGGCACGTAAGAGCCAAAAAGACTTCCAGGGCAGCAAAGCGGCGTTTCTCTGGAACAAGTTTCCCAAGTTCGTACTCGGCTTTTTGCTGATTTCCTTGCTTTCGACGATGAACTTCTTTTCCAAATCGCAGATCGCCGATCTGGCGAACCTCTCGCGCTGGGCGTTCCTCTTGACGTTTGCCGGCGTGGGTCTCCAGACCAATCTAGGGCAACTCAGGAAGCAAGGGTTGAAGCCCCTGGCTAAACGTTTCTTAGCCGGAACAATCGTCTCATCCAAACGCGCAGCCTTTCGAGAGTCGCTGCCTCTTCCCGACCATAACAGTTCCGTCCCGGCCGTCGGCCATCCGGAAAATGAGTTTTTAGATATTAGTCCCGACATGTCCGCATCGCGACTGTAATCCTGACCAGATTTCTCCGCATCGGCGACTTACTCCTTGTCGGCTTGTGTTATACGATCTTTGCGGAGTTGCTTTAGAATCAACAAGGCATCGTGATGAAAGAATCGCGGAAGGATCGGGTTGCCAGGAAGGTTGCTGAACTGCGAGGACGTTTGATCCTGCGCTCTCGGACAAGCGAAAATATCCTGTGCAGGAATTTAGGGCTTTTGTGCAAAGTGCGCGCCGCTACATCGAGATTACACCGACGCGAAAAACCGGACGACGACGCAGTCACCAACCAACTGCCCGGCGGCTGGAGGGTGGTCGACACGCCGGGACTCGAACGGAACGACCTGCCCGAGTTGGCCCGCATCAACTCTTGGTGGGCCTGACAAACAGATGATCGAAGCGTTGCTCGACGCGTCGCGTGGCAAGGTCATCGCCCGCGGATGCCTGGTTGGGTTCTTCGAGCGTAAGTAGCGGTGCGTCTTGCGGGGATCACAAAATAACTAAAATATCTTCCCATTTAGTTCAATGGTTTACGTGGGGCTTCTCCTGAATTCTAAATATCGCCTGGCGCACGCTCGTGGCGGGAGAGCACTTTGCTACCGCTGTTCAACCGGCTGCTGGCCTGAACACAAATGACACTAAAAATACACTATCTAATCGGATTACTGTTCGCGGCTTCGGCCTTAGCGCAAGCGCCTACGCCAGTCGGTGTGCAGTTCCAGCACATCTCACACTCATCCGTCGCCGTTGTGTTCGGCGCCAGTTCAGCACCGGGTTACGTGCGGCTCAGGTACGGTCTCTCTTCCTGCGCGGGTGGCTCCGGCCAAAATCTTCAGGTGGGTACTATTTCCGTCGGCAACCTATACACAGCCGGGAATAGCATGAACCTGGCTGGTCTCGCGCCAAACACGCTCTACCACGTTTGCGTCGAATTGAGCAACAACAATGCGACGTGGTCAAGCGGCTCCGATGCAACGTTCACCACCGCACCCCTTCCGTCCGAACATCCCGCCAAGCCAGTTCCGCCGATGACCTTCGACACTAGCTATCCGGACACGGCTGGCTTCGCTACATACACGTTGGCTTCCGACTGCAGCGATATTGGGACTGCTTATACGGCGGCAGTGGCGCGGCAACTCTCGCAAGGGACGGTGATCAACATTCCTCCGGGAACTCTTTGTAATACAGGACCATATTTTTTTGGGATATTGCCGCCGGATGTGTTCACCTTTTTGCCGTCCGCGGTGAATACCGGCAATGGGCAAATCACCATTCCCTCGCATGGACTGTCAGAGGGCGACCTGATTCACTTTGCGCACACGTACCGCTCACTGACTACGTACCCGTCAAGTACGTCTTGCCCGAATGTGGTTGCGCCAGGCGTCCCGGGAGGAATTCAAACCGGCCAGCGTTACAAGGCGCATGTGATTGATGCAAATCACTTGCAGGTGACGTGCCTCGATGGAGTGACACTCATGTCATTCACCACTCAGGGGAGTTCCACCACGGGCGGCTTTTACATGGTTCCTTGGAAGAAGGTGAACGGCCAATGGACAACCCGCCTGAAGCCAATCATTGTACGCTCCGCCGCTCCGGATTCGGAGCTTCCCCCACCCGGCGTTGATATTACACCGGCCTGGCAATCTAAGATGGCATCGTTTGTGGACCCAGTTACGAATCTGGCGTCTTGTGGCTCTCCTTCTCCAGCCAGCGCTGCTTTTATAGTATTCGGTGATTCAGACGATAACTATGAGCGCCCGATTGGAAACATCCGCATCGGCCCAGGGATACAAATCACTACTGTGGATTCCATCGAAGCTCATCAAAGTAGCGATCCCGTCTGCTGGGGCCGGATACTCACTTCCTATACCTGGGATCACAACATTGTGTTTGATCGAATCTATTTCCACGGCCAAGGCACGCCAAACCGCCTCAGCAGCGCGTGGTATTGGAACGGCTCAAACATGGCGGCGATCGATTCTTATTGGGACAATTTGGTCTACTTCCACGCATCCACTACCGGTCTGGCGGTTGCTAAAATATCGGGAACTAAATTTACGATTGCTACCGGCAACAGTAATCCCGGAACCGGTCCGATTAACCTCAATTCGGCTGTCACGGGAACGATCTCGGGCAGTGGCAGTGGAGAGATCTTGCTCGGCTTTGACCTGGCGCACGGCAACGCTTTTACAGCTTGGGCGCCAAGCGGAGTCAGCGTGAGTTGCGCGGGCGTGGCGTGCGCCTCTGGTGTTGCTGGGACACAGAACGGGACGTGTAATACCAGCGATGGTTGGCCCAGAAATAGTAAGGGCGATCCGACGGCCGCTATTGTGGGCTGCGTCAATGTGAGTGCTGGCGCGATCTCATCGGTCCTTCAAGCCTTCCCTGGATATTCGGCTTACAACAACGAGGGTTGCTCGTTCATGATGGGCGGCATAGGTCCCGGTCCTTACGTGCTCGAAGGCAATTACTTCGAGGGCGCGGGACTTATTCTGCATTTCGACGATGGCGGAGGCTATGGTTATCGCGGAGACTACACGGTTTACCGCAACTATTTCCATAGTCCGCTTAAATATCTCGGAGGTAACGCCAGTAACGGAAATACTTTAAGCGATGGGCTCTATTACTATATCCGTCAGTTTCTGGAATGGAAGGGTGGCCAGCGTCAAAAGATTATCGGAAACGTGTTCAACACGACCTGGAAGGAAAACAACCCCACCGGCTTGTTTATCGTGGAAACGCCGCGATTGGGGGGCTACGTTACCGACGTCGAAGAGGCAGACAACACCTTCATGCACGGCCCTGGACTAACCGCTAATCCTTACGCAATTTGTGCCAACAATTCCGCGCCATGCGCTCCTCCGGCTGTCCGGTTTTGGTTTCACAACAATCTTGCCTGGGACATAAACGGCTGGAAGTACGCGGCCTATAACCCGAATCCGGCCACCAGCGGCGGTCCCGGAATAGGTTGGGTTTTGGGTGGCGGAGGTGAGGCGACAGAGGATGCTGTCTGGGATCACAATACGTTTTTCAACCAGCTTGGCGCTTTTCCTGTCTGGCTGGATTGGGATGAATACCCTAGCGAAGGGTTCACGTTTACTAACAACATCTTTGGAGTCACCGGCATTCCAACGCAGCGTAGCCACGGAACTCTATCTGGAAACATCCCGGTACAAAATTGCGCCAATACAAGCGACAAGGCGTTCATGGATTGCGCCTTTACCAGTGGACCCGGGAACCCATCCTACAACTTCGCTGGGAACGTCATCATGGGACTCTATACGGATGCGAGCGCTACGCCGAACGGCCAGATTACTGCTGGCACAATCGGAACGCTGTTCGGCAGCCTCGTCAATACAAACTCGGTTGTTTCCGGAGCCAATGTTCCCGCCACAATCGGAAGCATGAAGTGGTTCAACAACGACATCACTTCGCAGTTTCCGGACTTTCATTTGCGGCACGATTCGGCTTACATCGCAGGCAATAACCCGCGCACGAAAACTGCTGACGCTGGCGTGAATATGGAGGTTCTCAACGCGAGTCAAGGCCTCGTAACGCTGATTGGCGTTCCTGGAAAGACAATCACTACGTCGGCAGCCACGATCGCCTACGTCGCGCCGGATAGCGGAACTTGCTATGTAGATTACAGCAGCACAGATTCCGATGTCATCGCGTCATTCTCGCGGACGGTGGATTCCGGCGGCGCGCGCACGCGCAATGTGGCGCTGAGTTCGCTATCGAGCGGAACAACTTATTTCTACCGGGTCGAATGCCGCGGAAATGCCAGGATCTCGCAGCAAATGGGTCAGTTCAAAACTCGCTAGATAATGAATCGAACGGCCGTGAAATGATTGCAATAGAAGGAGCGCGCAAGCGCATATGTTGAGGCAGGCAAAACTGGCTGTGCTGGGGACCGTTAGCGCAAGCGGAGCCATGCGGCTGGTATCCGGGATGAACTGGCGTAGGCAAAAATTGCTAATACTGTCCTATCACGGGGTTTCGATGAGCCATGAACACGAATGGGACCCCGGCCTGTTCATGCCGCCCAGCCTGTTTGAAAAACGTCTGAAGACCCTGCGCGATGGTGGGTTCAACGTCCTTCCTTTGGGCGAGGCCGTAGCGAGATTGCAGCGCAATGACCTCCCCGCTAAAGCCGTCGTTCTCACATTTGACGATGGGTTTGCGAACTTCTATCATCAGGCTTTCCCGCTCTTGCGCGCGTATCAAATGCCCGCAACCGTGTATCTGACGACATTCTATAGCTATTACAATCGGCCCATTTTCGGGTTGATGATCCGTTATCTGCTTTGGCTAGCCCCGAAGCCGGTGGCGCCAGTTAAGGATTCCACTCTCGGGTGGAACACGCCCCAGAATCTCAGCACGCCCGAAGGCGCGGCCGCCGCTGTACAAATTCTCAATAAGTATGTGGAAACCCTTCACGCCTCGGCGGCTCAGAAAGAAGAGATGGCGGAGACTTTAGCGGGGCATCTTGGACTCGACTACAACCAGATTCGTGGTACGCAAGTCATTAATCTGATGACGCCCGAACAGGCCGCCAGGATCCATGCTGGCGGCATTTCCATTGAACTGCACACGCACCGCCATCGGACCCCTCGCAACCCTGAGCTGTTTGCGCGTGAAATCCGGGATAACCGTGAAAAGATCCAAGCCATCACCGGCGAATCCCCACGCCATTTTTGCTATCCCAGCGGCGTCTGGCGCCAGGACCTGTTCTCGACATTGAAAGAAAATGGCATCGAAACAGCCACGACGTGCGATCCCGGCTTGGCGCTAAGAGACACGCCGCCCCTCCTGCTGCCGAGGTTCGTCGATACAACCACGCAAACCGATGTCGAGTTCGAAGGATGGATTTCCGGAGTCAACCAATTCCTCCCGCGAAAGAGCTATTCTCCGGAGGTCTAACGCCTGCGGAGTGGCCTTCTTCTTCGCTTCTCGCATGCTCGCCAGCTTGCCTTTTGTCCTTCCGGCACTGTCTATAATGAAGGACTGTGGCGCCTTCTAAATCTCTAATCTATGTCGGATGAAGAATTTCTCATGCGTTTCGGAGAAGTGGTCGGACAGGACCCTTCTTCACTGGCCCTCGCGACAGAGCTCAAGATGCTGGAAGGTTGGGACTCTGTTGCTTACCTGGGTACCACGGTGATGATTGACGAGGGCATGGGAGTAGTAGTTTCGCCCGAAGTGTTCGTTGATGCGATCACGATTGGGGACCTGCTTGCCGCCGCCCGTGCGGCTCAGGGATAACCGGTGCCGGGAAGCACACTAACAGCTGTCAATTACACCCTGGGTTCCGAGCATCTGACTTACGAGGATATCGAGAGCCGCTTCGGCTCCGAGGCCGCCGCCAAAGTTTTCAAGGGATCGGGAATTCGCAACCGCCGTATCGCGGCGGCCGGCGTGTGCGGGTCTGATCTGGCCTTTCAGTCCGCCGGCGAACTGCTGGACAAGCGCCCCGAACTTCGCGAGCGAATCGATTTGCTGGTGCACTGTACGCAGACGCCGGACTACCTCATGCCCACCACGGCGTGCCTGCTCCAGGAGCGGCTGAAACTGCGCAAGGAGTGCGCCGCCTTCGACCTCAACCTCGGTTGCAGCCAGTACGTCTACGCTCTATCGGTCGCTCACTCGATGCTTGTCAGTGGCGTGGCCCAATGCGCGCTGGTCACTACCGGCGACACAATGACGCGCACCATTCACCCGCGGGACCGCGCGATTCTGCCCATTCTAGGCGACGCGGGATCGGCCAGCATACTGGAAGTCTCGGGGGCGAATACGGACGCGCCAGGTTTTCTTGGGTTTGAATTAGGCACGGATGGCAGCGGCGCTAAGTATTTGATGTTACCCGCCAGCGGGTTCCGTCAGCCGCGTAGTGCGGAAACCGCAGCCGAAGTTACCGACGCCGAGGGCAACACGCGCACGGCGGAAAACTTCTACATGAACGGCGCCGCCATTTTCCATTTCGCTATCACGGTGGTTCCGGCGGCGATCCAGAAACTCCTGGGCAAGCTGGGACTGACGTTCGACGATCTCGACTTAGTGCTATTCCATCAGGCCAATCAGTACATGCTGGACTACTTGTACAAGAAGCTGCGCATACCGCCGGAAAAAGCGTTTTGCTATCTCGAAAATATCGGCAATACGAGCGGCACAACCCTGCCGGTCGTGTTGGCCGAAGCGGTCCGCCAGCGTAGGGTAAAGGCCGGCTCGCTGGTCCTGATGATTGCGTTCGGCGTGGGCCTGTCCTGGGGCGCGACGGTGTTTCGTGCGCCGGCCGAGTTGATAGCGGGAGAAGCAACCTCATGACAGACTTCGCAGGCAAGCGATTTCTGGTGACCGGAGCATCGTCGGGACTCGGGCTTGCCTGCGCACAAGCGCTGGCCCGGCACGGCGCGGAACTTGTCCTGCCCGGCCGCCGCGAACAGGTGCTACGGGAGACTTTTCCGGCGCCGCATCGCGTTGTCGTGGGTGACCTGCGGGAAGAAGAATTCCACAAGCGGCTAGGAAGCGAACTAAAGCAGGCGGCCCTGACTTTTCATGGCGTCGTACTGGCGGCCGGCATGCAGGAAATTCGGCCGCTGATGATGGAATCCGCGGCTTCGCTGACCAGGACGTGGGAAATCAACGTTCTTGGTTCCCTGGGTTTGCTGGCGCAGCTGCTCAAGCTGCGTCTCGTAGAAAAAGGTGGATCCATCGTGCTGTTCTCTTCCGGCGCCGCGGCAGCGGGCGGAGCCGGCTTGGTCAGCTACGCCGCGTCTAAGGGAGCCATCGAAGCGGCCACGCGGTCGCTTGCCGTTGAATTAGCTTCGCAGCGCATCCGCGTCAACGCGGTGGCGCCGGGCGTGGTGCGCACGCCCATGTCGGAATCCTACCTGCAAAAGTTAAACGTACAGCAGATCGCGGGCATCGAGAAGGACCATCCTCTCGGGTTCGGAACTCCGGAGGACGTGGCGGGTCCAGTGATGTTCCTGCTGACGGATGCAGCGCGCTGGGTCACTGGCACTGTACTGGCCGTCGACGGCGGCCTCACCAGCCATTGAGCGATGCTCTACGCCTGCTGGATTTTTGCTTCGATGAGACGCATGAGTTCGGACACGCTCTTCGTTTCAGCAACTTCGTCGATCAGGAACTTGATGCCAAATTCCTCTTCAATACTGATGACTAATTTCACCTGCGCAAAACTATCCCAATTGGAGAGGTTGTGCTGCGAATGATCTGGACGCAACTCGAAGCTTTCGTCTTCGAATACTTCCCGGAAAAGACGCTGGAGACGGATGAAAATTGGACTCAAATCGCGCTTTCCACTCTAGTCGCCGGCCATCTTCCTCAAAACTATCACACGGTGCGCAAGCAATGACCGGGAGCGTGGAAGACGTAGTGGCAGCAGTTCGCCGCGCCGCAAGTGAGTTGGGGCCGCCGGAACTGCAAACGATGCGGGATCTGGCTGAATTGGCGGTTGCCGGTGGCCAGTTTACTGCGGCGCTGGCGGCACTGGAAGGAGAAACCAGCGCGGCGGCAGCGTGGACGCGCGCCGCATTGCTCGAAGCCAATGGAGACACTGGCGGCGCGTTGGCAGCGCTCGAAATCATGCCGGAACTCGCGTGGGGTGATTCGCGCTCGCGGCGCTGGCTCGCCATTACACGTCTGCGCGCAAAGCAGAGCCAGCCGGAAGCCGCCTTGTCGCTGCGCGAAGCCGTGCGCTCGGCGGCCAGCTATCGCAGTCTGCGGCAGGCCGATGCGGCATTACGCGACCTGAATCGCAGGAAGCTGGATCTTGGCCCCCTCCGCCGCTACCACATTGCCGTGCTCAGCACAGTGAACGCCGATTTCCTCCCCGAGATCCTCCGCCCGTTGCTGTTCGCGGCTGGCGTAGACGCGGAATTCTGGACCGCTCCATTTGACCAGGTGCAGCAAACGTTATTCAGAGGCAGCGCGGACTTGACGGCGTTCCGCCCTGACTTAGTCATGCTGGCGATGGACTGGCGTGCCGTAGATCCCGCCATCGCGGCGGAGACTCACGTCGAGGAACTGCGGCAACTCTGGCGCATCTGTCAAGAGCAGTTTGGGGCAGCCGTCATTCAGTTCAACTACGAGATCCCCGCAGTCGATCCCATGGGACGCCTCAGCCGTCTGCTGCCAGGCGGGCGGCGGCGCTTGCTCGAGGCCATCAACGCTGCTCTATGGGAAGCCGAGGCGCAGCAGGCGGGAGCGGTCATCTTCGATGTCGAACAGTTGGCGGGTGAGTTCGGTAAAGCGCGCTGGCATGACTCTGTCGCGTGGGAGATCTCAAGACAATACCCGTCCGCGGCAGCCCTGCCCGTACTGGGGCGGCGCATAACAGCACTGGTGCGCGCAGTATTGGGCATGACGTCGAAATGCCTGGCGCTCGACCTCGATGGCGTGCTGTGGGGTGGCGTAATCGGCGAAGACGGATTGAACGGCATCCGCGTTGGCGGCACGGGTTCGGGCGCGGCCCATGCCGCATTCCAGGCCTACTGCAAGGGTCTGAAGGCGCGCGGTGTCCTATTGGCTGTCTGCTCAAAAAACAACTCCGAAGACGCACTGCTGCCCTTCCGCGAGCATCCCGAAATGATCCTTCACGAGGACGACATCGCCGTCTTCGCCGCTAACTGGCAGTCGAAAGAGGAGAATCTGCGCAGTATCGCCGCCCAGATCAACATCGGACTCGATAGCCTGGTGTTCATCGACGACAACCCCGCCGAGCGCGAGCGCATCCGCCAGATGTTGCCAATGGTGGAAACCCCCGAAATGCCTTCCGATCCGAGCGGATTTGCAGCAGCATTGGACGCGACAGGCCTGTTTGAAGCCCTGCGCGTCACCGGGGAAGATTTGCTGCGTACCGCGTCCATTCGCGCCGATGCGCAACGCGGAGCACTGGTGGCCGCGCACACCGACCCCACTGCCTACCTGCACGGATTGGAGATGACGCTGCAGGCGCAACCGTTCAATGAGCAAAACCTGCCGCGCATCGTGCAACTCTTCAACAAGACCAATCAGTTCAACTTGACCACGCGGCGCATTACCGAAGCTGACGTGCGCACGTGGATGGGCCGGCATGACGCCTTCCTGCTCAGCGTACGGCTTGCGGACCGCTTGGGCGACTTCGGGTTGACCGGTCTTCTAGTGGCGTTCGAGCAGGAAAGATGCCTGCGGATTGATAGCTGGCTGATGAGCTGCCGTATTCTAGGACGCGGCGTCGAACAGGCCCTGCTGGCGCTCACGCTGGACGAAGGCCGGCGGCGCGGGTGCAGTGATCTGACCGGCGAATACATTCCCACGCCCAAAAACAAGCAAGTGGCTGACATCTATCCCCGGTTTGGATTCGTCGCCACCGGCGAAGGGCGCTACCGGCTAGCGGTGGCGGATGCGCGTATTGAAGTTCCGCCTTATCTCCGGCTGGTGGTGACCGCCTGACCGAGCTCGACATCGCCCGCCTGGCAGAGGAGACGCGCAATCGCTGCAAGGCCGCGCTCGATTCCGATCTGCTGCGCGCCGTGGCGAACGTAGCCGGTGACGTAACGGGCCTAGTCGAGCAAGTGCACCACATGGGGCCTCTGCCTCAGGCCTGGCAGGCTATCGTTCGCCGGTCGGAAGCCGATCGCGTCCCCAACGCAAGCCTACACGTGGCCCGCTATCTGCTGCTCACAAAGATTGTCAGCTTCTCCTTGGATTCCGCGCGCGCACTGCCTGTGCCGCTGGAAGTCCAGTATTTCCTCTACGACGAATTTAGCTTCATCGCCGAGCCGGTGCAGAACTCGTTGGATTGCTTCGAGCAGGGCAGCTACGCACTCGCAAGCCTTTGCCATGAGGCCTGTCTGCAGCGTTTTCCCGCCGGCCAGCTACACGTGATGGAGAGCGGATTCTCCAGACGGTGGTTTCTCAACGTGCCGCCCCGGGAAGTTCTACCTATCGCTTGGCATGTCTTCGTCCGCATGGGCGGACACCAGCCGTACTACGTCCCGCATAACGCCCACCGCAAAAAGTTCTCACTGATGTTCTTGGAAAAAGAACAACGCCGCTCGATGGTCCGCATAGCGCAAATGCTGGAATTGAATTCGCACGTGCGCGGCTTGATGGCAACTGGTTGGCTGCACTCACCCAACCTCGGCGAAGCCAGCCCTCATCTCAAATGGATGATGCAGATCAACCGCGAGTTGATCGCCCTCGGCGCGGCATTCACCACCATGGGCCCTGCGCCTGAGGACAGCGGCTTTCTAGTCGGCGACAAACGCCGGATTTCGCTCTACCGCTCGGGCCAGTGGAAGCCGCTGGAAGGTTTGTTAATTGCGCCGCGCGAGGCAATGATCCGGTGGGCGCGCCAACAAACCCTATAACTCGAAACACTACACCAGCCCGGGCCGCCGTTTACCAATTTGGGTCGCCTGTTCAAAAGCGTAGCCAAGTTGCAGCACGCCCCAGTCATCGTGGTCCCGTCCAACAATCTGCATCCCGATCGGAAGTCCACTAGCCGAAAACGCGCACGGCACCGACATAGCCGGATTCCCCGACACCGAAATATAATAGGCCGACTTCATCCACGCAATGTAGTTCTCCATCTTCACTCCGGCAATCTCCGCCGGATAATGCACGTTCACGTCAAACGGAAGAACCTGGTTCACCGGCAAAATAAAATAGTCGTACTCTCCCTTGAAGCCGCACAAACGCTGGTACAGCGCCATGCGCTTCGCTTCAAGCCGGGAGAGATCGGACCCTGTAAGCTTGCGGCCTTCTTCCACATGCCAGTGAATGTACTCATTCAACTGACCGCCCTGCGTCCGCAGCAGATCACCAAAAGCGAATTCCGTCGACCAGTGCCGCAGCGCCAGAAAGCACTCATTCGCATCGCGAAAATCAGGCTCGGCATCTTCGACGATGCACCCCAGCGATTCGAAGACTTTGCGCTGTGCCTGAACCGCGTTCTTGACTTCCGCCTCCCAGGGCAGCCCTAGATCCTTGAACATCGCAACCCGCACGCCCTTGAAACTACGCTCGCCGAGCGGCTGTGCAAACTGCGTACCGGGCTGATCGATAGAGATCGGAGAATGCGGGTCGAAGCCTGCCAGCACGCTCAGGAAAAACGCGCAGTCCGTAACGTTGCGCGCCACCGGCCCCATGACAGACAGCGTGAGCCACCCTAATTTAGTAGGCACATTCGAAACGCGTCCCGGAGACGGCCGTATGCCCACCACATTACAGAAATTAGGAGGGTTCCGCAGCGACCCGCCCATGTCGCTGCCATCCGCCAAAGGAACCATTCCACAAGCGACTGCTACCGACCCGCCGCCCGTACTGCCGCCGCACGTCTTGCTTAAATCGTACGGATTGCGCGTGGCCCCGAAGACTTTGTTGAACGTCTGCGAACCCAAACCGAATTCGGGCACGTTCGTCTTTCCGATGACGATCGCTCCGGCCTCCTTCTCGCGTTGCACCACCCGGCAATCGAAATCCGGCACATAGTCTTTATGTAGGGGAGAGCCGAAGGTTGTGCGCAACCCGCTCGTCTCATGCAGGTCTTTCACTCCGACCGGCAGACCATGCAGCGGCCCCAGCCATTTTCCTTTTGCGAGTGCTTCGTCCGCCTCGCCGGCTTTCGCCATCAACTGCTCCTCGGCGGCCAGCGTCACAACCGCGTTCACTTTCGGATTCAACCGCTGAATCTGTTTCAGATGGGCTTCCATCACTTCCCGGGCCGAGAGTTTCTTCGCGCGGACTGCCTGCAGGATGTCAACCGCCCGCATAAAGCAAATCTCGTCCGAAGGTTGCGAACCCGGGGACAGCAGGGGAGCCGCCGTGGCTGAAATCGCGGCATTCGTTCCAAGCGCGAGAGCATCGCGCCGTGTCATTTTGTCATTCATTTTGAAATTCTTCCACGTGAGACGCTAAGGCGATGGCCAAGTTTATCGCCTTTCTCTCCACGGCGTCTCTGATCTGCCTGCTAATGGCCATCATTGTGTACCAGCGCGTATTTCCTCCAGGCGCAGCGCACCGGACGCTCGATTCGCCGGCGATCGTAAAGGAAGTTCGCCAGCTGAACGAACTCGTAACGGTCAAGTACGGCATCGAAAAGGTCGTGGGCATGAAGGAAGAAAAATCGCCCATGGGAACGGAATCTATTCTACTGCTGGTGCAAGGCAAAGTACTCGCGGGAGTCGATCTTTCTGAACTGGGCCCCGGTGATGTAACGGTCTCGAAGCCTGGCATAGTACGGATCCGCCTGACGCCTCCGCATATCCAGGAAGCGTATCTGGATGAGAAGCACACCAAGGTCTGGGACCGCAGCATCACTTGGTGGACGCCCTGGGTTACTCCGGACGTCGATCTGGAGCACAAAGCAAGAATGCAGGCGCTCGACGACATCAAGCTCGCGGCGCTCGAAATGGGCATCCTCGCGGAAGCGCGGCGCAATGCGGAAACCGATATCCGCAAGATTCTACAGGCATTCGGGATGGAAAACATTGTTTTCGCCTACGGAAGCTGAAGCCCAATGTCGTTTGCTTCGATATAGCGCTTCTCGCTTTACGCTTACCGAAAATCCGAAATACCGAAATACCGACACCGAGCGGGAAGCGTTAGCGCAATGTCATTTACTTAAGAATGAAAGTGATAGTCGGCGTCACTCTTCCAATAGTCCAAACTGTTGACTCCGAGCCCGAAGCGTCAGCGACCACGATGCTCGGTCACTCACGAATTTCCTTAAGTAAACGGCATTGAGCGTTAGCGCCCACGATCTTCCATATTGACCTAACGCCCCCCCGGCAAGATTTAAGGACCGTTTCACCCGCCTTCCAACATCCAACTGGTAGGCATATGAAAAAACGAACACTCTTTGCGGCGGCGGGAACGCTGTGGTTCCTTTCCGCTGGAATCTCCCTGCTCGCACGGCAGGAGGCGTCAGTGCCGGGAACGCCCGTAAGCATGGTGGTGACGGCGGAAGCCAAGCGCGGGAGGGCAATTCCACCCCTTATGGCGGAGGATCTTGCGGTATCGCAGGGTCGCGACAAACGGCCCGTCACCTCGCTTGAGCCGCTGACCGGGGCGAAACTCCAGTTGCTGCTCTTGATCGACGACTCCGCGGCATTCAGCTTCAACACCGAAATTTCCACCCTGAAGAATTTTGTGACGGCGCTCCCCTCGAACACCGAGGTCGCCGTTGGCTACATGCGGAATGGCACAAACCAGATGACGTCTGGCTTCACCTCGGACCATGCCGCGGCGGCTAAGTCGATTCGCGTGGCGACGGGTCCGGGAGGCGCCGACACGAGCCCTTACGACTCGCTGGCCGAGGCGGTGAAAAAGTGGCCCGCGACGGATGCGCGCAGGCGCGAGATCATCATGATCAGCAGCGGCATTGAGGGGCTCGGCGGCGGGTTTACGTCCGACAATCCCTACGTAAACGCCGGGATTGAAGCCACGCAAAAGGCGGGAGTGGTGGTCTATACCATCTACACTCCTGGCGTGGGCCACGCCGGGCATAGCTTCTGGCGCGGTACGTGGGGGCAGAACTTTCTCTCGCAGCTTTCAGATGAAACGGGCGGCGAGTTCTACGCGGTAGGCTTCGGATCGCCAGTGTCCTTCGATCCTTATCTGAAGGCCATTCTCGATGCGCTGCAGCATCAATACCTTTTGACCTTTGTAGCTCATCCGGAAGCCAAAGCCGGCTTGCAGCCCGTCCACGCTACCGTAATCGAGAAAGACGCAAGTCTGGCGGCGCCCTCTAAGGTATTTGTGCGGGCGGGACTATAGCCGGAGCGTCTAACAACCTAGCGCACGTACGAAGCCACGCGTCCACTTACCAGCTGCCCCCGCTGATACACGGCATGGATGAGTTGGGAATTACGTATATCCACGGCGGGGTTCCCATCCAACAGAACCAGGTCCGCGTGCATGCCTGGCGCTAAAACTCCGCGATCGTTAAGTTGCAGTAACTTCGCGGCGTTTGCGGTTGCAACGTCAATCGCCTGCAGCGGAGTGAGCCCCGCCTCCACCATAAGCTGCAACTCGCGATGTTCCGCGAACCCTGGAATGCGCAGCGGCATGGCGCCGGAATCGGTGCCGAATCCGATGTGCACCCCCGCATCGTATAGCGTCTTCAGGTTGCGCTTGTTCATCGCTAGAGCGTCCTTCGACACGTCCAACACTTTCTTGTTAGCCAGCGTCTTGGCGCGCCATGCCGGATCGGCAAATTGCTCTCGCAACGCCGGAGAGAGCGCTCTTCGAAAGAACGGCTGCTTCATCCATTCCGGTTGCTCGGCATAAATATAAGTGGCCTCATCCAGATCCAGCGTCGGGATATACCACGTACCGCGCGCCTTCATGAGCGCGATCAGTTCGCCGTCGACAGGCCGGTCGCGAACGCCGTGTGCCAGGATGTCCACGCCATCCCGGACAAGTTCCTTTGCGTCCTCTAAATAATAGACATGCGCCGCCACGCGCAAACTGCGTTTGTGCGATTCCTCAATCACCGCGCGATACACCGGCGGCTGCATCTTCACGGGCACGCTGCCGTGAAAGTCGTCAACCCAGATCTTAATCAGGTCCGGATGCCGCGCTCCCATCTCCTGAACCGCTTCGATCGCCTCAGCCGGCGTAGCCACGCGGTACAGTCCGTCGCTGCCCACCGGAACGGGAGGAGCCCCATTCGGCACGCCTATGCCGCGGTCCGCGCCGAACAGATCCGCACCCTTCAATTTTCCGGTTCGCAAACTGTCGCGCAGCGGGTAGAATAAGTCGCGGTTCAGGCCAAGCGACACAATCGTTGTAATCCCGTAGGCCTGGTATTGGTGCAGCGCCTGCAGCAAATTCGTCTGCGTATAGTTTTGCGGCCCCGTGCTCGCGCCCTCGATGAGCCCCACATGCGAATGGTCCGACATCAGCCCGGGCACTATGGTCTTTCCTCTACAATTGACCACTTTTGCGCCTGCGGGCCACTGCGCCTGCGTAACGCTGCCAATGTTCCGGACCAGTCCGTCCGCCAGAATCACCGTGACATCCTCAAGCGGCTTCCCCCCGAGGCCATCAATGACCCGGGCATTCGTAAGTACGACCGCGCCGCTCGACCCCGCTGATGGATCGGTCTGCGAGTAGGAAGCTCCGCCTGAAACGAATAAGAGAGCAATCGCAAAAACAGCGGAGAAAGCGCGCCGTGTTGTCTTGTTCATGGCTATTCGCAGTGTAACTTTCCCGCCACTCGTAAATAGCCGGAACTCCCGACCCCTCATCACCGTAAAGCATACTGAGGCGCTCAAAATGAGTCTGCAGGATTTTGTGGAAGAGATGCAGGTTTTGGCCAGGGACTTGGTCGACAAGGTCAAGGCTTTGATTCACGAAGGCAACGTCCGCCGGATCATCATCAAAGATGAACAGGGGCACACGTTTATTGAGATTCCCGTTACCTTCGCGGCCATCGGCATCATTGCGGCCCCCGTTCTCGCCGCCGTCGGCGCTATCTCGGCCGTCGCAGCAAAATTCACCATCGTGGTCGAACGTACCGATCAGGAGCCGCCCCCCAGCGGAGCTGCGAAAGACGCATAAGCGCAGGCGCCGGCGCGGTTACGTCTTCGCGCCGGCGAATCAATTTGCAAATTCAAACCCAATTGCACTTCGTTCGGTAAAAACACACAGCCGTTAAATCCGGCGTCCGGATCTCCCGCCATAACAGAACTGCAAAATCTTTCTTTTCGCTCGGAATCAGCACTTTACATCCCACCAGCCAGCCGCTCCGCATGTTGCCCTGCAAAAGTTCCTGCAGAAAGACATGTATCCCGACGACGATTCTAAACCCGGCCATTCCACCGGACCCCGCACGCCTGCCGGAAAAGCTGTATCGGCGATGAACCACCTTACGCACGGCTGCCGTTCCGAAAAAATCATCCTCCGTCACGAAGATCCCGCCGAATACACCGCTGTCATCCAAGGTTGGTTCCAGCAATACAATCCCCACAGCCCCGCTGAACGCTTATTGGTCAACGAAACCGCCCACGCGCAGTGGCTCCTCCTGCGCAATCAGCGCCGTTTCGACGACGTCGAGTACGAAAAGAACATGAACTTCCGCAATTGGACGGAAGAGCAACACCACGAATACGCCCTCGCCCTCCGCTACAAAACCGCCGCCGAACGCGCCTTTCTACGCTGGTTCAAAGAACTCGAAAGCTACTATGCTCGCGTTCAACGCAAGCAAGAGCGAGAAACCTCGAGCCGCCAAACGTCGGAATCCAAGCCGCCGGAAATCAAACCCGCACCCACGGTTTACCCGATCCCCAAGTCCGCGCAGCCTGAGCCGTGCCTCCTGGAAACAGTTTCCCCGCCCATCGACGGCGAGCCGCCCGTGTATCCAACCCCTGATGACAAGCCCGGCGGGTGAAGAGATTTTTTAGATGGCGGGCCGGCGCTCCGGCTTACAGTGCGCGATAAACAGCAACGCGAAGTTTTTGATTAAGGA